>Ga0316622_100001501_pt1 | contig 15228 bp, 15 predicted proteins | sample OWC_Aug_OW2_C1_D_FD_207646 | JGI IMG/M metagenome (GOLD analysis project Ga0316622, IMG submission 207646) | Wetland soil microbial communities from Old Woman Creek delta, Ohio, United States - OWC_Aug_OW2_C1_D5_C | ecosystem: Environmental > Terrestrial > Soil > Wetlands | place: USA: Ohio... | reverse complement strand
CGAGATGCGATACGAGGATTGAGCGGAAGCAGAACCAACAACAAAAGCGAGGGTGTGAGATGCCCGTTCGAGACCGGCGAATGCTTCTGAGGCCTATGGCTGTCGCGTGTGTCCACGCCAGCGTCTATAACGGCTGGCCTCACCCTCATTCGCTGGACACGTTCGGCAGCATGATTTGTCAGGAAGGCAATCCAGGCGGGCGCTGGTTCAGACGATCAGCACATCGCAATGCGCGTGATAGGCGAGGAAGCGCGGCACGCTGCCCAGTACCGCCTCTTCGAACCGGTCTCCCCCGTGCCGCGCCACCGCAATGAGGTCGCCATCGATCTCGCGCGCGACCTGCGGTATCACGGCATTCGGGTGCCCCGACTCGATTCGCGGCACGACGGCGCCGAAGGACGAGCCGGCCTCACGCAGCAGTTGCCGTAGCGTCTCGAGCGCCTGTTCGCGTCCGCGCGCGACGTAGGAGGCGATGGAATCCTCTGGAATATGCTGGACCCGCATCCGCCCTTCGTGCGGGGCCTGGTAGGCGTGCAATGCCGTGTAGCGCGCACCGGAGCCCACCGCTTGGGCCATGGCGAGGACCGCGCCCGACGATGTGCCCAGATCGAGGCCGATCAAAAGCGAACGGTAGTCGCTGCGGGCCTCGCCCCGGACGATAAGCGTGGGGCGGGCACTGCAGTCGATCAGCTTCGCAGCCGTGCCGCCAAGAAAGAACTGCGACACCGCTCCTTCTCCATGCGCCCCAATGACGACGAGATCGGGCTGGAACATCTCGACGGACTCGGCAACTGCCCGGTACGCCTTACCCTCCACGACTTCGCCGCGTACCTTCACGCCTCGTTCTGACAAGCCGCGCACCAGGCCATCCAGAGCAGACGCTGCGCCGCGCTCCAGCGTCTGAACCACGCTGTCATCGCCGAACCAGTTGCGCAGCGCGCTTGTTCGAGGCTTGGCATGCACGATCAGCAGTTCCGCGCCGTCGCGCTGGGCGAGAAGCCCCGCACGTTGGACCGCGCGTTCGGCGTGCAGTGACAGGTCGGTCGCCACCAGGATTCGATTCAGCGTCGTCGCCACGTCATGCTCCTGTCCAGGGAAACGATGCGTGGACCGTTGCCGCGCATACGAGTTCCTGGAGAGGCCGCAAAGTGCTACCAGGCGCGCGATCAGCACCGCCGATGGCGCGGATCATGCTCGATACCCCTGCATATCCCGCTACCCGTGACGTCGCCCCACATGTCAAGGCCGCTGCACTTCGGGCCCTACCGCGTCGTCCGCCGCATCGGTGGACGGTACGGCTGCACGCTGTTCGAGGCATTCGGGCCCGACGGGGAGCCGGTGGCACTCAAGCTTTTCGATTTCGCCCATGGTGCGCCGGCAGCCGCGGAAGAGGCGCTGGAGCGCTTCCGCCGCGAAACGGCGCTGGTGCAGCGATTGGCGCATCCGGGAATCGTGCGAATGCTCGCCCACGGCGAGGACGCCGCGCACGCCTGGCTGGCGCTCGAACTGGTGCGCGGGCGCGTGCTATCCGAGGCGCTGCGTGGCGGTTCGCTGGCCACCGTGCTCGGGTGCGTCGGGCGCGTGCTGGAGTCGCTGGCATATCTGCACGCGCATGGCATCGTCCATCGCGACCTCAAGCCGGCCAACATCGTGGTGACGCAGCAGCGCGGCCCGGTGCTCTGCGATTTCGGCCTGGCCCGCGTCGAGGATTCCTTGCTCACCCAGCGCGGCGACCTGCTCGGCACCCCGGTCTACATGGCGCCCGAGTGCTTCCACGGCGAAGCGGTCGATGCGCGCAGCGACCTGTTCGCCGTCGGCGTGATGCTCTACGAGCTGTTGACCGGCCGGCCGCCGTTCACGGGCGAGACCAGCGGCGAGATCATGCTCGCCATCGTTCAGGATGATCCGCTGCCGCCCTCGCACTGGAACCCTGCCTTGTCCCCCGCGCTCGATGCGATCCTGCGCACGGCGCTCGCGAAGCCGCGCCACCTGCGCTTCGCCGATGCGGCCGCGTTTGCGAGCGCGTTGCGCACGGTGCAGGTTGCCGAGGCCGCGGGCTAACACGCCTTACCGCGCCTGCGCGCGCAACGCAGGGGTAAGGTGCGGTTCGATGGTCTGCACCAGCTGCGCGAAGATCTTTGGGTTGCCAGCGACGATCTGCCCGCGCTGCATGTAGGTTTCGTTGCCCTCGAGGTCACCGACGAGCCCCCCGGCTTCCAGGATCATCAGTGCGCCGGCCGCCATGTCCCACGGGGCCAGGCCGATTTCCCAGAAGCCGTCCATGCGTCCCGCCGCCACGGCGGCCAGATCCAGCGCCGCCGCGCCGGGCCGCCGGATTCCGGCGGTCTTGCGCATGAGGTCCTTCATCATGGCCATGTAGGCATCGGCATGCACGAACTCGCGGAACGGAAAGCCGGTGGCGATCAGACCGTCGATCAGCTTGATGCGTTTGGACACGCGCATGCGCCGCTCGTTGAGGTAGGCGCCGCGACCGCGCGAGGCGGTGTACAGGTCGTTGCGGGTGGGGTCGTAGATCACCCCGTGGGTGAGCACGCCCTTGTGGGCCACGCCGATGGACACCGCGTACTGCGGGAAGCCGTGCAGGTAGTTGGTGGTCCCGTCGAGCGGATCGATGATCCACAGATGGTCCGATTCGCCGGAGGCGCCGGTCTCCTCTGCTAGAATCGCGTGGTCTGGATAAGCGCCGCGGATGGTCTCGATGATCGTCGCTTCGGCGGTGCGGTCGACTTCGGAGACGAGGTCGTTCAGGCTCTTGTGCTTGATCGTCAGCGCATCGAGATTGTCCGCCGCCTGAGTGATGATGCGGCCGGCACGCCGCGCGGCCTTCACCGCGATGTTGATGATGGGATGATTGAGCGACATCGTCTGCGTCGAATTCGAAGTGAAGGGTCGGGCTGAAAAAAGAGCAAGCGCGCATTCTAATTTGTTTCCGTGTCAGCCCCCACGCCCGAACCGATCCCGCCCGCGCCGTTGTCCAACGTTCGCGTGGTGCTGTGCCAGACCAGCCATCCGGGCAACATCGGCGCCTGCGCGCGCGCGATGAAGACCATGGGCCTGGAGCACCTGGTCCTGGTCAATCCGAAGTTCTTTCCGCACGCCGAGGCCGAGGCGATGGCTTCGCGGGCGACCGACATCCTCTCGGAGGCCCGCGTGTGCACCCGCCTGGACGAGGCCCTTAGCGGATCCGTCTTCGCGGCGGCCAGCACCGCGCGCAACCGTGACCTGTCCCATCCGGTGCTGAGCCCGCGCGAGGCGGCGGTGCGCATGATGCAGGAGGCGCGGCACGGCCCGGTGGCGCTGGTGATGGGCGCGGAGAAGTACGGCCTGACGGTGGAGGAGGTGAACCGCTGCAGCGTGATCGCCTCCATCCCGGCAAATCCGGAGTATTCCTCGCTCAACCTCGCCGCCGCCGTGCAGTTGTTCGCATACGAATTGCGCATGGCGGCGCTGGATCCCACGCCGGCACAGCAGAGCTTCGCACCCGCCACGCACGAGGACCTGGAACGGTTCTACGTTCACCTCGAGCAGACGCTGCTGGAGGTCGGATTTCTCAATCCCGAGGCGCCCAAGCGCCTGATGCAGCGCATGCGCCGGCTGTTCGCACGCACTCGCCTCGAGCGCGAGGAATTGAACATCCTGCGCGGGATCCTCGCGGCCGCCCAGGAAGCGGCCCGCAAGGGGCGCAAAGTTGACTAAAATTCAAGGTTTAGCGCTGCGCAATGCGACCCGCCGTCGCGCGCCATCCGGCCGAATTCATGTTTGAGGGCATCAGGGAAGACATCCGCTGCGTGTTCGATCGCGATCCGGCGGCACGCACCACCTGGGAGGTCGTCACCTGCTACCCGGGGTTTCACGCGCGCCTGTTCCACCGCGTGGCGCACCGCCTGTGGAGATGGCGGCTGAAGTGGCTGGCGCGCTTCGTGTCGCATTTCGGACGCTTTCTGACCGGCATCGAGATCCACCCGGGCGCGCGCATCGGCCGGCGTTTCTTCATCGATCACGGGATGGGCGTGGTGATCGGCGAGACCGCGGAGATCGGCGATGACGTGACCCTCTATCACGGCGTGACCCTGGGCGGGACCACTTGGAACAAGGGCAAGCGCCATCCCACCCTGGCGAACAACGTCGTGGTCGGGGCGGGCGCCAAGATCCTGGGGCCGATCCATATCGGAGAAAGCGCCAAGGTCGGCTCCAACGCCGTCGTGGTCCGCGACGTGCCGGCGCGGGCGACCGCGGTGGGGATCCCAGCGCGCATCGTCGAGCCGGGACGGGAAGAGGAGCGCCAGCGCGCCGCCGAGCGCCTGGGCTTTTCCGCCTACGGCATCAGTTCCGACATGAACGACCCGACGGTGAAGGCCATCCACGCTCTGCTCGATCACGTCGTCAACATCGACGGGCGCATCGAGGCGATCCTCACGCGCCTCGAGGAAGCCGGCATCTCAATCAACGGGCAGGGGGCGAAAAAAGACGATTTCGACGCGAACTATCTGAACAAGATTGTTGACTAAAAGCGTCGGGATTCGTATAGTCGACAAGGATTGTCGGATATACGTGGACGGGCACCGCAGCTCCCTTCCGGTGCTGGAAATCTAGTCTTTCAACCTTCGGGAAATCGCCAATGAGACTAACCACGAAAGGACGTTTTGCGGTAACTGCCATGATCGATCTGGCGCTCAACGCCGGACCGGAGCCGGTGACGCTCGCCGAAATCTCCGAACGGCAGAAGATCTCGCTCTCGTACCTGGAGCAGTTGTTCGGCAAGCTCCGACGCAGCGGGCTGGTGCAGAGCGTGCGCGGCCCCGGGGGCGGGTACCGGCCGGCGAAGGCGCTGGAGACCGTGAACGTGGCCGACATCATCATCGCGGTGGACGAACCGATCGATGCCACGCAGTGCGCCGGGAAGGAGAATTGCCGCGAGGAGCACAAGTGCATCACCCACGACCTGTGGATGAGCCTGAACGACCATATCTTCGATTATCTGCGCGGCGTCACGCTGGCCCAACTGGTCGCGAAGCAGCGCGCCGCGGGCGACGAGGTCAAGGTGATGGAATTGAAGGATCAGCGTCAGCGGCGCGAGTCCGCGTCGCTGAGTGCGTGACGAGGAAGAGCGAGGTCCAACCGTGTCCATTCAACTGACAGAACGGGCTGCGAACCAGATCCGGCGCTCGCTGAACAAGCGCGGCAAGGGCCTGGGGCTGCGCGTGGGCGTCCGCAAGGTCGGCTGTTCGGGTTACGCCTATACGTTCGACTACGCCGACGAGGTCGGTTCGTCGGATGCCCTGTTCGAGGCGCACGAGGCGAAGCTCGTCGTCGACCAGGAAGCGCTGCCCTACCTGGATGGATCGACGCTCGATTTCGTTCGCGAGGGATTGAAGGAGTCGTTCAAGTTCGACAACCCCAATGTGAAGAACCAGTGCGGCTGCGGAGAGAGCTTCAGCGTCTGAAGCCCTCTGCGCGCCGCGGCGAAGAACCTATCATGAGTTCCGTACTTCAGAATCTGGTCAACCAGCCCTACCGCCACGGTTTCGTGACGGACATCGACTCGGATGTCGCGCCGAAGGGACTGAACGAGGACACCATCCGGCTCATCTCGCACAAGAAGGGCGAGCCGGAGTGGTTGCTGGAGTTCCGGCTGAAGGCCTACCGTCATTGGCTGACCATGACGGAGCCGACCTGGCCGAACGTGAAGTACCCGAAGATCGACTTCCAGGACATCATCTATTACTCGGCGCCCCGGCAGAAGCCGAAGCTCGCCTCGATGGACGAGGTCGATCCGGAACTGCTCCGCACGTTCGAGAAGCTCGGCGTTCCGCTGCACGAGCAGAAGGCGCTCGCCGGTGTGGCGGTGGACGTGATCTTCGACAGCGTGTCGGTGACCACCACCTACAAGCAACGCCTGGCGGAGGTCGGCATCGTGTTCTGTTCGATGTCGGAGGCGGTGCGCGATCATCCCGAGCTGGTGCGCAAGTACCTCGGGTCGGTCGTGCCCTACACGGACAACTACTATGCCGCGCTCAACTCCGCGGTGTTCACCGACGGCAGCTTCTGCTTCATTCCCAAAGGGGTGAAGTGCCCGATGGAGCTGTCCACCTACTTCCGCATCAACACGCAGGAGTCCGGGCAGTTCGAGCGCACGCTGATCGTGGCCGAGGAATCCTCCCAGGTGTCCTACCTGGAGGGCTGTACGGCGCCCAAGTTCGACACCAACCAGCTGCACGCGGCGGTGGTGGAGCTGGTGGCGCTCGACGATGCCGATATCAAGTACTCGACGGTGCAGAACTGGTACGCCGGCGATGAGAAGGGCGTGGGCGGCATCTACAATTTCGTCACCAAGCGCGGGCTGTGCAAGGGCGTGAACTCGAAGATTTCGTGGACGCAGGTCGAGACCGGTTCCGCGATCACGTGGAAGTACCCGTCCTGTATTCTGCTCGGCGAGAATTCGATCGGCGAGTTCTACTCGGTTGCGCTGACCAACCATCGCCAGCAGGCCGACACCGGCACCAAGATGATCCACATCGGGAAGAACACCCGCAGCACGATCATCAGCAAGGGCATCTCTGCCGGTTACTCGAACAACAGCTACCGCGGCCTGGTGCGCATCGGCGGCAAGGCCGATGGCGCGCGCAACTTCTCCCAGTGCGACTCCATGCTGATCGGCGACAAGTGTGGCGCGAACACGTTTCCGTATATCCAGGTGCAGAACAACACGGCCAAGGTCGAGCACGAGGCGAGCACCTCGAAGATCGGCGAGGACCAACTGTTCTATTTTGCCCAGCGGGGCATCGGGACCGAGGAGGCCGTGTCGATGATCATCAACGGCTTCTGCAAAGATGTGTTCACGCAGCTGCCGATGGAGTTCGCGGTGGAGGCCACCAAGCTGCTGGGGCTCAAGCTCGAAGGCAGCGTGGGATGATGGGATTTCTTACCACCAAGGCACGAAGACACGAAAACCACGAATTGCGGTTCGCCCTTCTTCGTGCCTTCGTGTTTTCGTGGTGAACAACGGCTTTCCAATGACGACCAAGACGATCCTCGAAGTACGCGACCTGACCGCCCGCATCAACGGGGTGCCCATTCTCAAGGGCATGAACCTGACCATCAATGCCGGCGAGGTGCACGCGATCATGGGGCCGAACGGCTCGGGCAAGAGCACGTTCGCCAAGGTGCTGGCCGGGCACCCGGCTTACGAGGTCACTGGCGGGCAGGTGCTGTTCAAGGGCGCCGACCTGTTCGCGATGGCAGCCGAAGAGCGGGCGCGAGCGGGCGTGTTCCTCGGCTTCCAGTACCCGATCGAAGTGCCGGGAGTGACCAACAGCGCCTTCCTGCGCCTGGCCTACAACACGGTGCAGGGCGCGCGCGGCAAGGACGAACTCGATCCGCTCGAGTTCGACGATTTCGTGCAGGACAAGCTGAAACTGCTGGAGATGGATCCGGCCTTCCTCGAGCGCAGCGTGAACGAGGGCTTCTCGGGCGGGGAGAAGAAGCGCAACGAGATCCTGCAGATGGCCATCCTGGAACCGGCGCTGGCGATCCTCGACGAGGTCGATTCCGGGCTGGACATCGATGCGCTGCGTATCGTGGCGACCGGCGTCACCCGCCTGCGTACGCCGGACAACGCGGTGCTGCTGGTGACGCACTATCAGCGCCTGCTCAACTACATCGTTCCCGACTTCGTCCACGTGATGGACGAGGGCAGGGTGCTGCGCACCGGCGGCAAGGACCTCGCGCTGGAACTGGAAAGCCGCGGCTACGATTGGGTCGCGAAGGAAAGCGCGGGAGTCGCGGCGTGAGCGAAACGCTCTCCAATAGCTATCTCGACAGCCTGCTGCACGGGCAGTCGAGCCTGCCGGAAAGCCCGCGCGGCTGGCTCAATGCGCTGCGTTCCGATGCGCTGGAGCGTGCGAACGCGTTGAGCGTACCGACCACGCGCGACGAAGAGTGGCGCTACACCGATCTCTCGCCGCTTTATCAGAAGAATTTCCGGCGCGCGCTGCCCGCATCCCCGCCCGCGCCCGCTGCGCTCGCTTCCTTCACCTTGCCAGAGGCAGGATGCCGCTTGGTGTTCGTGGACGGTCATTTCACGCCGGAATTGTCGAGCGCTTCCAGCGACCCGGCATTGGGCGTCGCGCCGTTCTCCGCCGCGTTGGCCGAACAGGACCCGATTCTGCAGGCGCATCTGGCGCGCTACGTCGCGCCCGGACAGGATGCGTTCGTCGCGGTCAACACGGCGTGGCTGCAGGACGGAGTGCTGGTGCGCGTGCTTGCCGGGCAGGCCGCGCGTGCCCCGGTGCACGTGCTGTGCGTGAGCACGCAGCCCGACGGCGCCAGCTATCCGCGGTTGCTGCTGGTGGCGGAGGCCGGCGCGCAGTGCACCGTGGTCGAAGATTTCGTCGCGCTGCACGCAGGCGAGACGCTTACCAATTGCGTGACCGAGATCGCGCTGAGCGAGAATGCACGGGTGCGCCACGTGCGCGTGCAGAGGGAGAGCCTGGCTGCCTTCCACATCGGCACCTGCGGCGTACAAATCGGTCGCGGTGCGCATTATCTCAGCAGTGCGGTCGCCCTGGGTGCGCGCATCTCGCGCTTTAACCTGAACATCACGCAGGCCGGGGAGGGCGCTGAATCGACACTCGATGGCCTCGCCCTGATCGGAGGCAAGCAGCTGGCCGATACCCACAGCCTCCTCGATCACCTGCAGCCGCACGGCCGCAGCCGGCAGCTGTTCAAGTGCGTCGTGGACGACGCGGCGCATGCCGTGTTCAACGGCAAGATCTTCGTGCACCCGGGGGCGCAGCGTACCGATTCCTCCCAGCAGAGCCGCAGCCTGCTGCTGTCCCCGCGCGCGCGGGTGGACACCAAGCCGCAACTCGAGATTTTCGCCGACGACGTGAAGTGCGCCCACGGCGCTGCCGTCGGCCAGCTCGAAGCCGATCAGGTGTTCTATCTTAAGAGCCGCGGCCTCGACGAAGCGGCTGCGCGCAATCTGCTCACCTTTGCCTTTGCAGCCGAAATCGTCCGGCGCATCCCGTTGCCTTCGCTGGCCGGGCAGCTCGAGCGCATCGTGCTGCAGCAGACGCAGAAGCAGACATCGAACAGGAACCGCCCATGAGCGCAGTCCCGAAACTCGCACCGTCCCAGGGACTCGGCACGCCGCCGTTCGACCTGGCGCGCATCCGCAGCGACTTCCCGATCCTCGGCATCACGGTGAACGGCAAGCCGCTCGCCTACTTGGACAACGCCGCCAGTGCGCAGATGCCCACTCCGGTGATCGAGCGCATCGTCAGGTACCAGACGCACGAGCACGCCAACATCCACCGCGCCGTGCACTACCTGTCGGAGATAGCCACCGCCGCTTACGAGGGCGCCCGCGCCAAGGTGCAGCGCTTCCTCAACGCCAGGGAAGAGCGCGAGATCATCTACACCAGCGGCACGACCGAGGCGATCAACCTGGTCATGGTCGGCTACGGCCGCAGGTTCCTGGGCGAGGGCGATGAGATCATCGTCTCCCAACTCGAGCACCACTCCAACATCGTGCCGTGGCAGATGCTGTGCGGCGAGAAGGGCTGCAAGCTGCGCGTGATCCCCTGCGATGACCGCGGAGTGCTCGACCTCGACGCGTACGAGCAGCTGTTCAACGAACGGACGAAATTCGCGGCGTTCACGCACGTGTCCAATGCGCTGGGCACGGTCAATCCGGTGAAGGCGATGATCGCTACCGCGCACGCCCATGGGGTGCCGGTGCTGGTGGACGGGGCGCAGGCGGCCCCGCACATCGCGGTCGACGTGCAGGATCTGGATTGCGAGTTCTACTGCTTTTCCGCGCACAAGCTGTGCGGTCCGACCGGCATGGGCGCCCTGTACGGCAAGGCCGCGGTGCTCGAGAAGATGGCACCGTTCAAGGGCGGTGGCGACATGATCCTGTCGGTCACCTTCGAGAAGACGACCTACGCGCCGCTGCCGGCTAAGTTCGAGGCCGGCACGCCGCACATCTCTGGTGCCGTCGCACTCGGGGCGACCATGGACTATCTAGCCGAAGTCGGAATTTCCAACATTGCGGCGTGGGAACACAGCCTGCTCGAGTATGCGACCCGGCAGTTTGAGACACTCGACGGCGTGCGCATCATCGGCACGGCGCCGGAGAAGGCCGCCGTGCTGTCCTTTGAGGTCAAGGGCGTGCACCCGCACGACGTGGGTACCATCCTCAACGAGGAAGGTGTCGCGGTGCGCACCGGGCATCACTGTGCGCAGCCGGTGATGCAGCGCTTTCGCGTGCCGGCGACCGCGCGCGCATCGTTCGCCTTCTACAACACCATGGCGGAAGTCGACCAGCTCGTCGGCGGCATCCGCCGCGTGCAGCAGATGTTTGCCTGATGGACTCGAAGCAGCTCTACCAGGAAGTGATCCTCGATCACAACCGCAAGCCGCGCAACTGGGGCAAGCTCGACAATGCCAGCCACCAGGCCGAAGGCTTGAATCCTCTGTGCGGGGATCACATCTGGGTCAGCCTGGAAGTGGCCGGGGACGAAGTGCGCAACGTCGCCTTCGAGGGACAGAGCTGCGCCATCTGCAAGGCCTCGGCCTCGATGATGACCACCAACGTCAAGGGCAAGAAGGTGGCTGACGTCGAGAAGCTGATCCAGGAGTTCCGCGACATGGCCACCGGCAAGCTCGACGTGGCGCAGCAGCCGAATCATCTCGGGCGGCTATCGGTGTTCGCCGGTGTGAAGGACCTGCCGTCGCGGGTTAAATGCGCGATCCTGCCTTGGCATACGCTGCACGCCGCGGTCACACGCCAGCAGAGCGCTTCCACCGAAGGCGAGCAAGACCCGTTCGCCGAAGCTGGCAGATGAGCTGAACGCACATGCCGCGCATCGCAGAGATCGAATTCACCCCCAACCCGAACGCCAGGAAGTTCATCCTTCGCGACCCGCTGACCTACGGCATCGCGCGCTCGTACGAGAGCGCTGAGCAGGCGCAGGGGGACGAACTGGCGAAGAAGCTGTTCGAGATCCCTCACGTCACCAACGTCTTCTACGTGGACTACTGGCTGACCGTGACCCAGGACGGACGCGCGCACTGGCCCGAACTGCTACGCGAACTCGCCGTGCCCATCCGGGACGCGGCCTCTGCGCAGGAACGCTCCGAGACGCTGATCAACGAGGCCTCCGGGCAGGTAGACGGCGTGCCGTCGCTCTCGCGCGAGATGACGGAGGAAGAGAAGCAGAAGCTCGCCATCATCCAGGAACTTCTCGACGAGCAGGTGCGCCCCTACCTCCAGGGCGACGGCGGCGACCTGCACGTCGTCGGCCTCGAAGGCAATGTGCTCAAGGTGCACTACCAGGGCGCCTGCGGCAGTTGCCCCAGCTCCATCTCCGGTACGCTGGCCGGCATCGAGGGCATGGTCCGGCGCATCGACCCGGACATGGAAGTCGTAGCGGTCTGATCCTCCTGCAGTGTGGTCGGCCCACTAGATTTAGTGGTTCTCTCCCGGCTGGGACCTAATATGTTGTGTTGACCATGCGCACACCGTGCTAGACTCCGCGCGCAGAGGGCGGCGTACGCCCGGCCGGGGGGGGCCGCGGCGGCGCGATGAGCCACATTCCGAGCCGGCGAGATTCCGGTCGGCGGGGCGGGGATGGCCGAGGACAGCGATCTCGAACGAACAGAACCTGCGTCACCACGACGCCTAGAGCAGGCCCGCGAACGGGGCCAAGTTCCCCGTTCCCCTGAACTCACCACGTTCGCCGTGCTCATCACCGCGGGCGCAGGCCTGTTGTTCCTCGGCGCTCCGCTCATGCACGCGCTTACCGGCATCATGCGCGGCAGCCTCACCCTCGACCGCACCAGCGCGTTCGACACCAGTCAGCTCGGAGTGCGTCTGCTCGACGGAAGCGCTGACGCGCTGATTGGCATGGCGCCCTTGTTCCTGCTCGTTGCCGTGGCAGCCATCGCCGCTTCCATGGCGATCAGCGGCTGGCTGGTCAGCTTCGAGGCGCTGCAGCCCGACTTCTCGCGCTTGAACCCGGCGCGCGGCCTGGGCCGCATCCTGTCACTGCACGGTCTGATCGAGCTGGGCAAGGCCATCCTCAAGGCGGTGCTGGTCGGCGGAGTCGCCGCATGGGTGGTGTGGAGCGAGCGCAGCGAGATCATCGCGCTGGGCAACGAGGCGTTGGAGCCCGGCCTCGCCCACTTGGCGCAGATGCTCGGTTACACCTTCCTCGTGGTCGCCGGCGCACTGGTGCTGGTGGTGCTGGTCGACGTTCCGTTCCAACTGTGGGATCACGCCCGTCAGCTGCGCATGACCAAGGAGGAAGTGCGGCAGGAGCACAAGGAGTCGGAGGGCGATCCGCAGATCAAGGCACGCATCCGCTCCCTGCAGCGCGAGGCCGCGCGTCGGCGAATGATGGCCGAGGTGCCCAAGGCCGACGTGGTGGTCACCAACCCCGATCACTTTGCGGTGGCGCTGCGCTACGCCGAGGGGCGGAGCGGCGCGCCCCGCGTGGTCGCGAAAGGCTCGATGCTGGTTGCCGAACGCATCATGGAACTTGCGCGGCGGGCGAACGTGCCGGTGCTGCGTGCACCGCCGCTCGCTCGCGCGCTATACGTGCACGCCGAGCTGGGCCGGGAGATTCCGGCCAGCCTGTACAACGCCGTCGCCGAGGTTCTAGCCTGGGTGTATCAGCTGCGCCGGTTCCGCAGCGTCGGCGGCGAGGTCCCGCGCGAGCCGAGCGTGCACGTGCCGCCGGGGCTCGATCCCGGCGAGAGCATCGCCGTGGAGTCGGCATGAGCACAGCGAGGATGGCGTAGATGGCGCAGGCGCAGATCGGCGTCGCACGGCCGAACCTGAAGCAGATGGCAGGGCCGCTGCTCGTCGTCATGATCCTGGCGATGATGGTGCTTCCGCTGCCGCCCATCGCGCTCGACTTGCTGTTTACCTTCAACATCGCCATGGCCATGCTGGTGTTGCTGGTGTCGCTGTACGTCTTCAAACCGCTGGACTTCTCGCTGTTCCCGACGGTCCTGTTGCTCACCACTTTGCTGCGGCTCTCGCTCAACGTCGCCTCCACGCGCGTGGTGCTGATGGAGGGTCACACCGGGCCGGACGCCGCCGGCAAGGTGATCGAGGCCTTCGGCCACTTCCTCGTCGGCAACAACTACGCCGTCGGGCTGATCGTGTTCGTGATCCTGGTGATCATCAACTTCGTGGTCATCACCAAGGGCGCAGGCCGCATCGCCGAGGTGGCGGCACGCTTCACCCTCGATGCGATGCCCGGAAAGCAGATGGCCATCGACGCCGATCTGAACGCCGGATTGATCGGCGAAGCCGACGCGCGCCGTCGCCGCCAGGAAGTGGCGAAGGAAGCGGAGTTCTACGGCGCCATGGACGGTGCCAGCAAGTTCGTCCGTGGCGATGCGGTGGCCGGCATCATCATCATGCTGATAAACGTGTTCGGCGGGCTGGTGATCGGCACGACGCAGCACGACCTCAGCCTGGGCGATGCAGCCGGAATCTACACCTTGCTCGCCATCGGCGATGGCCTGGTGGCCCAGGTGCCCGCGCTGGTGATCTCGACCGCCGCCGGTATCCTGGTCACGCGCGTGTCCGCTGAGCAGGATCTGAATGCGCAGCTGCTCGAGCAGCTCGGCGCCCGCCCGCAGGTGCTTTACATCACCGCCGGTATTCTCGGCGTGCTCGGCCTGATTCCGAACATGCCACACATCGCCTTTTTGTTCATCGCCGCCAGCCTTGCGGGACTGGCGTACTGGCTCGAGCGCCGCGCGCAGGCGCCGGCGGAAGTCGAGGCACCACCGGTGCCAGAGGCCAAGGCGGAGCCCCAGGAAGTGTCGTGGTCCGACGTGGTGCCCATCGACGTTCTCGGCCTGGAGGTCGGCTATCGACTGATACCGTTGGTGGACCGCAACCAGGACGGGGAGTTGTTGCGGCGCATCCGCGGTCTGCGCAAGAAGTTTGCAGCGGAGATGGGCTTTCTGGTGCCCTCGGTGCACATCCGCGACAACCTCGAACTGCGCCCGAACGCGTATCGCATCGCACTCAAAGGAGTGGAGATCGGCGGCGGCGACGTTTCTCCAGGCATGTTCATGGCGATCAATCCAGGCCGCGTGCTCGGGCCCCTGAGCGGTCCCCAGACCAAGGATCCGGCGTTCGGGCTGCCGGCGGTATGGATCGATGCTGCAACCCGCGAGAATGCGCAGGCCCTGGGCTATACCGTGGTCGATGCCAGTACGGTGGTGGCCACGCACCTGTCCAGCGTGATCCAGGCCCATGCGGCAGAACTGCTCGGACGCGAGGAAACCCAGGCGCTGCTCGATCACCTGGGGAAGGATGTGCCCAAACTGGTCGAAGACGTCGTGCCCAAGCTGCTGCCGCTTCCGACCGTGCAGAAGGTGTTGCAGAACCTGCTCGCCGAGGGCGTGCACATCCGCGACATGCGCTCGATCCTCGAGTGCCTGGCCGAGCACGCCATCCGCACGCAGGATGCCGAGGAGTTGACGCAGGCCGTGCGCGTCGCGCTCGGGCGCACGATCCTTCAGCAGATCTTCGGCGGTTCGCGTGAACTGGAGGTGTTCTCCCTCGATCCGCAACTCGAGCAGATTCTCATGCAGGCGAGTTCGGTGCGCGGCGCGGAGGGACCCGGACTCGAGCCGGGACTGGCCGAACGGCTGCTGCGCCAAGCCAGTCAGCTGAGTCAGGCGCGCGAGCAGTTGGGGCAGCCGTCGGTCCTGCTGGTGCCCCCGGTCCTGCGCACGCTGCTGGCGCGCTTCCTCAAGCGCGCCGCGCCGCAGCTGCGCGTGGTGTCGCAGTCCGAAGTCCCGGAGAACCGGTTGATCAAGGTGGTCGCAACCCTGGGTGGCGCGGGAGGCCGCGCATGACGACATGCTAGTGCGCAAGTTCTACGCCGAAACATCGCGCGAAGCGCTGCACATGGTGCGACAGGCCATGGGCGAGGAGGCGCTGATCCTGTCCAATCGCAAGGTCGGGCGCGGCGTGGAGATCCTCGCCACATCGCCCGCCGAGGTGCAGTCGGTCACCATGTCAGCCCTGCATCAGTCCGACCTTGGCCAGGCCCACTCGCGTCCTCCCGGCGCGCGCACGGCGCCTTCGTCCAGCGCGCCGAACGTGCGCCTGGATCCTCGCTTCAGCCGGCCCGCTCCGATGGCGGCCCGCCCCGGACCTGCGCCGCAGGT
>Ga0316622_100001500_pt1 | contig 15242 bp, 14 predicted proteins | sample OWC_Aug_OW2_C1_D_FD_207646 | JGI IMG/M metagenome (GOLD analysis project Ga0316622, IMG submission 207646) | Wetland soil microbial communities from Old Woman Creek delta, Ohio, United States - OWC_Aug_OW2_C1_D5_C | ecosystem: Environmental > Terrestrial > Soil > Wetlands | place: USA: Ohio... | reverse complement strand
ATTGGGGCAGGGCATGATCCGTCGGCGACAACAGGGAGGTTGATGTGGCGGACAAGAGCATTCTTGAGTTCGGTGCCGAAGAGTTGCGGCGCGCGCTGGAGATCATCAGCGATTCCCTGCGGGTCCGTACCGAGACCGAACTGGACGTCCTGCTCGGGCGGGTGCGCGAGCTCGTGAGCTGCGATTACGTCACCTGCTGCATGAAGCGTGTCGATGCCGCCGGTCAGCTTGCCGCAAGCGTCAAAAGCCTGCCCGGCAATTTTCCGAGCGACTGGCTCATCCAGTTTCTCGACGGGCGCCGTGCCAGCGCGGTACTGCTTCCGGCGGCGGACGAACATGGCCAGGCGCTGGTCTGGTCCGAAGCGCTTGTTCATTTGCCGGCCGTCGATCTGGATCTCGTACATCGGGCACGGGACCACGGCCTGGTCGAGGGCATAACCCTGACCGTGGCGTCGCCTCAGCGCGGGGTCGGCAGCCTGTTTTCGTTTTCGGGGCGCGCGATCGAAGACCCTACCCACAGCGCCGCGCTTCTGCAGTATCTTGCCCCGCACCTGCACTCGGCGTTGCTGCGCATGGCGCAGGCCGGCGATATCGCGCTGTCTCAGCGGGAGCGGGAAATCCTCGACTGGGTGCGCAAGGGAAAGACAAACTGGGAGATCGCCCAGATTCTCGGCATCAGCGAGCGCACCGTGAAGTTCCATGTGCAGAACATCATGGTCAAGCTCGATGTGTCCTCGCGCACACACGCCGTTGCCGTGGCCATGGAACGGGGCCTGATCGACCTCTAGCAGTTCGTTGAAAAACGAACTGCTCGGCGCCGCCGGGGCGCGTCGCACGAAAATCAAGCACGCAAGTGTTTTATTTTCGGAGTGAGCCGCGGACGAAGCGGAAACCCTACGTCGCTGCGCTCGTTCGTCCTGAGGTAGGAAACGCGGCGAAGCGAGTTGAAAAAGGCCAGGATGGCCTTCTTCAACAAACTGCCAGCCGGTTGATGTCATTCCCGGACCGGTCGTCAACGACCGGTCCGCATGCCGCGAAGTTCACGGCGCGCTGTAAACCCACCCCGGCAGTTCCGGCCGTTCTCTTCCTGCCCACCCCTGTCCAACCGGACAGCTGCCCGGACGGACAGCTGTCAGTAACCATCGTTGTCCCGATACTTCCTGCCACGATCACCGTGCGGTAGCGGTGGTCGCACTCACCAATCACACAAACAAGGAAAGGAGACCGGCAATGCGCAAGTTTGACCTGGTAGAGGATGCAATCGAGGACATCCGCAAGGGGCGGATGGTGATCGTGGCGGACGACGAGTCACGAGAGAACGAAGGCGACCTGGTGTGTGCGGCGGAAACCGTCACGCCCGAGATCATCTCGTTCATGATCAACCACGGTCGCGGGCTGGTGTGCGCGCCGATCAGCGACGAGCGCGCCAGCCGCCTCGAATTGCCGCTGATGCTCGAAAAGAACACCGAGTATACCGGTTGCGCCTTCCTGGTGTCCGTCGACGCCGACCCGGCGTTCGGCGTCACCACCGGCATCTCGGCGCATGACCGCGCCCGGACGATTCGCCTGTTGCTCGATGACGACGCGCAGCCGCAACACTTCCGCCGGCCCGGCCACGTGTTTCCGCTGCGTGCCCGCGACGGCGGGGTGCTTGAACGCAACGGCCAGACCGAGGCCTCGGTCGATCTTGCCCGCCTTGCCGGCCTCAAGCCGGGCGGCGTGATCTGCGAAATCATCCTGGAGAACGGCGAGATGGCCCGCCGCGACGACCTGTTCGCGTTTGCCGACAAGTACAACATGCGCTTCATCACCGTTGCCCAGTTGCAGGACTACCTCTCGGGCGAGCGTCTGCCGCGGGTGAGTCCGCAGCTGGCGATGACTGCCAATCGCGGCCTGCGCACGGCGGTGCTGTAACGGGCGCCACCGGACAACGGAGACCGACTCATGGAACGAACCATCTATTTCCTCACCCGTACCGTGCTGTTTCCGCTCATTCGCCTGCTGTTCGTCGGGCGTGTGCGCGGTCTTGGCCAGTTGCCGCCCGCGGGTCCGTTCATCATCGCCGCCAACCACAGCAGCTATATGGACCACTTCCTGCTGGCGGCGCTGGTGCGAAAGCACAGCAGCCGGAAGCTGTACTTCCTGACTCGCCAGGAGGCCTTCGAGCGCTACTGGTCGCGGGTCTGGCATCTCGCGACCGGCTGTGTCCCGGTCGACCGCAGCAATCCGGAGATCGCCTCGTTCCGGACCATGGTCGATCTGTTGCGGCGCGGGGAGATCGTCGTCATCTATCCCGAGGGCACCCGCAGTGGCGACGGAACGCCGCTGCCACCCAAACCCGGTGTCATCCGGCTGGCCTTGCACGCCGGTGTGCCGGTGCTTCCGGTCGGGATCCACGGCGCTCACCGCATCCTGCCCAAGGGTGCCAGCTGGCCGCGTCTGAATCGTGCCGACGTCGCGTTCGGTCCGCCTTTTGATGCCGTGGCGCGCGTCGCCAACCCGAAGTCGAAAGAGGCAGTCACTGCCGCGCTGCAGGCATTGATGGCCGAGGTCGCCGGGCTGGTGGAGGCGGGGTCACCGGTCCCGGCCGCAGCGGCGGGGCTGGTGCTGCCACAACCGTCCATCGAGTAGTGAATCATCGCCCGAGACAATCCACGTCAAGGAGAAGTGTTATGACCGGAATCTGTGACGATCGGCCTGACGGAAACGACCGCCTGGGGCTCGCGCTGTGGCTGGCGGACCAGCAGGAATTCGTCAATGCCTCGTTCCTGTTTGCCGGGCTCGGGCTCAGGCGGCTCACCCCGGCGCAGCTGGTCTGCGCCGGGGAGGCCCACTTCCGCGCCGGCCACGCCACCAAGGCGCGGGCATGCTTTCGCGATGCGGTGCGCGCCTTCCGGAGAGCGCAGCAGCGCGTCATCGATGATGCGGAGCTGTATTGCTGGTTGGCGCGCGCTTACGGGTATTTGGCCCTGTATTCGTCATTGCCGCTGCGCGTCCTGTACGCGCACCGCAGCCGCCGATATGCCGAACGCGTGCTGGCGCTCAACCCGCGCCATGCCTTCGCCTGTTACGTGCTCGCGCTCTGGCACCAGCGCATGCCCGCCTGGATCGGCGGGCGCATCGATCGCGTCGATGACCAGCTCGACCGCGCCATCGAATACGACGGCGGGCGCATCACCTTTCGCCTGGCGCGCGCCCGCTGGAACCTCAAACGCGGTGCCCGCCAGGCGGCGCACCACGATCTTTGCGTCGTCGCATCGCTGCCAGTGAGCGACCTGGATGATGATCGTCGCAAGATCGAAGCGCTCGACCTGCTGGCACAAATGCCCGACTGATCAGGAGACCCCAGACCATGGAACGCAACTACTTCACACGCTATCTCGAGTTCATCGTCCGTCACCGTCGCGCGGTGATCGCGGTCGTGTCGCTGATTACGCTGCTGCTGGTCGTGCAGATCCGCAGCCTCAAGGTCGACATGGATCCGGATATCTGGGCGCCGCAGCAGCACCCGTACGTGCAGACCACGCGGGTGCTGGAGCAGGTCTTCGGCGGCCGCAACATCATGACCATCGGTATCATCCCCCGGCACGGCGATGTCTACGAGCCATCGGTGCTCGCCAGGATCGATCGCATCCAGCGCGACATCGAGCGCCTGCCCGAGGCCATCCCGCAGAACGTACTGAGCCTCGCGGCACGCAAGGCGAAGTCGATCACCGGCACGGCCGACGGCATGCAGGTGCGACGGCTCCTCGACCCGTTGCCGCGCACGCCGGCGGAGATCGCCCGGCTGCGGTCCGAGGTGGCCGCCAACCCGATCTACATCAATGCGCTGGTCAGCGCCGACGGCAAGGCCGCGGCGGTGGTCGCCGACTTCCGGATGCGCGAGAACGCCAGCTACGCGGCCCTGTTCGAGCAGGTTCGCGCGATCGTCGACCGCGAGCGTGACGAGGATATCGAGATCCTGATGGGCGGACTGCCGGTGGACTTCGCCTATTTCGAGTTCCATATGCAGCAGATGCCGGTCTACTTCGGCATCGCCCTGCTTATCATCATGGCGATCCAGTACTGGTCGTTCCGCAGTCTGCAGGGCATGCTGCTGCCGATCGGTACCGCGCTGCTGAGCGTGGTGTGGGCGCTCGGATTGATGGGCCTGCTCGGAGTGCACATGGACGGTATGAATACCACCACGCCGATCCTGATCATGGCGGTGGCGGCCGGTCACGCGATCCAGATCCTGAAGCGTTACTACGAAGAGTACCGGCGGCTGCGAGCCGACACGCCCGATACCGCCTCCGCCCGCGACGTCAGCCAGGCGGCCGTGATCGCTTCGCTGGCCAAGGTCGGGCCGGTCATGCTGGTCGCCGGGTCGATTGCGGTGCTGACATTCTTCTCGCTGACCGTCGCCGGCATGTCGGTGGTGCGTCACTTCGGCCTGTTCGCCGGCGCCGGGATCCTCGCGGCGCTGATTCTCGAAATGAGCTTCATCCCTGCGGTGCGCAGCCTGCTGCCGCCACCGCGGATCAACACGGCCGCCGGCGCCGACTTCCTGGAGCGCACCCTGTATCGTTTCGGGGAGGCGCTCGGGCGCGGACGTGCACCGCTGGTGCTGGCCGTTGCCGCCATGCTGGTGGTCGCGGCGGCCTCCGGCGTCACGCGCCTCACGGCCGACAACAGCCTCAAGCGCTACCACGTCGCCGACAGCGAGGTGCGGGTGCAGGATGCCGAGCTCAACGCGCGCTTCGGCGGCACCAACACGATCTTTTTCCTGGTCGAGGCGCCGACACCGGATCGCGTGAAGGATCCCGCGGTGCTTGCCGCCATGGAGCGGTTGCAGGTGTTTCTCGACGGTCAACCCGGTGTCGGCAAGACCCAGTCGATCGTCGACCTGCTGAAGCGCATGAACCGGGCGATGCACGCCGATCAGTCGCGCTACGAAACACTGCCGGACTCGCGCGAACTGGTCGCCCAATACCTGCTGCTGTATTCCTTGTCCGGCGATCCGCAGGATTTCGACAACCTGGTCGATACCGACTACCGGCGCGCGGTGCTATGGGTGTATCTCAAGGACGACAGCACCGCCGCGGCCGAGGCCCTGTATGAGCGGGCACGGGCCGTGATCGCCGCGAGTTTTCCGGCCGATGTCAGCGTGCGCATCGGCGGCAGTCTGCCGCAGTCGATCGCCATCAATAACACCCTGACCGAGGAAAAGTACCGCAACATGGTGCAGATGGGCCTCATGGTGCTGGTGCTGGCCGCGCTGGTCTTCCGCTCGCCGCTCGCCGGCGTGCTCGTGGCCGGGCCACTGATGCTGACGATCCTGGTGAACTTCGGGCTGATGGGCTGGCTCGGCGTCCCGCTGGACATGGCGACCGCCGGGACGGCCTCGATGGCGATCGGCATCGGTGCCGACTACGAGATATACCTGCTGTTCCGGCTGCGCGAGGAACTGCGGCGCAGCGGCGATGTCACGGTCGCCACGCGCGATGCGCTGGTGTCCTCGGGCAAGGCCGTGCTGTTCGTGGCGCTGTCGATCGCCGCCGGCTACGCGGTGCTGCTGGTGTCGGGGTTCGCGTTCTATTCGCGCCTGGCGCTGATGGTAATCGCCACCATGTCCACGAGTGCGCTGGCCGCGGTGGTTCTGACGCGCGCCCTCGTGGTGGTGCTGAAGCCGCGTTTTCTCGTCGGCGCGGTTCGAATCCCGGCCGGGCCGTCGGTGGCTGCCGCCAACTGAACTCACTCCTGAGGAGGACCTGTCATGAAGATTTCGACCATCGTGATGCTGCTCGTGGCGGCGCTGGCCAGCCCGCTGTCGCATGCCGCCGACATGTCCGCGGCGCAGATCATGGCGCGCAACTTCCTTGCTGCCAAGGTAAGCGCGCTCAAGGCCGATGCCACCATGCTGCTGGAAAGCCGGGGCGGCGCGTCGCGCGAGCGACGGATGACCATGCTGACCCGGCTCCAGGACAACGGTGTGGACGCCAATGTGCTGATCCGGTTCCTGTCACCAGGCGATATCCGCGGCACGGCGTTCCTGCAACTTGAGCACTCGTCGGCCGATGACGACATTTGGGTCTACCTGCCGGCGCTCAAGAAGAGTCGCCGCCTGGTCGCGAACAACAAGAAAGACAGCTTCTTCGGATCCGACTTCTCCTACGGCGATATCCTGCCGCCGCGCGTGGACCTCTACCGGCATGTCCTTGGGGACAGCGAAACCCTCGACGGACACGAGACCTATGTCATCATGTCCACGCCGGCCAGCGACAGCGTGCTGCGCGACAGCGGCTACAGCCGCAAGCGCACCTGGGTCCGCAAGGACAGCTTCCTGGAGGCGAAGGTGGAGTACTACGACACGGACGGGCGGTTGCTGAAGACCCAGACGGCCACTGACCAGAAGCTGATTGACCCGGACCAGGGTCGGTGGATCGCGCAGCGCCGCGAGATGGTCAACCACCAGAGCGGACACCGTACCGTATTGACGCTCAGCCGGATCGTGAACGGCCCGGCGGTCGGCGCGACTGACTTCAGTGTCCGCGCGATTGAGCGCGAATGATGCGGCGGTGGCTCCGGCCGGCGTTGTTCTGTGCGATGGCCGGCCTTCCCGGTGTGGCAGCCGGTGTGACCGATGAACCGGCCGCGCCGCAACCCGGCCTGTTCGAGCGTCTGCGTGACGAGGGCCGGCTGACGCTGGCGGTGCGCAGCGAGTATTTCAGTTCGTCCCGCAGCCTGGACGACGAGACCGGCCTTCTCGGGGCGGCGGTCGAGGGCCGGGTCCGGTTGGAGCTGGCCGCGGGCGTGGAAGCCGTTGTCGACGCCCGGTTGCACGATCCCGAGCTGGGCGGCAGCGGTTCGCTGGACAGCGTCCTGCGCGACGGCTATCTGTCGCTGCATAATGACCGGCTCGACGTGCGTCTTGGCAGGCAGATCGTCGCCTGGGGCAGGGCCGATGGGCTGAACCCCACCGACAACCTGACGCCGCGCGACTATACGGTGCTGCTGCCGTATGAAGACGACCAGCGTTTCGGTACCACGGCGCTGCGGGCCGACTGGACGCTGTCGGAGTCGCTGACCGTCACCGCTTTCACCACGCCGTACTTCCAGCCGTCGGTGGTGCCACTGCCGGCCGGCTATGTATACCTCGACTCGCGCCCGCCGCGCACCCTGGCCGACAGCGAGTTGGCGCTGCGGCTCAATCGCGCCGGCGGCGAGGTCGACTGGTCGGCGAGCTATTTCCACGGCTACAGCCTGTTGCCCGATGGTACATCCGCAGGTTCGGTGGGCGGGGTGCCGGCCGTCGCTCTGCATTACGACGCCATCGACGTGCTGGGCGGCGATGTCGCCACCAACGTCGGTCGCTACGGTTTGCGCGCCGAGATCGCCTACACCTGGACCGACGACCCCGACGGGGCCGACCCAACGGTGAAGAACCCGTTCCTGTACTACGTGGCCGGCATCGACCGCACTTTCGGCGAGAGCCTCAACATCAACTTCCAGGCGCTCGGTATCCATGTGCGCTCCTGGTCGGATCCCGAGTCGATTGCGGATCCGGTGCTGCGCGCCGTGGCCGTGCAGAACGCGATTATCGACCGCCAGCAGCGCGCCGCGACCTACGGTGCGACCCTGCGAATCAGCCACCGCTGGTTGAACGACGCACTCAGCGCCGAGCTCCTGGCCGTGCACTACGTCGATCCGGCCAGTACCTACGTGCGGCCGCTGGTGAGCTATGCCCTGACCGACCACTTCAAGCTGGCGGTCGGCGGCGAATGGTACGAGGGCGACCCGAATTCGTTCTTCGGCTACCTGCGCGACAACCGTGGCGTTTTCCTCGAGCTGCGCTGGAACTATTGAACCACGCCGGGGCTTGTCGTCATCCGGCCGACCGATCGAGGCGCCGGTACTGCAAGGCCTCGGCGAGATGGGCGACCTGGATTGATTCGGTGTCGGCCAAATCGGCGATCGTGCGCGCCACCTTGAGGATGCGATGGGTGGAGCGTGCGCTCAGCCGCAGCCGTTCGAGTGCCTGTTCAAGAAAGCCGCGCTCAGCCGCTCCCAATACGCAGGCGGTTTCGACATCGCGGGCGGCGAGGCGGTGGTTGGGCGCGCCGCTGCGCGCCAGCTGCCGTTCGCGCGCTTGCAGCACTCGCGCCCGCACCGCGGACGAACTCTCGCCGTCGCCGGCGGCCGGGGCCAGCAGTTCGGCGTGGCCGACCGCCGGCACCTCCACGTGCAGATCGATGCGGTCGAGCAGCGGCCCGGACACCCGCGCGCGGTAGTTGCGCACCTGCTCGCCGGTGCAGCGGCAGCGGCCGCCGGCATCGCCCAGCCAGCCGCACGGGCAGGGATTCATGGCCGCGACCAGCTGGAAGCGCGCCGGAAAATCCGCTTGGCGGGCGGCGCGCGAGATGGTGATCGCGCCCGATTCGAGCGGTTCGCGCAGCACCTCCAGTACCCGCCGGTCGAATTCCGGTAGCTCATCGAGGAACAGCACGCCATGGTGGGCGAGCGAGATCTCGCCCGGCATCGGCGTGCTGCCGCCGCCGACCAGCGCCACGCCGGAGGCGGTGTGGTGCGGGGCGCGGAACGGGCGCTGCTTCCAGCGCGCCAGTGCGAAACCCTGGTGGCTGACCGACTGTACGGCCGCAGCCTCAAGTGCCTCGGTGTCGGTCATCGGCGGGAGAATGCCGGGCAGGCGGCTAGCGAGCATGGTCTTGCCGGTGCCGGGCGGGCCGATCAGGAGCAGGCTGTGGCCGCCGGCGGCCGCGATCTCGAGCGCGCGCTTGGCCTGGTGCTGGCCGCGCACTTCGCGCAGGTCCGGGTAGTGCAACGCCTCGCAGGGTTCCCCGGGCACGTGGCTGGCGAGCGGCGCGGTGCGCGCGAGATAACCGCTGACGTCGAGCAGGTGGCCGGCGGCGAGCACGTGGCTGGCCTCGGCCAGCGCCGCCTCGTCGGCATTGGCGCGCGGCACCACCAGCGCACGGTTGCGGGCGCGCGCCTGCAGCGCCGCGGTCAGCGCGCCGCGCACCGGGCGCAGCTCGCCGGTGAGCGCCAGCTCACCGATGAATTCGTGCCCGCTGAGGCTGTCGGCCGGAATCTGGCCGGAGGCAGCCAGGATGCCGAGTGCGATCGGCAGGTCGAAGCGTCCGCCTTCCTTGGGCAGATCGGCTGGCGCCAGGTTGACGGTGATGCGCCGCGCCGGGAACTCGAAGCGCGCGGTGAGCAGCGCGCTGCGCACGCGCTCGCGGCTTTCCTTCACCTCGGTTTCCGGCAGCCCGACGATCACCAGACTCGGCAGGCCGTTGGAGAGGTGGACCTCGACCGTGACCGCCGGGGCTTCAATGCCGGCGAGCGCACGGCTGTGGACGACAGCGAGTGACATGCAGTGCCTTCCGTGGCAGGGAGGTATTCAGCGTTTCAGTTGTTGTTCCAGCTCGGCGACCAGTTTTTCCAGTGTTTCGAGCTTAGCGCGGGTGCGCGCCAGCACCTGCGACTGCACTTCGAATTCCTCGCGGGTGACCAGGTCGAGGCGTCCGAGCGCGGCGGCGAGCGCGGCGCGCAGGTTCTTCTCCACGTCCTGGGCGAAGCCGCCCGGCAGCGCCTGGCGCAGCGAGTCCAGTACCTGTTCGATGTTTTTCGGATCGATCATAAGGAAGCGTTGCGTCGACAGTGTAACAAAGGCACCGCGCTGTGCGGCGGCTGCAATTATGCACCACGCGTGCACGTCCGCTGTGCACCATCGTGGTGAGAATTCACCACGATGGTGCAGCAGGCGCCGTGCCGTGGCTGAAAAATACTCCTAACTACATGATTAGAAAAGATAAAGCATGGTTGGCACGCGAAGTGCTCTAGCAACGGTGCCTCTTCAACCAATCCACGGGGAAAGTCCATGAAAAAGCTTGTACTGGTTTCCGCTGTTGCATCCGCGCTCGCCATTCCGGCGCTCGCTCAGGCGGCCGAGGAATCCGCCCATACCGTCAGCGCCAATGTCGGCGTGTTCAGCAACTACATCTTCCGCGGCGTCACCCAGACCAGCGAAGAGCTGGCCCTGCAGGGCGGCATCGACTACAGCCACGCCAGCGGCCTGTATCTTGGAACCTGGGGCTCGAACATCAGCTGGCTCAACGATGCCGGCAGCTACGGCTACACCGCGTCGAGCCTCGAGCTGGATCTGTATGGCGGCTACAAGGGCACTTTCGCCAAGGACTTCGCCTTCGATGTCGGTGCCATCTACTACTACTACCCGGGCGAGCAGGCCCGCGGCTTCGTCAGCCCCAACACCACCGAGATCTATGGTGCGCTGTCGTGGAAGTGGCTGTCGGCCAAGCTGTCGTACTCGCTGAGCGAGTACTTCGCCAACATGGACTCGGAAGGCACCTACTACTTCGATGTCTCGGCCAACATCCCGGTCGCCGATACCGGTCTCACGGTCCTGGCGCACGCCGGCTACCTGAACGTCGCCGGCACTCCGGGCGGCGTGAGTAACGACGACCTGTACGGCTACACCGACTGGAAGCTGGGCGTCAGCTACGCGTTGCCCAAGAACGTGACGGTCGGCGCCTACTACACCGACACCAATGCCGAAGAGATTCCGTACACCTTTGGCGGGATCAACTGGGCCGACAAGCAGATGGCGGTGTATCTGCAGAGAACCTTCTGAACTAGCGGTACCGACCGCGGACCGGGGACTGCCCGGTCCGCGAAGGAGACGATATGAAACTGGTTTCAGCCATTATCAAGCCGTTCAAGCTTGATGACGTGCGCGACGCGCTCGCCGAGGTCGGCGTGCAGGGCGTGACCGTCACCGAGGTGAAGGGCTTCGGGCGGCAGAAGGGCCACACCGAGCTGTATCGCGGCGCCGAGTACGTGGTCGACTTTCTGCCGAAAGTGAAAATCGAAATGGCGATCGACGCCAAGATGCTCGACAAGGTGATCGAGGCGATCACCAAGGCGGCACGCACCGGCAAGATCGGTGACGGCAAGATCTTCGTCGCCGATCTCGAGCAGGTTTACCGCATCCGCACCGGCGAGTCCGGCAAAGATGCGCTCTAAGAGGGTGATGCCATGAAATTGCCAAGACTCATGAAGAATCTGCCGGGCCTAGTGCTCGGTGTAATGCTGGTGCTGGGAGCGGTGCTGGTCGTGGGCGAGCCGGCGTTCGCCGACGAGGCCGCGCCGGAGGCCGCGGCGGCCGCCGCGGCGGCTCCGGCCCCGAGCGCCGACAAGGGCGACACCACCTGGATGCTGGTCTCGACCCTGCTCGTGATCATGATGACGATCCCGGGCCTGGCGCTGTTCTACGGCGGCCTGGTGCGCTCCAAGAACATGCTGTCGGTGCTCACCCAGGTGTTCGTGATCTTCTGCGTGATCTCGATCCTGTGGGTGGTGTACGGCTACTCGCTCGCCTTCACCGCCGGCGGCAGCCTCAACAGCTTCATCGGCGGCTTCGACAAGATATTCCTCAAGGGCGTGACGGTCGAGTCGATGGTCGAGACCTTCAGCAAGGGGGTCGTGATCCCGGAGATGGTGTTCATGGTGTTCCAGCTCACCTTCGCCGCCATCACCACCGCGCTGATCGTCGGTGGCCTGGCCGAGCGCGTGAAGTTCTCGGCGCTGCTGGTGTTCAGCGTGCTGTGGTTCACGCTCTCCTACCTGCCGATGGCGCACATGGTGTGGTTCTGGGGCGGCCCGAGCGCCTACGGCGATCCGTCCGGCTTCCTGTTCGGCAAGGGCGCGCTCGACTTCGCCGGCGGCACCGTGGTGCATATCAATGCCGGCATGGCCGCGCTGATGGGTGCGATCGTGCTCGGCAAGCGCATCGGTTTCCCGAGGACCGCCATGCCGCCGCACAGCATGGTCATGACCATGATCGGTGCGTCGATGCTGTGGGTCGGCTGGTTCGGCTTCAATGCCGGTTCCAACCTCGAGGCCACCGGCGTGGCGGTGCTGGCCATGGTCAACACCGTGGTGGCGACCGCGGCCGCGGCGCTGTCGTGGATGTTCGCGGAGTGGCTGCTCAAGGGTAAGCCCAGCCTGCTGGGTGCGACCTCCGGCGCGGTTGCCGGCCTGGTGGCGGTCACCCCGGCGGCCGGTTTCGCCGGCCCGATGGGCGCGATCGTCCTCGGCCTGATCGCCGGCGTGGTGTGCCTGTGGGCGGTGAGCGGCCTCAAGCATGCGCTCGGCTACGACGACGCACTCGACGCCTTCGGCGTGCATGCGATCGGCGGCATCATCGGCGCGATCGGCACCGGCATCCTGGTGTCACCGGCGCTCGGCGGCACCGGCGTGTTCGATTACAGCGCCATGAAGGTCGGCGACTTCGTGATGAGCACCCAGGTGACGAGCCAGCTGTGGGGCGCTGCCACCGCGGTGATCTGGTCGGGTGTGGTGAGTTTCGTGCTGTTCAAGCTCATCGACATGACCATGGGGCTGCGCGTGCCGGAAGAGTCCGAGCGCGAGGGCCTGGACATCGCCTCCCATGGCGAGAAGGCCTACAACCCCTGATAACGATTCTCCTCCTGAAACATTTCGGGCGCCGTAAGGCGCCCGTTTTTTTTTGCCGTGCGCACCGCTCGGCGGCGTGGAGATGAGGTCTACAAGGTAGTCGGTGCGGTGCGTGTAGATACGTCGAGCGGTTAGCAATTAGCGATTGGCTTTTGCCGTAGCTAATAGCCAACTGCCAACAGCTAATCGCTGCTTTTCCTCACTGCATCTGCAGCGGCTGGTCGTTGACCAGCAGCTGGCCGCTCTTGAGGCTGGCCACGATCTTGTAGTTGGGGCCGTCCGGTACCAGCTTGAGCCGGCTCACCACGCTGTCCTTGTACTGCGGCAGCTCCTTGATCGCCTGTTGGGTGATCATCGCCACCCGCTTCGGGGTGAGCTTGGCGATCTCGGCCTCGGTGAGCTTGCCGCTGGCCTTGAGGTTGTCGAGGTCGCGCCGCACGTCCGAGCCGGCCAGCATCGCGATCAGCGAATCCGGCAGTTTGACCTCGCCCTCGCCGCTCAGTGCCTTGAGCATCAGCATCGGGTTGCCGGCGACGTCGAGCTGGCTGCCGTCGAGCACGAACTTGGCCTTGCCGGTCACCTCGCCGTCGGCGGTCTTGAACGACATCTTGGTGATCTCGACCTCCGGGGCCTTCTTGGCCAGCTCGCCGAGCAGCTCCAGGGTCTTGCCGAGCATCATCATGTTGGCCTGCTCGGGCGGCATGTTCTGCTTCTTGAGGTCGCGCATCTGTTTGCGGAACTTGACCAGTGTCGCCACGTCGAGCTTGCGCACCTGCACGGTCATCTGGCCGGGGCCCTGCTTGTCGGCGCCGGCACGCACTTCGCGAAAATTGAAATTGAGCGTGGAGTTGAGGTTGCCGCCGGCCTCCTGGGTGGTGCTGGCGACCCGCAGGCCGTCGATGCCGGCGTTGAGCTTGGCGCTGTCGATGACGAGCTTGTCGACGCCGAAGTTGGCGGTGCCGATGTCGAAGCCGGACGGGCTCTTCTGCTGGTCGAAGCCGATGGTGATCCGGTTGAAGCTGGTGACGCCATCCTTGGCGGTGATGATCAGGGCCGGACCGCTCAGCTCGCCCTTGCTGCTCTTGAAATCGGCGCTGGTGTCGATGATGCCGGTCAGGCCCTTCCACTCGATGGCGGCGCCATCCGCGGTGGCGGTCTTGGCGCCGGCCATCTCGATGCGCGACTGGCTGTTGCCGGCCAGGTAGAAGGTGGTCCGGCCGCTGATCGGCGGCAGCTTGAGCACCCCGCCCGGCAGGCCGATCGACATCTGGCTCTTCACCCGCGCCAGCACCGGGGTCAGCTCCAGCGGCTCGTCGAGCGGCAGCGGGCCGTGCTGGATGCGGTCGAGCGAGGTGACCGTGACCGGCGTGCCGGTGATGGTGAAGGTGGTGTCGGCGGTCGACTCCAGCCAGCCGCGCTGGAAATTCTTGTTGGTGACGGTGATGTCGCCGTTCGCGGTCATCTCCGCGATCATCGCCTCGTAGGCGGATTCGGCCTGCATGCCGAACCAGTACGGCAGCCCGCCGGCCGCGGCCGCCAGCAGCAGCACGATGAACAGGATGATGGATAGCTTCTTCACACCGGCCTCCCTCGATATCTCTTTAGGATGTTGCTATTCCGCAAGGATATATCCCCCGGGGCCGGTGTGCCATGGGCGGCGGGCGCACGGCCCGCCGGGCGGGGCCGGAATCAGAGCTTGTTGTGCGACCCGTCGCAGAACGGCGGGGTCCGGGTGCGCTTGCAGCCGCACAGCGCCACCTTCTGGCGGGCGGCGATCTCGGTCTTCACCGGGGTGAATTCGCTGCCCTTGTGCGAACCGTCGCAGAACGGCTGGGTCTTGGAGCGGCCGCAGGCGCACCACCAGTAGGTGCCAGGTTCGAGTTCCAGCACATACGGGGATTTCTGGGCGATTTCGGGATTGGCCATGGGTGGTCTCGGGTGCGTTGTGGTTGTGCGGGCCACCCTTATACCCTCGGCCCGCCGGCGCATTCAACGCCGCGGGTCGTGGGGGTATCGTGCCTTCAGCCGAGCGCCTGCACCAGGAACTCGGGCAACGCCCGGGCCGCCGTGTGCATGGCGGCGTTGTAGTAGCGGGTCGGGAAGTCCTTGCCGGCGGCGGCGTCTTCGCGGAAGGCGTCGAGCGAGCCGTCCTTGCAGGCCATGGTGTTGCTCCACCAGCCGGACGGGTAGGTGACCTGGTGAAACTGGCGGGTGGCGGTGTCGCTGAAGCCGGCGGTGCGCATCGCCTGGTGCATGGCCACGATCAGGTCGGGGTGGAACAGCGGCGACTCGCTCTGGCCGACCACGATCCCGCGCGGGCGCAGCGCCCGGTGGCAGTTCTTGTAGAAGGTTTCGGAGAACAGCCCGGCGGCCGGGCCGACCGGGTCGGTGGAGTCGACGATGATGACATCATAGGACTCGGGTTTGGCGTCGGCCACCCACTGGATGCCGTCGGTGAAATGCAGGCGCGCGCGCGGGTCGGCGTTCTTCTCGCACAATTCCGGGAAGAACTGCTCGGCCACCCGGGTGACGCGCTCGTCGAGCTCGACCTGCTCGGCCAGCTCCACGGTCGAGTGCTTGAGGACTTCTCTCAGCGTTCCGCAGTCGCCGCCGCCGATGATCAGCACCCGCTTCGGGTTCGGGTGGGTGAACAGCGCCGGGTGCGACATCATCTCGTGGTACACGAAGTTGTCGCGGTCGGTGACCATCACCAGCCCGTCGAGGGTCATGAGCGTGCCGAAGGTCTC
>Ga0316622_100001499_pt1 | contig 15242 bp, 10 predicted proteins | sample OWC_Aug_OW2_C1_D_FD_207646 | JGI IMG/M metagenome (GOLD analysis project Ga0316622, IMG submission 207646) | Wetland soil microbial communities from Old Woman Creek delta, Ohio, United States - OWC_Aug_OW2_C1_D5_C | ecosystem: Environmental > Terrestrial > Soil > Wetlands | place: USA: Ohio... | reverse complement strand
ATCCCCCGACAAAAGAGACCGCCCCGGCGTAGCATGCCGGGGCGGTCCTCTCCTCCTCGCTGGTGCTCCCGCATGCACGCGGGAGCGTCAGGCGTTCCAACGCCTACTTGAGGAGAATCATCTTCCGAGTCTCCCTCATGTCACCCGCCGTCAGACGGTAGACATAGATCCCGGTGCTGAGGCCCGTTGCATCGAACGGCACCAGGTGCAGGCCCGCCGTCCGCGTCCCGTCGACCAGAGTAGCGACTTTCTCTCCGGCCACGTTGAAGACCTCCAACGTCACGTGCGATTCCGTGGGAATCGTGAAGGAGATCGTGGTGCGCGGATTGAACGGGTTGGGGAAGTTCTGGTGCAACGCGAACTCCTGCGGCGCTCCCTCGGCGAGCTCGATCTCGCCTTCCTTGAACACGTCGCCGCTCTCGCAGGACTTGGTGACGACGTTTGCCGCCGCATTGTAGGTCCAGCCGGACTTGGTCACGTTCGTCACCTGGAAGCACCACTCGCCCACAGGATTCCGTATCGAGGTCGACGAGAGCGTCACCGTGCCACTCGTGGTGGTGAGTGCGTTTCTGGTCCCGGTGTTGGGGCCGGTGTACGTCGCATACACCCTCGCACTCGGCACCGCGTTGCCGTTCGCATCGCGTATCGTGATCACGGCGCGGCCGAGGTATTTCGACCCCGAGCGCACGCGCGTCACGACGATGTCGTGGACGTGCATCACGTACTGAGAGGCAGCGTTGACCGTGATGTAGCCGGTCTTGGTCTCGACGTCCGATCCGTACGAGTTGGTCGCCGTGAGCGACACCGTGTACGTGCCGGTCGCAGTGTACTGATGCGAAGGATTCTGCGCGGTCGACGTCCCGCCGTCACCGAATGTCCAGGCCCAGCTTGTGGGGCTGTTCGTCGACTGGTCCGTGAACTGCACCGTCAGCGGTACGGTTCCCGAGGTCGGCGTTCCCGTGAACGCAGCAACCGGCGCACTCCCGCCCCCGCCTACGGCCAGAACGGCCTGGTAAGCGTTGACCTTGCCGTAGCCGTAATACTGATCCCAGCCGGAGGTGCCGAGATCGGTAGCCGTGCTCTGCAGGTAGTTCCGGACCTGGGCGGGCGTCAACGTTCCGCCGGCCTTGGCGATGACCATCGCCGCCACACCCGCGACGTGCGGCGAAGCCATGGAGGTGCCGTCGTAGAACCAGTAACTCCAGGTCGTGTAGTTCGGCGCCTCGAAAGTCTGCTGAAGGACGCCGTCGTTATAGCCGTCCCCGTTCTGATCGACAGTCAAGTCCCCGCCGGGGGCGCAGATGTCGATCGTCGAGCCGTAGCAGGAATACGACGGCCGTGTGTTGTCGTACCGAACCGAGGAAACCGAGATGCACTCCGTGTAGGCGGCCGGGTACTGGGGCGTGCTCGTGCCGGCATTGCCAGCGGCGCAGATGATGGTCACACCCGCGTTGTACGCATACGTGCACGCGCTCTGCAGTGTGGTCGAGCCGGTGGGTCCGCCCAGGCTCATGTTGATCACCTTGCAGCCGTGGTCAGCTGCGTAGGTGATCCCCTCGGCAATGTCCGACACGTAGCCCGATCCACCGGCGTCCAGCACCTTGATGGGCATGATGCTGCAGTTGAACGCCACCCCGGCCACTCCGAGGCCGTTGTTCGTCGACTGCCGGATCGTGCCCGTCACGTGGGTGCCGTGCGCGTTGTCGTCGTTGGCGTGCGCATCGTTATTTACGAAATCGTACCCCGCCACGAACGTAGCCCCGGCCAGGTCGGGGGCAAGCCCGTAGACTCCGTAGTTCTCGTAGCCCACGCCGGTGTCAATGACCCCGACCAGAACACCCGCACCAGTGGAGAGGTCCCACGCCGGCTCGACGTTGATCGACGGCATGTGCCACTGGTAAGAATAGTACGGGTCATTTGGAACGAGGAAGGCGTGATAGATGTAGTTGGGCTCGGCATACTCGACATCCGGATTCGCCCGATACGCGGCCAGCATCTCTTCGACGGTGGACGTCGGTGGGATCCGGAGCCGCTGGAAATCAGCGTTCATGCTGACGGGGATTTCCGTGGCGCCGAGGGTGGCGTGAATACTCGGTATGTTCTTGGCAGTAGGCTTGAACTTTACGAGTATCTCGTTGTTGGCGTACTCACTCTGGAGCTGTTCACCGCTCCGCTGCTTCACCTTGAAATCCGCGGAGAAAGCCAGCCCCGCGCAGAGCAAGAAGACCAACCCGGTCATCAAGACAAGAAGTCTTCGATTCCTCATTTTCGCCGCTCCTTCTAAGTGTTTTGACCACCGTTCAGCCAAGTGGAGATCCGAAGAAGGCGTTCAACCGGACCCTGCCCTTTATGGTCAGGCTGGAGTGGGGATTCCAGGCCGCCCGGAGATCGTGCGAAATGCTCACTAGGACTTCTGTTTGCAGATTGACTGCATTTCTGCCACTTCAATGGCAGTTCGTCAGGATACACAACCTCCTTTCGCGCAAAGGGTGAATTATCTGCTCGTCAACGAGCCGGAGGCGGTGCCTCCGCCAGCATACGTTTGTCCCTGAGTTACTAAGGCTCGATTGATAATGGTCCACCACATCCAGATGTGTATTCAAGCGGAATATCGCGGTGCGTCCCCGGCCGGCAAGTCGACGAAACCCCGGCTGATCGTGTAACCAGTTGAATTATATTTTCTTGCCGTCACCGGCCCGTGATGCGCGGTGGCGAAAATCGTCCGCTTTGTTTGACACATCTGAGCGCGGGCCCGCCCCCACCCGCCGCTCGTGAAACACGCCCATCACACCGAGAACGATCAGCACCGACCCGCCGATCGTCCAGACGTTGATCGCTTCCCCGAGGACCAACCATCCGAGGAAGACCGCCACGACGGGATTCACATACGCGTACGTCATCACGATACTGGTGGGCAACAACCGGAGCGCTTTGATGAACGAGGTGAACGCAATCACCGATCCGAACACGACCAGGTAACCCCACGCCATCCACGCTTCCGGAACCGGCGACGGCCGCGGTTCACCGATGATCAACGCGGTCAGAAAGAGCCCGATGCCCCCAAACACCTGTTGATAGGCAGAGCTCACTTCTGGCTGAAGCGTCAACGCCTTTCGTTTTTGGAAGATCGTGCCCACTCCCCAGCTTATGGCGGCGGCCACCAACGCTACCGCCGCCAGTATGTCCTGGTGAGAGCCCGCGAGAATCACGGGACCGTTGAGCACACCCACACCGGCGAAGCCCACAAGCAACGCCACGATGAGGCGCAACGTGGGCGGGCGGCGATCGACGACCGACTCCATGATGGCGACCCAGAGCGGCAACGCGGCGATGATGAGAGCGGAGTAGCCGGAGTCCGCGCTACGCTCCGCCCACGAGACGAGACCATTCCCTCCAAGCCAGAGCAGTACGCCGGACGTCAACAGCACACCCAGTTCGCGCCGGCCGACTTTGAGACTCTTCCGCGTCAACGCGGACCACGACACCAGAATCATGCTCGCCGTGACCACCCGAGTCGCAGCCATGCTGAACGGCGGGAAACCCGATCCATCGCGTACCGCGACCCGGATCGCGAGGTAGGTACTTCCCCACACGATGTAGACGACCAGGAGATGGAGCAAGCCACGGGCGTTCACCGGCGCTCACATCCTTCACTGGCAGGTCTCTCAGTATGTCTTGACGAAGGTCTCGGTATCGACGACGGTCGCGTACGCGCCGTCCAGAGTAGCGAGCGTCGAGTTGTGGACGTCGGCCGCTGCAATGGTGGTGCCTCCGTACTTCAAGGTCCGTGTCGCACACGCATCATGGATCAGTATGCAGGTGAACCCCAAGTCATGCGCGGCGCGAACGGCCGCCTCGACACACATGTGAGTCTGCATACCACAGATCACAAGCCTCTCGATCCCGTTCCCGCGCAAGTGCTGCAACAGGTCCGTGCCGTTGAAGGCGCTGACCTCGTCCTTCATGACGACTTTCTCTCCCTCTCGCGGCGTAACGTCGGCATGAAAGGACGTCCCTTTCGACGCTCTGTGCCCGACGTGGACCACCAAGCCGTTCTGGTCGCGGAATTTCTTCAGAAGCCTGCCGCAATTAGCGCTCGCGGCCTCAGGTTTGTCGAGCGGCACCGCCCCGCCTGGAAAATAGAACGCCTGCACATCGATGATGAGCAACGCCGACTTCCGGTCATCCGCCCGTTGATCGCTCGCCAGCGCTCCCGCCGGGACCGGGAGCACCGAGATCAGAAGGAGAAAAAGCCGAAGGTGAAATCCGGATTTCCGGAGCCCATGTATCATGGTCGATGTCACCGCTGCACCTCCTGGGGATTGGCGGCAATATTACCTCAAATCTTCTTGCCGAGGACATAAATCGTCCAAGGCGCGATCCTGGTTTCGTTGACCCAGGGGTAGGGCTCTTTCTCTTCGCCCAACGGCCGATAGACGCCGAACGGTTCCAGGCCCGCCCTCCGATAGGTCTCGCGGTAGTCCGCATCCGGCCAGATGACGTCTTCCACCGGACGCCTGTCTTCCAGTTCGACGTTCACGATCCGCACGACATCTCCGCATTTCGCTTTCCTGTTCTCGGGATAGTCCTTGGTGGAAAACGACGCCCATTCATGACAGTAGATTTCCGGCGAGGAGACCAGATTCACGATCTTCCCGTCCCGCCGCAAAACCCGCCGCAGTTCCGTGAACAGCCGGACCTTCTTTTCCATGGTCGGAATGTTGTCGAATGTGAACGCGCTGAGCACGAGATCGAAGGAATCTTCTTCGAATTCGCTGAGATCCCCCTCCGGCAGCACGCGATAGTCCCCGTGCGGATCGATCTCACGCGCTTTCCGAACCATCTCGGCCGATATGTCCACGCCGATGGCGGCGAATTGCAGCTGGGTGAGAAACCGCGTCGAACGCCCCGTGCCGCACCCGAAATCCAATGCACCCTTTCCGCGGACGTGTTCGAACACGATGCGCGGCAGGTCCCTGAACGCCAGATAATACGTTCCCGGGAATTTCAGTTTCGAGTAAGCGTCGGCGCGCGTCGCGTCTTCATACGCGTTCCTGAATTCCATAGCATCTCCGTTCATGGCGACTCCTTTCAACAACGGCGAGGCCGTCTGCTCTGCAGCCGCGCGGGTCCTGTTGGGTCGGGTCGGCTGGCGATATCCGGCCGAGCGGGCCGTTTATCGGCGAGCCATAATAAGAGAGTCCATCCGCGAGCCGATAACCGAGGCGACCGTCGACCACGGTACCGCGATGGGCACGGTCGGTCGTAGGGAGCCGTGCCCGAACGACCGGATATCGCCAGCCGACCCGGCGTGCAGCAGCGCGGGTCCTGTCGCCGATACCCCCGCCGTGCTCGACACTGCGCGCGGCGGGGGGCCCCCATCGGCGCCACCCGCGCGCGTGCGCGAGGTTTCCTCACTCAGGACCCCGTGCGTGAAGGCCCCGCAGCGCACCCGCAAAGCGATTTACCCCCTCGATGATCTCTTCCTCGTCCCGCGCGGAGATCGACAAGCGCACGTAGGCATCGGGAGGATCGGAGAGGAAGAACCGCCTGCCGTGGGCCACCTCGACGCCGTGGGCGGCAAACCAGCTCTCCCAGTCCGACGGCGGTTTCGAAACCGGTTTCAGCTTGAGCCAGATCAAGTAGCCCCCCGTCGGGTCCGCCCATTCGGCCCATTCGGGAGAGACGCGTTCGCGGAGAGCGCGGGTGGCCGCCTCCATTCGCCTCCGGAACACGCGGTGCATTTTGCTTATGTGTCGATCGTAGTACCCGTCGCTGCAGAACTCGTGCATGGCCGCCTGCAGGATCATGTTTGATGAGAGGTCGACAAAGCAGCGAATCGCGGCCAGCCGTTCAATGCATTCCTTCTGAGCGGCAATCCACCCGATACGCACACCCGGAAACAGGACTTTCGAAAACGTCCCGCAGTAGATGACGATCCGGCGCGTGTCCATCGACTTGATGGGCAAAACCACCTTGCCGTAGTACTTCATTTCCTCATCGAACCCGTCCTCCAGGATCACGGCGCGGTGCTGCTCGCAGATGGAGAGCAGGCGCTCGCGATGGGGCTGGTTGGTGGTGACGCCGGTCGGATTCTGGAATGTGGGCATGGTGTACACCAGCACCGGGTGTCGGTCTCGCATTCTTCGGGACAGGGCGGTCAGATCCATTCCGTCATGGCGCACGGGAATCTCGAGCGGTTTCAATCCCGCCAGGTGGAGCAAGGGGAGAATATGTCCGTACGTCGGAGACTCGATCGCAACCGCTCTTCCCGGCGCGGCCAGCATCCGCAGCACCATGTCGATGCCTTGCTGCGAGCCGTTGGTGATGAGGATCTCGCCGGGTGTGACCGAGATACCGTGAGTCTGCAGGCGGTGGGCGATGTACTCGCGCAGCGGCGGGAAACCGGCGTGGTCGCCGTACCCGAGCAGCGAGAGCCCTTTTTTCTTCGTGACCCGGCTCACACAGGAACGGAAATGTTCCACGGGGAAGAGACGATGATCCATATCCAGAGTCTTGAAACCGATGATGGCTTTCTTGTCCCGGCTCGTGATCGGCTGTATGCGCTCGTATGCACGCATGACCGCCGTGCTCGCCTTCGACGCCGCTGTCGGCCAGTGAAGGAGCCCTTCGTTCCCATCATCTCCCGTCCCGGGCAAGCGCATGCGGCTCCGCGCGCGTGGGCGCGCGCCAGGGCGCAGGTCGATGAAACCGAGGGCCCAGAGCTCCTGATACGCGAGCGCCACAGTTGAGCGATGGACTCCCAGCAGGTCCGCCAGTTGCCGCGTCGAGGGGAGCCGGTCGCCCGGCTGGATGCTCCGGCGCTCGATCCGGCCACGGATCTCCTCGAGGATCTGCCGGTAAATGGGCTGCCGGCTATTCTGGTCTATTTTTATTAACAACATGGCGTTAACGGCACGCTCGGTCGCTGGATCTCCGTGCGATCGCCAGTATTATACGGACGATCTGGCCTGTCTGCAACTTCCTGTTTTAGTGATTTCTGACCAGACCAGTTTACCGACAGCCGCAGCTCGTGCCGCGGCTGTCGTTCGGGGAGGCGACGTGCTATCATGTGGAACCCGACCCAATTGGCGTTGGGACAGTCGACCCTACGGAATCGGAACCCCAGCAAGGAGCGGTAGATGAACAGACTCAGCGCGCGGTGTGTGCGCAGCGTGCGCAGCACGTATGTGAGCTTGGCCTGTGCCGTGGTGTTACTAGCGACCGCGGTTCCGGCCGCCGCGCAGAAGATCGATGCAAAAGAGTACTGGCTCGACAACGGCATGCAGGTACTGATGGTCGAGCGGCACGAGGCGCCGACGATCATGGCCGCGATTTTCGCGCGTGTCGGCTCGGCCAACGAGACCACCGGCATCACCGGCATTTCCCACCTCTTCGAACACATGATGTTCAAGGGGACCGAAACCATCGGCACCAAAGACATCAAGCGTGATCGCGAGATCATGGCGCAACTCGACTCGCTCAGGGTATTGATGCGGGCCGAGGAGCGAATCATGCGCGAACAACTGCGCCGCGGGGAGATCGAGGACATGCTCGACCCCGAAGCCAAGACCCCTCGCTACCGGGAAATAGATACGCTGTTCGACAAACTCGTCCTCGAACAACGAGAACTGATCATCAAGGACGAGCTCGACGAGCTGTACACCAAGAACGGCGGATTTTTCCTGAATGCGTTCACGTCGGAGGACTTGACCGCGTACTTCGTCCGCCTGCCCAAGAACAAGATCGAGCTCTACATGTGGCTAGAGTCCGATCGCTTCATGAACCCCGTGTTCCGGGAATTCTACTCCGAGCGGGATGTGGTGCGCGAGGAGCGCCGGCTCGGTCTCGAATCGACCCCGACCGGGCGCATCGAGGAAGATTTCCTGGCCATGTTCTGGAAATCGTCTTCGTATCATTGGGACGTGATCGGATGGCCGTCCGATTTGGGCAGCATCACGCGCGAGCAGGCCGACGCTTACTACGACACCTACTACGCGCCCAACAACCTGACGTTGCTCATGATCGGCGACCTCGATCCCGATGAGATGATCAAACTCGTCAAGTCGTACTTCGAGCGTATCCCTCGCGGCAAGGTGCCGCCGCCGGACGTGGTGACGCTCGAAGAGAAACAATACGGAGAAAAGCGGCTCGTGGCCGAGGCGGAAACGAGCCCGAAGGCCGAGATCTGGTACCACACCGTGGCCTGGAAGCACGCGGATTCGTACCCGCTGGAAGTGCTCGCCGGGGTCATGAGCGGGAAGACCGGGCGGCTGTACAAGAAGCTGGTCGAGGAGAAGGGCATCGCCAAGAGCTCCGGCGGGCGCGGCGGGCGGATGTTCGGCGGCGGGGGCCTGGAGGTCAGCGCCAGCCAGGATTCCCGGAAGTACGCCGGGGCGTTCCAGGTGACCGCCGAAGGAATCTCCGGCGTGCGGGCGGAACAACTGGAAGAGGCGATGTACGAGGTCATCGAGGATCTGAAGACGACGCCGGTGACGGAAGAGGAATTGCAGAAAGTAAAGAACCAGCTGCGCGTGCAGAAAATCCGGTCCCTGGACATGATGTCGGGAATCGGCACCCTGTTCTATCTCGGGCAGAATGCCGCCCTGGGCGATTGGACCGAGGCCAACAACAACCCCGCCAAGTGTGACCTGGTCACGGCCGCGGACGTCCAGCGAGCGGCCAACAAATACTTCGGGCGTGATCAGCGGAACGTGATGATCATAAACACGAAGGCCGCCGCGGAAGGTGAGACCGCGGGCGGTGAGGATCCACGCTTCACGCAGGCGGTGCAGATGATCAAGTCGATGACGGACTCCGCCCGGCTCGAGCAGATGATCGGGATGTTTTCCGCGCGGATGGACCAGGTCGAAGAACCCGAACAGAAGGCGCAGATGGAGAAACTGCTGAAGATCGCCAACGATCGCCTCAAAGAACTCAAAGCCGCCGAGCAACAGTAACGCGTACAGAAAAGGAGAATCGAACTTGAAAACGTCATCCATATTGTCGGCCGTCCGGCCGGTCGCGCTGGCGACGATCCTGACGTTGACTGCCGTGCTGGTCTCCGCCTCTGGCGTGCTGGCGGCCAAGATCGTCGACCATCCCGAAAAGCTGAAATTCGAAGAACTGAAGTATCAACCGCCGAAACCGAGTGAGTACCGCCACCAGCTGAAATGTGGCGCCACCGCTTACGTGGCGGAGAGCAACATCGTGCCGACGTTTCAATTGACGGTGCTGGTTCGCACCGGGTCGATGTATGAACCGGTCGAGAAAGCCGGCCTGGCCGACTTCACCGGTTACCTGATGCGCAACGGCGGCGTCGAGGGAATCACGGCCAAAGAACTGGACGAGCGGTTGGCTTATCTGGCGGGGGAGATTTCCGTCAACATCGACGGCGCCAGGGGCATCGCCAGTCTCTTCTGCCTTTCGAAGGACATAGACCAAGGCCTGGAGCTGTTCAAGAAGGTCCTGCGCACTCCCGTTTTCGACGAGAAGGTCCTCGACCGTTACCGCTCCGATGCCCTCTCCGAGATGGAGCAGCGCAACGCCTCCACGTCGGCCATCGAAGGCCGCGAGTGGCAGTTCTTGATGTACGGCAATCACCCGTGCACGACCCCCTACCGGACCACCGAACAGTCCGTCAAATCGATCACACGGGAAGACCTGGTCGCGTTCCACAAGAGATACTTCTTCCCCAAGAACTTCGTCGTCGCGGTTTCGGGGGATTTCAAGACCGGTGACATAGTCACCAGGCTGAACAACCTGTTCGCGGGATGGCCCGATCAGGAACTGACCCTCCCCGCGATCCCCGACCAGATACCGGATCCGAAGGCCGGGGTGTACATGATCGAGAAAAAAGATGTGAACCAGTCGCGCATCCGCGTGGGGCACATCGGCGTTAAGCGGGACATCCCCGACCAGTACGCTCTCATGGTGATGAACGACCTTCTCGGCGGGGGCGGGTTCACATCGAGGATCGTGCGCCGGGTGAGGTCGGACGAAGGCCTCGCATACAACGCCGGCAGCGCCTTCGAGCGCCCGGTGTTGTTCCCGGGGACGTTCCGGGCATGGTTCCAGACCAAGCACGCTACGGGCGCGTTCGGAACCAGGCTCATCGTGGATGAAATCAAGCGCATCCGCACCGAGAAATGCGACGTGGAATCCGTGGAGAATTCCAAAGCCAGTTTCATCAGCGACCTCGTCAACCCCTTCAGTAACAAGAACAGCATCGTCAACACATTCGCGGATGACCAGTACACCGGCCGCCCGGATGATTACTGGCGGAACTACAAGAAGAATATGGAGGCGGTGACGCCGGACGACGTCCTTGCCGTTGCGCAGAAATACCTGCATCCGGACAAGCTCGTATTCCTGGTGGTCGGCGATCCCGAAGCGGTGGAGAAAGGATCGGACAAGCACAGCGAGCGTTTCTCGGATTTCGGGCCGATCACGGTCTTGCCGCTGCGGGACCCGATGACGCTGGAGATGAAGTAACGGGAAGGTCCGGCCGCGGGAGCACGAATTCGCGGGCGCACCGTCTCAGGACGAGACCGCGTCTAATTCTGGAAGTTTTCCATCAACAAGAGGAGGCCACGCCATGCCATCGGCGAAACGCAAAAAGTTGCTCACGACCGCCCACGGGGCGCCCGTCGCGGACAATCAGAATTCATTGACTGCGGGGCCGCGCGGCCCCGCGCTTATGCAGGACACCCACCTCTTCGAGAAGATGGCCCATTTCAACCGCGAGAGGATTCCCGAGCGAGTGGTCCATGCCAAGGGAGCCGGCGCCTACGGGACCTTCACGGTGACTCACGACATCACGAAATACACTCGCGCGAAGCTCTTCTCCCAGATCGGCAAGAAGACGGAAGTGTTCCTCCGCTTCTCCACCGTGGGCGGAGAAAAGGGCTCGGCGGATGCGGATCGTGATCCCCGGGGATTCGCGATCAAGTTCTACACCGAGGAAGGTAACTGGGACCTGACCGGAAACAACACGCCCGTCTTCTTTATCCGCGATCCACTCAAGTTCGGCGACTTCATCCACACCCAGAAGCGCAACCCGCAGACCAACCTCAAGGACCCCACCGCGATGTGGGATTTCTGGTCATTGAGCCCGGAGTCCCTCCATCAGGTCACGATCCTGTTCAGCGACCGCGGCACGCCGAAGAGCTACCGTCACATGCACGGCTTCGGGAGCCACACCTTCAGTATGTGGAACAAGCGGGGCGAGCGCTTCTGGGTCAAGTTCCATGTGAAGACGATGCAGGGCATCCAGAATTTCACGCGCGAAGAAGCCGTCCGTATGGCGGGGGAAGATCCCGATCACGCGACCCGGGATCTCTTTGAGGCCATCGAACGGCGTGAATTTCCGAAGTGGAAGTTCCGCATACAGGTCATGCCTGAGAAAGACGCCGAGACCTACCACTTGAATCCGTTCGACCTCACCAAGGTCTGGCCGTACAAGGATTACCCGCTCATCGACGTCGGCGTACTCGAACTCAACAAGAACCCCGAGAACTACTTTGCCGACGTCGAACAAGCCGCTTTCTCGCCGGGCAATGTCGTTCCCGGCATCGGCATCTCGCCCGACAAAATGCTGCAGGCTCGCGTTCTCTCGTACCCCGACGCCCATCGATACCGGCTGGGCGTCAACTACGAGTCTCTTCCGGTGAACCGCCCGCGTTGCCAGGTTCAGAACTACCATCGGGACGGCAAGATGCGCTTCGACGGCAATTTCGGATCCGCCCCGAACTACGAGCCCAACAGCGCCGGCGGCCCCGCAGAGGATCGGAGTTACCTGGAGCCGCCTCTGAAAATCAGCGGCGACGCCGATCGGTACGATCACCGCGAGGGCAACGACGACTACACACAGGCCGGCAATCTGTTCCGATTGATGACGGCGGAGGAGCGCAAGCGTCTCATGGGCAACATCGCGGCCAGCATGAAGTCCGTCCCCCGCGAAATCCAGGAGAAGCAGGTGCGGCATTTTTACAAAGCCGACCCCGCCTACGGCCAAGGCGTGGCGAAGGGGCTGGGGCTGTCCGCTTCGGTGTTCAAATAACTGCGCAAGGCGTTTTTGAGGTTTCGCTATTGAGGAGGCCCAATGAACATGCCCTTGTTGGGAGATCCCTTCCCCGAACTATCCGTTCAGACCACGCACGGACCGATGAACATCCCCGGGGACCTGAAAGGAAAATGGTTCGTGCTCTTCAGCCACCCGGCGGATTTCACGCCGGTCTGCACGACCGAATTCGTGGCCTTTCAGAAGCGGATCGATCAATTCGACAGGCTCGGCTGCGCGTTGATCGGAATGTCCGTCGATCAGGTCTTTTCCCACCTCAAGTGGGTGGAATGGATCAAGGAGAAGCTCGACGTCGAGATTTCGTTCCCCGTCGTTGCCGCCAACGACGCCGTCGCCATGACGCTGGGTCTCCTGCACCCCGGAAAAGGAACCAACACCGTCCGCGCCGTCTTCGTCGGCGACCCGAACGGTAAGGTTCGGCTGATGATCTATTACCCTCAGGAGATCGGCAGGAACATCGATGAGATCATTCGCGCCGTGCACGCGCTCCAGATCTCGGACCAGCAGGGAGCGGTGCCCGCGGGCTGGCCGCATAACGAACTCATCGGGGACCGCGTGATCGTGCCGCCCGCCAAGGACCAGAAGACGGCGGCTCAGCGGCTCAAGGAATACGAATGCTTCGACTGGTGGTTCTGCCACAAACCGCTGAAGAAGTGAGTGTATGAAAAGAGAGCCCTTCGGCACCTCGAAGGGCTCTCTTCATTCCTGCGCGGGACGGTCGGCTAGGGACCGAAGAACATCAAGCCGTCGCTCTCGAGATACTGGCTCGCCTCTCCCGTCTTGAGCCGTTCGATCTGACTCCATTCCGCTTTGAGGATCGAGTAGTGGCTCTGTTCCATGTTGGCCATGTACATCAGTACCGACTTCGCCCTGGCATCGTTCGTCTTTCCGGCGAGATCCGAGTAGAACACTTCGGCCAGCCTCTCCGCCTTCATGCCGGCATCGAAGAGTTCCTTCAGATTCGAGTCCTTGCCGAGCACTTCGTCGATCATGGGAACGACCGACTTGGGAGGGAGCGCGAGCTTCACCTGCGGGAATTTCTTCTCGTAGACCGACTTCAACATCGTCTCGTGTTTCTTCTCCTGGGAGATCAGGAAGTCCATCTTCTCTTTGAGATCCTCGCCTTCCACCTTTTCCTTCATCCTCGTGTACAGCCTCACCGCATCGATCTCCGATTTTATCGCGATGCCGAGGACCTCAAGAGTCGTAAAATCGTAAGCGTCTTCCATGCGATTGTCCTTTCGATGGATCGAGGAATGCGCCTGCCCGCACTTCATAATGTGCCCCCATCCGGGGAGATCGTCAAGAGCTCGTCTGCCGGCTGAATCCCGCAAAAAACTGCCGGTCGCTCTTGCAACCCGGGCCCCGGAGCAGCCGTATGATTCAGCATACATCCAGCAGCCACCAGGCCCCACCGACCTATAATCCGATCCAGCCGCGAGCCTTGGCCAGGAGTGCGCCGCGGCTTGCCTGCCACCAAAAGAGGAGGATATCCATGTTCAAACCCGTGGCCCTACTCACGTTGCTCGTGTTGGCTGCCGGCTTGCTATGCGGCGCTTCGCCTGCCCTGGGCGGAGAGATCCACAGGGCGATCGAGGCGGGCGATGTGGCCCGCGTGAAACAGATCCTGCTGAGCGACCCCAGCTCGGTATCCCAACCGGACGAAAACCAGTTCCGCGACTTGCCCATTCACGTTGCCGCCGCCTCGGGCAACGTTGAAATCGCCCGGCTGCTGCTCGACGCCGGCGCGGACATCGACGCCGGCGACAGCGACAACAGCACGGCGTTGGGTGTGGCCGCCATGCGCAAACATGGAGAGCTGGTGGCGTTCCTGATCGAACGGGGCGCCGACGTCAACCGGCGCGACCGCAAGGCAGACTGCCCGCTCAGTTTCGCCGTGTATGGCCGGGACGAGGGCATCATCCAGAAACTGTTGGATGCCGGAGCGGACCTGTACTTCCGCAATCCTCGGGGGGAAACCCTCCTGCACATTTCCGCGGCGCGCGGCGTGCGCAGTTTTGTCCAACACCTGCTCGACCACGGCGCGGAGATCGACGCCCTCTCAGCCGACGGGAGTACACCGCTCGGCTACGCCGCCATGCAGGGACACGCGGAGATCGTCAAGCTACTTCTCGATCGGGGCGCGTCTCCCAACGTCGGCGGATCCGACGCCATGACGCCGTTGAGCTTCACCACTTTCCGGAACCAGGTCGAGTGCGCCCGCATCCTGCTGGAGAACGGGGCGAAGGTCGACCAACCCGGGTTCGGCAACAATACCGTCCTGCTGATGGCTGCCGAAAACGGCTCGGCCGATATGGTCAAGCTGCTGATCGCTCACGGAGCGAATGTGAATCACGCCAACGATGTCGGGGAGACCGCGCTCGTGCACGCTTCGGCCAAGGGCTACGCCGATCGCGTCGAGGCTCTTCTCGCCGCCAAAGCCGATCCGAACCTCGGAGCCGACGCGGGCGGTCGTTCCGCCCTGCAGCTCGCCGCGCTCGGCGGGTACGTCGAGGTGGCGCGCCAGTTGCTCGCCAGCGGCGCGGATCTGAACGCCCCCACCCCCACCGGGGAGAGCCCGTTGCAGCTCGCCCGGTACTACGGTCACGAGGATCTGGCCACCCTCTTCGCCGATAAGGGGGCCAAGAGCCGCAGTTCCAAGCGGACCGACCGTTCGCTCGACGCACTCGGCAAGGTCGGCAAGGAGGAAGCGGTGGTATGGTTCCTCGGCCAAAGCGGCTGGGCCGTAAAGACTCAGAATCACCTTTTGATCTTCGACTACTTCTCTCCGGGAGAAAACCCCACAAAGCCGGGTCTCTGCAACGGGCACGTCAGCCCTGCCGAGATCGCCGGCGAGAAGGTCGCTTTCTTCGCCTCCCACGGCCACGAAGACCACTTTACTCCCGCCATTTTCGGTTGGCGGGAACAGGTGCCCGACGTCACTTACTTCCTCGGCCTCCAGCCCCAGAACGCGCCGCCCTATGAGTTCCTGTCGGAGCGGATGGAGCAGTCCTTCGGCGACATGAAGGTCACGACCATCCACTCGACCGACGCCGGCGTCGGCATGATGGTCGAGGTCGATGGAGTCACGATCTTCCATGCGGGCGACCACGCCAACGGCCGCGTGGGTCTCATGGAGGGATTCACGAGCGAGATTGAC
>Ga0316622_100001498_pt1 | contig 15243 bp, 11 predicted proteins | sample OWC_Aug_OW2_C1_D_FD_207646 | JGI IMG/M metagenome (GOLD analysis project Ga0316622, IMG submission 207646) | Wetland soil microbial communities from Old Woman Creek delta, Ohio, United States - OWC_Aug_OW2_C1_D5_C | ecosystem: Environmental > Terrestrial > Soil > Wetlands | place: USA: Ohio... | reverse complement strand
GCTCTCGTTTGCGCAGCAGTTGGAAACGGGATTCGCCCCGGGTGGTGAGTACGCCAGGGCGTGGGAGCAGGCGTTGCCTTCGATCCGGGAGGGATATCCGGGCCTGGACCTGAAGCCCCAGGTGGGCCTCCTGCCGATCAGCCCGGACCCCGAGTCAGGCCTGTGGGAGTTCGCGCATCTGATGACGGGGGAGCCGGCGCAGCGCGATGGTGAGGGGAGGCTCGTCCTGAGGGAGGAGACCGGGGTGGTGTTGGTGCTCTTGCCGGGTGGGACCTTCTGGATGGGTGCGCAGTCCAGCGACCCCGATGGGCGCAACTACGACCCGCAGGCGCAGGGCGACGAGGGGCCGGTGCACGAGGTGGCGCTGTCGGCCTTCTTCCTGTCGAAGTACGAGTTGACGCAGGGGCAGTGGCTGCGCCTGACGGGCCGCAACCCAAGCGCCTACCAGAGGAACAATCTGGCCCCGACCCTGCTACAGCCCGTGGAGCAGGTGACCTGGCTGGACTGCATGGAGTGGCTGCAACGCGCAGGTCTGACCCTGCCCAGCGAGGCGCAGTGGGAGTACGGGGCGCGGGCGGGGACGGATACGCCCTGGTGGACGGGGGCGGAGCGGGAGTCGCTGCGGGAGCAGCACGCAGCGAACCTGGCCGACCAGGCGGCGGCCGAGAGCGGCGCCATCTGGCCGGACATCAAGGCCTGGCCGGAGCTGGACGACGGGTATGCGGTGCATGCCCCGGCCGGCGTCTTCGCGCCCAATGCCTTCGGCCTGCACGAGGTGGCTGGGAACGTGTTGGAGTGGTGCCTGGACGGGCACGACCGGTACTTCTACCGCAACAGCCCCAGGATGGACCCGGTAGCCCCCTGGGCGGGCGCCATCTATCGTGTGACCCGTGGCGGCAGCTTCGCCGCCGGAGCCGATTCCGCGCGTGCGGCGATCCGCGGCTACATCATCCCGACAGATGCCGGAGACAACGCCGGCGTCCGCCCAGCCAAGGATATCGTGCGCTGACTCGCAGCAGCGCACCGTCAGAGCAGGTCGAAGTCGCCGCCCAGGACGCGGTCGATCCGTCCCGTGCGCCAGCCGCGCACGCTGTCGCGCACCAGCGGCGAGGGCAGCTCGCGGTAGCGCCGCACGACGTGGGTTTCCTTGGTGGCGTGCGCGGCCAGGGCCTGGCGCGCCTCGGACAGCGCGTCGCGCAGCGGCCGGTCGGGCTGGGGCAGGACGCTGACGCGCACGCGCTGGCGCAGGTGCTCGCCAGCGCTATCGAGCTCGAAGACGTGCCAGCCCGCCTCCGGGCGCAGGATCTCGTGCGCGCCGTAACCGGAGATGGCGGCGGTCCAGCGCCAGGCCCGGTCGCTCATGACATGCTCGAGCTCGTCGAGTTGCATGCGCCGGCTGGTAGCCCAGGCGCGGTACATGTCGACCAGGCGAGCCGCGAAGCCGTCGGCCAGCGCACCGTCGCGCAGGTCGCGCAGCGCTTCGACCGAGAGGAAGGCGTCGCGCGGCCGGCCGTCCAGCACGGTGGGCGTCGCCGCCTCGAGCAGGAAGAGCTCGTGCGCGAGCTGGCGCACGAGCGGCGTGGAGGCCCGCGCGTTCGAGGCGCGCACGCGTCCGAGCAGGCGCTCGGCATGGGCGAGACCGTTCTGCACGCGCTCGCAGAGCTCCAGGCCGGAGAGCACTCCGAAGCGCTGCTCAGAGTCCCAGAAGCCCCCCTCCGCCATCTGTGCCAGGGCTGAATCATGGGCGGCGAGCCAGGCCTGGCCGCGCACCACGCCGGCGAGGCGCTCGAAGACCCCGACCAGGAAGGCGACCTCGCCGGGGGTGCCGCTGCCCTCGAGCGCGACGCGGCCGAGCGTGAGCCCCTCGGGAACCTCGACCTCGCGCAGCGCGACCTCGTCCGCGGCCTCCTCGGGCGCGTCCGGGTCGACGAATACGACCTCGATGCGCCGCCCGTCGGAGCGCACGAACAGGAACTGGTCGCCCCGGGGCGCGTCGCGGTTGACGATCGCCGTCGCCAGCGGCGAGAGGAACCAGCGCTCCACCGCCCGGCGCAGGGGGCGCGCGCCCAGGGCGGGCGAGAAGCCCTTCTCGAGCAGGAAGTCCAGCGCCGATTCGTCCCACTCGACCACCCACTGGCGCGTGCGCAAGCCGCGTAGCGCGAGCACGCGCTCGAGCTCCTTGTGCAGGATCTGGCGCGTCACGCCGCGGCCGAGCGGCCGGAAGACGACCACTCGGTCGAGGCGATTGATGAACTCGGGCCGGAAGTGGCGCGCGAGCTCGTCCAGCACGACCTCGCCACCGCCCGCGCGCGGCGCGAAGCCCAGGCGCTGGCCGACGACGAGGTCCGAGCCCAGGTTCGAGGTCAAGATGAAGATGGCGTGGCGGAAGTCAGCCGTGCGGCCCTGGGTGTCGGTCAGCCGTCCCGCGTCGAAGACCTGCAGCAAGAGGTCCCAGATGGCCGCGTCCGCCTTCTCGACCTCGTCGAGCAGCACGACCGAGAAGGGCTGCTCGCGGATCCTGTGCACCAGCGCCGCCTCCGACGAGCGCTCGTCGCCGCTGCCCAGCAGGCGCGCCTGCGCGAGCGGCCCGGTCAGCTCGCTCATGTCGATGCGCACGAGGCGCTCGGGCGAGCCGAACAGGAACTCGGACAGCGTGCGTGCGATCTCGGTCTTGCCCGTGCCGGTCGGACCGGTGAACAGGAACACGCCGGCCGGGCGGCCGGGGTCGACCAGCCCGGCCTTGAGCATGGCCACGCGCTCGACCAAGCAGTCGACCGCCTCCGGCTGGCCCAGCACGCGCCGGGCGAAGAGCGCGCGCAGGGCGTCGAGGTCGAGCGCCTCGCGCTCGTCGAGGATCGCGGCGGGTAGACCCGTGAGGCGCGTCAGAGCAGCGAGCAGGTCGTCGCCACACACAGGCCGCCCGTCGCCTGCAGGTCGGGCCTCGGCCGCCAGGCGCACGAGGCCGAACAGGTTGCCCGGAGCGGCCGTCTCGCCCAGGTATTGGCGCGCGAGGTCGGCGGCCTCGCGCAGCGTGGCCTCATCGAGCCGCGGCGGCCCGTCCTCGCCCCGCGCCCAGCCGCGCAAGAGCTCGAGCGTCTCCTCGTCGGAGGGCGACTCCAGCCGCACCACGTCCAGTGCCGCTCGCAGGCGCGGCTGCGAGCGCAGCAGTCGGTCCAGGCCCTCGGGCTCGATCTCGCCCACGATGCGCAGCCGCTCGGCCTCCAGGTAGGGCATCAACACGTCGAGCACGCTGGTCGCGCCGAAGCGGTGCCGCCCAGCCCAGACGAACTCGGCGAAGTCCGGCACGACCCACACCACAGGCGCCTCCACTACGGCGGTGAAGAGCTTCTGCAGCCGGCCCTCGAGCTGGCCCATCATGCTCTGGTCGGCGAGCAGCTCGGAAGTCCCGGCCTCGAACACGGTGAAGCCGCGCGCGCGCAGGTGAGTGGAGAGCGCGCGCACCAGCGTCGACTTGCCCACCCCGGGCCGGCCGACCACCAGCAGCGCGCGCGAGCGCTGCACGGCGCGCTCGCCTTCCGCGAGCGCGCGCGCGAGCTCGCGGTGCTCGAGGATCGGAGGACCCTGATCGTTCTCGAGGATGCGCCCGACCGCGCGCAGCGCCTCGACATCCCGGCCCGCCTTGGCCTGGGCGCGCAACGCGCCGGCCAGCGCGCGCGCAGGGGCGCTGCCGATCTCATCGATCAGCGCGGCCAGGAACTCGGGCTTGGCGGTCGGCTTGAACGGGCCCGACTGGGGCGGAGCAGGCTCCGCCAAGCGCCCGTCGACGCGAACCTCCTCCCCGCGCTCGAGCCGGCGGCGGACGAAGTCCTGCAGCACCTGCCGGCCCATGGGCGAGTCCCAGCTCGTGTTCACCGCCTGCAGGAAACGCTCGAGCACGGGCTGCGGATGGCGCGCCTCGAGCAACTCGCACAGGAGCCAGCGCGACCAGTTGCTGACGGTGTTGATCCCCGGCAGCAGCGCCTCGAGCGAGAGCGCCTCGTCCTGGCGCAGGCGCAGCGCATCGAGCGCCATGCAACTGAGCAGGGGGTTGTCGCCGATGGCGTAGATGCATACCTCCTGGCTCGTGAACACCGCGCTGCGCAGGAGTTGCACCCCCTGGGCGTATTGTGGGATCGCTGTGAGGTCGCGCGGGTGCGCCATCCCCGGGTAGCTGCTCTCCATCTGGCCGGCCAGCGCGTAGAGCGCGGCGCGCGGATCGGCGCTGTCTGCGCGCGCATCGCCCTGCCCGCTCCTGGCGGGAGCTGGTGGCGCGCCCGCGCCGCGCGCCAGGCCCTGCGGCCTGGCCCGAAGCCTCGCGATCCAGTAGCCCAGGGCCGCACCTGTGGCGATCAGGGCACCCGTCGCGAGCAGGTCCGCCATGGCGGCAGAATGCTAGCAGCCTGCCGGGCGCGGAGTCCCCACCGGCCCCTGCCCACGTGGCTCCGTCAGGTCCACGACCCACGCTCCCGACACCCGCGCCCCGACGGCCTCGCGCGCCAGCGAGACCCAGGGGCCGCAGCGCTGGAGCACCTCGCGGTCCGCACTGGCGACCACCTCGCCGACCTGCGCCAGCCGAGCGTCCGCGTCATCCGTCACCTCCACGGCCCACGGCCACCCGCTCTGCGCAGCCGCCTCCTGGAGCAGCGCCCGCAGGCGCCCGGCGTTGGAAACCCCGTGATCGAGCACCCAGGTGGCGCCCGCGACCTGTGCCTCCCTCAGCAGGTCGCCGGCCAGCCCGAGTGCGAGGCGTGTCTGGGCGCGGCGCCGCCAGGTCCCGCGCACACCGCTCACGTCGCGCGCGCATCCATCGCGCGCGAGCAGCACTACCGCTCCCCCCAGCGCCGCCTCGAGCGTGACGAGCACGTTGAATCCATCGATGGCGAGCGTGCGCCCCTCCAGATCGGAGAGCGACAGGCGGCGCGCAGCAAGCGCACAGCACAGATCGTCGGAGCATGCGACGCGCGCCACGGCCTGTCGCTGTCGCGCGCTGAGGCTGTAGCGGTCCCCCACCAGCGCCAGCGCCGTGCGCTCGACGTAGCCGCGACCCAGCAGCCAGGACAGGTCGCAGACCGCCTCGCGCAGCCGAGGGAGCTCGCCCGCGCCGAAGGCCACGCGGTCGGCGGGATCGGCGGAGCGCTGCTTGCGCCGGTCGCTCATGCGCGCCCTATTCCTGGGGTCGGCAGCAGGCCGGCAAGGCCTCCTCGGCTGCGGCCAGCGGGCGCGGAAGACCGCCACGCGCCACGGTGAGGACGGCGAAGACGATCAGGAGCAGCGCGCCCACAGGTCGCAGGCGCGCGCGCAGAGCGAGCGGGAGCAGATGGCCGCTGAGTGCTGTTGCCAGCAGCACGGGCGCCGTGGCGAGCCCGAAAGCGAAGAGACCCAGCGCGGCCGTGGCCGGCCGTGAGCCGGCGGCGAGTGCCAGTGCGGCCCAGGAGAGCCCGCACGGCAGGAGTCCGTTGCCCAGGCCGATGCCGAAGCTCCTGGCGGAGCCCGGCAGGGCGCGCGCCGAGTCGAAGACCAGGCCCAGCAGACGTGGTCGCTCGCCCGGGCCAGCCAGGCGCGCGCGCCATGCGCGCGGGAAGAGCGGCAAGCCCAGGGCAGAGAGCGCGAGCAGCAGGCAGACGAACCCCGCGATCCAAGCCAGGAAGCGGCGCGCGGTCTCCAGTGCAGCGGCGTCGGCGCCGGGCGTCGAGCCTGCCAGGCCGGCACCGGCGTGCGTCAAGAGGTGCATGGCGCGCGCGGCGACCAAGCCCAGCACCGCGTAGGTCAGCGCCTTGCCCAGCAAATAGGCCAGCGTGCGCCAGAGCGCGCGGGCGCGCGAGGCGCCCGCTCCCAGCGCCACGCTGACGGCGAATCCGCCGCACATCCCGGCGCAGTGCGCGGAGCCCAAGAGACCCAGGAGCAGGAAGGGCGAGAGCTCGGCCAGGCCCGGCATGTCAGCGCTGTGCCTGGGCGCTTCCGCCGGAGGGCTGGGCCGCCGCGGCGCCGGTCTGGGGCTGCGCTCCCGCCCCCCATGCGCCGCTCTCGCCCTCGGATGCCTGGGTGCGATCGACCGTGTCACGCGCTGCCTCGGGCAGCCAGCCCAGGCGCAAGCTCGGCGGCCCGTCGCGGCGCGCGACGTTGACGTCCTCGCAGGCCACCACGCAGTCCCCGCAGCGGATGCACAGCGCGAAGTTGGAGAGCGCCTGGGGGTAGAAGCCCGCCGCGCCACGGTAGGCGCCCCCCGCGAACTCGCGCGGCTTGAGGTCCATCGGGCAGACCTTGTCGCAGGCGTTGCACTCGGTGCAGGTCTCGGGATGGGAGAACTCGATGCCGTTGAGCGTGTTCTGGCCCATCAGGGCGAAGTAGACGCCCGAGGGACACCATTCCAGACAGAAGCGTTGGCCGAGCCAGAAGAGCGCGGCGAAGAAAGAGAGCGACAGGCCGCCCAGGAAGACGCCCGAGAGCGTCACCGCCAGCGGCGAGCCCTCCAGGAAGACGCGCGGGTCGACCCAGAAGGCGAACACGATGGTCGACAGCACCAGGCAGATCAAGAACAGGCCGAGCCACCCGCTCGCTCGCTGCAGGCGCGTCTTGCCGCGGAAGCGCAACCGTTCCGCCAGGCGCGCCAGGGCACCGTAGGGGCAGCCGAAGCCGCACAGGTAGCGGCCCAGGTAGCGGCTCGCCAGGACGATCAGGATGTTGACCGCCAGGAACGGGAAGGCGAAGCGCTTGGCGACCAGGGCGAGTCCCAGCTCCTCGCCGAGCCACATGTGGCGCCCGCGCCAGAAGTCGAAGCGCAGGACGTCGAACAGCGGCAAGGCCGCGATCGCCAGCGTGGCGACGATCCCCACCCCCCAGCGCCAGTACGTGTAGCGATGGGGCTTGCCGCGCGACCTCGACAGGCCGCTCAGGATCTTGTCGCGTGTCTTGCCGACCGGCATCGCGTCCTGCACCCGCCCAGCCCGGCAGGAAACCGCAGCGGGCTCGGGAAGCCCCGAGCCTAAGCGATCGGGCGCTCCCGTCCCTAGTCCCTGCCGCGCGGGGGATCCAGTCCCAGCGCCTTCAGAGGGCCGCTGTGGCCGGGGCGGGCGGTTTGCCGCGCCGCGCGGCCGGATCGCCGGCCACCCGCGCAGCCTGGCCACGCAGGCGGCCGGAGTTCAGCACCACCACCACGCTCGAGACCACCATGGCCGAGGCGGCGAAGATCGGCGGCAGGCGACCGGTGGCGGCGAGCCACAGCCCGATCGCGTTGTAGGCGAAGGCCCACAAGAGGTTGAAGCGCGCCGTCCAGACCGCCGCTCGGGCGAGATCGAGCACGTCGACCAGCGCCGAGAGCCCGGGCCGCAGCAGGTTGACCTGCGCCGCGTCGAGGCTGGCGGCCGAGCCGCCGGCCACCGAGACACCCACGTCGCAGGCCGCCAGGGCCGCGGCGTCGTTGAGCCCGTCGCCCACGAACAGCGTCCCCGCGCCGGCCGCGCGCACGCGCTCGAGCTTGTCGAGCGGCGAGCAGCCCGACTCGACGGGGAGCGAGAGCTCGGCCGAGAGCGCTTGCGCCGGGCCGTGCGTATCGCCGGTCAGGACGGCGAGCTCGAAGCCGCGCTCGCGCAGCTGCGCGACCGCCTCGCGCGCACCCTGCGCCAGCCGGGCGCGAAAGCCCAGGAGGCCCAGGACGCGCCCGTGCTCGTCCTCGAGCTGCACCAGCGAGAGGTCGTCCTCGCGCGGGGTCCGCCCAGGCTCATGGCGCCGCAGCAGCAGGCGCCGGCCGCCCAGCGTGCCCTCGACGCCGATGCCAGGCAGCGCACGGAAGTCCGCCACCGGCACGGGCAGCCTGGCGGGGAAACGCTCGGCGAAGGCGCGCCGCACGCTGCGGCCGATGGGGTGCTCGCTGCCGTGCTCGAGCGCCGCGGCGATCTCGAGCAGGCGGTTCGCGTCGAGCTCGGCGCGCGGCTCGATCTGGGCCAGCTCTGGCACGCTCTCGGTCAGCGTGCCGGTCTTGTCGAACAGCACGCGCCGCACGCGCGCGAGGCGCTCCAGCACCTCGCCGCCGCGCACCAGCACGCCGCGTCGCCAGGCGGCCCCGACCGCGGTCCAGAAGGCGAGCGGCGTGGCGATGCCGAGCGCGCAGGGGCAGGAGATCAGCACGACCGAGAGCGCGGCGAGCAGCGCGTCCTCGGGTCCTGCGGAGCGCCAGCGCCACAGCGCCGTGACCGCCGCCAGGCCGAGCACCAGCGGCAGCAGGGCGCCGGCCAGGTGGTCGGCGAAGCGCACCGACTGCGCGCGCGAGCGCAGGGCCTCGTCGAGCAGCCGTTCGATGCCGTCGCGCAGCCGCTCGCCCCCCAGCGCCTCGGCCTCGATCAGGAGCGTCCCGTCCAGCGCGCGCGCGCCGGCCAGCACGCGCTCGCCCGGGCCGAAGCTCTGCGGCTCTGACTCGCCGGTCAGGGCCGAGGTGTCGACGAAGGAGCGCCCCTCGAGCACCAGGCCATCGACCGGCACGATCTCGCCCGGCCGCACGCGCAGCAGGTCGCCGTGGGTGAGCTCGTCGAAGCGCACCTCCTCTTCCTGCGCCCCGAGCACCCGCCGCGCCGGCGGCTCGCGCTCCGCTGCCAGGCCCTTGAGCTCGGCGCGCGCCCGCTCGCGCGCGCGCACGTCGAGCCAGCGCCCCAGGCTGTAGAGCAGGATCACCATCGTGGCGGTGTCGAAGTAGACCTCGCCCCGGCCGCGCAGCGTGTTCCAGGCCGAGACCGCGTAGGCCGAGGCCGCCCCGGCGAGCACCAGCGCCTCGGCCGACAGCCAGCGGCGCAGCGACACCACGGCCTCGTACAGCGGCACGCCGAGCAGCAGGAAGACCGGAGTGGAGAGCGCCAGCGCGCCCATGCGCATCACGCCCGAGAGGGCGTCGGCGCTCGCCCCGCGCGCCTCGTGCCCGGGGTCGAACAGCGAGCCGTAGAGCGAGAGCGAGAAGACCATCACGCCCATGGCCAGGAAGGCGCACAGGACCACGCGCGCCAGCAGGCGGTCGGGCGCGCCCTCCAGGCCCGTGCCCGAGAGGCTGTGGGCGAGATAGCAGCCGCTGCAGCAGAAGCGCTGCCGGTCGGCGGCGGCGCCGCGCGCGGCGCCCGCGCCGCCCGAGGCGCCGAGCGGCAGCCCGCAGTGGCTGCAGGCGGCGCTCGCGCCGGGCGGCAGCGCCTTCATTTCGGCGCTTCGATCTGCCTCGAGTGCTGTTGCTGACCGGGACCCTGGTCGAGGAAGTCGGGCAGCACGTTCTCCAGCGCGTACCAGGTCGCGAACACCAGGAAGGCCAGGTAGAAGACCAGCAGGAACCACGGCACTCCGCCGTGTCCATAGGCATGCCGGACCGGCTCGCGGTCGGCGGGCTCGAAGGGCAGCGTGCTCATGGCCGGTACTCCTGGGGGCCGCCGAGCAGCGCCCGCTCGGCGCGCTCCTGGCGCTCGACGCGCTCGAGCATCTCGTACTTGGTGCCCTCGATGTCGCGGAACTGGCCGGTCAGGAAGGCCCAGGCCAGCAAGCACAGGAAGCCGATCGCCACGAAGGCGTAGACCAGGAGCGGGTCGTGGGCGAAGCCCACCAGCTCGTCGCGCTTGATGGTGCGCAGGAACTCGTGCAGCTTGAAGATGAACATGGCCCCGCCCGCAGCGCAGGAGAGCACGAAGAAGACGTGGATCGCGCGGCGCTGGCCGCGGCGCTCGACCGGCGGGGGGCTGTCGCTGTGGCTCACGGCGTGACTCCTCCCTGCTCGGGCGCGACCTGGGTCGTGCCCAGCCATTGCAGATAGGTGATCAGGGCCAAGCCCTCCTTGCTGGGCGTGCCGCGCTCGTCGAAGAAGAACGGGTAGGGCGGCATGACCGACCAGGGCACCACGTTCTTGGGGTTGATGAAGTGGGCGATGTGCCAGTCGTTGGTGCGCTTGCCGCCCTCGCGCGACAGGTCCGGGCCCACGCGGCGCGTGCCCCACAAGTGCGGCTGGTTGAGCGCGTTCTGGTACTCCTGGGCGGTCGAGACGGGCCCGAAGCGTTCGGCCTCGTTGGAGACCGGGCGCACGTACTGGCTGTGGCAGTGCCAGCAGGCCTGACCGATGTAGACGTCGCGGCCCAGGCGCAGCGCCTCGGCGTAGCTCTGCGGCGAGACCTGGCCGTAGGCCTCGCCGAAGGCCTGGGGGTGGGCCTGCGCGAGCTCGACGAACGACTCGCTGGGCGTCGCGGCCAGTTGCTCCAGGGTCTGGAACTCCATCCCGCGGTAGCTCGAGAGCGACATCCAGGGGAAGACCAGCGAGAGCACGAAGGCGATGGCGAAGCAGCCGATGCCAGAGATGAACACGAAGGTGTAGAAGCGTTCCACGTCGGTCTCCTCGTCAGTCGGCCGTGGCCGCCACCAGATGCTTGTCTTCCGCGTAGGCGTCGCCCGCCCGAGCGGTCATCCACATGTTGTAGAGCGCGCACAGCGCGCCGGTCAGCAGCATGCCGCCGGCGAAGGTGCGCACCCACCAGAAGGGCACCGAGGCCAGCACCAGGTCGGACCAGTCGTTCAGGCCCTTCTGCATGAAGCCCGCGATCAGGCCGGCGATCATCAGGTCGAAGAACATGATCACGATGCCCAGCGTGAACAGCCAGAAGTGCCAGGCGCGCAGCGACTGGCTGTACCAGTTGCGGCGCACGATGCGCGGCCAGACCCAGTCGATCACGCCGAAGACCCAGAAGGTGAAGGTGCCGAACATGATCATGTGGGCATGGCCCACAACCCAGTCGGTGAAGTGGATGATCTTCTGGAACATCCAGGTCACCTGGAAGGCGCACTGCAGGCAGGTGATGAAGTACATCACCGCGCCGGCGTAGAACCAGCGGATGGCGAAGCTGGTGCGCAGGGCGCTCCACTTGCCGCGCAGGGTCATGAAGAAGTTGACCACCACCGTGGTCACCACCACCTCGATCGCGATCGTGGTGGTGATGGCGCCGAACTCGACGTAGTCGGGGATCGGGCTGATCAGGAAGTGGTGCACCCCGTTGAGCGGGTAGAAGAAGGCCAGGGCCCAGAAGCCGATCACCGACAGCGAGTGGCTCCAGATCGGCTTGCGCAGGATCAGCGGCACGAAGAAGTACATCAGGCCCCAGCCCATGGGCGTGACGTACAGGCCCACCAGGTCGTGGATGAACAGCCCCGTGACGGCCGCGCCGGCCGCACCAGGCAGGATCCACTCGGGCATGACGTTGCCCATCAGGTAGGTCAGCGCCAGCCAGACCAGACCCGAGGTGAAGTACCACAGCGTGACGTAGAACTTCTGGTCGCGCGCCTTGTACATCGGCACCACGAACTGCGCGATCACCAGCACAGCGCCGACCACGACCAGCAGGTCGACCGGGATGTAGTTGAGCTCGAAGCTGCCGGGCCGGAAGCCGGTCGGCGTCTCGCCCCACTCGATGGCCTGGGCCTTGTCGTAGAAGAAGCCCACGATCGTCGAGAGCAGGATGAGCTGCCAGACGACGAAGATCAGGTTGCCGACCTTGTCGGACCAGACCTTCTTACCGGTCAGGCGCGGCACGACGTAGTACAGCATGGCCGTGAAACCGTTCACGAGCCAGCCGTAGGCGGCCATGCTGGTGTGGATCAGGCGCCAGTGGCCGGGCGCGAGCGCGCGGCTCTCCCCGAAGGGGAAGAAGCCCAGGTACTGCAGCGAGTACAGGAATCCGGCCAGCATGCTGACGAGCAGCGCCACGCCGGCCGCGGCCAGGTGCGCCTTGACCAGGCGGTAGTTGACCAGCGAGCCCTGCTCGAGGGTCTCGGCGGAAAGGGCGGCGTTCATCAGCGCTTCTCCTGGGGGCGTTGGGCCAGCGACTGGACGAAATGCACCAGGTCCCACATCTCCTCAGCCGTGAGCGCGCCGGCGTAGGACGGCATGGGCGTGCCCTTGATGCCGGCGGCGATGGTGCGGTAGAGGTCGGCGCTCTCGCTGCCGGCGCGGTACACGCCCGACTGCAGGTTGCGCGGACGGATCGGGTAGCCCCAGTCGTCGAGGTAGTCGCCGGCCGTGGGGCCGTCGCCCTTGCCCTCTGCGCCGTGGCAGGTCAGGCAGTTGCCGCGCGCATTGTCGCTGAAGATCGCCCGCCCGCGCTCGACCGAAGCCGGGTCCACGGCCGGCTCGGCCGCACCGGGGTAGATCGGCCGCAGGTGCTCGGGGTGCCAGCGGCGGTAGATGATCTCGGCCACCTCGGCCGCGTCGGAGAGCTCCTCGTCCTCCCAGGCGAGATCCAGCATGAGCTGCTCGAACTCGCCGCGCGCTCCCAGCCAGCGCACGTACTCGACCAGGTCGTGGCGCGTGCCCTCGGGCAGCAGCTTGAAGTTCGGCATCGCGGATCCGACCAGGCCGGCGGTCAGGGTGCGGAACAGGTCGGCGCGGCGCGGGCGCGCGCCGGCCTCGGTGCTGGTGAACTTGAACAGGCCCTTGCGGAAGTTGCGCGGGCGCGGCGCGAGGTAGCGCGCGGCCGGCCCGGCGCCGTCGCCGATCGATCCGTGGCAGCCGATGCAGTGCGTGGCGTAGGCGCGCTCGCCGGCATCCAGGCGCGTCAGCTCGAACAGCCCCGCGTCGCGCAGGAGCTGGGAGTCCCGCGCGAAGTACTGCTCGCTCGCCGCAGCGATGTGCGCACCGAGCTCGAGCTCGAACTCCTGCTCGAAAGTGTCCACGTCCTGCGCGAAGGGGATGTCGGGGAAGGTCTTGCCCTCGTCGGCGTAGCGTTCCTCGAAGGCCTTGCGCTGAGCCTCGCGCGCCCAGTCCTCGTCCTCGGGCGAGGGCCGGTCGCGGTCGCCGGCCAGGAAGGGCAGCGCCAGGATCGTGAAGCCGAGCAGCCAGAACAGCGCCGACAAGGGGGCGGCGCCACTGCGCGGCCCGCAGCGAGGTGCGCGGGCGCATAGGGGTTGTCGCGTCATGGTCAGGGGTGCGAGGAGTCCGGGGGACGGCCTGGAAGGGCGCACAGGCTAGTGGCGGGCGGGGCGTTGGGGTAGGCCGGGCCCCACGGGGGGGCGGGGAAGGTGCGTAGGCTGCCTCCGCGGGCCGACCGGTCAAGCCTCGAATCCGTCGAAGTCGTCCGACTTGGTGAGCTCGCGCACCAGATTCGTCGCGTAGGCCCCCGGGGGCAGCGCGAAGGCGAGCTCCAGGAAGCTCCCGTGGAGGTCGGATCCCAGGCCGTGCACCAGCTCGCCTAGGGGAACGCGCAAGGGCCGGCGGGCTCCATTCCAGCGCAGGAAGCGGGGGCCTCCCAGGTCCGAACCCGACAGGCCGTGGGCGGCCAGCACCGCGCGCTCGATCGAGCGCGGCTCCCCCGCCGGCTCGATCATCTCCGGCCCAAAGAGCGGCCCGCTGGGAGAGATCTCGAGCAACATCGCGCGCGGCGCCTCGCGAGCAGGATGCTCCACGCGGAACACCGCGCCGCGGTCGTGCAGCCAGGCGAGGTCCCCCTCGAGCAGCTCGTCGAGCCGCGCCAGGCGGACTGTCAGCACTTCGTTGAAGAGCTTGGCCTGCCAGGCGCTGACGTAGAAGCGCAGCAACGCAAGCCCGCGCTTGCGCCGCGCCGAGCGCCCACCGCCGGCGAGCAGGTCGCGCCCGAGCATCCAGGCGTCGCCGCGCCGGCCGAAGCGCTGGCGCCCGAACCCGTTCGGCACGCCGCGCCGCGCGAGCACGTCGAGCACGCGCCGCACGTCGGGCGCGCGCGCGGGATCGACGCCGCGCAGCCTGAGGCGGAAACGGTTGCCCTTGAGGTGCCCCACGCGCAGCTTGCGGCGGTTGCGCTCGGCCGAGAGCACGCGCACGCCGTCGAGCTCGAGCGCGAGGGCCGCGGCGGGATCCACGCCCTGCACGCTGATCTGCTGGCGTGTCACGGCTTGCGCGTCCTTGAGCCCCGCGTAGCCGACCCGGTCGCGCGGGACACCCAGCGCGACGGCCAGCCGTTCCACGAGCACCGGGGTCGTGAGACCGCGCTTCTCGACCTGCATCAGCACGTGCTCGCCGTCTCCGCTGGGGGCATAGGCGGGGATCTCCTCGACCACGAAGTCCTCGGGCCGTTCCTTGAGCCTCCCGCCCACAGCGGGGACGTCCGCGGTCAGGAACGGCAGATCGGTCGGCACGACGCTCACTCGAGGGGCTCGGCGTTCTGCGGGCGCAGGTCCTTGCGGAGCTCGCGCAGCAGCGCCGTCGCATAGGCCCCGCTCGGCAGCACGAAGGCGAGCTCCAGCCAGCGCTCCTGCGCCTCGATCCGCTCGGCGAGCTCGAGGCTGCGTACCGGCACGCGCAGCGGCCGCCGCCCGCCCGGCGGAGCGTACGGACAGGAGCTGGTCTCGCGCTGGGTCGCTCCCTCACGGGCCAGGACCTCGCGCTCGAGCGCGAGCGGCTCGCCCGCCGGGAGCCTCGCCCGCCGGCCGGGCAGCGGCCCGGTCGGCGAGAGCTCGAACGCGAGCACCTCGGCAGCGAGCGCCGCGGGATCCTCGACCTCGAAGAGACTCCCGTCCGAGTGGCGCCAGGCGAGGTCGCCGGGCAGCAACACGTCGAAGCGCGGGAGCCTGCTGGCGAGCACCGCGTTGAACAGGCGCGACTGCCAGGCGGCGACGAAGAGCTTGAGGAGGCCGCGGTCCAGCACGCGCAGGGCGCGGTCCGCGTCGCCGCTGCGGCGGTGCAGCGCGCGGCAGATGCGCACGTGGTCGCGCAGGCTGGCCGGGTACATGCGCGCGGCCCGCGCCCACTGACCGCGGTCGAAGTACTGCCGCGCGCGCCGGATCCGGCCTCTGTCCAGCTGGCCGGGTCGGCCGGCGATCCAGGACAGCGCCTCCAGCGCCTCGCCGCGCGCCAGGGCGCGCCCGACGAGCCAGGCATCTCCACGCACGCCGAATCGCTGCTCGGCAAACCAGTTGGGCAGCCCGCGCCGCTCGATCACCTCCAGGACCTCGCGCACGCGCGCCAAGGCGCCGGGCTGGACGTCCCGCAGCCGGAGGCGGAAGTGATTCGCCGCGCCGCGTCCCGGCCGCAGCGCGCCCTCGTCCCGCTCGGCCGCGAGCACGCGCAACCCGTCCAGGCGCAGCGCCAGCGCCCGCTGGGGCTCGACGCCCTCGACCGAGAAGGTCTGGCGCGCGATGGCGCGCGCGTCCTTGAGGCCGGCGAAACCCAGCGCGCCCGCACCCACACCGAGCGCGCCGGCCAGGCGCCGCGCGGCCTCGCGCGTCGTCAGCCCGCGCTTCTCGACCTCGATCCACACGAAGGGGCCG
>Ga0316622_100001497_pt1 | contig 15247 bp, 13 predicted proteins | sample OWC_Aug_OW2_C1_D_FD_207646 | JGI IMG/M metagenome (GOLD analysis project Ga0316622, IMG submission 207646) | Wetland soil microbial communities from Old Woman Creek delta, Ohio, United States - OWC_Aug_OW2_C1_D5_C | ecosystem: Environmental > Terrestrial > Soil > Wetlands | place: USA: Ohio... | reverse complement strand
CCACCTGCTCAACCTGGAGACGGTCAACACGTACGAGGGGACCGAGGACATTCACCGACTGATCATCGGGAAGGACATCACCGGATGGGACGCGTTCGGGCAGTAGAAACGGAAGGCAAATGGCAAGTGGCAAGAGTTCCTTCACTTTTGAATTTTGCCTTTTGACCTTTGCCTTTTGACTTTCCTATTCTGTGGGCCATGAGCGACACCATCTTCACGAGAATCATCAAGGGCGAGATTCCTTCCCACCGCGTGTACGAGGACGACCACGTCTTCGCCTTCCTCGACATCAGTCCGCTGAGCCTTGGGCATACGCTGGTGATCCCGAAGGAAGCGGTCGAGCGGTTGGATCAGCTCTCGGACAAATCGGCGGCGGCGATTGGCCGGGTGCTGCCGCGCATCTGCCGCGCCGTGCTCAAGGCGACGCGCGCAACGGACTATAACGTTCTCCAGAACAACGGCGCCGCGGCGCACCAGGTGGTCCGGCACGTCCACTTCCACATCATTCCCAAGTACGCCGACGGCTCCGGCCTTGGCATCGGCTGGCCGGCGAAGTCGCTGGATCAGAAAAAGGGCGCGGAGCTGGCGGAAAAGATCGCGAAGGAGCTGGCCGGGTAGGCGCGGGGCTCGTCCCCACCGAGGATCGGGTGAGGGGCCCCGTAGCCGCGGGGCTTGTCCCCGCTTCTCGACGCCACGCACACGGCGGCCACAAGGGCCGCGGCTACATCGACACGGGGATTTCAGTCGTCCCACTCGAACACGCTGATCAGATCCAGCCCGCCAGCCCCGTGGAGCGTCGGGAAGCCCAGAACCAGCCGCCCCGGCCCATTCTCCTGCGTCCAGTTATCACAGGAAAAGTTCTCGCCGCGCTGCTCGTGGGCGAGCAGTTGGCCGATCACTTTATCGGCGTTGAGAATCTCCGTTCGGGACAGGGCGCTCACGAAGCCGAACTGCCGCGCGACCCCTGGGCCTTCGTCACCACACGGAAGTGCGGTCTCAAACGTGAGCTCCGCCGGAAGGCCCTGCGCAGACAGCTGAGCGTCCGGGCCGATGAGCACCGCCCCGACGCCGGAGTCCGACTCGCCAGACGGCCCCACCTCAACCGGGCCGTTGCAGACGTTGGGGTGAATCTGCTGCTCGACGGCACCGTCAGCTGCGGTGCAAGCCTGCGCCGTGAAACCGTCAACACCGACCTCGCCGAGCAGGTGATCCTGTGTGGTCCGCCTGCCGAGATCAACGCCACCGTTGCAGGCAATCACACCCGCCGCCGCTGCGGGCACGATCGGACGGATGCAGATGACCCCCGGGTTCAGGTCGAGCGCGATGTACGGGGAGGCTCCAGTGACATCGATCAGCGCGAGTCCCGTTACCGAGTTCGGCGTGCGCGCCGCCAGATCGAGATACCCCTCGAAGCCCGGGACGGAGATGACCGCCTCCGCACCGAGCACCGTGGTGAAGGTGCTCGTCTCCTTTCGGATCGAGAAATGACGCACGCCGAGACCGGAGACGGTCGCTGTTGGAGTTGGGGTAGGCGTCGCTGTACCCGTTGCCGTTGCCGTCGCCGTGCCCGTTTCCGTCGGGGTACCCGTTGCCGACGGTGACACCGTAACAGTCGGCGTGTGCGGACAGCCGTCGAGCGCGCTTCTGACGCCTTTGATCAGCTCGTTGATGCGCACGTGTCCGTCGCCGTTCGCGTCGGCATCGAAACAACCCCCGAGCGCCGTTTCGCCCAGCGCGATCGCGACCCCTTTGATCAGCTCGTCGATCGAGACTTCGCCGTTCCGATCACAATCCCCGGGGCAAGAGACCACATCTTCCCCCTTTGAAAAAGGGGGACCGAGGGGGATTTGCTGGCCCGACGCACCCGGGGCAAGCAACAGCCACATTCCCACCGCAAGCCAGGCGACAACGACAACACGCATCGCTCCAGATTGCCGCTTGACGCCTTTTTTGCAACCGCGGTGCCCTTCGAAGATCCTCCACAAGGGCAAAGATGCCAACCTGCCCCTGACGCCGGCGACGCTGCCGCTCGACGCCACGGCGGGCGTGACCGTCCAGGTCCACAAGAGCGACAACAGCAACTGCTGGGAGGCGGTCTTCCCACTGGCGTCGGTGATCAAGAACGACCAGGCGCAGTTCAAGGCGAAGATCCCGTAAGTAGACCGGAATCCGAAGTGGGGCTGCGGGCGTCTCGATCTTCGGTGGCGCGGGCGTCCCGCCCGCGGCTCTCGGCACCAGTTGAGAGTTGAGAATCAGCAGTTTGCCGACCTCTCAACTGTCAACCCGTTGAACGTCGACTCCCCTGAAGATTTTGCAAGACCCAAGAATCATTATTGACAACTTTGTATCGCCGGCAGTAGTTTACGCTCAAGTAAGGGGCTACAGGGGGCAATAGGTGGCAGCCAGGAGCAACGAGGTCCGGCTGTAAAGTATTACGGCTCCGCCGCAGACAGGGGTCGTCTGCCATCGCGTCGTCCCCCTCACAACCATGAGGAGGGTGTCGATGAAGTGCTCGATCAAACTAACCGCTGTCGCGGGGCTGGTACTCGCCATGCTGGCGTTGGCGCCGACACGATCCTCGGCACAATCCTTTGTTCTCGATCCCACGTCGGCGTCGCTGCCGGGCATCCCGGCGACGTCCGCCGATATCCTGATGCCGTCCGCACCACTACCCGCGCCGCCACCGCCGGTGGTCGGGTTGACGGCCGCGCAACTCGGACTGCTGCCCGGCGACGTCATCGACGCCTTGAGCTACATGGACGACGGCCCACCGGGTTCGACCATCTACTTCTCTGTCGACCGGGCTTCGGTGGGGGCTGGCGTCGTCGGTCCGCCCGACGTGACGGGCGAGTCCACGGTCTTTGTGCCGCCTGGGATTCAGGGCGAAGCCGGGAGCGACATCTTCGCCACAAACGACCCGGTCTGCGCCCCGCTTGGCTTCAACCACCAAATCCTTGACGGCAACGGCGCGCTGCTCGGTCCGCCGTCAGTCTGCGGTTATGGCGGCGGTGCGCCTCCCGGCCTCGGTCTGACGGAGTTGCTGCCACTCCCGCCGCCGCCGTTCAACGATGACATCTCGGCATTCGATTGGGGTTTGCCGGGGCGCGCCTACCTTGTCTGTGCGGTGTTCTCTCTCGCTCCCGGTTCACCGAGTCTGGTTCCGGGAGCCAACCCGCAGCGGCCCGCCGGCGGCGAACCGGGGGACATTTTCTTCGCTTGCCCGTCACCGCCGGCTACGTACGGCATCGCATTTCCGGCTGCAGCACTGGGCATCGTGGCAGGCGGCCCGGGATGCGCGCCGCCCGCGTGCGATGACATCGACGCGTTCTCCGGTGGGTTTCTGCTGTTTTCGCTCTCGCCTGCCTCTCCGTCGGTAGTGGGCCCCCCATTTCTTAGCGCCGCGGACATACTCATGCCGGGGCTCGCAATCTTTCTCCCGTCCGGCGCTCTCGGCCTCGGGCCCATGGACAACGTGAACGCTCTCGAGGCGGTCACGAATCCGTGCCCGATACCTCCGGGTGCCGACCCACCAGACTTCGACGGCGTAGGCCCCTGCGACAACTGCCCGGCGGCGTTTAACCCCGGGCAGGAAGACTCGGACGTCGATGGGGTGGGTGACGTCTGCGACCCATGTACCGACACCGACCTGGATGGCTTCGGCAACCCCGGGTTCCCCAATCTGTGCCCGCTCGACAACTGCCCGGTGGTACCCAACCCGCTCCAGACCGACACCGACGGCGACGGCATCGGCGACGCGTGCGACCCGTGCACGGACACCGACGGCGACGGCTATGGTAACCCCGGATTCCCCGCCAACCTGTGCGCAACGGACAACTGCCCGGCCGTAGCGAACCCGACACAGACCGACGCCGACGCCGACGGCCTCGGCGACGCCTGTGACCCCGTGTTCAACTGCACCAGCACGCCAGCGGCCGGCTGCCTCAGCCCGGGGAAGTCGCTCCTGATAATCAAGGACAAGAACGCCGACGGCGCCAGCGCCAAGGACAAGCTGATCTGGAAGTGGCTCAAGGGACCGGCCTTGAACCAGTCCGACTTTGGCAATCCGACCTCGAGTGCGGACTATGCGCTCTGCATCTATGCCGGCACCGCGCTCACGGAGGTCACCGTGGCGGCTGGCACAAACTGGTCGGCAATCAGCACCACGGGCTATCAGTTCAAGGACACGACCCTGGCGCAGGACGGAACGCTCAAGATACTGGAAAAGGGCAACGCAACGGCCGGCAAATCGAAGATCCTCCACAAGGGCAAAGATGCCAACCTGCCCCTGACGCCGGCGACGCTGCCGCTCGACGCCACGGGCAACCTGACCGTCCAGGTCCACAACGACGACAACACGAACTGCTGGGAGGCGGTGTTCCCGCCGGCGTCAGTGAGCAAGAACGACGAGACGCAGTTCAAGGCGAAGATCCCGTAGGCAGACCGCAATCCGCACCGCGATCGGGAGGGGCACGGCATGCCGTGCCCCTCCGCGATTTCTGGAGTGTCGATAAATGCCGGGTGGAATATCGACCTGCTGTTGGTAACCTCACTGCTACCGACCCCGCCACCTTAGCCGCGGGATCTATCCCCGCTCTCCGCATCGGCCCCGGCGCCCGTAGCCGCGGGGCTTGTCCCCGACCAGGTTCGTCGCGAACAGCGGCCACAAGGGCCGCGGCTACGCTCTGCCCCCGGCGCCCGTAGCCGCGGGGCTCGTCCCCTCTCCCAACGTCGGCCCTGCCGGTTCGTAGCCGCGGGGTTTATCCCCGCTCCCCGCGTCACATCCGGCGGCCACAAGGGCCGCGGCTACGTCCGACTCTGACGCGGCGCCCCGTAGCCGCGGGGTTTATCCCCGCTTCCCGCGTCGACCGCCGTCCCGTAGCCGCGGGGTTTATCCCCGCTCGCCGACATCCCCCCAGGCGGCCATGAAGGCCGCGGCTACGCCCCGCTGCCCGGCATCGAGTCGGTGCCGAGAGGCAACGACCAGATTGACAGGCACGCTTCTCAAGGTCTGACTGCCAATTGAGAGGTAACGTCTTGCGATTCGGCCCTTTCACAACCACCCGCAACCGTCGCTTACGGCCTGACGCCTACTCCGAACCCGGCCGTCCGTGTTTCCTGACTATCCGCGCCTATCAGAACCAATCGCCGTTCGTGGATCGCAAACTGAATCAGGCCATTGTGGACGTTCTCCTGAACGAGCGCCAGCATAGCCAATGCAGCATCCAGGCGTACTGCCTGATGCCCGACCATCTTCATCTGCTCACCACCCCCAGTGTCACAGAGGCGTCGGTGCTCGCGTTCGCTGATCGCTTCAAGGGGTTGTCGACCCGCGAAAGCTGGCGCTTCGGCTGGCGGGGTAAGCTATGGCAACCGCGGTCCTACGATCACGTCTTGCGTCGCAATGAAGACGTCGAGAAGGTGTGTGAGTACATACTCGCAAACCCTGTCCGGCGCGGTCTGGTCGAGAATCCAGACGAGTTTCCCTGGAGCGCCCTCGTCGACCCAATCCTCTAGCATTCTCATGCTACCCCGTAGCCGCGAGGTTTGTCCCCGCTCCCAACCGGCGCGAAAAGCGGCCACAAGGGCCGCGGCTACGCGCCGCCACCCAGCGGTTACAAGGGCCGCGGTTACGTCCCGCCACCCCGGCGGCCATGAAGGCCGCGGCCCCCGCGTCGGCCCTACGCGTCGCCCTGTAGCCGCGGGGCTTGTCCCCGCTCCCCAACGCCGCCAGTTGACAGTCGACAGTCAACAGTTGACAGTTCCGGAAACTCGCAACTCTCAACTCTCGACTCTCAACTACCCCCATGGACCTGCTCTCCCGCATCCTCACGCTCATCGAAGACCTGCGTGAACTCCCCCACTACGTTCGCATCGGTCTAGCACTGAAGCGGGCCGAACGGGGCGGCTTTCGCACCTGCGGCTACCTCATGCGCGAGCAAGCGGAAAGGATCCCCGATCGCGTCCTGCTCCGCTTCGAGCACGAGGCCGTCAGCTACGGCGCGTACAACGCCGCGGTCAACCGTTACGCCAACCTGCTCAAGCGCGCGGGCGTTCAGCGTGGCGAGGCCGTCGCCATCATGATGGAGAACTCGCCCGCGTTCCTCATGGCCGAGGGCGCCATGGCCAAGCTGGGAACCATCGGCGCGCTGATCAACACCAACCTGCGGGGCACGGCACTGCGGCACATCCTGCAGTCGTCGACGGCACGCATCGCCCTGGTGGATGCGGCGTGTCTGCCCGCCATCCGCGAGCTCGACATGCTGGACGCGTTCGTCGTCTGCGCCGAGGCGAGGCCCGAGGAGCTACGCGGTACCCCGTTCCGCTCGCTGCCCGAGGCGCTCGACGAGGCGGGCGAGGCCGAGCCGGACATCCCGGACGTGAAGATCTCGGATGTCATGATGTACATCTACACGTCGGGTACGACCGGCTATCCGAAGCCGACGATCATCCGCCACGCGCGTTTCACCATGGGCGGGCAGGCGCTCAAGATCGTCCTCGAGCTTGAGCCCGACGATTGCTCCTACGCGCCCACGCCGCTGTATCACGGCTACTCCAACTTCGTCGGCTTCGCGCCGGCGTTTCACAACGGCTCGACGTTCGCCTCGCGCCGACGGTTCTCCGCCAGCCACTTCATCGACGACGCGCAGCGGCACCAGGTCACGCACTTCATGTACGTTGGGGAGCTGTGCCGTTATCTCCTGCGTCAGCCGCCGAGCCCGCGCGATCGACAACACCGCATCCGCCTCGCCACCGGCCCGGGGCTGCGTCCCGACATCTGGCGCGAGTTCACGGAGCGCTTCGGCATCCCACGCATCATCGAGACCTACGGCCAAACGGAAGCGAACCTCAGCCTCATGAACCGCCGCGGCCGGGTCGGCTCGGTCGGGCGTTCGGCGCCGTTCACGCACGACCAGCTCAAGCTGGTGCGCTTCGACTTCGAGCGCGGGGAGCCCTGGCGTGGCCCCGATGGGTGTCTCGTGGAGTGCCGCCCGGGCGAGACCGGCGAGCTGCTGAGCATCGTCTCGAAGCCGACCACGATGAGCTTCGATGGCTACGTCAACAAGGCCGACAACGAACAGAAGCTGATCCGAGACTGCTTCACGAAAGGTGACGTCTACCTTCGCACCGGCGACCTGCTGCGCCGCGACCGCGCCGGCTACTACTACTTCGTCGATCGGATCGGCGACACCTTCCGCTGGAAGGGCGAAAACGTCGCGACGATGGAGGTCAGCGAGCTCCTCAACGGTGCGCCCGGGGTGAGTGAGACCGCGGTGTACGGCGTCAAGATTCCGGGCACAGAAGGGCGAGCCGGAATGGCTCTCGTCGTGCTTTCACCCAGCGCCCGCTTCGATCCAGCGGCTTACTACGCCTTTACCGAACGGACCCTGCCCGCCTATGCGCGGCCACTCTTCATCCGCTTGGCCAACACCATGGACGTGACCGGAACCCTCAAACACAAGAAGGTGCGCCTGCAGCAGGAGGGGTACGATCCGGAGGGCATCGCCGATGCGTTGTACTTCCGCGACGACACCGCCCGCACGTACGTCCCTCTGGACGCTGACCTCAAGCGCCGCATCGATACGGGCGAGGTCGTGGTTTAGTTGAGAGTTGAGAGTTCAGAGCGTTCCGGGTCCCTCTCTCGACTCTCAACTCTGAACTCTCAACTCTACAGGCGACTCTGCAACGTTCGGAGCCGATCGGCAGGCACTTGGAGCACGTGGGTGATCCGCCGCAGTTCTTCCGGACGGGCCTCGACGTCTCCGTTCTCGATCTCCGCCAAGCGGAACCAGTCAATGCCCGTCCGCTTCGCCAACTCGATCTGCAGCAGGCGCCGCTCGAACCGCAATAGCCGTAGGGTTGTCAGTTTCATTTCACAGCCTGTCCTCGCGTTGTGCATAACAAATGCCACCGAAGGAAGAGAGGATTGCTCGCGCCCCGCAGGTGGTTGCCTCGTCGGTCTGCTGCCAGAGAATTGACATCTGTCAAAACGCCGCGATTGTAGGCGCTCTGGCGCTCGAATCAACGACTTTTTTCGACCGACTCTTTCGACCGTTTGCAGGCCGGCAGCAGAGGGAGCTAGGGTGCTGCCAGTGCCATGACTGTCCCCGGCCGGCTCGGTGTTCGACTCCTTCGAAGCGAATCGAACGAATCGCTCGCCGCAGCGTACCGCGGCGAAGCGGAGAAGACGCAGGTGGTACGTATACCGTTTGCGTACATGGCCATGGCCATGGCTGCGGTCGCGTCGAGCCTGTTGGAGTACTTCATCCGCCCCGAGCGCATGCATGCGGTGCTGCTGGTGACGATTCCGTTTCTGGTCACGTGCCTGGCCACCATCGGACTGGTCCGGCGGCGGCCCAACTGGAGCTTCACCGCGACCCTGGTGAGCAACAACGCACTTGCGGTGCTCGTCGCCGCTTACTCCGCCATGGTCGGTGGCGTCGCCGAGATGTGCGTGGCCTCTCTGGTGCTGCTCATGACCATCTTCTGCTTCCTCAATACGTGGGGACTGACCTACCAGGCACTGACGAACGTCGGGGCGGTGGTTGCCTATCCCCTGACCCTTACAGCCGGGGCTCATGCGGTAGTACCCGTACCATTCGGCCTTGCCACCCTCGTCACCGCGGCGGCCTTGACCTTAGTCTTTGCGTATCTCCTGAACGGCGAGCGGTATGAGGCGTTCCGGCTACGGGAGGCGTCGCGCAACAGCGAGGAGCGGTACCGGACGCTGCACGACAACAACCCGGCCATGTACTTCACCGTGGACGCGGATGGGACGGTTCTCTCCGTCAATCTCTTCGGTGCCGCCCAGCTCGGCTACACCGTCGACGAGCTGTTGGGCGCGCCCGTGCTGCAGGTCTTCGTCCCGGAGGATCGCGCGCCCGTCCTGTCCCAGCTGCACGCCTGCGTCCAGCATCCCGGGCAGATCGTGAGCTGGGAGTTTCGCAAGGTTCGCAAAGACGGCAGTGTGCTGTGGGTCAAGGAAGTCGCCCGCGCGCTGCAGGACACCGAGGGCCACACGGTCGTCTTCATCGTGTGCGAGGACATCACCGACCGCCGGCGTGCCGAGCAGCAGGCGCGGCAACACCAAGCCGAACTGGCCCACGTCGCCCGCTTGAGCACCATGGGCGAGATGGCCGCGGCCCTCGCCCACGAGCTGAACCAACCCCTCGCCGCGATCGTGAACTACACGCGCGGGTGCGAACGGCGCATCCAGGCCGGTACGGCTCAACCCGAGGACCTGCTGCAACCGCTGCGGGAGGTCTCCGAGCAGGCCCTCCGCGCCGGCGAGATCATCAGGCGCATCCGCCGATTCGTTCGGAAGGCAGCGCCCAAGGAGGAGCGGGTGAACCTGAACGACCTCGTTCAGGAAGTCGCCCGCCTCGCGGAACCGGAGGGCGAGCAACGCGGGATCCACCTCCGGCTCGACCTCGGCTCGTCGCTGCCCCTGGTGCGGGTGGACACGATTCAGATCGAGCAGGTCATTCTGAACCTGGTGCGCAACGGGTTCGAAGCCATGGAGGGTAACGGGACGGGCGCCCGCGAGGTTGCCATTCGGACATCGGCACCGGAATCGAATGTCGTCGAATTGGGGGTGTGCGACAGCGGGGAGGGGCTCCCTCGCGACATGGTCGACAAAGCCTTCGAACCGTTTTTCAGCACCAAGACCAACGGGCTGGGCATGGGGCTGGGCATCAGCCGCTCCATCATCGAGGCACACGGCGGACGCCTCTGGGCCACCCCCAACGCCCAGGGCGGGATGACGTTCCGGTTCACCCTACCGGTGCGCTCGACGCCTGAGCTCATGGCTGGCAGCGGCCCTGTGAGTGCTCCGCAGCCCGGTTGACTCGCTCCGCCATCACCGACTATAGGCTGAGCCTATGGTCCGGCACGATATGGCGTGGACGAGGCGAACCGCATGCCGGTAGCCCATGCACTGCTCGGCCTGCTGGCCCGCGGTGAGCGACACGGCTACGAGCTGCGCCGCGAGCTCGAGCGGGAGTTGGGACCGGACTGGCGCATCGACTTCGGGCAGCTCTACCGAGTCTTGGCGCGGATGGAGCGCGCGGGGTGGGTGCGTGTCCGGCGGCAGGTGACGGCGGGCGGACCCGCCCGCAAGGTGCGCGCCATCACCGCCAGCGGCCGGCGCGAACTGACGAGCTGGAGCGGACGACCCACGGCGCCCGCACGGCGTCGCGATTCGGCGATCGTGCGGCGTCGGTTCGGCGCGGCAGCCCACGAGGACGCCGTTCAGGCGCTGGTCGCGATCGGCAGCGACGACGCGATCCTCACCCTCCTCGCTCGTGAGCTGGCGGATCGGCATCCGGAGATCAACTTCTCGTTCGAGACGGTGGGCAGCCTGTCTGGCCTGAACGCGCTGCGTGAGGGCCGCGCGCAGCTTGCCGGCATCCATCTGCTGGACGTCGACTCCGGTGAGTACAACGTGCCCTACATCAAGCACCTGCTCCCCGAGGAAGCCGTGGTGCTGGTGACGTTGGCGCGGCGCGAGCAGGGCCTGCTGCTGGCCCCTGGCAACCCGCTCGCCATCCGTGGGGTGCGCGACCTCGGCCGCCGTGGCGTGGGGCTGATCAACCGCCAGCGCGGCGCCGGCACGCGGCTGCTGCTCTATCACGCCCTGCGTCGCGCGCGCGTAGATCCCCGCGCCATCACGGGCTACGACAGCGAGACTCCGACGCACGACGCGGTTGCGGCCGCGATCGCTGCCGGCCGTGCCGACGCCGGTCCCGGCGTGCGCGCCGCTGCCGAGAAGTGGGGGCTGTCCTTCCTGCCGCTCGGCGAAGAGCGCTACGACCTCGCCATCCCGCGCGTAGTATTCGACTCGCCGCGCCTGCGCCCACTGCTCGAGGCGCTGCACCAGCGGGCGTTCCGCCGGACCGCGGCCGCCATTCCCGGCTACGACGTGTCGCGCATGGGCACTGTCGTCGCCCGCATCCAGTGAGAGAAGCCGAAATGCCGGAGTTCTTCTTGGGCGTTGATGACACCGACGTGGTGGGCCACAAACCCGGCACCGGGCGCTTGGCGCGAGAGCTCGGCGCGCACCTCGAGCAGCAGGGTCCGGTGCGGCTCGGCGGCGTGGTGCGCCAGCAACTGCTCGTCGATCCGCGCATTCCGTACACCAGCCACAACAGCCCGGCGTGCCTGATGCTCCGCGTCGCCGACGCAGACAACGGTGCCGTGCGCTGGCTCTTCGAGGTGGCGGCGCACTACGTGGCGGCGCGCAGCGCGCCGGGATCCGACCCCGGTCTCTGCCTCGCGAAGGCAACCGCCGTGGGCGGCGACGTGCAAGACTTCGGCGCCCTGGCAACCGCCGAGGTCGTGCGTAAGGCCGACGCGCTCGCGCTGGCGGCGCGGGCAGGGATTCTGCTCGAGGAGTTGGGCGGCACGGGTGACGGCGTGATCGGCGCGCTGGCCGGCGTCGGGCTCACCGCCAGCGGCCATGCCGGGCGCTTCCTCGAGTACAGCGGCGGGCTGCGTGAGCTGGGGGAGCACGTCCAGGCCGGCGCGCTCCGCCGGCGCGGCATCGCGCTGCTCAACCTGGCGCCCAATGCCGAGCTGATCCTGGATGAGGCGATGATCTGGACCGGCAACCGCCTGCGCCCACGCCTGCTCGGCGGCCGGCCGGTGCTGCTGGTCGAGGCCGGCCCCGAAGGCTGGCGTTGCTTCGACCGCAAACAGCCCCACCCGGATGGGCACGGAGGGGAAGACGGGTGAGCGCGCGCGAGCTCTTGCACGCCGAGGCGGCGGCGTTCCAGTACCCCGGCAGCGGTTCGCCCGTTGGGCCGTTCGACTTCACCGCACGCGGCGGCGAGCTGCATCTCGTCAGCGGCCCCTCCGGCTGCGGCAAGAGCACCTTGGCACGCTTGCTCGCCGGGGTTATCCCGCATCTCTACCGCGGCCGGCTGCACGGACGCGTGCTGATCGGCGGCCGGCCGAGCGCGGACGCTCCGCTCTGGCAGATCGCCGAGCGCGTCGGTCTCGTGTCGCAGAACCCCGCGGCACAGCTCCTGGGCTCGACCGTGCGCGACGAGATTCTCTTCGGTCTCGAAAACCTCGGCCTGTCGCCGGCCGCGATCGAGGCGCGCATCGGGGCGGCGCTCGACGACTTCGCCCTGCGCGACTTCGCCACGCGCGACCCTCGCACCCTGAGCGGCGGCGAGCAGCAACGGCTGGTGCTCGCCGCGATCGCCGCGCGCCGGCCCGACGTCGTCGTCCTCGACGAGCCACTGTCGATGCTCGACAGCACCGCGTCGCGGCGCGTCGCGACACAGCTCGACAGCCTGCGGCGCACCGGCGCGGCAGTGGTCGTGTTCGAGCACCGCCAATCCGCCTTTGCCGGGCTCGACCCGGTCGTGCACCACGCCCTGCCGGGCCTCGCCCCACTGGACGAGCCGATCCCGGCCCCCGAGATGCACGTGCCCGCCTTCCGTCTCGTCGTCGAGGACGCTGGCGTGGCGCTCGGCGGTCTTCCCGTGCTGCGCGGCATCAATCTCGCCTTGGCCGGCGGCCAGGTGCTCGCGGTGGTCGGCGCCAACGGCGCCGGGAAGACCACGCTGCTGCGCACTCTAGCCGGCCTGCAGTCCCACAGCGGGCGGATCACCGGTTTCATCAGCGGCGCCTCGACCCCGCCCCGTCTCGGACTCTGCTTTCAGAACCCCGACTGCCAGCTCTTCAACGCCAGCGTGCGGGCGGAGATCCTCTTCGGCGCCGCCGCGACCGATGCGGCCCGCTACGACGGCGTGGTGCGCCTGCTCGGACTGGCGGGCTATCAGGACGCCCCGCCTCTGCTGCTGAGCGAAGGCGAGAAGAAGCGGCTCGGACTGGCGATCATGCTGTTGCGCCCGGGGCTCTGTGGCGTGTGCCTGGACGAACCGACGCTCGGACAGGACGCGCACGGGCGCCGCCTGCTCGGCCGCATCGTCCGCCAACTCGCCGCCGCCGGCTACCTGTGTGTCGCCGCCACGCATGACCTCGAGTGGGCAATGGAGTGGACCGATCGCGTTGTCGTGCTGGCGGACGGGCACGTCGCCGCCAGCGGTCCGCCCGTGACGCTGGCTGCCGATCCCGAACTCTGGTCGCGCGCCGGGCTCGTACCCCCCGACGCCGTGGAGGGCGCATGCCGCGCCGATCGCCGCTCGCGCTAGCGCATCAGTCGTTTCTGCGCCGCGTCGACGCGCGCACCAAGCTGGCGCTCGCCATGGGCGCGTCCTCGGCGGTGATGCTGCCGCTCGCTCCGCTCGCGCTCTTCGTGGCCGGATTCGCTGCGCTGGTCGTTGTTGGCCGCCTGGTTGCGCCCGCCGCCGCACAGGTGCGCCGCGTCGCGCCGCTGCTCGGTCTGCTGTTTGCGATCGACTGGCTCGTCGTCGGCCTCCCCTTTGCCGTATTGATCACGCTGCGCGTGGCGCTGCTGGTCACCGCATTCACCGTGCTCGTCGCCACCACGACGCCCGACGAGCTGCGCGCCGGCCTCGAGCGCCTCGGCCTGCCGCCGCGCCTCGCCTTCGCAATGGCGAGCACGTACCGCTCGCTCGCCCAGATGGAGCGCGAGTGGCAGACCATCATCGAGGCACAGCGGGCGCGCGGCCTGCTGACGTCCGCAGCGAGGACCAGGAGCTGGCGGCTTCGGCTCAGCGACGCGGTCGCACTGGTCGTACCCGCAATCGTACTGGCCACTCAGCGCGCCTGGGCGCTCAGCGAGTCCGCCGCCGGACGCGGCCTGGAGTCGCCCCTGCGCCGGCCGCACGGCGTACATTCGCTGACGAGGCTCGACCGAGCCCTGCTGGCCGGCGCCGGCGGCCTACTGCTCGTGCTGCTGGCCTGGCGGTGAGATTCCATGGACACCGATCTCCACAAACCGACGCGCCGCTACTTCTCCACGTTCGAACTCCTCCTTCTCGCCACGATTGCGGCCATGATCCTTGTCGCCAACGTTGCGCTCAAGCTACCACTGAAGATGCCCGGACACTCGGGCATCGTCTGGATGGCGCTGTTGGTCGTGGCGCGCCGGATCGTCTCGAAACCCGGGGCCGCACTGGCGGTGGGGCTGCTGAGCGGCGTCGTGGCGATGTTCGTTGGCATCGGCGACAAGGGCGCGCTCGACACCCTGCTCTCCTATACGGCGGCCGGTGCCGGCGTTGACGCGGTCGTCAGCGTCACCGGCGGCACCATGCGGGCGTGGGCGTACGCCGCCGCCGGGCTCGCCGGCAACCTCGCCAAGCTCGCGGTCAAGATCGCCCTGGAACTATGGCTCGGGATCCCCACCGGCTTCGTGCTGATCGGGCGACTGTATCCGACGCTGACCCACATCGTCTTCGGGCTGGCGGGGGGCTACCTCGGCTACCTTGTGGTCGAGGCGCTGCGGCGCTCAGGGTACTTCGCCTACTTGGCCGAGAAGCGCTGAGCGCGCTCTGCGGCGCGGCCATCGCCACGTCGCCCGCCGCCGGCGATGCGCCGGCGGCCATGCGCGAGCCGACGGTCGAGGAAGTCACGGTCACGGCCAGCCCGATCGATCCGTATCTTCCAGCCCGGACCCAGGTCGACCGGGACGAGATCATCGACTCGCACAAGAGCGAGCTCAGCGACGCGCTGGAACTGACGCCCGGCGTCAACGTGCGTGAGGGCGGCCGCGGCGAGGCGCGCGTCGACATGCGCGGCTTCGACCAGCGCGCGACGTTGTTCACGCTCAACGGCGTGCCGGTCTACGAGCCCTACAACGGCATCATCAACGTCGACCTCTTTCCACTCGAGATGCTGGGCGGCATCGAGATCGCCCGTGGCGCGTCGTCGTCGCTGTATGGCCCCAACGGCATGGCCGGGCAGATCAAGCTCACCACCTTCGCGCCACGCGCGCCCCTCGGCGCCGCCGTGTCCACCATCTGGCGCGCCAGCGACCTCTGGGACGTGCGCGCCAGTGCCGGCGGAACGCGCGGCGGCCTGTCCGGGTTTGTCGCCGGTCGCTATCTGACCTCGCCAAACTTCACGCTGGCCAACGGCTTCGACGATCGGCCCGCGACGCAGCGCCGCCTCGAGGACGGCGGCAAGCGGCTGAACAGCGACGTCGAGCAGCTCAGCGGCTTCGCCAGCCTCGGTTACGAGTACGGCCAGGGCGGCCGGGCACACGTCGCCGTCCTCGCGTCCGACGCCTCGTTCGGCATTCCGCCGAGCACGACGCAGTTCGCGCCGATGCTCCGCCGCACCGACCCGCAGCGGTTGCTGCACGTGCAGGCCGGCG
>Ga0316622_100001496_pt1 | contig 15255 bp, 9 predicted proteins | sample OWC_Aug_OW2_C1_D_FD_207646 | JGI IMG/M metagenome (GOLD analysis project Ga0316622, IMG submission 207646) | Wetland soil microbial communities from Old Woman Creek delta, Ohio, United States - OWC_Aug_OW2_C1_D5_C | ecosystem: Environmental > Terrestrial > Soil > Wetlands | place: USA: Ohio... | reverse complement strand
CCCGGCCGCGGCTCCTGCTCCTCGACGAGCCCTCGCTCGGCCTGGCCCCGCTCCTCGTGAAGACGATCTTCCAGGCGATCGCGGAGATCAATGCGCGCGGAGTGACGATCCTCCTCGTCGAGCAGAACGCGCGCGCGGCGCTGCGCATCGCGCGACGGGCGTACGTCCTCGAGACCGGCCGGATCGCGCTCTTCGGACCGGCGCGCGAACTGCGGGTAGACGAGCGGATCCGGCGGGCGTATCTGGGCGAGGACTAGGGCGCCGGCGCGGGAGCCTCCCTGCGGAGCGGTCGAACCCCTGCGCACGACGAGCGGCAAGCGTGTGCGGCCGCGCCGCCGAACGAAGGTCCGGCGACGGACTACATCCGCTACTCCACGAGAAGAAACGCGTAGCGGTTCATCTCCTGCTCGTATTCGGTCAAGACCTCCATCGGAAGCCCCACCTGCCTCACCGCGGAGAAGAGATCCACGCCCAACGCTTCCGGACACGGCCGGGACAACGACGGGTGGCGGCATTCTTCGAGCCGCCCGGGACATTCCTTGCAGACGCGGCACTCGTCCATGAACAGGAGGAAGGCTTTCGGATGGCCGGCCAGGAAGACCTCGTGCTCGATCGGCAGGAGTTCGAGATTCCGCTTCCGGCTCCACTCCTTCCGGTCTTCCGGCCGGGCGAATCGCGCGACCAGATGGAGGATCAGGATGTGCTCGTACTCCTTGAACAACTCGCGGCATTCGCCGATCGCGGGCACGGCGGGCGGGCAGCCCCCCTTCCTGCCGCAGGAGCCGCATCCGTACATGCATTTGAGCCCCACCCACTGCCGCACCTGGACGTCCTGCCCGGAAATCCAGGCGAAATCCTCGCATCCGTGCTTGCGGGCGATCGCCTCGACGGCCTGGCGGTCGAGCATTGCCATCCCCTTCCGATCCTCCGGCGGCCAACCGGACCGCGGCGGGCCGTCCGGCCCCACGCCAAGAAACCCCGCGTCTTCCGTCACCCTACAGGACCGACTTCAGCACCTCGATCAGCCGCTCGATCTCCTCGAGCGTGTTGTAGTGCACGAGACTCACCCGGACGACGCCATCGGCGGGGTCGAGGTCGAGCGCGCGGCACAGATGCCACGCGTACATGTGGCCGTGGCGGATCGCGATCTCCGTCCGATCGATCGCCGCCGCGATCTCGCGTGACGACTTCGTCTCGTGGACGAAGCTGATCGTGCCCACCCGGCGCGCGTCCACGTGCGGGGGGCCGATCAGGCGCACGCCGGGCGCTTCACGGAGATAGCGGATGAGGCGCTCGATGAGCGGCCGCTCCCAGCGCTCCATGCGCGCGAAGGCGCGCTCCACGGTCGTCCGCTCGCAGGGCGCGGCGGCCGCCCGGTCGCAGGGCGAGGCTGCCGGCGGCTCGATGCCTTCGCCGCCATCGGCGACGAGATTCAGATACGCCCCCAGCGCGAGCAGCCCCGCGCACGCCTCATGGCTCGGACCGCCCGGTTCGAACTTGTAGACGAGATCGCTCTCGGGCACGAAGAAGTGATTCGCGCCGGGCAGCGCGGCGAGGGCCCGGCGCGTGCCGTAGAGCACTGCCATGTGCGGGCCGTATACCTTGTAAGTCGAGTAGACGTACCAGTCGACGTCCCAGCGTGCGACGTCGATCGCGCGGTGGGGCGCGTAGGCGACCCCGTCGGCGACCACCGCGGCACCGACGCGCTGCGCCTCGGACACCACCTGCGCGAGATCCACAATGCTGCCGACGAGATTCGAAACATGCGGCAGCGCGACGAGGGCGGTGCGCGGCGAGAGCAGCTCGACCAGGCTGTCCAAGGGGCAGGCGAAGGTCCGGGGATCCATGCGCCACCAGCGGATGACGATTCCCAGCCCTGCGAGCCGCTTCCACGGGCCCAGGTTCGCCTCGTGGCCGGTTTCGGCGAGGATGATCTCCTGCCCGGGCTTGAGCACACGAGCGTAGGCCGCGGCCAGCATGTTCAAGAGCGCGGTCGACGACGGGCCGAGGATCGCCTCGCGGTCGCCCGCGTCGCCGAACATGCGGGCGAAGGCATGCGCCGCCTCGACGGTCCCGGTCGCCTTCACCGAAAGCGGATGGCCTGCGCCAACCTGCGCGTAGCTCTCCCTCATGTAGGCGCGGATCGCATCCGAGACGCAGGCGGGAACCTGCGAGCCGCCGGCGTTCTCGAGGAAGACGACGCCGGTCTGCAGCGCGGGGAACTCTTCGCGAACGCGCAAGCGATGCGCTTCGTCCTCCCGGGCTCTCGGCGCCTCGTCCTCGTCGCAGGTCAGATCGTCCAGCCGCGGCTGGACGATGCGCACCAGGTCCTCAGCCGCCATGACGAACGACTCGTCGGTCGCGCCGGCCGTGAAGGCCACCTCGCGATTGGCCGCCACGCGAAGGTCCATCACGACCGGCAAGCCGAAGAGCTCTCCGAAGGGGGGCACCTCGCCCGGGCGGCATCCGGTCGCCCGGAGCAGCTCGTCATTTCTGGCGAGGCGGATGTCGTGCGTGCCGAGCGCCCGGCGCAGCTTCGGCGAGGAGAGGCGGCGGTCGCCGGGAAGCACCAGGAGCACGAACGCGCCCGCGGCCCGGACGAGGAGCGCCTTCGCACCCGCGGAGGCGGGCATGCCGCGCGTCTCCGCGATCCGCAGGCTGCCCACGGCGGGCGCATGCCGGAGGACGCGGTATGCGGCGCCGGCTGCCTCCAGCCGGGCGATCACGCGCTCGCGCAATGATGCCGACATCCTGGCGGCTTCCTCCGCGGTCCCCATGCCGATGATCGCCCGGTTGCGCTTCCCTGAGTGTGCCCGGATCGCGTCTTGCCCGCAAGCGCGCGCGCGGAACCTGCGGCCTTCCAGACCCGCCCCATGCCAAGCCCGCCACGGTCCAAACCCGCTGCATTCCATCCGAGCCCCGCAGGGAGTAAAATAGAGGCAGCAGCCCCCGAGGATTCGGAGAAACTGCATCCGGTCGGGACCTCCATTCCGGGCGGACATTGTAATAGCCGCGGGCAGACACGATCACGGTCGAGGCAGATCATGATTCGGCACCGCAAGCCTCCCATCCGTTCTGCGACCTTCTCTCCCTCGCTCACCGCCATCGAGGCCCCGTCCCGCGCGACACGCCTCGGGCCGGCGGTCTTCGTCGCCGCCGTGTTCGCCGCCCTGGCCGGATTCGTCCCGCCCGCCGCCGGCGAGGAAGCGGTCGCCATCCCGGCGGATGTGGCGGCATCGGACGTGGAGTGGCTTCCCCTCCTCTCGGGCGAAAGCTCCATCACCGAGGAGCCGGCCATTCGCATCGAGGTCGAGACCGGGGACTACCTCGATCTCACGTTCGAGCTTCCCGGCTTGCAGCGGTCGCGCATCGACATCGAAGGGGAAGCGTTCGACGTGCTGGCCGTGTCGGGCGGGGGTCTGGACGGCCGCGAAGGCGAGCCGATGGTGCCGACCTTCTCGCGTCTCGTGGCCATTCCCGATCGCCGGCAGGCGCGGATCGAGAAGGTGAACGTCGAGGTGGACGAGCACGCCGGCTTCCATCTCGTCCCCATGCAGCCGGGCGAGCCCGGACCGTTCGCGATCGACCGAGCGGCTTATCTGGGCGCCGGCTATCCCCCCGTGCCGGCCGCGACGCTCGGCGATCCCGCGATCGTGCGCGACCTGCGAGTCGCCCCGCTGACCTTCCACCCGGTGCGTTTCGATCCCTCGCGCGGGACGATCGAAGTCGCCCGGCGCATCCAGGTGCGCATCCGCTTCGCGGGCGAAGATCTGCGCAATGCGCAACCGCGCCGTCTGGCGAAGATCCCGGCCAGCTACGATCAGCTCTACCGGCGCCTGGTCGTGAACTACGACGGCCCGCGCGACGGCCAGGCGGTCGCGCCCGGAACCTACGTGATCATCTGCCCCGCCGACACGCTGGTCGTGAACGGCCTGCAGGAGCTGGTCGCCTGGCGGCGCCAGAAGGGCCACCAGGTCCATCTTGCGACGACGGCGGAAACGGGCACGACGAACACCGCGATCCGCAACTGGCTGCGCACGGCGTACTCCCTCTGGGAGGATCCCCCGGAGTACGTCGTCCTCGTCGGCGATGCCGACGAGGCCTGCCTGATGCGCATCCCCTGCTTCAGCTTCGGCGGCGGCGACACGGACTTCCCCTACACGCAGCTCGACGGCGAGGACCTCTTCCCGGAGGTGCACGTCGGCCGGATCTCGGTCCGCGGCTACACGCAGCTCGCCACCTACATGAGCAAGATCATCGGTTACGAGCGTACGCCGTACATGCAGGACACGAGTTGGTTCACGCGTGGTTGCGTGGTCGGCGATCCCTACGGCTCGGGCAACACCTGCATCCAGATCGCGCAGTGGCTGAAGACGCGCCTGCTGGCCAACGGCTACACGGAGGTTGACACGATCTACTCGGGACCCTTCGTGAGCCGGATGACCGCCGCGCTCAATCGTGGGGACACGGTCTTCATGTACCGCGGCTACGGCGGGATGAGCGGATACAACGCGGGCGAGGTGCGCGCCCTGACCAACGGCCGTAAGATGCCCTTCTCGTCGCAGATCACCTGCGGCACGAACTCGTTTTCCCAGGATCTGGAAACCATCTGCGAAGCGTGGATCCGCTCAGGGTCGGCCCTCGATCCGCGAGGCGGAGTCGGCGCGATCGGCGCTTCGACCTCGAGCACCCATACGCGGTACAACAACTGCGTGACCTACGGCATCTGGGGCGGCGTCTTCAACGAGCAGCTCTACAACTTCGGCGCGGCGCTCAACCGGGGGAGATGGGAGCTCTACATCAACTACTACGCCGGCGATCCCACCCAGGCGGCGAACTTCATCCACTGGATCAACCTGATCGGCGACCCGGCCGGCGAGGTGTGGACCGGGGTGCCCTATGCGCTGACGGTGAGCCACCCGGCCACCGCACCGTGCGGCACGAATCTCGTGACCGTCACCGTCGCTCGAGACGGCTTGCCCTGCGAGAAGGCGCTCGTCTGCCTGGACCGGCCGGCAGGTCTCTCCTCCGCAGCGATCCATGAGACGGGCTTCACCGGGGCGGACGGCCGGGCGGAACTCTCGCTCGAGTCGGCCAATCCGGGGTCCATCGTCATCACCGTGACACGCCACAATGCCCTGCCCTACCAGGGGACGATCGTCGTCCAGGACGAGAGTCGCTTCGTCGGCTACTCGGCGTATCAAGTCGACGATGACGCTTCCGGCTCCAGCACGGGCAACGGCGACGGCATCCCGAATCCCGGTGAACGGCTCGAGATCCCCGTGCAGGTGCGCAACTACGGATCCGAGGCCGTGGCGGGGATCTCCGCGGCTCTCATCTGCGAGGACCCGTATGTGACGATCCTCGACGGCGAGGAGACCTGCCCCGATCTCGCGCCCGACGCGACCGGCTGGACGCTCGACGACTTCGACCTCGCCATCGACGGCGGCGCTCCGAACGCCCATGTCGTCTGCGGCACGCTCGATCTTCGTTCGGGCTCGGACTCCTGGCGCTCGCGGGTCGAGATCCCCCTCGTCGCCGCGGAGTTCCGCCAGAATGCGGTCACCCTCTACGATTTCGGCACGGCGATCGATCCCGGGGAGTCGGGCGCGATCAGCGTGTTCATCGCGAACATCGGCGGCGCCGTCGCGGACGCGGTGAGCGGGCAGTTGCTCTCCCACAGCCAATGGGTCGGGGTGACCGATGCCTTCGGCTCCTTCGGCACGATCTCTGTCGGTGGAACTAGCGAGAACACCGTCGATCGCTTCGGCCTCTCCGTCTCGCCCGACTGCTATCGCGGGCATGTCGCCGAGATGAGCCTCGTCCTCTCCTTCTCCTCGGGCGCTCACGACACGGTCGCTTTCGCGCTCACGGTCGGCCTGCGCAGCTCGGCCGATCCCACCGGGCCGGACGCCTACGGCTACTACGCGTTCGACAACACCGACGTCGCTTACGCCGAGGCGCCGGTCTTCGACTGGGTGGACATCGATCCCAATTACGGCGGCCCGGGAGTATCGGCGCAGATCAACGACGAGGTGGAGGAGCACGGCGGCTCGCGCGTCTGGCCGCTGCCCTTCTCCTTCCAGTTCTACGGCGAGACGTTCGACCGGGTGACGATCTCCTCCGATGGGTGGCTCGCCATGGGCAGCACCTGGCTGACCAACTACAACAACTGGACGATTCCCGGAGTCGGCGCGCCGCCCTACCTGATCGCCCCCAAGTGGGACGGCCTCTACCAGGTGGGCGGCGACCGCGTCTACTTCTGGAACGATACGGCCGGGCATCGGTTCGTCGTGCAATGGTGCCGCCTGCGCAACGATGCGACCGGCGCGACCGAGAACTTCGAAGCGATCCTCTTCGATCCGGCCGTCTATCCGACGGAAACCGGCGATGGCATCATCCTCTTCCAATATCAGGTGTTCAACATCGGGGACTACTATCACAACTACTGGACCACCGGGATCGAGAACGGCGACCAGACCGACGGCCTCTTGTACAGTTATTTCAATCGCTATACGGGCGGCTCGGCCGTGATCGGCCAGGGGCGCGCCATCCGCTTCGTGCCGGTCGCCCACGTGCCGATGGGCATGCTCGCCGGAACGGTGCGCAATGCGGCGGGAGGTGCCGGCATTCCGGGGGCGCAGGTGACGCCTCTCGGCCGCCGCGCGCTCACGACTCAGGCGGACGGCCTCTACACGGGGTTGGTCCCGGCCGGCACCTACACGGTCGTCGCCGCGCACGCGAGCTTCGCGGCCGACACGGTGACGGGCGTGACCGTCACGGCCGAAGGCACGACGACGCTCGACTTCACGCTCACGGACATTTGCGGGCCGACCTTCTCGGGAACGACGGTGCTCGGGAACACGGCGGATCCCGCGGGGCCCTATCCCGTCTCTGCCACCGTGACCGAGCACTCCGGGATCGCGAGTCTCTCGTTGGCTTACAACATCGCGGGCTCGGGCTGGGTGGCCGTGCCCCTGGCCGCGCAGGGCGGCGACGTCTACGGCGCCGAGATCCCGGGTGCGGCCTGCGGCTCGATGGTCCGCTACTACCTGCAGGGCGTGGACGGCCTGGGCAACGAGTCGCACGATCCGCCCGCGGCGCCCGGCGAGACCTATCTCTTCTGGGTGGTTCCGCCGGCATTCAGCGACGACGTCGAAATCGGCGAAGGGAGCTGGACGCACGCGGTCGTGCTCCCGGGCTACCAGGACCAGTGGCACCGCTCATCCGCGCGCAATCACACCGCCGCAGGCTCGTGGTCCTGGAAGTTCGGCGACGCGCAGGGCGGCGATTACATCGCCCTCGCGGACGGCGGGCTGGAGAGCCAGGCGTTCGGCCTGGATGGCGGCGAGGCGCTCCTCACCTTCTGGCATTGGATGGATGCCGAGGTGAGCGTGAGCTACCCGGGCCAGGCCTATGACGGGGGCTTGATCGAGCTCTCGGTCGACATGGGCCCCTATACGCAGGTCACGCCGGTCGGCGGCTACACGCACACCGTGCGGACCGGCGCGGGGCCGGGACCGTTCGCGCAGGGCACGCCCGTCTTCTCGGGGACCTTCACTTGGAGGCAGGAGACCATCGACCTCAGCGGAATCTCCGGCTGGGTCCGCGTCCGCTTCCGCTTCGGCAGCGACGGCGCCGTACAGCAGGAGGGCTGGTACGTGGACGACGTCCTCGTCATGACGCCCGATCCCGGCCCGGCGGACGTCTTGTCCGCGGAAGTCTCACTCCCAGTCGAGTTCGCGCTCTACGCGAACGTGCCGAATCCGTTCGGCGCTGAGGGGAACCCGACGATCATCCACTTCGATCTGCCCCGCGCCGCGCGGGTGAACCTCTCCGTGCTCGATGTGAGCGGGCGTCTCGTCGAGACTTTGGTCGACGGCGCGTTTCCCGCGGGGCGGCAGCGCGTCGCGTGGGATGCGTGCGCGGGCGGGCGGCGGATCGGGAGCGGCGTCTACTTCTGCGTCTTGCGCGCGGACGGCGAGCCGGAACGCACGCAGCGCATGCTGGTCGTACGATAGGAGGAGCGCCCCGCCGAGCCGGGCGCGGCACCGGCCGGCGCTACTCGATTCGCACGATGCGTTGCGCGCGGTTGCCTGCCCCTTCGACGCGCAGGTAATACGCGCCCGCGGGCAACGGCCGCCCGAACCGATCGCGGCCATCCCAGGCCAGCGGCGCTTCCCCGCTCAGGACCCAGCGGCACATCAGACGGCCGCCCGCATCCCACAGCGACACCGGACGGGCTTCCGGCGAGCCGCCGAGCAGCTGCACGCGCGTGCCCAGGCGGAAGGGATTGGGCGCGACGACGACGGAAGCGACGGCGCTTGGCCGAACCTCCTCGCCGATGGCTGACGGAATCCCCTGGTCCTCGTATGCGCGGAACAGATTGTTGTGGTTGACGCAGCACCACTCGGCGACCCCATCGCGGTCGATGTCGCTCTTCCCCCAGCGCAGCATGGTCCCGGCCACCGTCTGATCGAGCGACCAGAGCTCGCGGAAGGCGTCGCTGGTGTGTTCCCACTCGTAGAAGCGCGCGATCGGATAGAGGCTGACGACGAACTCGTCGACGCCGTCGCAATCGGCATCGAGCGCGAACGACGAATGCAATCCCGCGTACCCGGTCATCGCCTGGAAGACCTCCGCGAGGACGAAGGTGTTGTCGCCCGAGGGCCGCATCAGGTGGTAGCGATAGCCGTCGGCGAACGAGGAGTAGCCCAGGATGGCGTGCGGCGTGCGGCCGGGGACCGGACGCAGCGCGGTCGCCCACATGCCGCCTTCCGCGAGACCGATGGCGCCCCGATCGACGAGCGCTCCGGAGATGAACTCGAACACGTGGTACCCGCCCGAGCTGCCCGTCACGAACTCCACCCGGCCGTCGTCATCGAAGTCGGCCGCCGCGGTCGGGCCGCCGGTGCCCGCCGGCGCGGCGATGTTGCTGCGCGTGTAGAACGAGCTCGTCACGGGGCTGTAATCGACGATCATCGCCTGCGCGGCGCCGCCCAGCGAGCTGGGCGTGAGGTAGAGCTCGATCTCCGGGTCGCCGTCCACGTCGAGCGCGACCGGATGGAACATCACCTTCATGCCGGGCAGGACGATCCGCGTGCGCAGCACCCAATCGGGCGCGGAAAGGATGTCGAGGTAGCCGTCGCCTCCCATTCCACTGTCGCCCCTCTGCAGCACCATCTCCTCGAATCCATCGCCATCGAGGTCGACCGCCAGCCAGGATTGGCCGTAGGTGACGGGCAGCGGGCGCTCGGTGTGATTCAGGTCCACGTCGACGGTGTGCTGCGTCACGGTGTTCTGCGGGTAGTTGCCGGTGTAGATGTCGGTGTGCGTGGCAGCATGGTCGGGCCCGACGGCGAAGCACTCGCTGGTGACGGAGAACTCGACCAGCGGGATGAAGGGAATGCGGGCGAGAAGGGTCGACCCGCCCTCGTAGGCCTGCGTGGCCCGGCCGGACGTCCCGTCGGCCTCCCCGGATCCGGGCATCCTGGCTGGGGGAACGCCGGGCGCCCCTCCGTGAGCAGCCCACACCGGCACCGTGGGTCGGGCATCGAACGCGACCGCCACGCCGGCTGCATCTCCCGGCCCATCGAGCGCGGCGCTGACCGGCTCCGCATGGCTGGCCGGCGATGCGGCCATGGACATCCCGGCGACGAAGAACGCTGCAATCCATGCGCTCGAATGGCTGCGCATCCCACCTGTGGTTGACATGGCTGTCCCCTCCGGTGGACGTACGGGATGGGTTGAACTGGCACGAGCGGAGGTATTATAGCGCGTCCAGCCGGAGGAGTCAGCAGCTGGGACCGCGGCCCGCTCCCGGACCCGCCAGGATCCATGCCTCGCGCATGCCCCGCTCGCCTACAGTTCCTTCAAGGCCGCGATCAAGTCCATCACCGCCTTCTTCCCGTCGGCGAAGTACATGAGCGTGTTGTCGGCCGCGAAGAGCGGGTTGGGGATGCCGGCGAACCCGGGGCTCAGGCTGCGCTTGATCACGACCACCGTGTGAGCCCGGTCGACGTCGATGATCGGCATGCCCGTGATCGGGCTGTGCGGATCGTCGCGCGCGGAAACGTTGACCGTGTCGTTCGCGCCGATGACGAGGGCGACATCGACCGTCGCCATCTGCGGGTTGATCGCGTCCATCTCGATCAGCTTGTCGTAGGGCACGTCCGCTTCCGCCAGGAGCACGTTCATGTGGCCGGGCATGCGTCCCGCGACCGGGTGGATCGCGAACTCGACCGTCGCCCCGCGGCGCTCGAGCGCGCTCGCCAGGTCCCGCACCGCGTGCTGCGCCTGCGCGACGGCCATGCCGTAGCCGGGCACGATGACGACGCGCCGCGCGCCGTCCAGGACCATCGCGACTTCCTCGGGGCCGGCCGACTTCACCCTCCCGCCGTAGACGTCGTCCGCGGCGAGCGCTTGCGCGCCCGGTGTGAAGCGCCCGAAGAGCACGTTGGTCAGCGAGCGGTTCATCGCCCGGCACATGATGCGCGTGAGGATGATGCCCGAGGCGCCGACGAGAGAGCCGGCGATGATGAGAACGTCGTTGCCGAGGACGAAGCCCGTCGCGGCCGCGGCGAGGCCGGAGTAGGAATTGAGGAGCGCGATCACGACGGGCATGTCCGCGCCGCCGATCGGCAGCACGAGGGACACCCCCAGCAGCGAGGCGATCCCGGCCAGCACCCAATAGCTGGCCTCGACGTGCGGCACGATGACGAGGTAGACCGAGACGACCAGACAGTCGAAGAAGAGCAGCGCGTTCCAGGCCAGCTGGCCCCGGAAGGTGACCGCCTTCTCGGTGATGATGCCCTGGAGTTTCCCAAAGGCGACCAGGCTGCCCCAGAAGGTCACCGCCCCGATCAGTCCGGAAGCGGCCGTCGCCACGGTGAACGGCACGGGCGGGTGGGCGCGCGCGACGGCCATGTACGCGGCCCCCGCGACGAGCACCGAAGCGATCCCGCCGAAGCCGTTCAGCAGCGCGACGAGCTGCGGCATCGCGGTCATTGCGGTCCGCCGGGCGAGCACAACGCCCACCGCCCCGCCGATCACCACCCCGGCCACGATGGTCGTGAAGCCGACGATCCGCCGGTCGAGAAGGGTGACGGCGACCGCGAGCAGCATGCCCAGCGCACCGAGCAGGTTCCCGCGCACGGCCGTGCGCGCGTGGGTGAGGCCCATGAGACCGACGATGAAGAGCACCGCGGCGCCGAGGTACCCGAGATTGATCCATTGGAGCGGCATCCCGTGCGCCTCACTGCTTCTTGCGGAACATGCCCAGCATGCGATGCGTGACCAGGAATCCGCCGACGACGTTCACCGTCGCGAAGACGATCGCGGCGAAGCCGAGCCAGCCGGCGAGCCGGCCGTGCTCCTCGCCGGCGGCAATCAGCGCGCCGATCAGGGTGATGCCCGAGATGGCGTTCGACCCGGACATGAGCGGCGTGTGCAAGGTCGGGGGGACCCTGGTGATCACCTCGAAACCGACGAAGATCGCGAGCACGAAGATCGTCAGCGCGCCAACGAGTGAGTCCATCGCCCGGCCTCCCCGGTAATCGCGTCTATCCCCGTTCCCCGCTCATGCCGCACCCGGCTTGGCCGCCGCTTCGAGCAGGGGCAAGCCGAGAAACGCCCGCACCTTCGGCTGCACCACCTGCCCGTCCCGCGTCACGAGCGTCGCGGCGATGATCTCATCGCCGGTGTCCAACCGCAGGCTGCCGTCCTTGACGAGATGCTGGAGGAACGCGGTCATGTTGCGCGCGTACATCTGGCTCGCATGGTAGGGAACCGTGGAGGCGATGTTGATCGGGCCGACGATCGTGACCTCGTGATGGCGGATCGACTGGCCGGGGCGGGTCAGCTCGCAGTTGCCCCCCTGCTCGGCCGCGAGATCGACGATCACCGATCCGGGCGGCATGCTCTCGACCATGTCGCGCGTGATGAGGACGGGCGCCTGCTGGCCGGGGACGACCGCGGTCGTGATCACGGCGTCGTGCACGGCGATCACGCGCGCCATCAACTCCCGCTGGCGGCGGTAGAACTCCTCGCCCATCGCCTTCGCGTAGCCGCCCTTGTCCTCGGAGTCGCTTGATTCCAGGGCCAGCTCGACGAACCGCGCGCCCAGGCTCTCGACCTGCTCCCGCGCGGCCGGGCGCACGTCGTAGGCCTGGACGATCGCGCCCAGCCGGCGCGCGCTCGCGATCGCCTGCAGGCCGGCGACGCCCGCGCCGATCACGAAGACGCGGGCCGCGCTCACCGTGCCCGCCGCCGTGACGAGCATCGGGAACATGCGGGTGAGCCAGTCCGCGGCGAGCACGACCGCCTTGTACCCGGCGATCGTCGACATCGAGGAGAGCACATCCATCGCCTGCGCGCGGGTGATGCGCGGCAGGAGCTCGAGCGAGAAGAGCATCACCCCGCACTCGGCCAGGCGCCGCGCGGTATCGGCGGCCGAGAAGGGATGGCAGAGACCGATCAGAGCCTGCCCCGCGCGCAGCGCGCCAAGATCCTCGCGTCCGGCGACGAGATTGGCCCCGCAGGCGCGCACCTGCGCGATGATCTGCGCCTCGGCGAAGAGCCCGACCCGCGAAGGCGCGAGGCGGGCACCCTTCTCCTGGTACTCGCCGTCCGGGAATCCGGCCGCCGCTCCCGCGCCCGGCTCGATCAGAACGGACAGCCCGGCCTTCGCGAGCGCCGGAAGCACGCCGGGAACGATGGCTACCCGCCGCTCTTCGGGGAACGTTTCCTTCGGGACCCCGATGATCATCGCCGGCTGGCCACTCCTCGCTCCGTCACCCGGCTCGCCGTCTCCCGCTCCGTTGCCCGGCCCGTCGCCCCAGGTCGTCCCCCCTCGGCCAGATCGTCCACTTCCGCCCGGTCGGTGCATGATAGCGCGATCAGGACCCCGGCGCTCCTCCGGCGATCATGCAGGCTGCGTCCGCATTTGTAAACTGCCGGTCGAAGCGCGACCCCAGGCTCCGGAAGGAGGTCATCGCGCGCCCGAGGTTCGGTCCCGGGCGTGACGGGCGGCAGTGGTCTCACGCCCCCGCCCGCCCCTTCCCATCCATCAGCTCCTGCAGCTGAAACCGATGCCGCATCGGATGGACGACCGCGTGCTCGAACATCGACTCCAAGGCGAAGGGCACCTGCCAGCGGGTCTTCTTCACCTCCGCGGAATCCATCTCCTCCACGGAGATGTCCGCGCACGCCGTCTCCCATGCGTCGGCGAGACGCTCGAGGCAGCCGGCGGCCTGCTCGCCGATCCGCTCCTTGGGCAGTTCGATGCGGGGCGCGGTCCGTTCCCCGAATTCGCAGATCCAGTTCAGGTAGCCGCGCGAGGAGCGCAGCGCATGCAGCAGCAACGCGTCGAGACTCGCATAGTCGGGATCGTCGGAAGGCGGAAGCGGCAGCTCTCTGCGCCGGGCTTCCTCCCAGACAACGAGTAGCCCGCGCAACTCGTCCACCTGCAGGCGGACGAGAGCGCGCGCCGCGCGCGAGCGATACTCCATGCATCCTCCGGGACTTGTGGTTCGGGCTCGAATCCGTGCCGCGGCCGGGCCGCTCAGCCCGCGACCGCGCCCCGCCGGCGCTTCCAGTGATCGTAGACCAGCGGGAGAAACGCCTCCGGGCGGCGGATGAGCTCGTTCACCAGAGCGACCCGATCGACGGATTCGGCGATCAGCACTCCTTCGGCCGCCGGAGGCCACTCGAGCAGGTATCCGCTCACCTCGAGGCCGTACGCGCTGCGCCTCCCGCCCGCATCGGGAACCGCGGCGAAAGCGAGATCGATCCGGTCTCCCGGCAGCATCGTAGCATAGTCGGCATCCGTTTCCCGCACTGCGGCGGACGCATCCCGCCCGTCGCGGCCCGTCACCGCCCGCACGGCGAGAAGGCGCGCATCGAGCGGCGCGGCCGGCGACCAGTCGATCGCGACCGAATCCAACTCCCACATCCCGGCGAGGGCGCTCAGGCGGACATGGATCGCATCTCCCGGCACGCCTCGGGCATCGAGGCGCACGAGGCGCGAGAACGGCGCGACGCTCGCCTCGGGGGCGATCACGCCGGCGGGTACCCAGCGATCCCCACTCCAGACCTCGACCGAGAGCGAGCACCGGCGAATCCAGTCCCTCAGCGTCTCGACCAGCCGGGGGTCGTTCTCCACTTGATCGAGGAAGACCAGGCTCTGGTCGCCCAGGGTGCCGAAGGTCAGTTCGAACGCGTTGTAGACGAGGTCCGTGTTGACGGCGCACACGATGAGGGAAGCGCCCGCGGCGGCCACCGGTCGGGCGAAGGTGAGATCGACGACGTCCCGGTAGCCGCTCTGCGCGCATGCGTCCGGTTCCGATGTCCTCCGCACCCCGTCGTTGCGCCGCAGCGCCGGGGGCGCGTTCAGCGGGGCTCGCGCATCGGCCACGGGCCACACGCGGTTCCCCTCGTCCGCGATCGCGGCGCACCCGTCCGGAACGTCGAAGGCGATCAGCCGCACGCGGTTCACGTAGTGCGTCTCGGGCCGCTCGTTCGTCAGCCGCACGAGAAGCTCACCGTCGCGCGCTCGCGCGCCGGAGAGCATGCAGATGGTCTCGCCCTCGAGCGCCCGGCCGAACGAGGTGCCGAACGCCTCTCCTTCCCGAACGTAGCGCGACCCGTTCCAGGCGTACACGTAGGGGCAGGAGTTCCCCATCGGCTCGATGCTCATTCCCGAAAACTCCCCCGACCCCTGGAAGTACGACACGGCCAGCGCTGCGAGGCTGACCGCCCCCAACGTCTGCCAGAAACCGCCCGTCCGCATCTGGATGTAGACGAGGTCCCGATAGGGCAGGGAGCCGGTGAAAGGCGCCGATTCCCCGTCCACGAAGCGCTTCCCCGATCCCTCGAGGACCGAGTCGCGCACCGTGTAGCTCGTCAGCTCGTAGATCGAGCGGTCCGTGGCCATCGCCCGCAGGGTACGGGGCGAGGCCTTGCGCAGTTGCTCGAAGGTTTCCACCTTCCGGGCCATCGTGCAGCCGCACATGAACAGGACGACGGCCGCGAGCGAGGTTCTCCAGATGATCGTGCGGATATTCATGGCAGCGCGCTCCATATGGACGGATGCCATTTGAACCGGAAGCCGGCCGTCACGCTGCTCAGGTTCATCGAAGCCGGCATGCCCGCATACGTGGTCGACACCCGCCGGGACGAGCAGTAGGCGGCGAAGAGCTGAAAGTCGCGGTTGGGCGCGAGGCGCTTTTCCCATCCCGCGCCCGCATACCAGCCGGT
>Ga0316622_100001495_pt1 | contig 15255 bp, 11 predicted proteins | sample OWC_Aug_OW2_C1_D_FD_207646 | JGI IMG/M metagenome (GOLD analysis project Ga0316622, IMG submission 207646) | Wetland soil microbial communities from Old Woman Creek delta, Ohio, United States - OWC_Aug_OW2_C1_D5_C | ecosystem: Environmental > Terrestrial > Soil > Wetlands | place: USA: Ohio... | reverse complement strand
CTTCGAACTGATAGATGCCCGGTCGTCAGTCGGCCACGGCAGGTGCGAGACTGGTCGACTTGAGCGCCTTCGCCGAACCGGTACCCATCCGTTTCACCACCAGCACCAGCTCGCGCATCGGTATGTCCAGCGGGCGGACGCGCGATGCTTCCACGAAGAGGACGTTGCCGGACATCGGCGTCGGCGCCTGCGGCACGAACACCGCGACCCAGCCGTCGTGCAGGTCCTCCACCCGGTAAGCCAGTTGCCAGACATCGTCGATGAACACGAGCACGGGCTTAAGGGTTCCTCCCTCCTCGACGTCGGCGAGCCCTTCGGCCATCGTCTTGACCATCCGGTACTGGGGTATGCCGCCGAGGATCGAGTCCTCGAACCAGCCGGTCATCCGGCGCCCCAGTGCCGTTCGCGCCGCCAGGCCCGCCAGGAAGGCTACGAGCAGCAGCACGATCACCGCGATCAACGTGGCGACCGTGACTCCGCCGAGGTGACTGAATGGAAACAGCTTCGCGATCGGTACGGCGACTTTTGCCGCGAACTGCATGGCGTTCTTGAGCACGAGCGCCAGCAGCACGAGCGGCACCAGGAAGGTGACCCCGCCGACGACCGTGGATTTCAGGAATGACTTCAATGCGTTCATGCGGGTACCTCGCGTCTCTGCAGCCGGGCTGACACTTCGCGCAGCTGCCTGCTTCCGGCCAGCATTTCAGCATGAAACCCGTCATCCGTCGCTCCGTGGCCGCCGGGACAGGCGCGCAATCCGGCTAAACTGCGCCCCATGGACAAGCGCAAAATCCCTGCGAAACGACCCGCTGCACCGAAACGACGAGCGGCGACGGAACGGCCCCGCATCGCTATCGTAGGCGGTAACTTTGCCGGCCTGACCGCCGCGCAGGGCCTCGGCCGCGAATACGACGTGACCGTCATTGACCGCTCGCCCCATTTCGAGTGGCTGCCGAACATCCACGAGCTGCTGTCAGGTGAAAAGCGAACGGCGGACCTGCGCCTGTCCCGCGCCCGCGTCGTCAAGCGCGCCGGACACAGGTTCCTGCGTGCCGAGGTCGAGACGATCGATGCGGCAGCGGGAACGCTAGTCACGTCGACAGGCCGCGAAGTCCGGTTCGACGCCTGCATCGTCGCCGTGGGTGGTGTGGGCGAAACCTACGGTGTGAGGGGCGTCGAGCGGCATGCGATGACTTTCAAAAGTGTCGACGACTGCGCGCGAATCGGTCGCCGGCTCGAGTCGATCGCCCGGCAGCGGGGCAAGCGCTCCGTGGTGATCGTCGGCGGCGGCTTCGAAGGCATCGAGGCGCTCGGCGAGATCCTGCGCAAGCATCGCGGGCTCCCGGGCCTCTCGATCACGATCGTGGAAGCAGGCCCCAGGCTTCTCCCGGGAATGCCGGCCGGCATGGCCAAGGCGGTGCTCGCGCATTGCGTGGCACAGGAAGTTCGCGTTTGCACGGGTTCGCCGGTAAACGCAGTACTGCCGACGCGCGTCCGGCTTGAGTCGGGCGAGTCGCTTCCGTCCAGCCTCACCATCTGGACTGGCGGCATCACTGCGCCAGCCATCCTGTTCAAGTCGCGTCTCGCGCCGAAGCCACGGAAGTGGGCGCCGGTCCAACCCACCCTGCAAAGCAGGCGTTTCAAGAACGTGTTCGTCGTCGGCGACGCTGCCGCGCTGCCGCGGCCACTCGCGAAGCAGGCCTACTTCGCGATGCAGATGGGCGAGTGCGCGGCGGCCAACGTCAAGCGGTGGTTCGCCGGCCGGCGTCTGCGCGCGTTCGATCCGTCGCCCAAGCCCAAGCTGGTCGCGTTCGGCGACCTGGACACCTACTTCGTGGCGGGCGGCACGATGATCGCCTCGCCGCGTCTCGCGGCACTGAAAGAGGCGGTGTACCAGGCGACGATGGCGCAGATCGATCCGCCGGTCAGTCCCGCCGCATTGCGCAATCTCGCATCGCGACTGGGCGGAGCCTTGAAGGGCGTTGCGCTGCCCGGCGTCAGCCTGCATCGGTCCCTGCTGTTCGGCCGATGACCGGACCGCTGCTCACGCTGGCTGAGCACGACAAGCTGGTCGCCGCAGCAAAGCGCGGCGATTCGACGGTCGAGTGTTCGCTGGACCTGGGCCGCTCCTGCACGTCGGTCGAGATCGTGGATTCCACGTCGTGGCGCTGGCAGGGACAGCAGTTCCCGTTCCTCGAGCGCTGCAAGGAAAGGACCGTCTATTACTGGGCCGGCGAGGAGTTCGAGCCCGCGTCACGCTTCAGTGGCGCGCTGATCAAGCTCGTGCCGACGGAGTGGGGCCCGCCGACGTTCGAGATCGACGGCGTGAAGATGCTGCCGACATCCCAGGTTTCACCCTACGAGGACGCGCGCGCCAAGGTCGCCCTGATCCAGCCTTCGGGCAAGGCGATCCTCGATACCTGCGCCGGCCTCGGCTACTTCGCGGCATGGTGCCTTGCCGGCGGCGCGGCGAGGATCGTGTCTTTCGAGAAGAACCCCGACGTCCTCTGGTTACGCAGCCTCAATCCGTGGTCGCCCGGGCTCGACGCGCGCCTCGAATTGCAGCAATGCGACGTCGCCGAGCGCATTGCGAGCCTGCGCGATGCGTCGTTCGATGCGGTGTTGCATGACCCGCCGCGCTTCGGCCTGGCCGGCGAACTCTATTCACAGGCGTTCTACGACCACCTGGCGCGGGTGCTGCGGCCGGGTGGACGCCTGTTTCACTACACAGGGGCGCCGAACAGGCTGACCTCGAACAGGGACGTGCCGAACGAAGTGTCGAAGCGATTGCGCCTGGCGGGCTTTGTGACGGAGCTGTCCGGAGACGGAGTTCTCGCGACCAGGCGTCGGCCTGCGTCGCATCGGTAGCGACACCGACGACACCGTCGCGGCTCCGTCCCCGGATCGCGGGTCGTGGTGGCGAATGAGGTGCGGTTGGGTGGCTGGTGCAGGGTGATGCGTCAAGTCGGCCTGGTCTAGACTGTCCGTCCAGCATTAGCCGTCGATCGGAGCATGCATGAAGTCGTTCATCACCCGGGCCACGGGAGTTTTTGCGTTGGGCATCATCGCGACGGGTTGCGGAGCGTCGGCGCGCGCACCGGACCTGCCGGGGCTCGATGGAACGGCGTGGGTGCTGAAGGAGCTTCCGGGGCAAGCGCTGGCTCCGCGCCCGACCGTGACGCTGCAGTTTGCCGGCGACCGCGTCAGCGGTTCGGACGGCTGCAATCGGTTCAGCGGTCGCTACAGCGTTGCCGATGGGATCTTCCGCGTCGTGCCGCCGCTCGCCTCTACGCAGATGGCCTGTCCGCCGGAGGTGAGCGCGCAAGCGCAGGCGTTCATCACGGCACTCACGAGCGCGGCTTCGTATCGCAGCGAGGATGGTCGGCTCGAATTGTTGTCGTCCGCAGGCGCCCCGCTCGCTGCCCTCGCCGCGCAGTCACAGGAACTGGCTGGCACTGCGTGGCGCGCCGCCGGCATCAACAACGGCAAGGGCGGCGTTGCGAGCCTCGTCAGCGGCTCGACGGTGTCGCTGGAGTTCGGGCCGGACGGGCGCGCGAGCGGCACGAGCGGCTGCAACCGCTATACGGCCAGTTACACCGTTGACGGTTCCAGCCTCAAGTTTTCACAGGCTGCCTCCACACGCATGATGTGCGCGGACGCGGGCGTCATGGAGCAGGAGCAGCATTTCCTGCGTGCGCTCGAATCGGTCACGACAGCGCGCGTCGAAGGTGATCGCCTGGAACTCCGCACGGCCGCGGGCGCCATCGCCATGACCTTGTACCGCGCGGGCAGCGATTGACCGCGGTGATCAAAGGCTCGGGCATGCCTGCGGGCCACGGCGCGTGAAGCTCATCGCCACCTGCCCGGAGGAAGCGAAACCGGCACTGATGGCGGAGCTGCAGGCGCTCGGCGCGGAGCAGCTCGTTCCCGGTTTTCGCGCGGTCGCCTTCGAGGCGGATCCGGCGCTGGCATATGAACTGCACCTGCGGCTGCGCACTGCAAGCCGCCTCCTGCGCGTCGTGAAGGAAGTGCCCGCGCATTCACCGGCGATGCTTTATTCGCAGGTCCGCCGGATCCGCTGGCCCGAGCTGTTCGACGCGCGGCACGGCTTCATGGTCGAAAGCCTGGGCGTCGAGTCCGGCAAGGACGGGATGCCCCCGAAGCAGGTGATCACGCAGGTCCGCGAAGGCGTGCGCGAGGCGTTCACGGCTTCGGGCAGCGCGGTGCCGCCCATCGACACCGAGGAGCCGAAGGTCGTCATCGTGGCGCACCTCGCGCGGGGCCGTTGCATGCTGAGCCTCGATACCTCCGGCAAGTCGCTGCACAAGCGCGGCTACCGCGAGCAGGGGCACCCGGCACCGCTCAAGGAGACACTCGCGGCTGCGATCCTCGTGTACGCGGGCTATGACGGCACGCAGGCTTTTATCGACCCGATGTGCGGCAGCGGCACGCTGGCCATCGAGGCGGCGATGATTGCAGTGAACAAGGCGCCGCGTATCCACCGCAAGAAGGGGGAGTTCTACCTCGAGTGGCTCGCTGATTTCGACCGCCAGTTGTGGCGGGAAACGCAGGATCGGTTGCGCGCCGCAAAGCTCGAAGCACCTCCCGCGCCGGTCGTCGCGTCCGACGTCAACCCGGACTACGTCGAGATGGCGCGCAAGAGTGCGCTCAAGGCGCGCGTCGAGAAATACCTGAGCTTCGCCACTGCGCGCATGCAGGACGTGGAGCCTCCGGCCGAGCGCGGCCTGCTCGTTACGAACCTGCCGTACGGCGAGCGCATCGGCGGGGCTCCGGTGGACGTGCGCCAGTTGTACGAGGAGGTCGGCGACACGCTGAAGAAGAAATTCAGCGGCTGGCACGCGGCAATCCTCGCGGCCAGCGCTTCGCCCTACAAGGCAATCGGGCTGAAACCCCGGCGGACGATCGACCTCGTGAACGGCAGCATTCCATGCAAGCTGCTGCTGTTCGAACTCTATGCCGGGAGCCGACGCGCGCAGCGCGGCGATGAAGCCGTCACAGGATCGCCGGTGCCGGACGTCCGGGCCTGATGAGGCCCTGCCGTTCGGGCGTGCTTCAGGCCAGCAGCAGTCGTTCGATGTGCGTGGCAGCGCTCGCGGCCAGGGCCTGCAGGTTGTAACCGCCTTCGAGCGTCGAGACGATGCGGCCCTGCGCATGACGCTCGGAGACAGCGCAGGCGACCTCGGTCACCCAGCCATAATCCGCGGTCGTCAGGCGCAGGTTCGCCATGTCGTCCGCCCCGTGCGCGTCAAAGCCGGCCGAAATCAGGATCAGCTGTGGCCGGAACGCATCGAGCGCGGGGACCCAGTGCTCCTCGACCGCGTGGCGGAACGTCTCGCTGCCGCTCCCCGGAGGCAGCGCGCAGTTGACGATGTGGCCCGCGATCGTCGGCGGGTTCAGGTTGGGCCACAGCGGATACTGGAACGACGAGCAGAGCAGCACGCGCGGGTCGTCCTTGAAGATATCCTCGGTGCCGTTGCCGAGGTGGACGTCGAAGTCGAGCACGGCGACGCGCTCGAGCCCGTAGTGGTCGAGGGCATGACGCGCTGCGACGGCGACGTTGTTGAAGAAGCAGAACCCCATCGCGGTCGTTCGTTCGGCATGGTGTCCCGGCGGCCGCACATTGCAGAACGCGCGCGTGGCCGCGCCTGTCATGACCAGGTCCGTTGCCAGTACGTTTGCGCCCGCGGCGCGCAGTGCGGCCTCGAACGTGTCCGGGCACATCCAGGTGTCCGGATCGATGTGCTCCAGCCCCGTCGCCGGCGAGCGGTTCGCCAGGTCTTCGATGTACCGCAGGGGATGGACCCTGACCAGGTGCTCCACGCCCGCCCGTGGCGCCTCGTGGTGCATCAGCAGGTCGTAGAGGCCGCGCACGTGCAACTCGTCCTCGATTGCTCCGAGCCGCGCCGGCTGCTCGGGATGGTCGTCACCCATGCGGTGACGCAGGCAAAGTGGATGTGTCACGAAAGCCAGGGCCATCATCTGCTCCGATTGCGGTCACCCGCGATGATCCCGCAATCCGCTGCAGCTAGCATTTGCGAGAATTCCTTACCTGCGAGAGTACACTGGGTCCATGTCGGCGAAACGTATCGAGTCCGTCCTGCGTCCCGCCTCCATCGCCCTCGTCGGCGCCAGCGGCACCCCCGGGACGCTCGGCGAAATCGTGCGCCGCAACCTGCAGGATGGGGGCTTCAAGGGCCCCGTCTACCTCGTCAACTCGAAGCACGAATCCATCGACGGCACCCCGGTTTATCGCAGCGTGCAGGATTTGCCGCAACCCGTCGACCTCGCCGTGCTGGTAACGCCTGCAGCGACGGTGCCCGGGGTGCTGGCACAGTGCGGCGAGAAGGGCATCCGCGGGGCGGTGATTGCCTCTGCGGGCTTTCGTGAAGGCGGCGAGGAGGGTGCGCGCCTCGAACGGCAGATGATCGAGACCGCGCAGCGCCATGGCCTGCGCTTCATCGGCCCGAACAGCCTGGGGCTGATCCGGACTGATATCGCGCTCAACGCGGCCTGTGGTCCGCCGCTGCCCAAGGCCGGGCGCCTCGCGCTCGTTTCGCAGTCCGGGGCGCTCTGCGCGGCGACACTCGATTTCGCACGCATGCGCGGCGTCGGGTTCTCGACGGTCATTTCGACCGGCGTGGGCGACGACATCGACTACGGCGAGATCCTCGACTTCCTCGCGCGCGACGGCGCGACCGACGGCATCATGCTGTACATGGAGGGCGTCGCCAACGCGCGGCGCTTCATGAGCGCATTGCGTGCGGCCGCGCGCGTCAAGCCCGTCGTGGTGATGAAGGCGGGGCGTCATTCCGACAGCGACCACAGTGCGGCTTTCCACACGGGCTCACTCGTGGGCGGCGACGACGTGTTCGACGCCGCGATGCGCCGCGCGGGCGTGCTGCGCATCCGCGATTTTTCACAACTGTTCAGCGCTGCCTCGACGCTCGGTGCCGGCGTCCGGGTGGGCGGCCGCCGGATCGGCATCGTCATGAACGCGGGAGGCCCCGGGCACCTTGCGGCCGACCATGCGGCGGATCGCGGGCTGCAGCTTGCGTGGCTCGCGCCAGAGACGCTGGCGGGGCTCGAAGCCTTCCTGCCGCCGAGCACGTCCCAGGGCAATCCGGTCTACGTGCGTGGCGATGCTGCGGCAAAGCAGTTCGCGGAGGCAGCGAAGCTCTGCCTGGCGGACCCGAAGGTGGATGTGCTCCTGGCGATCGTCACCCCGTTCGCGTTGACGGACCCTGACGAATACTCCAAGGAGTTGATCACCGTGGCGCGCGCGCAGCGCAAGCCGCTGTTCACCTGCTGGATGGGTGGCACCAGTGTGCTGCCGAGCCGGCAAAGGTTTTCCGAGAACCGCATCCCTACGTATCCGACGCCCGAGGCGGCAGTCGATGCGATTGCCGCGCTCGCGCTGTATGCGTCGAACCAGGAGCAGCTGCTGCAGGTGCCGACGCCGCTCGGCCCGACGTCCGCCCCGGATCGCGAGACGGCACAGTCGCTGCTGGATGCGGCGCTCGCCGCCGGCAACGAGTGGTTGAACCCGGCCGATTCCAAGAAGCTGCTCGCCGCTTTCGGCATACCAGTAGTGCAAAGCCGTCCCGCCCATTCGGCGGCCGAGGCGGTACAGGTCGCCGAAGCGATCGGGTTCCCCGTCGCGATGAAGATCCTGTCGCCCGACATCGCCCACAAGACGGACGTTGGCGGCGTCCGTCTCGGCCGCAATGACGCGCGCAGCGTCCGCGACGGCTACGAGAACATGATGCGTGACGTCGCCATCGCGCGGCCCGATGCGCGGCTCGAAGGCGTGCTGATCGAGCCGATGTACCTCGAGCGTCATGGCCGCGAACTCATGATCGGAGTCGTGCGCGACCCGGTGTTCGGCCCCGCCATCAGCTTCGGCCTCGGCGGCACGATGGTTGAGGTGATCCGCGACCGCGCGGTGGCATTGCCCCCGCTCAACCCGTTCCTGGCGCGCGACCTGATCCGTCGCACGCGCGCGAGTCTTGCGCTGCAGCCGCTGCGAGGCGCGCCCGCCGCCGCCCACGAAGCCGTCGAAGACATCCTGTTGCGCGTGTCTGAGATCGTCTGCGAGCTGCCGAACGTCGGTGCCATCGACATCAACCCTGTCGTCGTGACCTCGAAGGGCGCCGTAGCAGTCGACGCGCGCATCGGCGTGATGGCGAGCCCGGCCGATGCGCTGCCTTATCGCCACATGGCGATTCACCCGTACCCGAGCGGGCTGACCTGGCAGCTCAAGCTGCCCGGCGGCTCGCAGGGCACGATCCGGCCGATCCGCCCCGAGGACGCCGGGATCGAGCGCGACTTCGTCCATCGCCTGTCCGAGCAGTCGCGCTTCCTGCGCTTCATGTTCGGCCTGCAGGACCTCACGCCCGCGATGCTGTCGCGCTTCACGCAGATCGACTACGACCGCGAGCTGGCGCTCATCATCGTCCAGCACCTGCCCGACGGCACGGAACAGCAGATCGGCGTGGCTCGCTACATCACGCTGCCCGACGAGGAAACCTGCGAATTCGCGATCGTGGTCAGCGACGATTGGCAGGGCAAGGGCATCGCGCGAAAGTTGTTCCAGCACCTGATCGACGTGGCAAGATCGCGCCGACTCAAGGTCATGACGGGCATCACGTTGCGCGAAAATTCCAAGATGATCGACCTGTCCCGCAGGCTGGGCTTTGCCACCCGGGCCGACGTCGAAGAGCCCGAACTCGTGCGGATGACGCTCGCGCTCTGATGGAGCCCGAGACCCACGTCCACGTGCACGTCTTCGACGTGCACAACCCGATCGCGGAGCGGCGCACGCGGCAGGTGATGTGGCTCACGGCCGCGATGATGGTCGTCGAGATCGTCGCAGGGACGCTGCTGGGCTCGATGGCGCTGCTCGCGGACGGCTGGCACATGAGTTCGCACGCCCTGGCGTTGGGCGTTTCCGCGGGCGCTTACTACCTGGCGCGCCGCCACTCGGGCGATCCACGCTTCGCGTTCGGCACCTGGAAGATCGAGGTGCTGGGCGGCTATACGAGCGCCGTCTTCCTGCTGGGTGTCGCCGCTTACATGGGGCTGGAATCCGTCGCACGTCTCGTGCATCCCGCCGAGATCCATTTCGACGAGGCGATCCCGGTCGCGATCCTCGGGCTCGCGGTCAACGTGCTGTCGGCGTGGCTGCTGTCGACGGGCCACGGGCATCACGAGCATGCCCACGCCCATGAACATGCGGCGCACGACGACCACCATCACCATCACCACGACCTGAACCTGCGCTCGGCCTACCTGCACGTCGTCGCAGACGCGGCCACTTCGGTGCTCGCCATCATTGCCCTCGTCGGCGGCAAGTACTACGGGGCCGCATGGCTCGATCCGGTGATGGGCATTCTCGGCACGGTCCTGGTGGCGCGCTGGGCCATCGGCCTGCTGCGGGACACCGGCCGCGTGCTGCTCGATGCCGAGATGGATGCGCCGGTCGTGCAGGAAGTGCGCGACGTCATCGGTTCGCTGCCCGGTGCCCCCCGCCTGCTCGACCTTCACGTCTGGCGGGTCGGCAAGGGCAAGTATGCGTGCATCGTCAGCCTGGGCACGCCGGACTCGTTGCGGGCCGAGGAGGTACGCGCCGCGCTCGCAGTGCACGAGGAACTCGTTCACGTCACGGTCGAGATCGAGCCCGACCGCTGAAACCGCGGGCCTGAGCGCAGCGCTCAGTGAGCCCCGGCCGCACGCAGCGGCTGCTCCGCCTCGTCCTCGGCCTGGTCGCCGAGGAACCCGCCGCTCTGGTGCTCCCACAGCCGTGCGTAGAGTCCGCCGCGCGCGAGCAGCGAGCGGTGGTCGCCTTCCTCGACGACGCGTCCCTTGTCCATGACGATGAGGCGGTCCATGGCTGCGATCGTCGAGAGCCGGTGGGCGATGGCGACTACCGTCTTGCCTTCCATCAGCCGATACAGGCTCTGCTGGATGGCCGCCTCGACTTCGCTGTCGAGCGCGCTCGTCGCTTCGTCGAGCAACAGGATGGGAGCATCCTTGAGCATGACGCGCGCGATCGCGATGCGCTGACGCTGGCCGCCGCTCAGCTTGACGCCGCGCTCGCCCACGTGCGCGTCGTATGCGCGCCGGCCCTTCGCATCGGCGAGGCCCATGATGAACTCGTGCGCCTCGGCGCGCTTTGCAGCAGCGACCATCTGCTCCTCGGTCGCATCCGGGCGGCCGTAGACGATGTTGTCGCGCACCGAGCGATGCAGCAGCGACGTGTCCTGCGTGACCATGCCGACCTGGGCACGCAGGCTGTCCTGCGTCACGGTGGCGATGTCCTGGCCATCGATGCGGATTGCGCCGCCTTCGACGTCATAGAAGCGCAGCAGCAGGTTCACGACCGTGCTCTTGCCCGCGCCCGAGCGTCCGACGAGCCCGATCTTCTCACCCGGACGGATGTGCAGCGTGAGGTCGTCGATGACGACGCGGCGGCCGCCGTAATTGAATTTCACGTGGTCAAACACGACCTCGCCGCGCGTGACCTGCAGCGGCGGCGCGCCCGGCTGGTCCAGCACCGTGTGGGCCTTCGACAGCGTGCCCATGCCGTCCTGCACCGTGCCCACGTGCTCAAACAGCGAAGCCATCTCCCACATGATCCAGTGCGAGATGCCGTTGAGCCGCAGCGCCATCGCGCTGGCAGCGGCAACCGCGCCGATGCCGACTTCGCCTTGCGTCCACAGCACGAGCGCCGTTCCGGCGGTGCCGGCGATCAGCGTCATGCTCAGGACGTGGTTCGTGACCTCGAAGCCGCTGACGAGCCGCATCTGGGCGTAGGCCGTCTGCATGAACTCCTGCATCGACGAGCGCACGAAGTTCGCTTCGCGGCTGGCATGCGAGAACAGCTTGACCGTCGCGATGTTGGTGTATGCATCCGTCACCCGGCCCGTCATGAGCGCGCGGGCATCGGCCTGCGCGGCGGCGACCTTGCCGAGGCGGGGCACGAAGAAGCGCAGGCAGCCGATATAGAGAACCAGCCAGCCGACGAACGGCACCAGCAGCCACAGGTCGAAGGCACCGACCACCGAGAGCATGGTCAGGAAATAGATGGTGATGAACGCCAGGATGTCGGTCGCGGTCATCCAGGCGTCGCGAACGGCGAGTGCCGTCTGCATGACCTTCGTGGCCACGCGGCCCGCGAACTCGTCCTGGTAGAAGCTCATGCTCTGGCCGAGCATCAACCGGTGGAAATTCCACCGCAGGCGCATCGGGAAATTCGCGAACAGCACCTGGTACTTGAGCAGCGCAAACAGGCCGACCACCAGGGGGCTGGCCGCCAGCACGGCCGCCAGCAGCAACAGGCTGCCGCGCTCCTGCGCCCAGAGTTGTGATGGCTCCACCTCGGCCAGCCAGTCCACGATCCGCCCCAGCATGGCGAACAGCATTGCCTCGAACGCTGCGATGACGCTGGTGCACAGCGTCATCAGCGCGATGTACGGCCGCATGCCGCGCGTGCAGTCCCACAGGAATGCGAAAAACGCGCGCGGCGGCGTCGCCGGTTTCGTATCCGGATAAGTGTCAACCAGGCTTTCGAAACGGCGGAACACGGTGGCGTACCTCGGCCGGAAAAATAGCATGCCGGCCGAGGCGCAGCCGGCCTTGCTAGACTGTCCCGTCAAACACAAGCGCGGAGGGCCTGTGGCCCGGCCCGGATGAACGCGGACTCCCTGAGAACGATCCTGCTGGTCAAGGCCGTCGAGGAGCAGGACGCCGATGGCGCCATTCTGCCAGTGGCGGAACGCGAGGCGGCCACGCGGACCGCGTTGCGGCGTATGCCCGCTCCGATGCCGAGTGCATCGAGGACGGAGCGGGAACAGCATGGCTGGCGCGTGCTCGTCATGCGCGCGGAGGAGCTGGCCGCGAAACTGGTCCAGCGCCATCCAGTGGTAGTGCGCGCCGTGACGCTGGAAAGCCACGCGAGGCCCGCGGCGCTGCTGCTGCTCGTGGCGGCGTTCCTGTTCGGCGTGCTGCTCTCGGCCCTGGACAGTCGAGTTCGCATCGAGATCGTGGCGTTTCCCCTGCTCGGCCTGATTCTCTGGAATCTCGCCGTCTATGCAGGCCTGGCCATTGCATCACTGCGCAGGAACCGTGCTTTGCCTCCGCTGCGGCCCGTCGCAACGGGCTGGTCGAGCTGGCCGGCGCGCTGGGGGTGGCGGCGCGCGGCTGCCCTGATCAGGCAGTCGGCCTTTTATCACCGTCCTCTCGCAGCGGCGCTGCGGCGATTTTCCGAGGAGTGGTGGCCCGTCGCGCAGCCCCTGCTCCTGGCGCAGGGCAAGCGCATCTTTCACCTGTGCTCGGCGGTCGTGGCACTCGGGCTGGTCTTTGGCTTCTACGTGCGGGGCATCGCGTTCGAATACCGCGCAGGGTGGGAGAGCACGTTCCTCGGGCCGGAACAGGTCAGCGCACTGTTGCACGTCCTCTATGGACCAGCCTCGGCGCTGACGGGCATTCCGCTGCCGGTCGACCGTGCCTCGATCGAGGCGCTGCACTGGCGCAGCGGGGCAGGGGGCGGGCCGGCCGCCGACTGGATTCACCTGGTCGCCGTGACGGCGGTGATGTACGTCGTGCTGCCGCGACTGCTGCTGGCGGTCGCCGCGACATTCTCCATTGCGAAGATTTCCCGCAGCCTGGTCACGCCGGACGCACTGCTGCCTTATGCGCGAGGCGTGCTTGCCAGCAGCGATTCGGCCTTGCCCGCCGCTGCGGCCCGTGTCACGCCGTTTGCGTATCGACCCGGCACGGACGTGCTCGATGGAACTCAGAGGTTGCTGCGCGCCGCCTTCGGGGCCGATACCCGGATCGACTTTGCCAGTGCGGTCGCCTACGGCGACGAAGCTGCGTTCGACGCGCCGTCCCGCCAGGGCGCGTTCGATGTCGAAGTGCTGCTGTTCAGCCTGGCGGCGACGCCCGAAGCCGAGAATCACGGGGCGGTGCTCGCCGCAGCGCGCGCGCGCATGGCTGGGGGCGCTGCGCAGGCAAGGTTGCTCGTGCTCGTCGACGAGTCCACGTTCCTCGCGCACATGCAGGGCGATCCGGCACTGGCGGGGCGGATCGAGCAGCGGCGCGACTCCTGGAGCGCATTCGTCGCGGCACATGGGCTCGAGCCGTGCCTCGTGGATCTTGCCTCGCTGCCTGGGTCGACTGACTTGCCTGCGGACCTGGTTTCCCGGGTAAGGCGAGCCTGCCGGGGCCGCATGCCGTGACCGATCCTTCGTCGACAGTCAGCCTCGCATTGCTGTCGCATACCAACGTCGGCAAGACCACGTTGGCTCGCACGCTGTTGCGTCGCGACATCGGCGCGGTGCTCGACCGCGCCCACGTGACCGAGATCGCCGAGTCGCATGTGCTCATGCGGACCGGGGAAGGCGACGAGCTCGTTCTCTGGGACACGCCCGGGTTCGGTGACAGCGTCCGGCTGCTGCGGCGCCTCGAGGGCAGCGGCAACCCGGTCGGCTGGTTCCTCGCGCAGGTCTGGGACAGGTTCGCCGACCGTCCATTCTGGTGCAGCCAGCAGGCTCTGCGAGCTGCGCGCGAGTCGGCCGACGTGCTCCTCTATGTCGTCAATGCAACCGAGGATCCCGAGTCGGCGGGGTACGTCGAGCCCGAGTTGCGCATCCTCGAATGGATCGGCAAGCCAGCGCTGGTATTGCTCAACCAGCTGGGCACGCGCTCGGACCCTGCGCGCGGGGCTGCAATCGAGGCAAGGTGGAATTCGATGCTCGCCGCACGGGCTCCGGGAATTGCGCGGCGCGTGCTGTCGTTCGATGCTTTCGCGCGCTGCTGGCTGCAGGAACACGCACTGCTCGCGGCGATCGGCAACTGCGTCGACGAGTCGCGGCGAGCAGCGTTCGCACGCCTGGCCGGCGCCTGGCGCCGACGCGACATCGAGGCGCTGCAGAAAAGCGCGGCGGTGATTGCAGGACAGCTGGCAGCGCTCGCGCAGGATGAAGAGCGCGTGCCCGAGCCGTCGCTCACCGACAAGGCTCGTCGCTGGCTGGTGCAAGGCGGGGCCGGGAGAGAGGCGAGTCCCGAGGAGCAGCGCGCACAGGAGTCGCTGCTCGCGCGACTGGATGCCTCGGTGCGCGACAGCACCGCAGCCCTGGTCGAACTGCACGGCCTGACCGGCGACGCGAGCTCGGAAATCATCCAGCGCATGGGCAAGGAATTCGCGACGCAGCGCGCACAGGACGCGGATCGCGCCGGGATTATCGGTGGCCTTGTGAGCGGAGCGCTCGGCGGCCTGGCGGCGGACCTCGCGGCTGGCGGCCTGACGCTGGGTGCCGGTGCATTGCTGGGTGGTGTCGCGGGTGCGTTCGGGGCGCGCAAGCTCACCCAGCAATACAACGCCCTGCGCGGCATCGAGGGCGGCGTCGTGCGCTGGTCGGACGAGTTCCTGGAAGCGCGGCTGGCGGCCGCAATCGTGCGCTATCTTGCAGTTGCCCACTTCGGGCGCGGGCGCGGCGAGTTCGAGGCAGGCGAGCCTGCGCCACGCTGGCGCGACACGGTCGATAGAGTGCTGCAGTCGGGCATCGAATCGCGCGGCGGGCTGTGGGCGCAGGTGCGAGCCACCGGCACCGCGGGTGCCCGGCTCGAACAGGTCGTCAGGGACCTGTTGTGGAACACGCTGGCCGCGCTGTACCCGGCAGCTGCCAGCGAATTCAGCGGGCGTCAGGCGGAGAGCTGACCCGCTTCCTGCGCGGCTGGGATTGCTGCCGGCGGGCCCTCGGTGGCCACTTCGACGTTGACCGGGAGGTTAATCGCGTCGACGGCAGCACCCTGCGCCTTGCAATGCTGCGCCACCATCAACGCGATTTTCGCCATCAATGCCGGCGGAAAATCGTGGCCCATGCCGTCGATCATCTCGAGCCGGGCGCCGGGGATGTTCTGCGCGGTATCGCGGCCGGCGGCGGGGCGCACGAGCGGATCACTCGCACCGTGAACGACGAGCGTGGGCGCAGAGATGCGCTGCAGCAGGGTGCGGCGATCACCGGATGCGAGGATCGCAGCAAGCTGGCGTGCGGTACCGTCCGGATACAGGCCGCGGCGTGCGACGCGTTCGAGGTGTGAGCGCAGCGCCTGCTCGTCCTGCGGATATCCAGGACTGCCGATCACGCTGAAGACGAACACCAGGTGATCGACGATCGCCGCGATATCCGTCGCGTCCGCGGGAGGGCGGCGCAGCAGCGCGCGCAAGGCGCG
>Ga0316622_100001494_pt1 | contig 15255 bp, 12 predicted proteins | sample OWC_Aug_OW2_C1_D_FD_207646 | JGI IMG/M metagenome (GOLD analysis project Ga0316622, IMG submission 207646) | Wetland soil microbial communities from Old Woman Creek delta, Ohio, United States - OWC_Aug_OW2_C1_D5_C | ecosystem: Environmental > Terrestrial > Soil > Wetlands | place: USA: Ohio... | reverse complement strand
GGCAGCGGCGCGACCATCAGGGTGATGCGATTGCCCAGCTGATTGTGCTCCTGCTCGGCGCGCACGGAGACCGGCACGCTGGCGCGCAACTCCAGGCCTTCGGTGCGCACGCCGCGCCCGCGCAACCAGCGGGCGAGTGCGCCGGCGACCGCGGCGAGCACCACGTCGTTCACCGTTCCGCCGAGGCGGTTCTTGATCACCTTGAAATCGGTCAGCGCGGTGCGCACCCACGTGACCCGGCGGTGCGGCCCAATCGGCACGTTCAGCGGCGACGTTGGGACCGGAGTGAGGCCCGCCCACAGCACCTCACCGAGCCCTTCGGCGGTTTCCCGCAATGCGTCGATGGCCCGCTCCGGTTCGGTGACGGCGCGCGCCGCCGAGGCGGCAAGGCCCAACACCACACCGGCGGAGTCACGCAAAAGCCTGACCGCGACCGCCGCTTGCGACGGCTCCGGTTTGGGTTTCCACTTCTCCGCCGGCGGTCGGCTCGGCGGGGCATCGCGCGACAGGTCGAAGAGCAGGGTGGCGATGTCGACCCCGGAGACGCCATCGACCATCGCGTGGTGGGTCTTGTTGACCAGCGCGAAGCGCCCGCCTTCGAGCCCTTCCACGAGATACAGCTCCCAGAGCGACTTCGAGCGGTCGAGCCGCTGGGAGAAGACGCGGGCGGTGAGGCGCTGCAGCTGCTCGATCGAGCCGGGCGGCGGCAGCGCCGTGTGGCGCACGTGGTAGGTCAGGGTGAAGCGGGTGTCGTCGATCCACAGCGGCCGCCCCATTTCGAAGCGTGGGAGGAGGAGCCGCTGCCGGTAGCGCGGGACGAGATCGAGGCGCGCCTCGATGTGCCGCAGCAGGGCGCTATACGCTGGCGGCGGTCCTTCGAAGATCATCACCCCGCCGATGTGCATGTGCGACGGGCCCCGCTCCTGGACCACGAACGAGGCGTCCGTGGCGGTCAAGCGCTGGAAGTGGCGTGGCGTCATGCGTCCGCTCCTCCGCGCGGCGACTTCCGGGCCCGTCTCGCGCGCCGCTCCTGGCGGGCGGCGTCGAGCAGCTCGGCAACCGCGCCGTCAATGGCGCCGCCGAGGTCGTCCAGGTCGGGCAAGGCGTCGGCATCGCCGATCAGACCGAACTCCAGCATGCCATTGTAGCTCACCAGCGTCGCCATCAGCGCGCAGTTCCCGGCGAGAAAGCCGACCGGCCCGATCTGCACCACCTCGTGGCCGAGCAGGTAGAGGGGGAACTGTGGTCCCGGGACGTTGGCGGCAACCAGGTTGAACAGGCGACTGGAGAAGCTGAGGCGCGATACCCGCGCGAGCAGCGCCGGCGGCGTGAAGTCCTGCAACGCGGCAATCGCCTGGGCGCCGAGCGCCTGCTTGGACCGTTTCAGGTTGTCGAGTGCGCGCCGCACGATGCGCAGGCGCTCGACGGGTTGCGGCGTGCCGACGGGCAGCGGCGCAAAGCATTCCACGATCCGGGTGCCGCCAGCCGTTGGTGCCGCGTCCGTCCGCAGCGAGATCGGTACGGCGGCCTGCAGGTGCAGCCCGCGCGTGCGGACGCCGCGGCGCTTGAGCCAGTGGGCGAGCGCTCCGGTGACCACGGTGAGATACACGTCGTTGATCGTGCCACCAAAGGTGTCTTTGATGCGCTTGAAGTCCGCGAGCCGACAGCGCGTCCAGTACACCTGCCGATGCGTGCCGAGCGGTGCGTTGAGTGGCGTTGGCGACGGCGGGTGCCGGTAGGCGTCTGCCAACTCCCTGAGGCCCTGTGCCACCTCGCGGGCCGCAGCGACGGTGGCGTCGGGATCGTCCAGCGCGCCCCAGGCGTGCCGCGCCACCTCGAGGGGCAGGGTCACGAGACTGCGGACACCGGCGGCGACCAGCTCGGCCGGCGACGGCTCCGGGTGCGGGAGCCACGGCCGGTCCGGTGGCGGCACCGGCGCGGGATGCGGGCTGGTGTCGAACAGCACGGTGGTGATGTCGACCCCGGAAATGCCGTCGACGAGGGCGCGGTGCGCTTTGTTGATGATGGCAAAGCGGTCGTCGCGCAGGCCCTGCACCAGCCACAGCTCCCAGAGCGGTTTGGAGCGGTCGAGCCCCTGCGAGAAGATGCGGCCCACGAGTGCGCGCAGCTGATCCAACGATCCGGGTGCGGGCAGAGCCGCGTGGCGCACGTGGTAGTCGAGGTTGAAGCGGGGGTCGTCGATCCACAGCGGCGGCGCGATCTGCAGCGGCGGGAACGCGGGCTTCTGCCGGTAGCGCGGCACGAGGTGGAGGCGCGATTTCACGTGCCTGACGAGGTCCGCATACGCGGGCGGCGGTCCCGCGGCGATCATCACCCAGCCAATGTGCGCGTGCGGGCCGCGATTCTCCTGCCAGAGGAAGGTCGCGTCCGCGATGGTGAGCCGATCCAGGTGCCGTGCGGTCATGGGCACCCGGGGTCGTCACCGGCCACAGCCGTGCAGTCCGACGCGATGACAGTCGTGCGAATCGTCGCAGCCATATACGTCTAACCTTGGGGAGGGCCCTGCGTAAGTCAAGCCGGCCTCGGAAGCGACGCTTCAACTGCGGTTTCCGGGCTGAGAGATCGCGGCTCGGGCGTCTGCCGCGGCGGGAGCCCCGAGCCCGGTGAAGATCGCGAAGCGGCAGCTGGGGTCGGCTGCAACAGCGTCGAAATCAACGGCCGCAGAGCGGGGTCTGTGGCAGGGCTGGCGCCGAGCCGCTCGAGCGCGTCATGCTCCGCGGCCGTGAGCTCGGCGTGGTGCGCCAGCGCTGCCAGTTCGAGGGCGGCGTGGTAGCGCAGGGCCGAGGCCGATGCGCTCAACGCCGCGATCATGGCCGAGCGCAGTGCGGTCAGTTGCTGCTCAGCACCGGCGCGCAGCGCTTCCCTGATCGTCCCGATCGTCTGCCGATAGGCGGCGTCGTCTTCCGTCCGGGATGGGAATGCCGAGCCGGACGACTGGATGCCCTCGAACCCCGAGGCCGTGCGTCGGAGGAAAAACACGTAGCGCCCTGCTGGGGCGAAGCGCGTGGGTCCGCGAAAGCTCAGGTTCGGCTCCGAGACCTGGCCGACGAGGGTTTGATCAACGCTCAAGGTCGTATTGGTCACCCGCGCCTTGACCGCGTCGCACCGTTGCACCGTGCCGATGACGATCACATCGCTGCGACGCACGAGATCGACCAGCTTGCCCCGCAGTTCGGGGATGTGCGCGCGGGCCGGAGATGCAGCCGCAGAGAGTAGATACGCTGCAGTCATCGCCACCGCGAACGTCCGCGCCAATCTGCCGTGCCCGTTCTCGAACTGCCGATGAACCAATTGGACCACGAGAAGCCAGTGTCCTATCCCGCGAACTCGATGCATAGGCGGCTCCCTCCTAACCTCCCCCGTTCGCGGAATTGCTCACGGGGGAGGGATTCGTTTTGGCGAAATTCGAGCACATCCGGCCTCCCCCGTGGCCGTCTCTGGCCACGGGGGAGGTGCAGGAGGGGGCCCTATTTTTCAACGAACTTCCGAAACAGGACACTCGACGTCTACCAGACGGCCATCGAATTCGTCGGGAACGGGCACGGGGTAGCCTCGGCTACGGTAGCACTCGCTGGCAGGCGGCGTTGGCCGCTACCTCCGCGTCGGCGCCGAGCAGTTGCAGGGCGTGGCAGGTGGTGGTGGCGGCGATGTCGAGACCGAGGGAGTTGGTCTCGTGGTAATGCTTGGGAACGCGGCGGCGGGGGAAGCCCGGGTCGTACATCTCGCCGTCGCATGGGTCGACCGCTTCCTCGAATAAGCCCGGTGGCGGATAGTGATCGTAGCCGGGCACGATGTAGCCGAACTCGTCCGGGGCAAGGCCGATGACGAGCCGATAGGGGGCGGTCATCGCATTCCGGATCGACGGCTCGTAGGGCTGGCCGGTGGAGGCCGCTGGGCAGTCGGTGCGGTGAAAGTCCGCGACACCGTAGAAGAGCTCGGGAAACAGCTCGCCTGGGGCGGTGACGAGCTGAACGAGCGGACGCCCGGCGGCATCGTTGAGGGCGACCAGGTACTGCTCCACGGGCACGCAGAACGCGGTGCCGGGCGGGCAATTCGCGGTATCGAATGCCACCGGGTCGATGTCGAGCACGCCAATCGCGTTACCGAGCGTGTACGCTGGGTTCTCGCCGGCGAGGTGGTAGCTCGTGCTGGTGATGCCGAGCGTGGCCACGTCGAGCCTCTGACCGGCGCGCAGCGCATTGACCACGACGTTGCCGACCAGGTCCCCGATCTGCTGGGTGCGCTCGAATCCGATGGTCTCCCGCTTATCGAACTCGTTGCTCCCGTCGTCCGCGTGCGGATCGGCGCCGCCGACGCATGTGTCGCCGACGATCTCGACCGCCCCCAGATCGGCGGAGAAGTAGACGGCGGTTCCCCCCAGGTCCGACTCGACCCGCTGCCGGATGTAGTGAATGAAGTCGGAGCTGACCTCGGCGTTCTCGTCCTCGAGCGATTCGGGGTGCGTACCCCAATTGATGAGCGTCGCAATGGTGCGGCCGTCGGTTCCGGCGAATTGCAGCCCGCGCAGCTCCTGGTCGAAGAACCACGGTGGGCGGCAGCCGGTGCGCACCTGCAGGCCGCGCAGATCCGGTGACGACGCGGGATCCGCGCGCGCGGCGACGACGGTCGCGGGGCGCATCGCGGCGGGCGCCGCGGCGGCGTTGATGGCCCGGGCGATCTGGCGGTCGACGAACTGGAGATAGCGAGGGAACTTCCCGTCGGTCAGCTCGTTCACGCCCCACAGGCCGAGCGCGTCTGGTGCTTCGTGGTCGTGGGTGCTGCTGAAGATGATCGCATCGAGCCCGAGCGCCGGGTCGACCATCTCCCGCGCGTGGGCGAAGCCGGAGTAGGTGCCGTGGGCAATCATGCCGACGAAATCGACGCTGACCAGCGCGATCTTGCGGCCCGGTGTCTGCAGGACGAGCGCGCGCGCCCAGAGGTCGTCGTGGCAGCCGCTGGCGATCCGATCATTCCCGAACCCGGCGAGGAAGATTCCGTCGTACTTACCGGCCGAGCCAGCATCGAGCGCGGTGTTGATCGGATCGTCGACAAAGGGCTCGCCAACGTCCCAGCGCCCGTTGCCGTCGGTATCGGTGAACGCCTCGCCCCATACGCCGCTGGGCGTGACCGGTCCATCGTAGTCGGGGTTCGATCCGCACGGCGTCAGGGCGACGGCAGCAACGCCGACCTGCAGCGGGCTGGCGGATTCGTCACCGTCGTCGCTGCAGCCGGCAGGCCCGATGAGGAGGAAGGAGGCGAGGACGACGGCGCGCAGCTTCGTCATGGGCTGCGCTTAATGCCGGAGCGCCGGTGGTGTCAACCGGCGGCCCCTCTCCAACAGCCCGTTGAAAAAAGAGCTTCCGCTCCCCTTCGAGAGCCTCGGGGTGAGCGGAAATCCTTCCAGCGCAACCGGTTCCCCGCTCATGTGAGGCTCTCGAAGCATGAGCGCAGCCTTCTTCATCGGGCTCCTGACTCTCCCCGTTGCCGGAAATGGCAACGGGGGGGCGGATCCCTTTTTCGACGCGTGTCTCAGCCGAAGCGATGCCGTCAGAAGTATCCTTCGGGCTCCTCGGCCTTCTTCGGCTCCGGGTCGCGGCTCTGGATGTACTTACCGGTGATCATTTCCCTGTAGCCCATGCCGGGTCCGACCATCGGGTACACGTGCGCCTCTTGGTCGACCATGACCTCGAGGAACGCGGGGCCGTGGAAGTTGACGAACTGCTCGAGCAGGGGCCGCACCTGGGGGAGCTCCGTGGCGCGTCTGGCGAAGCCGAAGCCGTCTGCCTCGGCGGCCTTCACGAAGTCCTTCTTGTGCAGCGTCTTGTCAGAACCGGAGTAGCGTTGGGAGTAGAAGAGCGCCTGCCACTGCCGCACCATCCCGTCACCGAGGTTGTTCAGCAACAACACCTTTACCGGAATGTCGTACGTCGTGAGCGTCTCCAGCTCGCCCAGGTTCATTCGAATGCTGCCATCGCCGTCCACGTCGATCACCAGCTTGTCGGGATTTGCGAGCTGGGCGCCGATGGCTGCCGGAAGGCCGAATCCCATCGTTCCCATGCTGCCGGAGGTGAGGAACGCGCGCGGATGAGCGAAGTCGAGATACTGGGCCGCCCACATCTGGTGCTGGCCCACCCCGGTCGTGATGATCGTTTCGCCGTGGGTGAACTCATTGAGCGTCGCCAGCACGTGCTCGGGCTGGATCCGATTCGACTCGCGGTTGTAGTTCAGCGGGTACTGCCGCTTGAGGTCGATCACGTGGGTGCGCCAGCGACTGAAGTCCTTCTTGAAGTCGGACCCGGCGGCCAGCAGCTGCTGCAGGCCGCGCTTGGCGTCGGAGGCGTGAGCCCAGTCGACGCTCTTGACCTTGCCAATCTCCGAGGCATCGACGTCCATGTGGGCGATGGTCGCATTGGGGGCGAACTCCTTGACCTTGCCGGCCACGCGGTCGTCGAAGCGCGAGCCGACGGCAAAGAGAAAGTCGCAATCCTCCACCGCATAGTTGGCGTACGCCGTCCCATGCATGCCGAGCATGTGGAGCGACAGATCCTCGTGCGTATCGACCGCCCCGATGCCGAGTAGCGTCGTCACCACCGGGATGCCATAGCGCTTGACGAACGCCCGCAGCTCGGGCGCCGCGTCGCTGTTGATCACGCCGCCGCCGGCATAGATGAGCGGGCGCTCCGACTTGGCGAGCATGCGAAAGAAGCCCTCCGCGTCGGCAGGAGAGAGGACGGTGTCGTTGAGATTCTCCAGCCGTTCCTGGTAGCCACGCAAGTTGAGGCGGCCGCTGCCCTCGAAGAGGGCCTCAGCCAGCTGGACGTCACGGGGAATGTCGACCACCACCGGTCCGGGGCGACCGCTGCGGGCGATATGGAACGCGCTGCGCAGCGTCGCTTCCACCTTCGTGTGATCGGTGAGCAAGAAGACGTGCTTCGCGCATGAGGCCATGATGTTGAAGACCGGCGCTTCCTGGAACGCGTCCGTTCCCATGGCCGCCCGTGGCACCTGACCGCAGATCAGCACGACGGGAACGGAATCCGCCTGGCAGTCCCGGACGGGAGTGACCGAGTTGGTGGCGCCAGGGCCCGAGGTGACCAAGAAAACGCCAACCCGGCCGCTCGAGCGAGCGTAGCCGGCGGCCATGAAACCCGCGCCCTGCTCGGTGGCCGGCACGATCAGCCGGACCTCTTCTTCGCGCGGATGGCTCTCGTTGTAACGGAAAACGGCGTCGTAGGTGGGCAGGATCGCGCCGCCGCTGTAACCGAAGATGGTGTCTACCCCCTCGTCTGCCAGTACCTGGACGATGATGTCCGAGTTCTTCATGGTGGTACCCGCGTGTGGGTGCGGTGTTGGGGCCGCCGCGGTGCGGGCGCCGCTCACACGGCGCAGCGGGGCGTGTCCAGGTTTTGGGGGTGTCATCTCCTTCTCCTTCGGGGGCTCCCTTTTTATACCAAGTCAGCAACTTAGCGCGAATCACGGCTGGTTGCGAGATCGATGGAGGACGGTCCTTTGCGCCGGGAGAGAGTCGATGACAGGAACTACCAGACCTGTTACGCGACTCCTCTTGCCAAGGCGACCCCGGGCCCGGTAGTTCCGGCCGGCGCGTTGGACCCCGACAACGAGGACAACCCCTTCAATTCCCCACGCTGGTCGCGCACGTTGCGGCGGAGGCCACGGGGTGTGCGTCAAATTCGTGGGGAAGGTGCGGTGGACCTCCGCGGCGCAGTTCAGCTTTCCTCTCCCGTCGCTGGCGGGAGAGGATAAAGGTGAGGGCACCTATCTCACTAACGGCTGCGTGAACCCCCGTCGGAACGCGAGCGTCCGGGACGATGAACCCTCACCCGCACCCTCTCCCGCAGGCATTGCGGGAGAGGGACAAGATAGGTTCTCGCTTCATCACCCACAAATTTGACGCACACCCGGCTCGTCGGAGGCCACGGCGATCGAGAAAGGTGTCTTGCTTCGGCCAAGTGGCGTTGCTAAAGAAAGAAGATTGCAGAGAGGCGAAATGCGAGAAGGAATTCATCCCCGCTACGAGAAGGTCAAGGTCACCTGTGCGTGTGGCCATACGTTCGAAACCCGTTCGACCGTTGCGGAGATCCGGGTCGATATCTGTTCCGCCTGCCATCCCTTTTTCACTGGGAAGCAGAAGTTGGTCGATACCGCTGGTCGGGTGGAGCGCTTTCGGCGCAAGTACGGTATCAAGGCTCCGGAGTAGGGCGGCACGGACCGTCGGGACAGGGAGCGTCTGGATGACCGAGGGCGAGGGAGGGACGACTCCCGCGCCCTTTTTTTTTCGCCCACAAATCGGGGTCGATCGTCGGCGGTCCGCGGCTTCGGTGTCCGGCGATATGCGATCGGTGATCCGCGAGTGACCTATGTTCCAGAGACTCGAAGAGGTTGACCGCCGGTACACGGAGCTCGAGGCGTTGCTGGTCGACCCAGCGGTGCTCGCAAACCGCAGGGACTTCGCCAAGCTGGCGAAGGAACGCGCCGATCTGGAGGAGATCGTCGGCACGTTTCGGCAGTTGAGGAAGCTGCACCACGAAATCGAGGGGCACAAGTCGCTCCTGGAGGGTTCCGATCCGGAGATCCGGGAACTGGTCAAGGCCGAACTCCCCGCGCTGCGTCAGCAGTGCGAGGCTCTGGAGGCGCGCCTCAAGCTTTTGCTGCTGCCCAAGGATCCGAACGACGAGAAGAACGTGGTGCTGGAAATTCGCGCTGGGACGGGGGGTGAGGAGGCGTCGCTCTTCGCTGCCAGTCTCTATCGGATGTACACGCGCTATGCCGAGGCCCAGGGGTGGCGCTTGGAGGTTCTCAGCGCCAACCCGACCGGATTGGGTGGGTTCAAGGAAATCATCACCTTGGTCGAAGGGCGCGGTGCGTACAGCCGGCTCAAGTACGAAGGGGGCGTGCACCGGGTCCAGCGCGTTCCCGTGACCGAAGCCTCAGGACGCATCCACACGTCGGCGGTCACCGTCGCCGTCCTCCCCGAGGCGGACGAGGTCGAGGTGGAAATCGACGAGGCCAAGGATCTCCGTATCGATGTGTACCGTTCGTCCGGACCGGGGGGCCAGAGCGTGAACACGACGGACTCCGCGGTGCGTGTGACGCACCTGCCCACGGGGCTCGTGGTGTCGTGCCAGGATGAAAAGTCTCAGCACAAGAACAAGGCGAAGGCCCTGAAGATCCTCCGCGCGCGTCTGCTCGAGCGGGCGCAGGCGGAGCAGCACGCCGAGCAAGCGCAGAGCCGCCGCAGCATGGTCGGGAGCGGTGACCGGTCGGAACGCATTCGTACCTATAACTTCCCCCAGGGGCGAGTCACCGACCATCGAATCAATCTGACGCTCTACACCCTCGAGAAGGTCATCGATGGCGATCTTGGCGAGTTGATCGATACGCTCGCCACGCACCACCAGGCCGAGGCACTCAAGGCGGCGAGCTGATGGGAACTCAAGGAGGCGACAGGGGGATCCTCGGCGCCCGTGATGCTGGCGCGCACGTGGCCCAAGTCCGCCCTGCCGCTCGGCCAAGAGGCGGATGTGGCATCTATGCCGATCTGCTCCGAGATGCGACGGCGGCCCTTGAACGGGCTGGCGTGCCGACGCCGCGTCTCGATGCCGAGGTGCTGATGGCGACGGCGATGTCGGCGGACCGTGCCGCCCTGTACGCGCGGCTGCGCGATTCGGTGCCCGGCTCGATCCACGCCCGCTTCTTGACCGCGATGTCTCGACGGCTGCGGCGCGAACCGGTCGCGTACATCGCCGGCGCGAAGGAGTTCTGCTCGCTGCCGTTTGCGGTCACACCGGCGGTGCTGATTCCGCGGCCCGAGACCGAGCAGCTGGTGGATATCGTCCGCCGTCTCACGGCGGATCGCGTGTCCCCAGTCGTGTGTGATCTCGGCACCGGTAGCGGTTGCGTTGCCGTCGCGATCGCCCGAACCATCCCGGATGCGCAGGTTGTGGCCACCGACGTGTCGCGAGCCGCGCTCGCCGTTGCGCGCCAGAACGCGGTGCGGAATGGGGTGGCCGCGCGGGTGCGGTTCATCGGCTGCGATCTGTGGACGGGAATCGGTGCTCACTCCCGGTTTGATGTCGTGGTCAGTAATCCGCCGTACCTACGTCCCGGCGACCTCGTGTCGCCGGAAGTTGACTGGGAGCCCGCGGGCGCCTTGGTGGCCGGCCCCGACGGTCTTGCCGTCATCCGCCGCCTCGTACAAGGTGCACCAGCCCTTTTGCGGGAGGAGGGGTCGTTGGTGATGGAGTTCGGGCAAGGGCAGGCGGACGCGGTGCGTGAGCTGGCCGCCGCCGCCTTCGCGTCGGTCGCAATCGAGAGCGATCTTGCGGCGATCCCTCGTGTGCTCGTCGCCGCGTTCCCGCGTCGCTCTGTGAGAGGTGGTGCAGGCGTATGGACAAGATCCTGATTCGTGGCGGCAAGCGACTGGCGGGTGAAGTGGAGGTGGCGGGGGCGAAAAACGCGGCCCTGCCCATTCTCTTTGCGACGCTGCTGACCCCCGAGCCGTGCGTGTTGCGCAATCTGCCCGACGTGGTGGATGTGCGCACCACCTTGCACCTGCTGGAAGACTTGGGCGCGCAGGTTCAACGCGAGAATGGGTACGTCCGCATCGAGGCGGCGCGGCTGACGGGCCGTGAGGCGCGCTACGAGCTGGTCAAGACCATGCGGGCATCCTTCCTGGTGCTCGGTCCGCTGCTGGCTCGCTTCGGCAACGCCCGCGTCTCGACGCCCGGTGGCTGCGCGATCGGGGCGCGACCGGTGGACCTGCACCTCAACTCGCTGCGCAAGCTGGGCGCCGAGATCGAGCTGGTGCACGGCTACGCCGAAGCGCGCGCTCAGCGGTTGCAGGGCGCGCACATTCCGCTCGATCTGCCGTCTGTGGGCGCGACGGAGCACATCATGATGGTGGCGGCGCTTGCCGATGGCGAAACCACGATCGAGAACGCCGCCTGCGAGCCGGAGATCGTCGCGCTTGCGCGCGCCCTGACGGCGATGGGTGCGCGCATCGAGGGTGCGGGCGAGCCGGTGGTGCGCATCTGCGGCGTTTCCCGCTTGCACGGCGTCGACTTCACGATCATTCCCGACCGGATCGAGGCGGGGACGTTCATGATGGCGGCGGCGATCACTCGCGGCGACGTCATCGTCCGCGGCGCCCGGGCCGAGCATCTCCAGGCGGTCATCGCGAAGCTCCGCGAGGCGGGAGCGACCGTGGAGGAAACGGAAGGCGGGGTGCGCGTGCGTGCGGATGAACGCTGTCGTTCCGTCGATGTGAAGACGCTCCCGTACCCAGGGTTTCCGACGGATCTGCAAGCGCAAACCATGGCGCTCGCGACCGTTTCGGAGGGCACGAGTGTGATCTCCGAGACCATTTTCGAGAATCGCTTCATGCACGTGCACGAGCTCAACCGTCTCGGGGCGGACATCAAGCTCGAGGGAAAGAATGCGATCGTGCGCGGCGTCACGCACCTCAGCGGCGCGCCGGTGATGGCAACCGATCTCCGGGCCAGCGTCTCGCTGCTGCTGGCGGGCCTGGCGGCGGAGAACACCACCGAGGTGCGGCGCGTGTACCATCTGGATCGCGGCTACGAGCACATCGAGGAGAAGCTGTCGCGCTTGGGCGCTGATATTCGCCGGGTGAAAGGCGCGCAGGGATGAGCGCGGTCGTGCCGGTCCTGCGCGCGGACCAGCGGGATTTCGCGCGTGCCTTCGCGCGCCTGCGAGCCCGCGGCGTCCAGGAGGAAGCGCGGGTGGAGCGGACGGCGCGTGACATCGTCGAGCGCGTGCGTCGCCTCGGCGATCGCGCCGTGCTGGAGTACACGCGGCGGTTCGACGGCGTTCCGCTCACGCCGGACCGTATGCGCGTGAGCCCGGACGAAATGAAGGAGGCGCTCGGCGCGCTGCCGCCGCGGGTCGTTGCGGCCCTGCGTCTGGCCGCGCGGCGCATCCGCGCCTTCCACCAGCATCAACTGCAACGATCGTGGCAGTTTCGCGACCCGGTCGGCCTGTTGCTTGGCCAGCAGATCACGCCCTTGCGGCGTGTTGGCGTCTACGTCCCCGGAGGCAGGGCGGCGTATCCGTCCTCGGTGTTGATGAACGTCATCCCGGCGCGCGTTGCCGGTGTGACGGAGGTGATCATGGTCTCTCCGGCCGGGCGCGACGGTCACCGTCCCGCCGTCCTCGCCGCCGCCCACATTGCCGGGGTGTCTGCGCTGTACCGGGTCGGCGGAGCGCAAGCCGTGGCGGCGCTGGCGTACGGCACGCGCAGCGTCCCGCGCGTCGACAAGGTCGTCGGGCCGGGCAACGCGTTCGTGCAGGCGGCCAAGAAGCTCGTCTACGGTCAGGTCGACATCGATTCGACGGCTGGACCAAGCGAGGTCCTGGTGATTGCCGACGGGACCGCCAACCCCGCCTATGTCGCGGCGGATCTGCTCGCCCAGGCGGAGCACGGCAGCGGGGATGAGTGCGCCATCCTGCTGACGCCGTCGGCGCGCGTGGCCGCCGCAGTGAGTCGCGAAATCGAACGCCAGCTCCCGCGGTTGCCGCGTCGGAGTGACATCGCCAAGGTGCTGCGGCGCCGCGGCGCGCTCGTCATCGTGCGCGACCTCGACGAAGCGGTGGCGTTGGCGGAGCAGGTGGCTCCCGAGCACCTCGAACTCCTCGTCCGCCGCCCGCAGCAAGTGGCGAAACGCATCCGCAATGCGGGAGCGATCTTCCTCGGACCCCATGCACCCGCCGCGCTGGGCGATTACGTGGCTGGCCCGAATCACGTCCTCCCGACCGGCGGCAGCGCGCGCTTTTTCTCGCCGCTCGGGGTGTACGACTTTGTCAAACGGACGAGCATCGTGTCGGCCACCGCGCGCGGGCTGCAGCGGCTCGCGCCGGCAATTCAGACCCTGGCCGGCCTCGAACATTACGACGCCCACGCGGCGGCGATTCAATGCCGGTTGGAAAAGTCGAGAGTCGAGAGTGAGCCGTAGGGCCTATTGCACCGGCCATTTCTTCCACGATCGCGCGAACGAGAGGATTTGCCGGGAGTTGACTTTCGAATGTCAACTTTGGACTTTAGACGTCGAACTGAGGTGCGCATGCCCCGAACGCAGAGCCGAAACCGAACGAGCCGGAACGGACGGCGTGCCGACGTCGTGCGGAAGACGAAAGAAACCGAGATCCAGGTCTCGGTAAACGTCGATGGCACCGGCAAGACCGATGTCGACACCGGGGTGCCGTTCCTCAATCACATGCTCGACAGCTTCGGCCGGCACGGCTTCTTCGATCTGACGGTGAAGGCGCGTGGCGACCTCGAGGTCGACCAGCATCACACCGTCGAAGACGTCGGGTTGACCCTCGGTCAGGCGTTGCGCGAGGCGCTTGGGGACAAGATGGGGATTCGTCGCTTCGGTGACGCCGCGTGCCCGCTCGACGAGGCGCTGGTGAATGTCGTGGTCGACATCAGCGGGCGGCCATTCCTGGCGTACAATGTCACCATCAGACAGGCGCGGATCGGCCGCTTTGATACCGAGTTGGTTCACGACTTCCTGCTGGCGCTGACCAATCAGCTCGGCATGAACTGCCACGTGAACCTGGTGCAGGGGCGCAACCCGCATCACATCATCGAAGCGTGTTTCAAAGCCTTGGCCCGCGCGATGGACGACGCGACGCGGATCGATCCGCGGGTGACGGGCGTGCTGTCCACGAAGGGCACGCTGTAGCGCCCCTTCGCGCGTATCGCCGGCCGATACGCGAGACGCGATATGATGGAAGTCGCCATCATCGACTACGGCATGGGCAACCTGCGCAGCGTGCAGAAGGGCCTCGCGCGCGTTGGCGTGCCGGCCGAGGTGACGCGGGATGCGGACCACATCGGACGCGCGGCGGGTGTGGTCTTACCCGGCGTCGGCGCGTTCGGTGCGTGCATGGACAACCTCCGCCAACTCGGTCTGATCGGACCGGTGCGGCGCGTCATCGAACGGGGGACGCCGTTTCTCGGGATCTGCCTGGGCATGCAACTGCTCTTCGACGAGAGCGAAGAGTTCGGACCCGTGGCTGGCCTGGGGCTGTTTCGCGGGCGCTGCGTCCGGTTTCGCGAGTCGGACCAACCCGACTTCCGCATCCCGCACATGGGCTGGAACCAGATCCGCAAGCGGCAGGACGTCCCCCATCTGGGCGGTATACCCGACGGCGCCTTCGTCTACTTCGTGCACTCGTACTACGTGGTTCCGCAGGACCCCAACCTGGTGGCGACGACCACCGACTACGGTGGGGAGTTCGTGTCTGCGGTGGCGACCGAGAATGTCTTCGCCTGCCAGTTCCATCCCGAGAAGAGCCAGGAGATCGGGCTGCGGATCTTGAAGAACTTCGGGGCGGTCGTGGCCGCGCGCGCGGGCGCAGGCTGATCGCACATCGCGAGGCGCAGCGTCTCTTTTGGCGATGCGCGATCTGCGATAAGCGATAAACGATGCTGATCATACCGGCCATCGATCTCAAAGGCGGCAAGTGCGTGCGTCTCCTGCGCGGCGACATGCAGGCCGAGACGGTTTACGGGGACGATCCGGTTGCGATGGGCAAGCGCTGGGTCGAGGAGGGGGCGCAGTATCTGCACGTCGTCGACCTCGACGGCGCGGTCAGTGGGGCGCCGCGCAACATGGATGCGATCACCGAGCTGTGTGCCGCTCTACCGATTCCGATCGAGGTAGGCGGCGGTGTGCGCTCGCTTGGTCAAGCGGCGGCGATCTTCGAGGCGGGAGCGGATCGGGTCATCTTCGGCACGGCGGCGCTGGCCCATCCGGAGGTGGTGGGCGAGGCGTGCCGCCGCTTTGCGGGCAAGATCGCCGTTGGGATCGACGCGCGCGACGGCCGTGTGGCCGTGCAAGGGTGGACCGAGACCAGCGCGATCACCGCGGTCGAGCTGGCCCAGCGTGTCGAAGCCCTGGGCGTCGCCCGCGTGATCTACACCGACATCAGCCGCGACGGGACGCAGTTGGGTCCCAATGTCGAGGCCACCCGGATCCTGGCGGAAGCGGTCCGCATCCCGGTCACCGCTTCGGGAGGTGTGGGCTCGCTGGCCGACATCGAGCGTCTGCTGGCGTGCGCGGCCGCCGGCGTGGATTCGGTCATCGTTGGCCGTGCCCTCTACACCGGCGCGGTGCGGCTCGCGGAGGCTATGGCCGTGGCGGGATGCCATCGGGGGCAATCATGATCGGTTGCGCTCTCGTACTGACG
>Ga0316622_100001492_pt1 | contig 15263 bp, 11 predicted proteins | sample OWC_Aug_OW2_C1_D_FD_207646 | JGI IMG/M metagenome (GOLD analysis project Ga0316622, IMG submission 207646) | Wetland soil microbial communities from Old Woman Creek delta, Ohio, United States - OWC_Aug_OW2_C1_D5_C | ecosystem: Environmental > Terrestrial > Soil > Wetlands | place: USA: Ohio... | reverse complement strand
TTCAAGACGGCGGCCCTATCCAGGTGGCCGCTGATTCCCCCCGAGGTGTCGTTCCGGGATCCCTCTCTCGACTGTTGACTCCCAACTCCTCCCTGTCACCGATCCATCGCGCCGGGCTCTGCGGGCTGGCGCCCGCCCGCCGCAGCGCAAAGCGCACGCCCTTCTGCGGGTGCACCTGCACGTAGCGCCAGTTGACGCCGGCTGCGTCGAGCGCTTCGCGCAGGCGCCAGATGCGCTGGGTGAGGGCGTGGCGGCTCACGGTGCGCGGCTCCAGCGCGCCGATCCGCGCGGCAACCTCGTCGAATGGATGCCAGCCGACCAGATGGTCGTCGCTCGGGCGATTGCCGGCGATGGTCTCCAGCAAATTCGCTTGCCCAGGCGCCAGTTTCATCGGCGCTCCATCGCCGATCTGGACATGGGCGGAGCCGGTGGCGTGCCGCTGGAACTCGAACGCCGCCACGCCGCGAAACGCTTCGGCCTCCAAGAGCCGTTCGTCCTCCGGGCGTGTCCGCCGCCGCCCGCGGCGCGCCGGCATCTCGCCCTGCGGGGCTCCGGCGCGGGCCAGCTGCGCTGCCAGCTCTTCCAGTTCGAGCACGAGCCGGTCGACGCCCGCCTGGAAGCGAGGCGCCTGCTCGGCGATCTTCCTCGCCTCGTTTTGCATCTCGAGCACGCGCTCGAGCAGCTCGTTGATCGCCGCAGCGGGGTCGGTCGCGGCACGGCTGGCCGCCAGCAACTCTTCCAGCTTCTGCAATCCGAATTCCAGCCGGTAAACACGCCATTCGACGTCAGCCGCCCGATTGGCCACCTTCTTGACGTTGCGCCGCATTGCGCGCACGAGCTGGAGCCACTCGTCGAACGGAGCGCCAATGTCGGCGGCCCTGCTGGCCGCCGGCGGCGCATGGCCGGCACGTGGCACACGCGGCGACTCGGTGCCGGACGTCCCGCCGAGGCTGCCGCGCTCCTTCGTGACGCCCATGTTTTCTTCCTTCATGATCCCCATGTTCCCTCCTGTTCGATGCACCGAACGCCCCACACGCGGCACCGTCACCATCACCTCTGCACGCCCGCGGAGGTTGTCATCGGACGGACACGCAGAAAGAGCTTGATCGCACGACTCCAAATCGGGTACGGTTTCAAGAAGGCTTGCGTGTGGGATCCGCTGCGGACATTTCTCGACTGTCGCTGCGACTCGATCTGAATGCACATCGGTGGTGTCCGGCCCATACGGGAACAGAATACGCGGACGATCAATAAACTTACGAGGCTTACTCGCAGTGTCGAGTTCACAATTTCTGGTAACAGTTACCGCATGCGGCGCTGCGGTTACCTCGCGGCCGGGGGTAGAGGGCCATGCGAGGCTTTTTGGATTACTTACCGCTCGAAGAGCCATGGCGGCGCGGTATCATCAAGCGTGTTGACAGACAGTGGCGGGTAGCGACACTCAGGGATCATGATATTCGCACTCGCGACGGCCCGGCACTGGAGCTTGTGAAGAAGTGTCTGGGTGACCGGAGCGATATTCGCTACTCGTACGTGCAGGCGTGGACGGCCGGCGATGACGAACCGCTGGCGCAGGCACAGGACGACGAGTCGCTGCCGCCGGGAGAGGATGTGGTGTTTCTCGGGCGGCCCAAGCTCTTCGGATGGTGGCCTTGTTTGGGCATCGGCAAGTGTGCCCGCCGCTTCGAGCAGGTCATGTGCGGCCGCGTCTTCGACCACCCGGACGGGCGCGCAGGCGACACGATCCGTTACGGCAACCGCAGGTTCAGCCGGCACTCGATCGACGAGCCGGCACCTGGCTACCGCCGCTACGATAGTGACTACGCTGTCTTCGTGTATCGCACCTTGAAAATCGACGGTGAGCTCCGGCAGGCCATCGCATTGGCGGGTCTCGGCGCCTTGGGAACCCTGCTGCTCCTGGTGGTCCTTGCGCATCCGCGACTGCGCAGTGAACTGGCGCGGCAGGCCCGCCGCATCGCACCGCTCAGTGCCGGCCGCCACAAGCCGGAGGAGTGGATCGAGGTACTGACTCGGTTTGAGGTGCGCGACAGGCGCAGGCTCGGAAACCTCCTCAACATGCTCGAGGAATCGCTCCGTTGCCCGCGCCACGAAGAGTCGACGTTCGACTTCTTCCTGTCTCAGGTCGAGGCCGTCGCTGTTGCGACCCGCGACGGCGGTCGCGAGATCCGCTTCAGCGACCCCAGCGACCTCGCCAAAATCGCGCTCGAGCTACAGCCATTCAGCGGCCGCAAGGGCGGAGGTCTGCGGCGCGTCGACGACGGGCGCTCGATCGACCTACCGCACATGCGCTTCGCGCTGCTGCACCAGCTGGTCACCGTTCCGGACAGCTCGCCCGAACAGCTGTGCGAGGTCCTCGAGCAGGAACGCTCGCGTGGCGAGACAGCGGAGGACCCCGATGGAGCACTACGGAAGCTCGTGCACGATCTCAACAACGACCTGGAACCCCTGGTGGGCAGCCGCCCGGTGCAGAAGTGCCCGAAGCGCCTGCGATACGTCCTCACGGGCGTCCGCGTGGAGATCGTCGAACGCGAGATGGTGTGAATCGAGCCGTGCCGACCCGTCTGGGAATCAGATCTGTTTCCACACCTTTGCCAAGCTCTCGCCGTGGACGCTCAGAATCCCGCTCGTTGAAGTAGCCGAACGGCTTGAGGTGAGCCTCGCAGCCGGTAGCGGTCAGCAGAGTCAACAATTCCAGCCCCCTCCTCGACCTGTAGCCTGCGAGGTTGCCCCTTCGCTGCCCTCCCCCCCCGGACACGAAAATGGCGACAGACACGAAAATAGCGCCTTGACTGATCGTTTACCCGCAGCGTATACCTTTGACACGAGCGGTTGCGACCGAGGTTTCAGGGGATCTGGGGGGATTTCACGGTGATGTGTTCGAAGCCCGCAGGGAGAAGGTTGATGAAGTCAGTCGGAGTGAGCATCTGTGCACTTTTGGTTTTGGGTTGGGCTGTCGTGTCTGCGCCCACGGCGGCTACGGCCAAGTCGGTCACGGTCAACCCCGGGGAGTCGATTCAGGCGGCGGTCGACGATGCTGCGCCGGGCGACACGGTCAAGGTGATGCCCGGCAACTACACCGAGACGCACACAGGTTCGGCCGCGGTAAAGATCACCAAGTCCCTCAAGTTGATCGCCAAGAGCAAGCTGCCATTTGAGAAGGTGCGCATCTTGCCGGGCGGAACGCAGACAGACGGTATTGTCGTCGAGGGCACCGAGGGTAGCCCGGTCGACGGCGTCTTAATCAAGGGCTTCACCGTGCAGGGTTTCCCGAACAACGGCATCTGGCTGAAGTACGTAAACAACTGGAAGATCCTGAACAACGAGTCGATCGACAACCTGGAGAACGGAATCTGGCCGACCCTTTCCGCGAATGGGCTGGTGAAGAAAAACGTTGCCTACGGCTCGCAAGACAGCGCGCTGTGGGTCGAGGCTGCCGAGAATGTCCGTGTTCTGAGGAACGAGTTCAGTTACAGCCCGACGGGCCTCGAGATCACGGTCTCCAAGAACGTCGTGGCGAAGAAGAACAACGTCCACCACAACAGCGTTGGAATCGGGCTCTATCACCCGAACGCGGCATCGCTGCCGCCGCTCGGAGGCGATGGCGACTGGGACATCAGCGGCAACTACGTGCACGACAACAATGAGCCGAATACCGCGCCGCCGGGATCGATGTCCGCCGCGCTGCCGTCCGGCACTGGTATTCTTTCCCTGGGCGTCGACAATATTAAGATCAGGAATAACCAGGTCGAGAACCACGACTTCCTCGGGGTCGGCGTGGTCGACTGGTGCATTGGCGCGGCATTGGCAGGACCGGGTTCGGGTTTCGATTGCGTGTCGAATCCGCCGATCGTCGAGCCGGCACCCGACAACAACGAGGTCACCGGCAACGATCTGTTTGCCAACGGCGACAGCCCGCCATCCGGGTTCGAGACATTTGCCGCGGACTTGGCGCTCCTCGGTGGAGTGGGAACGAACAACTGTTTCAGCGACAACACCCCGGGCGCCACAACGTTTCCCCCCACCCCACCCGGGCTCCCAGCGTGCCCCTAGAGCGTTCTCCGGCAGTCGGGTGGGCGCTCGGCGGGTGATCGGCACGTCGCCTAAGGGTGACGTGGAGTACCCGAGCGCCTGCTCGACCGTCCTGCGGCGGTTCGCCGGACCGGAGGCGAACGAAATCGCGATCCTCTGTCGCCCGGAGGGCCAGTCGCGGGACAGGGTCCGCGAGGCCGAAGCAGCCTATCGGGCGTTGGCGGGGTTGCTCGCCGCCAATTCGGCGTCGTTCCGGGATCTCACCCGCGAGACGCTCTTCCTGCGCGAGGTCCGGCGCGATCTTCCGCTGGTGCTCGACGTCCGGGCGCGGGTGCTCGCGGAAATCGGCCAGGAAGTCTGCTCCCCAGCACCGACCTTCATCCAGCAGGCGCCCGTCGCGCTGCACGCGAGCTTCGAGCTCTCGGCGTGCGCCGTGGTTCCCCGCCATCGCGACGCCTGGTCGGTGCGCGATGTGCGGGCCGCATCGTCGTGCGCGTGTGAGGGATGCGCGCGATCCGGTGGGCGGCTCGTTTGCCTCGGCGACCAGACATCGCTCCACACCGCGAACGTCTACGGCCCCGGGGCCGATGCGGTCGAGCAGGCCTGGAACATGTTCTGCGCGGCGGAGCGGCTGCTCGATCAGTGTGGCATGGAATTCCGCGATGTCGTCCGCACCTGGATCCACCTGCGTGATATCGACCGCGACTACGACGCGCTCAACCAAGCCCGACGGGAGTTCTTCCGCCAGCGCGGCATCGAACGAAGGCCCGCCAGCACCGGGGTCCAGGGCCTGCCGTTGCCCGACACGCACGACTTCTCCATGAGCCTCTATGCGGTAAAGTCTCCCCGACCGCTCGATGTCACGCCGATGTCCGCGCCGTCTCTCAACGAGGCGTGGAGCTACGGGGTGGACTTCTCGCGCGGCCTGCGGGTCGCCGACGCAAACAAGGTGGCGATCTATGTCTCCGGAACCGCGAGCATCGACGAAGCGGGACGGAGCGTCCACGCGGGCAACTTCGAAGCGCAGGTTGATCGGATGCTGGGCAACATCGCCTCGCTGCTCGCACGGCAGGGCGCCAGCTTCGAGAACGTGGTCTCCGGGGTCGCGTATCTGAAGGACCCGAACGACGCCCCGGTGCTGCGCTCGATGTTTCACCAGCGCGGCTTCGACGGCTTTCCGTGCGCGCTGCTCGAAGCCAAGCTGTGCCGCCCTGAGTTGCTCTGTGAAGCCGAAGCCGTCGCGATGCTTCCCCTTGCAGCCGCAGGAGCGTAGAGTCTGCGAAAAAGCCGTGAGCTCGCCCTTCAACGAACTGCCCATGAACCCGGCTTCGAGACGGCCGCTGCGCGGCCTCCTCAGCCTGAGCGGAGTTCATCGGCACGCCAAGCCGGTGTCCTTGCCGGTGGGGCGCCTCAGGGCGAGCGGAACAGTTGCCATGAAATCTGAGCGATCACCGCTCATGCTGAGCCCGTCGAAGCATGAGCTTCCACGGCGGGCCGATTTGTTCACACACTCGTGGTCAGCGAAGATGCCCCGGGTTGGTCGTTCTGCTGTGGTCGCCGCCGTCATTCCGGTTACGCTCGCTGCAGCCCTGTTCCTCGCCGGCTGCGATCGCGATCCCACCCCGCAGGAGATCGTCGTCGCCGCCGATACAACACAGGCCGGCCTGCAGGTCACGTATCCGCTGGACGGAACGCTGTTCCCCCCCGAGAGCGTCGCGCCGACCTTCGTCTGGGAGGACAAGACGGAGAACGTCGATCACTGGTACGTCGTGGTTCGCGATGACACCGGCGGCGACATCCTGAGGGTTTCCGTCGACACGCCGCGCTGGCGACCTTCGGAGGAAAGCTGGAAGCAGATCAAGCAGCGGAGCGCGGAGCGCGATGCCGAGGTGATCGTCGCCGGCGCCAACCAAGCCAAGCGCGCGACCGTCTTGTCATCGGCACGCGTGCACATTCGCACGTCGAAGGACCCGGTTGGTGATGCGCTGTTCTATCGAGAGGTCCCGCTGCCGTTTCTGACCGCCGTGCAGGATCCATCCCGGATCCGTTGGCGCTTCGGAGCCATCGACGCGGAGTCCGGCCCGCCGATCGTGCTGCAGAACTTACCCGTGTGCGGGAACTGCCACTCCTTCGCGGACAACGGAAGTATTCTCGGGCTCGACGTCGATTACGGCAACGACAAGGGCGCCTACGGCATCATGCCGGTGTCGAAGCACATGGTGATGGACGACGCGAAGATCATCACGTGGGCGGACTACCGGCGCGAGGACGGAGAGCTCACCTTCGGGCTGTTGTCGCGGGTCTCTCCGACGGGACGGTACGTCATCAGCACGGTCAAGGACCGGTCCGTGTTCGTCGCCATCCCGGACCTCATGATCTCGCAGCTCTTCTTTCCCATCAAAGGCATTCTCGTCGTCTACGATCGGGAGACCAAGAAGTATTCGGCGTTGCCGGGGGCCGACGACCCGCAGTACGTGCAGAGCAACGCGGTATGGAGCCCCGACGGCAAGGACATCGTGTTCGCCAGGACGAAGGCCTACCGCGCGGAGCGCCTCGAGCAGCAAAACAGCGCCGTGGTGGATGAGAAGGACGTCCCCGAGTTCACCGTCGAGAAGAAGCCCTTTCGCTACGACCTGTACCGGATCCCGTTCGACGACGGGAAGGGCGGAACGCCGGAGCCGCTGCAAGGCGCCTCGGGCGACGGGATGAGCAACTTCTTCCCGAAGTACTCCCCGGACGGCAGGTGGATCGTGTTCTGCAAGGCCAAGAGCTACATGCTGCTGCAGCCCGACAGCGAGCTGTACATCATCCCGGCCGCGGGCGGCATCGCCAGGCGCCTGCGCTACAACACGGCCCGCATGAACTCCTGGCACAGCTGGTCTTCGAACAGCCGCTGGCTGGTCTTCTCCTCGAAGGTGAACGGCCCGTACACGCAGCTGTTCCTCACGCACATCGACGAGAACGGAGACGACAGTCCGCCGGTCCTGCTCGAGCGATTCACCTCGCCGGACCGGGCCGCGAACATTCCGGAGTTCGTCAAGCTACCCCGCGACGCCATCGCGGACATTCGCGAGCAGTTTCTCGATCCGTACTCGTTCCTGCGGGCCGGGATGGCCAACGAGCACACGGGCGACCACAAGGGAGCGGAACGCGCCTATCGGCACGGGTTGGAGCTTGCGCCGGAAGACGTCGAGCTGCGCAACGCGCTGGGGTGGACATTGTTCCAAGACGGGAGGACCGCAGAGGCGGTGGCGGAGTACGAGCGAGCCCTTGCGGCGAATCCCAGTCACGTGAAGTCGCACAACAACCTGGCGCTCGCGCTGGTGGAGCTCGGTCGGCTCGAGGAGGCGGCGCGTCACTTCGAAACGTCACTCCAGTTCGAGCCCAAGGCGGAGATCTACAGCGACCTCGGATTCATCATGGCACGGCTGGGCAAGTCGGAGCGGGCGCTCGCGGACTATCGGAAGGCGCTCGAGCTGGATCCGAACTGCGCGTCAGCGCACTTCAACCTGGCCGTTGCGTTCGTGCAGGCGGGAGCGTTGGAGGAAGCCGAGTCCCACTACCGCCAGGCGCTCCCCCGAAGACCCACCGCCGAGACGCACAATGGCCTGGCGTACATTCTCGCCCGACAAGGCCGTGCGGACGAGGCGGTGGCAGAGTTTAAAAAAGCGATCGACGTCGACCCGCACTTCACGCCTGCTTACAACAACCTCGCAGACGTGCTGGCGAAGCAGGGGAAGCTCGAAGAGGCGGCAGAGTCCTACCGGCGCTCGCTCGCGGAGAAGCCGAGCGCAGCCGTGTACAACGCGCTCGGCGTCGTCCTGCGCAGGCTCGGCAAGATGGACGAGGCGGCGGAGCAATTCGCCAAGGCGAGGGCCTTGGGTTCGGGCCAGTAGCTGGCGCCACTGGGTCAGGGCCACTGGGTAGATATCCCTTGACATTTGTCGAGCCTCCGCGGGAATGTGTAGTCTTGGAGCGTCGGGGGTGATCTGAGGCGCGCCGGTTCGGATCAGTATCGCGAGTCGGTGCGGCGAATACTTTCCACCGCGTAGCAAGGAGACGGAGTGAGATGATTCGATTTCGACCGGGGCTGCGGAAGCCCGTGAGCACACTCGTACGGCACGTCGGTTGCGCCGCTGCTCTCCTGGGCGTGATGCTGTGGGCGCCGAACGCGTACGCGTACCCGATGTACGACGACGGCACGGGAGTCGGCTGCGTTCAATGCCACACCGGCTTCCTGGGCGGCAATGGCCCGTTGCACAGGCAGCACCGGGACAATTTTGGGGTTACGAGTTGCAACCTGTGTCACCCGAGCGGAGCGGGCTCTACGCCAGTATACACGTTCTGGAGTGGCGCCGGCGGCGGCCTCGGCTGCGCCGGGTGTCACGGTCAGGACTACGGCGAGACGTCCGTGACGGCTCCGCACATCGGCCAGCCCAAGGCGACCGCGTATGGTCTGCGCCAGTTTCATGTGGCGCAGGGCAAAACCGAGTGCGGAACCTCAGGCTGCCACGCGCCGGGAGCGCTCGGCCATCCGAATCCGTTCCCGACATTGTTCGGGGAGAACGTGGCACCACCGTACTACAACGCCACATACAGCAACCTGACGGACCCATGCTCGAGCACACAGGAAGACCTACCCTTCGATCTTGACGCCGTCGGCCTGGACAACGACGGCGACGGTGCCGCCGACTACCCGGCGGACAGCGACTGCGCGGCACCGCCGACCCCCACGCCGACGCCGTCGCTCGCCCCTACGGCGACGCCAACGCCGACCGTGCCGTTCAACTGCGGGGCGGCGCCGGCCAGCGGCTGCATCGCTCCGGCGAAAGCCCTGCTGCTCGTGAACGAGAAGACCGCCGGCAAGGAAAAGCTGAAGGTCACGCTCAAGAAGCTGCAGACGACCGTCACGCAGAGCCAGTTCGGCAGTCCGGTCAACCTCGGCGGCACGGCCTACAAGGTCTGCGTCTACGCCACGGGCCAGCTGCGCGGGGAATATACCGTCGCGCGCGCGGGAGAAACATGCAGCGATCAACCGTGCTGGTCGGCGAAGTCCGACAAGGGATACAAGTACAAGGACAAGAGCACCACCGCCGACGGAATCCTGAAGATCAACCTGTCCGGTGGCGACGCCGGCAAGGGTACCGTCGTGGTCGTGGGCAAGAACAACGCCTCGCCCCCGACCATGCCCACGGGAATCGCGGCGGCGCTGCAGAACCAGACCAGCGCGACGGTTCAGGTCCTGACGAGCGACGCCTCCTGCTTCGGCGTGAGCCTGACAAGCGTGAAGAAGGCGGACGGCTCGATCTTCAAAGCGGTCATGCCCTGACGAGCCGTTTCTCAGCCGCGTCCTGGCCGGCTTCTTCGCAGGCGCAGCTCGGGGGGAGCGCAGATGCGAACATCGTTACGCGCGCTGTCGGTCCTGATCGCTGGTCTCGCTACCGCATCCGAGGCGCGGGCCGGTGGGACGCTGCTGGTCAAATACACCGAGGCCGTGGACGCCTGTGCGGAGACGACGTTCGCGCGCGGCGACGCGTTTGCGTCGGTCTCACCGGGACGCTCGCTCGACGCGCTGCACGCGCGGCTCGGGGTCACCGAGATTCGCTCGCTCTTCATGCGCCGCGCCGGCCTCAACGCCCGCCAGGCGGCGGCGCTGTGGCGCGCCCGCATGGAGCACGCCGCCGAGCGTCATTCCCGGCGCGTCGCGCGATTGGGCCGGGGTTTGTCGGAGCGCATCCCCGATCTCTCGCGAGTGTACCGTCTGCGTTACGCGGCAGACCTGTCGGAGGAGGACGCGGCGCGGCTCTACGCGGCCGACCCGCTGGTGGAGTACGCGCACCCGGACTATCCCCTGCAACTCGAACATCTCCCCAACGATCCGTACTTCTCCACGGCGGGCGGTTGGTACCAGTCCTTCGATGCTTCGTCGACGACACCTGGGGATGGGATTTCGTCGGAGCGGACAACAGCCCGGTTGATGCGCACGGTCATGGGACGCACGTTGCCGGAATCGCGGCGGCGGTGGGAGACAACGGAATCGGGATTCTCGGCGTGGCGCCGCGAGCGAAGATCATGTCGGTCCGCATCTTCGCCGGGGCCGAGGGCGGCAGCGACGGGGCGGCAGCCATTGTCTACGCGGCCGAGAACGGTGCCGACGTGATCAACAACAGCTGGGGCGGCCCTGGGGTTCCGGGGGGCGGCAGCGCCCTCGACGACGCGGTCGACACCGCGCTCGCGCTGGGAGCGGTGGTGGTCTTCGCGGGTTCCAACGGCGGGCTGGGGCTCTCGCCGGTTCCCTGGTGGCGGCATCCCAAGGCGATCAACGTCTCGATGGCTTACCCCCCGCTTGGGACAGACGCGTTCAGCGCGTCCGAGGCCGACATCGCTGCGCCCGGAGAGGATGTGCTTTCGCTGCGCGGCGGCAGCGGGATCGGCGGCCCAACCGTGGGTGGCGACTACGTCGTCGCCTCGGGAACCAGCATGGCGACACCCCACGTCTCCGGCGCGGCGGCACTCCTGCTCTCCGTCCTTCCAGGCCTCACGCCGAGCGAGGTCAAGTGGCATCTCGAAGCGGCCGCCGTCCAGGCGGACAGGGTCGGCTGGGAGGGGATCCCGTGGAACCCGAGGACGGGATGGGGCCGGCTCGATCTGACGCGGGCCTTCGATCCGCTGGCCGTCACGACGCGGCTCGATCGGTACACCACGATTGAGCGGCATGAGTTCGTCGGCCGGCTTTCCGAGCCCTCGCGCGTTGGCCATACGTTCACTACCCACGACCCGGTTGACTGGAGCGTGCTCGCGCCGCCCTGGATGTCGGCGGCGCCCGCGTCCGGCGTGGGCACCGGCGTGGTCGACCTCGTCACCGATGCGAGCGTCACCGGCGTCGGGGTACACGATGGGAGCTACCAGCTCTCTGCTCCGGGAGCGGCCGATGGTGGCGCGGCCCTGCCGGTGCGCCTCTACGCCTACCCCGATTTGGGACTGGCGAGCCGGACCGTGGTCATGTCGCAGGATCGGTTTGGTCTCTCCACGGACTTCGGGATCAGCGGGCTGGCGTTGGTCGGCAGCCCGACGCACTCGGTGGTGGCGTGGAACTCCCGCCAGAACCGAGAAACGCGGAGCGCCGTGCTCGACCGTGCCGGCAACGTCCTGGGCTCCTTCGGGCTCAGCGGGGGCCGTTACGGCCAGTACGCTGGCGTGGCGTTCGACGGCCGCCGTTTCGCGGTGCTCTGGTTCGAGTACGAGGGGCGCAAGACGCACCTGCTCCTGTCGCGGCTCAAGGCGGATGGAACGCCGATCGATGCCGCGCCGCGTGAGCTCCAGGTGTCCTCGAGGTTTTGGTACGAACCGAAGATCGCCTTCGATGGTCATTCCTACGTGATCCTGTGGACACAGGTTTCGGAAAACGACTCGGGGCGCACGTCCCGGCTGCTCATGCTGCCCATGGGCGCGGATTTCGCGATCGAGAGGAAACCGCGGCGTCTCTACCAGGGGGGCATCGGGGGATCGGCCCGAGACGCGGGCAGGGTGGAACTCGCTTGCGGCCGCGGCCATTGCCTGGCGGTCTGGAGGGATCGGGACCCCGCGGGGTCCGGGATCGATCTCATCCGGGCGTTGCGCCTCGTCAGCGGCGAGCCCGTGGGGATGCCCTTCGACGTTGCGGCGAACTCCGGCACCTTCGAGCCGCAAGTCGCTTCGAGCGGAGACGACTACCTCGTCCTCGTCGCGGAGCGAAGCGAAGGACCGTGCGGACCGACGCGAGAGTGGAGCTGCGATAAGGGCATTCTCGGAGTGCGCGTGAGCGGCGACGGCCAAGTGCTCGATCCGGCGCCCATCGAGCTGATCACCGCGCCCGCCGACACCCCGATGGGAATCGAGCTCGGCCAGATCGGCTTCGATGGCGCGGCCTACGTGCTCCCTTACACCCTGTCGAACCGCTGCGTCGCCCACCACTGCGACAGCGCGGTGTTCGTGACCCGCATTGCGGTCGACGGCACGGTGCTCGACCAGGCGAGCCCGATGCACTCGCGGCTCGTCGACGCCTCCAGGAATCGCCAGGAGATCTCTCCCGCGGTCGCGACCACCGCGGACGGCGTCACCGTCGCGTGGCAGGGATGGCCTCGTGACCCCGTGAGTGATCTGGCCACGACGATGAGCCTCGAGGCCCGCCCGATGGCCAGCCAGGCAACCGACCTCCTGCCCTCGCTCAGCATCGGCTCGATCGGATCGATCGGGTTGAGCGAGGGTGAGCGGCTCGCCGTGCGGCTCCTCGCGCCGGGGCTCTCCGGGCCGCAGTTGACCTTCGGCGCGGAAGGCCTGCCGAATGGGGCCATCCTGGATACATCGAGGGGCGTGCTGCACTGGACGCCCGCCGCCAACGAGGAGGGGATCTACTCGGGTATCCGGCTCATGGCCGACGACGCGTCGCAGCACATCGAGGAGACGGTCTCCGTCATGGTGTCGAATACCGTCTCTTCGCTCTCCGGCATGGTGCGAGAGTCGGACGGGACACCCGTGTCCGGCGTGGCGGTGTTGCTCGCCGGCCAGGGACTGAAGCGCGACACTGTGACGGAGCTTGACGGCCGCTTCGGCTTCTTCGATCTCGCACCGGGGACGTACCGCGTGCGCCTGGGACGCGCGGCCAGGCGGAGTTGGCGGGCGCCATCGCAGCGGGCGCTGCTTGTCGAACCGACCGACGACATCGCCGGCCTCGATCTGATCGTCACGCCTCGGTAGTCGCAGTCCCCGGACGGAAATCAACGCTCGGCGCCGCCTTCGTCGGCAGTTTACGCGCGGTCATGTCTCGCACGCGACCGATGCGGCGGTAAACCAGCCCGGAGGAAGGCCCTTCCTACCGGCCGTCAGCTCGGCGGGTAGGTTTTATGCTTCAGCCGCCCGCTCGAGATTTTCCGAGCAGTAATACCTTCACGTCACCGCCGGCCTTCAGACTGGCGAAGAACAGGTAGGGAGCGAGCACCATCATGCCGCCGAAGAAGCCCAGCACTCCCAAGGCAAGCCCTCCCGGAGAAAACTGGTGCCGCCAGGCCAGCCACAATCCGGATAGCGCCAGGAAAGTCATGAAGTCAAAGTTGAACTGACCCGGCCAGGTCATCGCTGCCATATCGCCAAAGAAGACGGGCAGCAGGTTCCAACCATGGTTGAGCCCTACGATCATCGTATAGGCGCCAAGGCAGGCAAATACGATGGCCAGATACGTGCGAAACGCGCTCATGATTCCTTCCTCCCTTGATGCGATTCCCAGAAAGCGGGCGAGCGGCGAGCGGGACGTTGGCCGAGTCGGCCAACTTGGTCAGTTGCAGCCGCCGGGCTGCAAGCTCGAAGGTCTGTTCCGAGATGATGGCGGGCACCGGGATCTCGGTCCATTACTCGCTGACCCACGACGATGCCACAAAGGCCTCAACTCGTCTCTTTCGCATACAGCTTCGGCAGGAACTCTGCCAGATAGCCCATTTCCTCTTGGCAGTGCTTGAGAAGACCCCAGCCCAGTCGGTCCGGGAAGAGTGCCATACGTGCCTCTCGCGTGCTGGCGATATCCGGAGGGTCCAGGTCGCCAAGCCAGAAGCGACTGTGCATCTCGCACCCGTAGTCGGTATCGCGAACCAGGTGAATGAGATGGCCGGCCCACACCGGTGCCTCGAGTGAGCCGGTCCGCGCACAGACGGCCGTGGAGACACCCGCGCCGGCGAACCGCGACACATCGAGATAGGCCGCAGGCTCGCGGAAGTGGATCTTGAGCTTCATCAGTTCACCACCGATGTACTCGTGCACGTGATGCGTGCCACCGACGTATCGCCCGGTGCCGCGCTCGCCGACCCATTCGCACCAGACATGGTCCTTGGGATGCCACCACTTGTACTGCTCGGTGGTCCGGAGGAAACCGAACCACCAGTCGACCATGCGGCCCTTGCACCCAACCATCGTCGTAAGCCCCGCAACGTGCAACTGGCCGTCGTCGAGGCGTGCGCAGCCCGCCGCAAACGGAAGGTATCCGACGTCGAGCAGTTGGTTCGCGTCCTTCAGCTGCAGGCTCATGTGCCACTCCTCCAGAGAATGAGCCAACATATCGCAACAATGGCGGGAAGCCCAAGTTGACTGAGCCAGGCACCGGCCTCATCGTGGTTCGAGGCGGATCGCCACCGAGTTCGAGGTGTCGGTGAGGAATCCGATCCAGCAGTCTGCCCAGCCGTACTTCGCCTCCAAGAGGCGGCGGATCTTCTCGTGCCCTTCCCGCGTGGTCACCGGAAGCGCGCGCAGCGCCTGCGTCCGGCCGGCGCGAATCAGCTCGACTTCGGGACGCGCCTGGATCATGAGCAGGAACGGCCGCTGCGGATTCGCGGCTTCGATCCAGGCGAAGTTACCTTCGTCGGCGATCCACGTGCGCGTCTCGCGCAGCCGCCCCGAGGCGTCGAAGGTACGCAGCACGACAACCTCCTGCCCCTCCAGCGCCCACAGCGTAGTCCCCACGAAGATCGCCATGGCCAACGCGAGGACGAGAACCACGATCTTCATGGAGCTCAGGATTCGGGGTTCGGGGCTGCGGCGCGACCGACAGCTGGTTGATGATCACCGACCAGCGGACCCGGCGAAGCGCACCCGCACCGCGCGGCGCTTGCCGACTTCGAGCAACAGTTCCGTCTCGCTGCCGCGCGGCAGCTCCTCCTCCGACACGGTCGTTCCGTTCACGCGCACACCATGCTGCTTCAGCAGGCGGCGCGCTTCGGAGTTCGACTTCACCAAGCCTGCCTCGCGCATCAGGCCCGGCAGCCAGATGCTCGCGTCGTCGCTGCGGATCTCGATCTCGGGAACGGTCTGCAGATCGAGATGGCCCTGCTGGAAGCGCTCCTCGAACCGGTGCCGCGCACTCGTCGCTTCCGCCGCGCCGTGAAAGCGTTCGACGAGCATCTCGCCGAGCCGTTTCTTGGCTTCCATCGGGTGCACGCGTCCCGCCTCGATCGAACGCGCCAGCGCGGTCGTATCCTCGCCGGTGAGCAACTCGTAGTAGCGCACCATCAACGGATCGGAGATCGACATCAGCTTGCCGAACATCTCGTCGGGAGATTCCGCAACGCCGATGTAGTTGCCCAGCGACTTGCTCATCTTCTGCTTGCCGTCGGTTCCCTCCAGCAGCGGCAGAATGAGGGCCACCTGCGGCACCTGTCCGGCCTCTTTCTGCAGCTGGCGGCCGAGCAGAA
>Ga0316622_100001491_pt1 | contig 15263 bp, 13 predicted proteins | sample OWC_Aug_OW2_C1_D_FD_207646 | JGI IMG/M metagenome (GOLD analysis project Ga0316622, IMG submission 207646) | Wetland soil microbial communities from Old Woman Creek delta, Ohio, United States - OWC_Aug_OW2_C1_D5_C | ecosystem: Environmental > Terrestrial > Soil > Wetlands | place: USA: Ohio... | reverse complement strand
ACTGCACGCCCTGGTTCTGGCCGATCGGACGGCCGAACACGATGCGGTCCTTCACGTACTTGGTCACGCGGTCGATGAACCAGTAGCCGTCGCCGATGCACTCGGCGGCGATCAGCGTGCGCTCGGCGTTGAGGCCGTCGAGGATGTACTTGAAGCCCTGGCCTTCCTTGCCGATCAGGTTCTCGGCGGGGATCTCGAGGTTCTCGAAGAAGAGTTCAGCCGTTTCGTGGTTCACCATGTTGCGGATCGGGCTCACGGTGAGGCCCTTGCCGATCGCCTGGTGCAGGTCGACCAGGAAGATCGACATGCCCTCGGACTTCTTCTTCACGTCGGCCAGCGGGGTGGTGCGCGCCAGCAGGATCATCAGGTCGGAGTGCTGGATGCGCGAGATCCAGACCTTCTGGCCGTTGACGACGTAGCGGTCGTCCTTCTTCACGGCCATCGTCTTGATCTTCGTGGTGTCGCTGCCGGTGGTCGGCTCGGTGACGCCCATCGACTGCAGCCGCAGCTCGCCGGTCGCGATGCGCGGCAGGTACTTCTGCTTCTGCTCTTCCGAGCCGTGCCGCAGCAGCGTGCCCATGTTGTACATCTGGCCGTGGCACGCGCCCGAGTTGCCGCCGGCGCGGTTGATCTCTTCCATGATCACGCTAGCCTCGGCCAGGCCCAGGCCCGATCCGCCGTACTCGGTCGGGATCAGCGCCGCGAGCCAGCCGGCCTTGGTCAGCGCGTCGACGAATTCCTCCGGGTAGCCGCGGCGCTCGTCGACCTCGCGGTGGTACTCGTCGGGGAACTGGCCGCACAAGTCGCGGATGGCGTCGCGGATGTCCTGATAGCGGTCGTCAGTGCTGCCGAGCATGAATCGACTCCGTGCTGTGGGCTGCGCAGGCGCGCAGACGGCGAAGCATCGCGCGGTTCCGCCATCCGAACAATTCCAATTACACGAAGGCTGCGTTCACGGGCGGTTAGTCGCTTGACAGCGTCCCGGGTGGCGGACTAGCGTGCGTTCGTTAGTATAAACAACGTTCATAAATATGAACGCCGCCGTCAAATCCGCCGCCCGCGTGCTCGACCTGCTCGAACTCTTCTCGGTATCCGCGGAGCCGATGGGCGTCAGCGAAGTCAGCCGCTTGCTGTCCATCCCGAAGAGCAGCGCGCAGGCCCTGCTCGGGACCCTGGTCTCACGCGCATACCTGATTCGCAGCGGAGCGGCTTACGAACTTGCCCGCGACCTGAAGCGCAACGGCTGGGTCGGCGGTTCGCTGCCGCGCCTGATCAAGGCGGCCGCGCCGGTGATGCGCAGGATGGCCGACGAGACCGGCGAGTCGGCGTTCCTGAGCCTGATGATCCCGAGCGGCGAACTGAAGTACGTGGCCAAGGCTGTGAGCCCGAACGTCGTTCGCTACGACGCGCCGCTCGCCAACACGCGCCCGGCGTACTGCACGTCGAGCGGCGTGATCCTGCTGGCGTATCTGGTGCCGGCGGAACTCGACGAGTACTTCGACAAGGTGAAGCTCGAGCGCAAGACGCCGGAAACGGTCACCGACCGCAGGACTTTGATGGCGGCGCTCGAGAAGGCACGGCGGCAGGGCTACGCGGAAGTATGCGACGGCCATGTGCAGGGCGCTTCCGGTGTCTCGGCGCCGATCTTCGACGGCGGCGACAGGCCAGTTGCCGCGCTGACGCTGGTGGCACCGACCGTGCGCTTCATGAAGTCGCGCGTGGCACTGCGTGAATGCGTGGTGGCGGTCGCCGCGGAACTGTCCCGAAGCATTCAACCCCGGTCGGCGCGCATAGAACGCGTGGCTGCATGAACCCGTTTCGGTATCACCTCGGAAGACCTCGTCGGAGAGCGCGGCACTGGGGAAGCATCAACCCGACACAAGGAGACATCGATGGCAACTCTGATGAGCGGCTTCCGCGCCGCCGCCGTGGCACTCGGGATCGCACTCGCGCTCGGCTCCGGTGCCTTCGCGCAGGACTACCCGACCAAGCCGATCAAGATCTTCGTGCCGGCGCCCGCCGGCGGCGGCACCGACATCCTTGGCCGCATGGTGGGCGAGGGGATCTCCAAGGCGCTCGGACAGCCGGTGATTATCGAGAACCGAGGCGGAGGCAGCGGCATGATCGCGGCCGACATGGTGCTGAAGTCACCGGCCGACGGCTACACGCTTTTCATGGTGTATTCGGGTGTCCTGACAGTGAACCAAGCGCTCTTCCCGAACATCACGTACGACCCCGTCAAGGACTTCGCGCCGGTCGCGATCTTCGCCGACGTCCCGAACGTGCTGATCGTGCACAACTCCCTGCCGGTCAAGTCGGTCGCCGAACTCGTCAAGCTCGCCAAAGCCAAACCCGGCTCGCTCAACTACGCATCGTCCGGCAACGGCGTGTCGAACCACCTCGCGATGGAGCAGTTCAAGCAGCTTGCCGGCATCGACATGGTGCACGTGCCGTACAAGGGCGGCGCGCCGGCGATGACCGACCTGCTCGGCGGCCAGGTGCAATTGATGTTCAACAACCTGGTCGAGGTGATTCCCCACCTGAAGGGCGGCAAGATCCGTGCGCTGGCCGTCGCCACACCGAAGCGCACTCCCGTGCTGCCGGATCTGCCAACCGTCGCCGAAAGCGGTGTGCCCGGCTACGAGATGCAGCTTTGGTACGGCCTCGTCGCTCCGGCCGGCACCCCGCCCGCCATCGTCAACAAGCTCAACGAGGTTGTGCACAAGATGCAGGAGCAGACACAGGTGAAGGCGAAGCTCTACACGATGGGGGCCGATCCGGTTTCGATGTCTCCTGCCGAGTTCGGCGCGTTGATCAAGCGGGAGGGCGAGAAATGGTCGCGCGTGGTCAAGCAGGCCGGCATCAAGCCCGGTTGATCGATTTCCCTGGCTGAACCGAACGCCCGCGAGGAAGTCGCGCGGGTCTCCACTCGTCCACAATCGAAGTTCTGGAGAACGGCATGGCCTTCCAGTACCGCGACATCCTCTACGAAGTGAAGGACCAGGTTGCCCGCATCACCATCAACCGTCCGCAGCAGTACAACGCATTCACCGGCGACACCCTGAAGGAAATGACGCTGGCGCTTGAAGCCGCGCACGGCGACCCCGAGGTCGGCGTCGTCGTCCTGACGGGCGCCGGCGACAAGGCGTTCTCGGCTGGCGGCGACGTCAACTGGGAGAAGACCAGCGGCGCTGATCGCCTTGTGCTCGAGCCGTACAACTTCCATTACACGCTGTCCCGCTGCATCAAACCGATCATCGCGCGTGTCAACGGCTACGCGATCGGCGCCGGCAACCACATCGCCTACTTCTGCGACTTCACGATCGCCGCCGAGCACTCGATCTTCGGCCAGAACGGCCCGCGCGTCGGCAGCCCCGCCACCGGTCCGATCGTCAACTACTCGGCGCGCATCCTGGGCCACAAGCGGGCGCGCGAAATGTGGATGCTGGCGCGCAAGATCGACGCGCAGAAGGCACTCGAGTGGGGCCTCGTGAATGCCGTCGTGCCCATGGACCAACTCGACGCCGAGGTGCAGAAGTGGTGCGACGAACTGCTCGCGCTGTCGCCGACGTGTCTGAAGATCCTGAAGCAGTCATTCATCGACGAGTACGAGGATCTGCTCGGCCAGTACGACCGCAATCGCCGGCTGATGTTGACTCCTGAGTTCTGGGAAGGCGAGCAGCAGGAGGGGGCCAGGGCCTTCCTCGAAAAACGCAAGCCGGACTTCCGCAAGTTCCGCAAGGCACGTTCGAAGAGCTAGTTCGAACGAAATCACGCACCAGCGAGGGGGACGGCGATGGCAGGGCCGCTTTCGGATATCCGCGTACTCGATCTCAGCCGGCAGCTCGCCGGTCCGTGGACCGCGCAGATGCTCGGCGATCTCGGCGCGGAAGTGATCAAGGTGGAGCGCCCGAAGGTGGGCGACGAGGTGCGCAGCTTCGGCCCGCCGTTCATCAAGGACAAGGACGGCAACGAGACGCGCGAAGCACCGTTCTTCTTCGGCGGCAACCGCAACAAGAAATCGATCACCATCGATCTCGGCCACCCGGACGGGCAGGATCTCCTCCGAAAGCTGGCAGCGCAGAGCGACGTGGTGATCGAGAACTACAAGGTTGGTACCTTGGCGCGCTACGGACTCGGCTACAAGCACCTTTGCGCGGTAAGGCCCGAGGTCATCTACTGCTCGGTGACCGGCTTCGGCCAGACCGGTCCCTTCCGCGACCAACCCGGCTACGACTCGATCTTCCAAGCGATGGGCGGCCTGATGAGCATCAACGGTTATCCCGACGGCGAACCGGGTGCAGGGCCGATGCGGGTCGGCATCGCGGTCGCGGACATCATGACCGGGATGTATTCGAGCATCGCGATTCTCGGCGCCTTGCATCACCGGGAGCGTACCGGCGAGGGCCAGCACATCGACATGGCGTTGTTCGACGTGCAGGTCGCCTCTCTGACCATCGAGAACCTGCGCTACCTGCTGATCGGTGAAGTGCCGAAGCCAACTGGCAACGTCAGCCGCAATCTGGTGCCGACGCAGCTCTTCACGTGCAGCGATGGCCGCAAGATCTCGATGACCATCGGCAACGACGAGCAGTTCACCAGGTTTTGCAAGCTCGTCGGCCGTCCCGAACTGGCCGAAGACCCGCAGTACAAGACCGGCGCTGCGCGCCGTGCCAACCGGACGAAGCTTATCCCCATCGTCGATGCGATCTTCCTGAAGAAGGGAGCGATGGAGTGGGTCGACCTCTTGGGATCTGCGGGCGTGCCGATCGGCCGCGTGAACTACATCAACGAGGTGTTCGAGAACCCGCAGGTGGTCGAGCGCCAGATGAAGATCGAACTCGAGCACGAGCGTCTCGGCACCGTCTCGATGGTGGCCAACCCGATCAAGTACTCGAAGACGGCGCTCGAATACCGAATGGCGCCGCCCATGCTCGGACAACACACGCACGACGTGCTGAGCGGGTTGCTTGGCCTTAGCGAGGACGAAATCCGGTGTCTCGCGGAGCGCGGCGCGATCTGATGCTGGACACGCACGATCAGGTGTCGCCGCCCGCCGCGCTAGCCGGGGTGCGGGTGCTCGACTGCACTGACGAGCTCGGCGCCTACGGGACACGGATACTCGCCGCGCTCGGCGCGGATGTCGTGCGCGTGGTCGATCCGTTGCGTGCCGCCGGCATGCCACGCGACGAATACGACGCTTGCTTCAATGCGGGCAAGGCGATCGTCGCAATGGACCCGACGAACGAGGAGCACCGCTCCCTCCTCACTCGCCTAGTCGAGCGCGCCGATGTCATCGTCGAATCGACCGGGAACTCGTTGCTGGCAGCGGTCGGTCTGACCGCGGACTACGTAGCTCAGGCGAACCCACGGGCAGTGCATACGCGGATTTCACCGCTCGGTCCCGACGGACCGGATGCAGGGCAGCGCGCGTCCGATCTGACGTTGATGGCGCGCGGTGGCCTGATGTATCTGGCGGGCGAACCGGACCGGGCGCCGATCCGCGCGGCCGGGCACCAGACGGCAATCGCGACCGGCCTGTACGGCGCCATTGGCAGCCTGATCGCACTGCTTAACGCGGAAGCCACGGGACGCGGCCAACGCGTCGACGTATCCGCGCTCGAAGTTGTCGCGACCACGCTCGAAAACTCGGTGCAGTTCTGGGATCTCGAGCGGACGATCCGCAAACGCACAGGCTCGAAGCCGCGCGAGGCCGGCTCCGGTCTCTTCCGCTGCCAGGACGGCTACATCTACCTCATGGCCGGGCGGCTGACGACGCCGCGTGGATGGATTGCGATCGTGGAGTGGCTGATCGAAGCCGGCATCGAGGGGGCCGGCGTGCTCGAGGAGCCGCAATGGAAGGAGTACACCTTTCGCACTACACCGGCGGCGACGGCGCTGTTCCTCGAGGTGTTCGGGCGCTTCGCAGCCGAGCGGAAGATGGTCGACCTCTACGAGGAAGGCCAGCGCCGCGGGATCGTCGTCTGCCCGCTCAACACGCCGCTCGACCTGATCGAAGACAAGCAACTGCGGCACCGGCGCTTTTTCGTTTCGATGGACGTCGATGGTCGCTCTGTGCAGGTACCGCGCGGCCCGTTCCTGATGTCCGCGACGCCGCTGATCTCACCCCGGCCGGCGCACCGGATCGACCAAGCAGAGTCGGTCGGCTGGAGCCCGCGCGCACGGACATCACCCTGGCCAAAGCCGAACGTATTGCTGCCGCTGGCTGGCATCCGGGTGGCCGACTTCACCTGGGTCGGGGCGGGTCCGTTCGCGACCAAGCTGCTGGCCGACCACGGTGCCGAAGTCATCAAGATCGAAAGCGCCGGCCGCCTCGACGCATTACGCACCACGCCTCCATATCCCGACAAGACGCCCGGCGTCAATCGCTCCGGGTACTTCGCCAATCGCAATACGAGCAAGAAGAGCCTCGCTCTGAACCTGCGTGATCGACGTGGAGTCGAACTGGCGCGCCGGTTGATCACCCGCAGCGATGTTGTCGCGAACAGTTTCACGGCGGGAACGATGGAGAAGTGGGGCCTCGGCTACGAGGATTGCCGCCTTCTGCGCGAGGACATCATCTACCTGTCGATGCCGATGCACGGTGGCGATGGCCCGCACGGCCAGTTTCTCGGCTTCGGTGCGGCGATGGGCGCGCTGTCGGGCCTGTATGCCGCAACCGGCTACCCGGACGCGGAGCCGACCGGCACGGGGACCAATTATCCCGACCACGTGCCTAATCCCTGTCACGCGACCGTCGCCCTGCTCGCCGCGCTGCGCCATCGGCGTTGCACCGGACAGGGCCAGAACATCGAACTGAGCCAAGTCGAATCGACCGTCTGTGCGCTCGGGCCACTGGTCCTTGCCGCGCAGACGAAGGGGTGTGATGCCTCCGTTCGGCTCGCCAATCGGGAACCGGGTATCGCGCCGCACGGCGTCTATCCGGCGCAGGGTGACGACCGCTGGATCGCGGTCGCCTGCTGGGACGAGCGCGACTGGTCGGCGCTGTGCAAGGTGGCCGACGCGGGATGGCAAGCCGACCCGCGCTTCACGACGCTTGGCTCGCGACTCGTGAACCAGGACGCACTGGACGCGACAATCGCGGCATGGAGCGCGGGCCAGGATCCGTTCGCGCTCGCCGTCCGACTGCAGGAACACGGCATCGACGCTGCGGTCGTGCAGAACGCGCAGGACGTCGTGGAGCGCGACCCACAGTTGCGTCATGCGCACCACTGGGTGCGCCTCCAGCATCCAGAGATGGGGGAGTGCATCTACAACGCGCCACCCTTCCACCTCGGATCAACGCCCGGCATGTTGCGCAGTCCTGCGCCGCTGCTTGGACAACACACCGATGAAGTGCTGTCATCGGTGCTAGGCCTGACAACCGCCGAGATCGCGACGTTGCGCGCGGATGGAGTGCTGACGTGAACGCGTCGGCGTTGAAACTCACCGGGCGGGCGGCTCAGTTCGCGGCGACGCTGGATCTTGCGAGTGTGCCGGCCGACGCGAAGCGCGTCGCGCGTGAATGCCTGCAGGACTTCGTGGGTGTGACGCTCGCCGGCGTTCCCGAGGACGCGAGCCGCCTCGCCCTGGCATGGTTGAAAGAGGAGGGCACCGCGCCGATCGCATCCGTGTTCGGCACCGACGTGCTGGCATCGGCTTCCAATGCCGCACTCGTCAACGGGACCGCAGGCCATGCGCTCGACCTCGACGACGTCTGCCTGGCAATGCGGGGCCATCCGACCACGGTCGTCGGTCCCGCCGTCATGGCCGTCGCCGAGGCAATCCATGCTGGCGGCAGCGATACGCTCGCCGGCTACATTGCCGGCGTCGAACTGGTCATCGCGATGGGCTTCGGAATGGGTCGTACCCATTACCCCGCCGGCTGGCACTCGACCGCCACGCTGGGCACGGTGGGAGCTGCCGCCGGCGTCGCGCGCGTGCTCGGCCTCGATACAGCCAGTACTCAGCACGCGCTCGGGATCGCGGCGTCGTTCGCCAGTGGCATGCGGTGCAACTTCGGATCGATGACGAAGCCGCTCCACGCGGGACACGCGGCGCGCAACGGCGTCGTGGCCGCCAGTCTCGCGGCCAAGGGGTTCACGGCAAACGCAGGGGCGCTGGAAGCGCCACTCGGTTTCTTCGCGCTCTTCAGCGACGACCCCGACATTGATCGAGTGGCGAGTCGTCTTGGACGCACCTGGTCGCTGGTCGAGCCGGGGATGTGCATCAAGCGGCACCCGTGCTGCTACGGAACGCACCACGCGATCGACGCGATACTCGGGTTGCGCGCCGAGCACGGCCTGACACCGGAAGCCGTCCGCAAGATCGTCGCATTGGTCGCGCCGGGCGGCATGGCAGCCCTGATCCACAACCGACCGGTGACCGGGCTGCAAGGCAAGTTCTCGCTCCCGTACACGCTTGGAGCAGCGCTGGCCGACGGCGCCCTGACACTCGGGTCCTTCAGCGATGCGGCCGTCGCACGGCCGGCGGTACGCGCGCTGATGGATCGCATCGAGTGCCGCGAAGCCGAGGGCACACCGGTCGGTGGGGACGATCCGCGCTTCGCGGAGGTGACGCTTCACCTCGAAGACGGACGCACTCTGGTGCGCAGGGTCGAGCACCCGCGTGGTTCGCCGCAGCAGCCGCTGACGCAGGAGGAACTCGATCGCAAGTTCCTCGACTGCGCATCGCTGGTACTTGATGACATCACCGCGAGCTTGGCCCTCGACAAGCTGCACGCCTTTGAACGATTGAAGGACCTGCGCGAGCTGACCCGCGCGCTCGGCGCATCCGTGCGCCGTTAGCCAGGAGAGCATCGTGGACCTTGCATTGCCGGACGACATCCGCCAGATCGGGGAGACCGTGCGCCGGTTCGTCTCCGAAGAGTTGATGCCGCTCGAGAAGTCCGTGATCGAGCGAGATGCGGCGCGCGGAATGACCGGCACCGAGCCCCTCATCGCGCCGGACGTGCACGCAAAGCTGCTCGCCAAGGCGCGGGAGATCGGCCTCTGGGGCATCGACGTCCCGGAGGAGTACGGCGGTCTGGGGCTCGGCGCGCTGGCCAAGTGCGTGGTGCTGGAGGAACTGAATCGCACCATCGTCCCCTTCGTGTTTCCGCCCGAGACGCCCAACCTGCACATGTTGATGGCGTGCTGCACGCCGGCGCAACGCGAGCGCTACCTGCTGCCGTACGCCCGCGGCGACGTGCATTCCTCGCTCTGCCTCACGGAGCCGGGCGCGGGATCGGATGCAGCCGCCGTCGAGATGCGCGCGGTTCGGCGCGGCGACAAGTGGGTGCTGAATGGCACGAAGATGTTCATCACGCGGGCCGAGGATGCCGCGTTCTTCATCGTCATCGCGCTGACCGACAAGGAGAAGCGCGCTCGCGGCGGCATCACGGCGTTTCTCGTCGACAAGGACACGCCGGGTCTGCAACTCGTGCGGCCGATCCCGATGATTGGAGCGCATCGCCCGTGGGAAGTGCTGTTCCAGGACGTCGCCGTTGGCGATGACCAGGTGCTGGGCGACATCGGCCAGGCGTTCGTTCCTTTGCAGAATCGCCTCGGCATACGACGCCTCGAAATCGGCACGCGGTGCGTCGGCCAGGCGAAGCGCGCGCTGGAGATGATGCTGGATCAGGCCCGGGTGCGGAAGACCTTCGGCCAGTTGCTGGAGGACCGGCAGTCGGTGCAATGGTGGATCGCAGATTCCGCGGTCGATATCCATGCCACCCGCCTGATGGCCTACCAGGCGGCGTGGCGCGCGGATCAGGGGGAAACCGACCTGCGGCTCGAGTCGTCGATGATCAAGATCTTCGCCACCGAAATGGTCGGCCGCGTCGTCGACCGTGCCATGCAGATCTACGGCGGCTACGGCATGAGCAAGGACCTCCCGCTCGAGTTCCTGTACCGCGTCGTGCGCATGCACCGAATCTACGAAGGGCCGTCCGAGATCCATCGCTGGCAGGTAGCGAAGCATCTGTTGCGCGGCCGCCAGATTTGAGGGGAATAAATGTCACTGGTATTCGAGAAGAAGGGACTCATCGCCATCGTCCGTTTGAACCGCCCGGAGGCGATGAACTCGATCGATCCCGAGACGCGCGACGGGCTGTGGAGGGCCTGGGCGGAGGTCGCGGGCGATGACGGAATCCGGGTGGCGATCCTGACCGGCACCGGCGAGAAGGCGTTCTGCACCGGTGCCGACTTGCGCAAACCGTTCCCGGCGCCGGCAAGCTTCGCAGAACAGATGTTCACCACCGGCAAGCCAAACGTGACAGACGGCATGCAAATGCTGAAGCCGATCATCTGCGCAATCAACGGCTACGCCATGGGCGGCGGGCTCGAACTGGCGCTGGCTTGCGACCTCCGCATCGCCGCGGAGAACGCGGCGTTCGCGCTGTCGGAAGCGAAGATCGGTTCATTGCCGGGCTCCGGCGGCACCCAACGGCTGATGCGTGCGATCCCGCAGGCCATTGCGATGAAGATGCTGCTGACCGGAGAGCGGATCGACGCCAAGGAGGCACATCGGATCGGCCTGGTCAGTGACGTCGTGCCACAAGAGCAGTTGATGCCGCTCGCGCTTCAGTTAGCGGAGAGGATCTGCGACAACGCCCCGCTGTCGGTGCGTGCTGCCAAGCTGGCGGCGACGCGTGGTGTTGAGATGTCTTTGCACGACGGCCTGGCGCTCGAGCAGGCCTTCTTTGGCATCCTGCGCGACACTGAGGATCGGGCGGAAGGGCGCAAAGCGTTCGCCGAGAAACGCAAACCGGACTACAAGGGGCGGTGAAGTGACGTTCAACATGAAGGACAGGACGGCCATCTGCGGAGTCGGAGCATCGCGGCAAGGTCGAGTCGAAGGCTCCACTTCGATCAGCCTCGCGGTGGAGGCCTTCAAGAAGGCCCTGGACGACTGCGGGCTGGCGAAGGCAGAGATCGACGGCCTGCTGACCATGCCGGGCACGACGTCGCCCGAGGGGGCAAAGCACTATCTGCACCTCGGCGAGGTGCTGGGCATCAACCCGCGCTACACGGGCTCGAAGTTCCTTGGTGGAGGCACGGCCGGCGCGCTAGTGCAGGAAGCTGCGCTCGTCGTTGCAAGCGGGATGGCGAATTACGTCGCCTGCGTCTTCGGCGATGCCGCGAAGACCGGAAATTCGCGGTTCGCGGGGTCGTACGGCTGGGGCGATTCGTGGGGAATCTGGGGCATGTTCTCGGCGGCCGCAAATTCGGCCGTGTCCGCAAGTCGGCACATGGCGCTTTACGGCACGACGTCGCGCCACTTGGCGGAGGTCGCGGTGGCCTGCCGCTATCACGCATCGCTGAATCCCGACGCCGTGATGCGAGAGCCGTTCACGATCGAGGATCACCAGAAGTCGCGGTGGATCGTCGAACCGCTGCGACTGCTCGACTGCTGCCTGATCAGCGACGGCGGCGTTTGCCTCATCGTGACGACGGCGGAGCGCGCGCGCGACCTGGCAAAACCGGTCGTGCCGATCATGGGCATGGGACAGGCACACACCACGCAGATGCTCGAGCATCCGGATTGGTGGTACGTCCCGCACCAGAAGGATGCGGTCGAGGCGGCGTACAAGATGGCCGGCGTCGGCCCGAAGGACATCGACGTCGCACAACTCTACGATAACTTCTCGATGTCGATCCTGCTGTGGCTCGAGCATGCGGGCTTCTGCGAACGCGGCGAGGCCGGGCCCTTTGTCGAGGGCGGACGGGTCCGGCTCGGCGGCGAGCTCCCCATCAACACCGCTGGCGGCAACCTCTCGGAGTCGTACATGGAAGGCTGGCTGCATATCGTCGAGGGCGTGCGGCAGATGCGTGGCGAATGCGGACCGCGCCAGGTGAAGGATGCCGAACTTTGCCTGGTGACTGGCCGCGGCATGACGCTGAACTGCAGCAACGCACTGGTGCTGCGCAGGAACTGACGGAAGCGAAACGATGAGCGACTACCGGAAACCGCTGCCCGAACTGACGGCCGAGAACCGCCCCTTCTGGGAGGCCTGCCGCCACGGGCGCCTGTCGATGCAGAAGTGCCGCGCATGTGGGCATATCCGCTATCCGATCTCGATCGTGTGTCCCGAGTGCCTAAGCGAGCAGACCGATTGGATCGACCTCAGCGGCAAAGGCGAAGTGCTGTCGCGCTTGGTGTTTCATCAGGTCTATCACAAGGCGTTCGCAGCAGACGTGCCGTACAACGTCGTCCTCGTACAACTCGACGAGGGCCCGCGGATGTTTTCGAACGTGGTGGGTGTGCCGAACGAAGCCGTGCAGGTCGGCATGCGCGTGGCGGTGACCTTCGATCCGGTCACACCGGACGTGACCATCCCGCGGTTCCGATTGGCAGGGGAGCGCTGATGGATCTCGGACTCGAGGGCAAGGTGGCGCTCGTCACCGGCGCCAGTAGCGGCATCGGTTTCGCCACCGCGCGCGCGTTCGCGCGCGAAGGGGCCACGGTAGTGATGGCTTCGCTGACGCCGGACAAGCTCGAGAACGCGGCGCAGCAGTTGCGGGACGAAACGGGCAGCCGTATCGAACCATTCGCCTGCGACCTTACGAAGGAAGCCGACTGCGTCCGGCTGGTGAGGCATGCGGTGACCACGCTGGGGCGAATCGACGCCCTCGTCAACAATGCCTCCGCGAAGCTGCCAATTGGCGACTTCCTCGCGATGACCAACGAGGAGTGGCTCACGGCATGGACCGGCAAGCTGCAGATCTCGGTCACGATGAGTCGCCTCGTGTTCCCGGTCATGCAGAAGCAAAGTGGCGGCCGGATCGTTATCGTCATCGGTGCGCACGCCGCGCGCAACCCGGCACCCTCCTATCTCGCGATCGGTGCGATCAGCGCAGGCATGGTGAACCTCGTCAAGGGCCTGGCCGATCTAGGCGCGAAGCACAACATCCTCGTTACCGGCGTTTCACCGACGGGGGTCGAAACAGAGCGCCTGCGCGCCTGGTTGACGCGGCGGGCCGCGAGCGAAGGCAAGTCGGTTGAGGAGGTGGACACCGAGAAGTCGGCGGAGTACGGACTGCGGCGTGCGGGGCGGCCCGAGGAAGTGGGCGATGTAATCTGCTTTCTCGCCTCCGAACGGGCCTCATACATTTCCGGTCAGGTGCTCACAATCGACGGCAACCTGACACGCGGCGTATCGCTGTAGCAGAGGGAGAAATAAGTGAGCGAAAGCAACGCGGCAGTGTCCCGGCTTGCAGCCGGTGAGAGAATCCGGGCGGAACTGCTTGGGCCGGAGTTCGTGGCGCGTGAGCGCCAGGCGCGTACTGACTTCGATGGCCCGTTCCAGGAGCTGGTCACTGAGTTCCTGTGGGGGCACCTGTGGATGCGCGATGGTCTGGAGCGGAAGACGCGGGCCCTGCTCGACGTCGCGATCCTCGGCGCGCTTGGCGGTCGCGCCCACGGGGTCGCGGTCCATGTCGAGGCGGCGCTGCGCGCCGGCTGTACCGACCTGGAGATCCGGGAGACCTTGCTGCACGTATCGGTCCTCGCAGGCGTCTCCGCCGGCTCCGATGCCTTCAAGGCAAGCAAGGCGACGATCGCCGGCTTCAAGCCAGAGCCGATCCGGTAGCGCCCACTCGGCGGCGACAATTCGTCACGTGAAGTCGTTCGGCTGAAGTAATCAGCGCCGCGGGACAGCCGCTTTGACGTCCTTCCGGCGCACGAGCCGCCGCAGCGCGTACAGCCCGAGCGCCGGCCCGACCGCGACCGGTACGAACCACCACTCCATCGGCAGCCGCTGCGCCAGCCAGGTGGTGACCTGCACGCTGACGACGGTGATCGCGAAGCCGATGCAGTTGACGATCGTGAGCGCCGACCCGACGAACTCCCGCGGCGCGGTGGCCGCGTTCAGCGCCGAGAATTGCGGCGAGTCGCCGACGACGACGATGCCCCAGAGCACCATGAACGCGAGGAACCACGAAGCAGGGAGGGTGAACGCCAGCGGCGACAGCAGGCAGCACAGCCCGGACAGCGACAACTGGCCGAACGCCACGCGCGCGCTGCCGACGAAGCGCGACAGCTGGCCTCCGCCGACGCACCCGAGCGCGCCGGCCGCGATGATGATGAAGCTCCAGAAGGAGACGTCGATCACCTGCCGGTGCATCGCGCCGTAGCCCGACAGCAGGATCGGCACGAAGGCCCACAGCGTGTAGAGCTCCCACTGGTGTCCGAAGTAGCCGGAAGCCGACGCGCGGAACGCCGGGCTGCCGAAGGCGCGGACGACCGCCGCGGGGTCGAAGCGCGCGGCTTTCGCCAGATGCGGACCCTCGGGCACCAGCGCGTACATCAGCAGGCCGCCCGCCGCCGCGAGCAGCGACAGCGTGATCGACACCGATTGCCACGGCAGGCCTCCGCCAAAGCCGCGCACCAGGTGCGGCAACGCCGTGCCGAGCACCAGCGCGCCGACGAGGAAGCCAAGGGCGCCGCCGAGGCCCTGGCGGTACCAGCTCGCGGCGATCTTCATTCCGACGGGATAGATGCCGGCCAGGAAGAAGCCCGTGACGAAGCGCAGGGCGAGCAAGGCGAAATAGGGTGCTTCCAGTTGAGGCAAGACGAGCATCGAGGCATTGGCGCCGGCGCCGAGCAAGGCCGACGCGAGGAACACCGCGCGCGCGTGGAAACGGTCGGCGAGGTTCAGCAGCGCGAACACCAGCGTGCCGGCGATGAAGCCCAGCTGCACGGCCGACGTGACGGCCGCCACCGCCTGCTCGCCGAGCGCGAACTGCCGCTGCAGGTCGGGCAGCAGGGCATTGCCGGCGAACCACAAGGAGGTGCCGGCGAACTGCGACAGCACGATGACCGGCAATACGCGCGCGGGGCGCGGCGTATCGACCGCCGTCGTCATGCCGTGTCGATCACGACGTTGCCGATCGCCTTGCCGCTCTCGACCAGCTCGTGGGCCTCGGCGATGCGCGCCAGCGGCAGCCGTCCGTCGAGGTTGTGCTTCAAACGGTCCTGGCTGAGCAGGGCGGTGACTCCCGCCAGCCCGGACTTCCGGTCCGCGTCCGCCAGGTTGTAGACGATGAAGAACTGCAGGCGCACGTTCTTCAGGATCGCGGGGAAGAACGGCACCGGGATCTCCGGCAGGCCGCTGCCGTAGGCCGTGATTTCGCCGTCGCGCCGCAGCGCCGCCAGGTCGGTCTTCAGGTTGGCCGCGAGGTCGAGTTCGACGATGCGATCGACGCCCGTGCCGGCGGTCAGGTCCAGGCAGCGCTGCGCGACGTCTTCGGCCCGGTAGTTGA
>Ga0316622_100001489_pt1 | contig 15269 bp, 12 predicted proteins | sample OWC_Aug_OW2_C1_D_FD_207646 | JGI IMG/M metagenome (GOLD analysis project Ga0316622, IMG submission 207646) | Wetland soil microbial communities from Old Woman Creek delta, Ohio, United States - OWC_Aug_OW2_C1_D5_C | ecosystem: Environmental > Terrestrial > Soil > Wetlands | place: USA: Ohio... | reverse complement strand
AGCGTCGCCAGGTCGCCGTATCTGAGTCGTGAAAGGAATTTCGCCAGCCGGCACACGCCTGAGCTTCGTTTCGTTTCCAGGAACGAAATCGTGAGACGCGTTTCGTTCCGGCGTACCCCGCCACCGTCCGACCAGGCCTTCCATCGGGGCACTCCGGCCCGCCCCGCAGGGACAAGTCGCGCAGATGGCCCCCTTTAGGGAGGATCGGCGAATCGAGGAGCCTGGTGGTACCGGGTTTGCTGCCTGAAAGGGCGCGGCTCCTGATTCATCACGACAGGATGCAAACGAGGAGAGGGAAAGATGAATACGAAGATCATCGGGACGCTTGCCAGGACGGGCGCGGTCTTGCTGCTGGTGGGCGCCGTCCTCGCCCCATGCGTCGCATTCGCCAAGAAAGCCAGCGACGAGAACGCCGTCATCACATACCGGCTGTCGCCGACAGGCGCCGATCCCGATGCGAGGGGAAAGGTGCAGTTCAAGCCCGTCACGGGGCGCGAGCGACTCCGGGTCGTCGTGAAGAACCTGCCCGAGGGCGCCTATGACCTGGACCTGGACGGCACCATCGTGGCCGCCATCAACGTCGCCATGGACACGAGCGACGGGGGAACCATCGGCCAGGTCCGCTTCGCAGCCAAGGACGGAACGTACACCTTCGACCCGCGCGGCAGGACCCTCGACGTCGCGCAGGCCGGGACCGTCTTCCTGAGCACCGTATTCCCCAACAGCTTCAGCGAGTCGAAGGCCATGACGGTCATCGATGCGGACCTCTCGAACCTCGGGACGTACCCCCTTGCGACGGGCGAGGCGCATTTCCGCTCGAAGGCGGGGCGGAGCCGCTTCGCCGTCGAGGTCCTGGGCCTTCCCCCGGGCCCTTATGAGCTGCAGGTGGGCGGAATCGCCCAGGGCACCATCGTGGTGGATGACATGATGGAGGGCGAAATCAGGTTCGACACGGTCCCCTCCGGCGAGGACGACGAGGCCCTGACGAGCACGCCCTCGCTGTTGACCTTCGACCCGCGTGGCCAGTGGGTCCAGGTGCTGGAGGGCTACACCGTCCTCCTCGAGGTGGAGTTCCCGCCGGTGCCGGAGGCCGAGCCGCAGACTCAGTCGCTGACGCCCCGCTTTTAGCTTTCCCCCCCCACAGGACCGCCGCCGCCCCCGGGGGCGCCGAGGCCAACGGCCCGGCGCCCCCAACCCTTTGCGCCGCGCTGTGATCAGAGGGCCAGAACCGGCCTTTGGTACCGGGCGAGGGCCAGCTCGACGATCTCGCAGATGAGATCGCCATAGGCGCGGCCCGACTTCTTGCCCGCGAGGCAGAACTCGGCCTTCGGAAGAAGGTAGGGATTGGGGTTCACCTCGAGAACGTGAGGCGTCCCCTTCTGGTCGAGACGGATGTCGATGCGGCCGTAGTCGCGCAGCTTGAGCGCCTGGAACGCCGCGATGGCCGTGGACTTGATCGTCTCCTCCGCATCATCATCTAGGTCATCGGGGTACACGGTCTTGGTCTTCTTGTAGAAGTCGGTGTCCTTCTCCCACTTCACTTCCGTTCCCGCGATCCGGGGGGTTCCATCCGGCAGTCGGGAGAAGTCCATCTCCAGCAGCGGCAGCGCCTCGGGCTTCTCGTTGCCCAGGATCGCGGCGTAGATCTCACGCCCCTCGACGTACTCCTCCAGGAGGACGGGGGAGTCGAATTGCATATGGAGGGCGTCGATGCGCTCCATCAGCTCCTTGATGCTGTTCACCACGGCGGAGAACTCGATCCCGATCGAGCCGTCCTCGCGCGCCGGCTTGACGATGAGCGGGAAGCGGATGTCCTGCGAGTGCTCGAGGCGCCCTCGGTACACGGTGGCGAAGAACGGGGTCGCGATGCCGTGAAAGGAGAAGATCTTCTTCGCGAGCGGCTTGTCCTGGGCGAGGTAGAGCGCCTCCGGGCCCGCGCCGGTGTAGCGCCGGCCGAGGAGATCCAGGTAGGCGGCGATGTTGGTGTCCTTGGTGTCATCGCCCCGGTAGGACTCCGTCAGGTTGAAGAACAGGTCGGCCTCGGTGCGCGCCAGGGAGAGAAGCGTCTCGTCGGCGCCATCCAGCACGATGTAGAAGGGGCTGTGGCCTCCCTTCTTCAGGGCCTCGAAAACCTCCTGGATGTCCTCGGTCGGCTCGCCCCGCTTGCGCCTCTTCCGGACCCCTCGCCCCGGGCCGGGCCGCTCCTCGGCCTCTCCATCCCATTCATCATAGAGCACCGCGACCTTGAGCTTCGCCATATTCACCCTCAGCTTGGAACGAATCTCCCGCGGGTCACGTAGTTCATGGCGAGCGTCGTTCCGTAGGCCGTGAGCTCCACCAGATACGCCGCCTCCCGCCCTTCCTCGGCCCAAAGGTCCTGCTGCGCGCAATGGCGCGCGAGTGACTCGACGAGGGCGCGAACGACGGGCCGGGACACCCCCGTCCACCGGGCGATCTTCTCAACGAACGCCTGCTGGTGGACCTCGACGATCCCGGCGGCGGGCCGGATCCCTTTCCGCCGCCGCCCTTTCTGGAAGAAGATGTCGCCCAGGTCCGCGACCATCGCGACGTCCGCGGCCTGCTGCCCCCGCGCCTCCGTCTGCCTGTAGAACTCCTCCAGGGTGATGTCCATCTCTTCGACGGTCAGGTCGAAGGTCCCCATGCCCACCACCGCGTCGCGCTCTCCGAGCCTCCTCGCGATTCTGTTGATGTACTTCAGCTTCCCCATGGCGGGCCACCCCTGGTACCGGCGGCGCCACTTGGACCGGGGCGTGAGCCAGACCGCGAACGTCTCTGCGAAGTCCTCGTCGGGGTGCTTCTGGGCGTACCACCCGGCGATGTGACGGACGTACCGGCGAGAGAAAGGGACCGGCCTGAAGTCGTCCCGGTAGGCGCGGTTGAACCGCCCGAAGATCTCGCGCCATTCGGCTGTGCTGTACAGGACGTAGGCATAGTTGAAGGCATGCCCAGCCTCATGCCGCAGGTACATCATGATCTCGCGCTCGTCCTCGAGGTCGTTCATCAGCTTCTCGAGCGACGACAGCCTCGGGTTGGCCAGATAGAAGGGGATGCCGATGACCGGCTGGCCCGAGGGGCAGCCCCACTCGTCGCTCAGGTAGCAGGTGGGGCGGAACCGGCGCAGGCCCTTCCTCTCCAGCTCGCCGTAGAGCTGGTGGATGAAACGCTCTACGGGAGATCCCTCCAATCGCAGGCCGAGTTCCTTGATGCGCTTCCCGAGAAGCTCCCTGACTTCGGGAGGCGCCTTCTCGAAGGTGTGCACGTCGCTAACTTACCGCATCGCGACCCGGATGTCATCCTTCTCGTCATTGTTGACGGCGCGCGGCGGGGCAGGTACTCTGATTGCTCCGCACTCAGTGGCGCTGCGAGCGCTGGCGGAACGCCTGCGGGAGCGGTGGATGACGGCCGCTGCATGTTCTCGCCGCGTGGGGGCGATACGGAGGAGCGTCCTTTGGTCAGGAGCAAGGGAACATCGTCGAAGGAGCCGCTGGCAGCTCAGGGAGTGTGCCCGCCGCTTGATGCCGCCGAGATGCTGGACCTCCACCGCGTCATGGGCCTGTCCCGGGCGGTGGATGACAGGGAGATCCTGCTCAAGCGGCAGAACAAGATCTTCTTCCAGATCAATGGCGTCGGCCATGAGGCCGTCCTGGCGGCCGCCGCGAAGGTGCTGCGGCCCGGCTACGACTGGTTCTTTCCCTACTACCGGGACCGCGCCCTGTGCCTCGGGCTCGGAACGACGCCGACGGAAATGTTACTCGCTGCCGCCGGCGCCGCGGCTGACCCCGGATCGGGCGGGCGCCAGATGCCGTCTCACTGGGGTCGCAAGGACCTGAACATCGTCAATCAGTCCTCCCCGACGGGAACGCAGTGCCTGCAGGCGGCCGGCTGCGCGGAGGCGGCCGTGCGCGCGGGACGGCTCCGCGAGGCCCTCGAAGGGGCGGTGCGGTTCCACGACGACGAGATCGCGTACGTGTCCCTCGGGGACGGGGCGACCAGCGAGGGGGAGTTCTGGGAGGCGCTCAATGTGTCCTGCAACCTGAAGCTGCCCCTCCTGATCCTGGTCGAAGACAACGGATACGCGATTTCGGTTCCAGTCGAGGTCCAGACCGCGGGCGGGAGCATCTCCAGCCTCGTGCGGGGATTCCCGGATCTGTTCGTGGAGGAAGTGGACGGATGCGACGCCCTCGCCAGCTACGAGGCGTTGTGGCGAGCGGCCGAACACTGCCGCCGGAGACAGGGGCCGTCCCTCGTGCACGCCCATGTGATCCGCCCGTACTCGCACTCGCTGTCGGACGACGAGAGATTGTACCGGCCCGATGGCGAGAGGGCCGCGGAGGCGGCTCGCGACCCGATCCTGCTCTTCGAGAAGACGCTGATCGAGCGCGGGGTCGCGACGGCTGAGGGGCTGGCGGAGGCGCGGATGGCCGCCGAGCGCGAGGTCGCCGAGGCGGCCGAGCGGGCGCTGGCCGCGCCGAGGCCCGCTCCTGAGACCGTCATGCGGCATGTCACCTCGGAGGATGTGGATCCCGCGTCGGACCATTTCGATTCTCCGTCCCGTCCGAGCGGCCCCCCCAAGACGATGGTGGATCTGCTCAACGCCTGCCTCCAGGACGAAATGGCCCGCGACCCGAGGATCGTCGTCTTCGGGGAGGATGTGGCCGACTGCTCCAGGGAGGAGCACATCGACGAGGTGAAGGGGAAGGGGGGCGTCTTCAAGGTCACGCACAACCTCCAGAGGCGCTTCGGCTCGCAGCGCGTCTTCAACTCGCCCCTGGCCGAGGCCGCCATCATCGGGCGCGCGATCGGGCTCGCGATGCGGGGGTTCAAGCCGGTCGTGGAGATCCAGTTCTTCGACTACATCTGGCCCGCGATGATGCAGCTGCGCAACGAGCTGGCCACGCTGCGCTGGCGCTCGAACGGGGCGTTCAAGTGCCCGGTGGTCGTGCGCGTGGCCATCGGGGGCTACCTGACCGGCGGGAGCATCTATCACAGCCAGTGCGGCGAGGTCATCTTCACCCACATCCCGGGCCTCCGTGTGGTGTTCCCGGCGACGGCGGCCGACGCCAACGGCCTGCTCCGCACCGCCATACGCTGCGACGATCCGGTGCTGTTCCTGGAGCACAAGCACCTCTACCGGCAGACGCACAACAAGGATCCCTATCCCGGTCCCGAGCACATGATCCAGTTCGGGAAGGCGAAGGTCGTCCGTGAGGGGGACGACCTGTCCGTGATCACGTACGGCGCGACGGTGCAGCGTTCGATGAGGGCCGCGCAGGTGGTGGCGGAGCAGTGGGGTGTGCAGGCCGAGATCGTGGACCTGCGAACGCTGTCGCCCTTCGACTGGGAGGCCGTGGCGCTGTCCGTAAGGAAGACGGGACGGGCCCTCGTGGTGCACGAGGACTGCAGGAGCTTCGGCTACGGGGCGGAGATCGCGGCGCAGATCGCCGACCGCCTCTTCGAGCACCTGGACGCGCCGGTGCGCCGGGTGGCCGCGCTCGACACGTTCGTCGCCTATTGCCCGGAGCTCGAAGACGCGATCCTCCCCCAGGCGGACGACATCGCAGGGGCCATGAGGGAGCTCTCCGCCTACTAACGAGCTCGGGTCTGCGTTCTCCGGCCCCTATGCAGCCGACGGCCGCTGTGCGTCCGCGGCTGATTTGGGGCAGAGCCCATTAGGGGGACAGCCCATTAGGGGGACGTTTCCCAAACCCCCATTCTGGGGACACCACTGCGGGTCGTTCCTGTCCCCAAAACCCGGGTTAGGGAGACGTCCCCTTCAGGGGAGATCGTCCCGGATGCCGGCCCGTCTGCCGCGCAGCGTCGCGGCGAGAGCCTCGACCGAATCGGCGTCATGGGCCGTGCCGCGCCCCTCCCGCAGCGCCTCGATCGCCTGTCCTGGCGGGATGGCCGGACGTCCCGTGCGCGAGGAGGTCATCCCGTCGAAGACCTCCGCGACCGAGAGGATGCGGGCGGCCAGAGGGACCCGCTGCCACGCGCGCCGGTAGTATCCCTGTCCATCGGGACGCTCGTGATGGTACAGGACCGCAGTGGCGACGTCGGCGTCGGACGTGAGGGCACGGATCAGGTCCGCCCCACGCCGCGGGTGGGTCCTGACCAGACTTCGGTCGGCTTCAGACAGGGCCGCCTTCCTCAGAAGCTCAGCCGGCAGCGCGATCTTTCCGATGTCGTGCAGGAGGGAGGCCCGGATCAGCGAATCCAACTCGTTCTCGGGCAGCGCCAAAGCGGAGCCGATCGCGGAGCAGTGTACGGACACGCGCTCGGAGTGGCCGGGAGAGAAGGCGTCCCGGTCCTCCACGGCGCCCACGAGGGAGACGGCCGTCCGCAGGTAAGGCTCGGAGGGGCGCTCTCGCCGCTCCCGGACCAGCAGCCGGAGCAGCGGAATTCGGGCCAGCATCGCACGCGACGGGCTCCGCTCAGGCAGGAACTCCGCGGAGCTGGCCTGCTCCCCGCTGAGGACTCTCCGGACTCTCAGCAGCGCATCCACCCTGGCGAGGAACTCCTCCCGTGTGAAGGGCGTCCGCATCTGATCGGTCAAGCTGGGACGCGGGGCGCGCACGCTTTCCTCCGGGGTGTCCGACGAAAGGATCGCGAGGATGGGAGTTTTGTGCCAGGTGGGCCCCAGGGCATCGTCGAGGAAGTCGAGGACGGGGGCCGGATTGGGCACCCAGAGCACGAGCATCTCCGGGCGGCGTGAATGGATGGCCCGCCGGGCGCCCGCCTCAGCCGTCGCGACGTCGGGCCGGTGGCTGTCGCAGCGCAGCAGCCTCGCCACCCCGCGTCCCTGAGGGCCATCCGTGCTGAAGATGAGGATGCGCGCCATTCGAGCGGGCCTCCGAGAAGCGAAACATATGGCCCCGGAGGCCGGCTGGCCACCGGGCGGGCAGCGGGGGATCCGGGATCAGATGACCCGTTCGAACTGGGCCGTGTCGTACTGCCACACTGGAACGCCGCAGTAACGCCTCCCCTCGGGGCACCAGGGTCGCGTTCCGGCCCGGATCCGCAACCCGCACGGCGGGAGCAGATGGCGGCCGATCCGGGGGTCGACCTCCCGGACGGCGAGGGCCTCGGCGAGGGAAGCCCGCCAGATCTCCTCTTGGGCATTGAAGCAGAGCCTCATGGCCATCTTGTGCCGGAGGGACAGGAGGTCGGCGGACTCCATGAAGCGCAGCGCCAGGGCGTTCGGCAGAAGGTAGGCGGCCATCTCGTCCGGGACGCCCAGGCGGCGGAGCTTCCCGATCGACTCCCAGGCGTCCTCCATGAGGGAGCGGTACTCCTCCATCGCGGCCCGCTCATGCCGGATCAGCTCCGGCACGATGTAATCCGGGTCATCGGAGAGGTACGCGCTGCGGCATGGGCGGCTGGCCGGTGTCGTGCGGTGCCTTTGGTCCTGGGAGTCCGCCGTGTGCGAGAGACGCTTGCGGAAGGTGTAGCTGGGGTGAAACAGCGCGCGCGTGAGCTTCGAGAGGGTCGTCAGGTTCAGCGTCTCGCCGAGGAGGCGGTTCCTGGACGGGTCGAGCACCAGGTCGATCGCGTCGGAGTCGGACAGACGGCTGGCCGGAAGTCCGAGAACCTCTCGCGCGGACTGGGCGAGCAAAGTCTCGTTCCCGGCCTTCGCGCCGGCCAGGGCGGACGGCTTGTCGCCGAGCAGGGAGTCGAACTCGGCGCGGAACCTGTGGCGGTCCACCTCCGTCCCGGGCGTGGCCTCCGGCCCACCCAGCGGGCCCGCCGAGAAGAACCGATGTTCCGGCGTCTCCTCGAGTGGCAGTGGGTCCTCGAGGATCTCGGAGAATGCCGGGTCGAGGTTCAGGACCTGCTCCATCATCGAGCCGACGACAAGACGTTGTTCCGCCGGCGTGTCCATCGATTCGCACAGCCTCCAGTAGCGGAGCAATGTCACTGCGGAGATCGTGTGACACAGGTGGGAGAGGGTCGCCACGGGGAGCACGTAGCGGGCCACCTCCTGCGCCCTCCTCCGCACCTCCTTCTCCCACGTCGCGGGCCTTCGCGAGCGGGCCGGGAAACGCTTGAAGTAGTGGGAGGAGGCGGGGCCGTGCAGCAGCGTCGCGAGACGGCCGTACCCCTTCATCGCGCGCTCGACGGAGGCCTCATAGATGCCCTGCGCCGGCCCTGCCAAATCCGGAATGAGAAAGGCGCCGGGGCGGACCTCGACGTACCGCTGGCTGACCTGCTCGCTATTGTAGTAGGGGTGGCTATGGAGGAAGCCCCAGATGAAATGCCGGGAAACGCCGGCCAGCGCGAACTGGAAGTGGACGTGCTGGAAGGTCGTGTGGTGGCCTGCTTTGTAGAGGTCCCTGGCCAGGGCGTTGCGCCGCCTCTGCGCCTCGGCACACCCGGCGGGATCGGCGATGCCGTCGCCCGCGACGTCTCCCGGCAGGACGACGCCCCTCGATGAGGTGCAGGTCCGGGCCGCGGCCACGGCCGTATCGAGCGGACTGCTGAAACCGCTGATCAGCTCCACCCGCGGCGCAGCTGAGCGAAAAGGTCGGTCCTGTTTCATCGCTTCAACCCGCGCTGCCAGCTTACCACGCCCCCGGGCGCCCCCCGGTTGGCGCACGAGCCTCGCCAGCGGGATCGCGCACCTCCTGGAAATCGTGCAGCAGGCAGAGGGGAGTGCGCCCTAGCGGCCGGCGGATCGTCTGGTGGGGCGGCGCCCTCCGCCGCGCTTCGCGCGGGGGCTCGTTCGCCGGAGTGGCCTGCGGCGGCGGACCGGGGGGAAGGCGGGCTCATCGTACTCGGTCCAGTCGTCCTCCCGGTACGTTCCCGCGGCGGCCCCGATCATCAGCCATGTCGAGGCGGTTCGTGGGGCGCTTCGGAGCGCCCGCTTCGCCGGCGGCTCCACGGCGACCGCGTCTCCCGCGCGCATGGGAAGGACGCGTCCATCCACGACGAGATCGCCGCGGCCGGACAGGAGCATGTAGACCTCCTCCTGCAGCGCATGGGAGTGAGGATGGTCGTACCCCTTGCCGGCCGGGAAGGAAGCGATGGTCAATCCCATGGCCTTCAGCCTCAGGAGGCGGCCCGCCGACTTCCACCCCCGGATCCCCTCGATCCTCCCGATGTGCTTCCTCCGAAACCGCCTGCGCATCCCCGGAGTCAAGCGCACCTCCTCGCGTCTGGACTGATGAAAGCGGGGATTCTAACCCCCACGTTCCGCCGAGTTCAAGACGCCGCGCGGGGCGCGCGGTCCTGGAAGGCTCCAAGCCTTCAACCTACCCCGGCGGCTCGCCGCGGTGGTAGACTTCCGTCAAGGCGTACCGACCAGAAAGGGGGCTCCGGATGGATCTCCTTCGTAAGTCCGCACTTCTCGCCGCCGCGATGCTCGTCATGCTCGCGCCGAACCCGGCGCCGGCCCAGGTCAAGGGTGGCGAACGCGAGAGCCAGGTGTCTCACGAGCCGACGGAGTCGGGGGGGGGAGCGTACGCGCGCAAGCCGAGGGAACGGGCGCGCGGACTGTCGGGACGCGCGACGTGGGGGAAGGACGGGGCGATCCGGATCGTGCTGCTGCGTTGGCCGCAGCCCGGCGAGAGGCGCGATCTCTCGATGAAGGTCCGCGTCATGAACGAGGGAAGCGAGGACTTCGTCCTCCAGACCTCCGACGAATGGGCCGTTCGCACGGAGAAGGCCGCACGGATCGTTGCGGCCTGGAGACGCGACTCGCCGGAGGAGACGAGTGTCATCCCCCCGTACAACGCGGCCGAAATCTCGCTTCACCTGCAGGACAGGCCGCGGCACGCCATCGTGGCGCTGGAGTACCGCAGCACGCAGCTCGAGCAGCTCGTCGAGGTGAAGGTGCCGTACCTGGAAGCCACCCCGAAACTCACAGCGCCGCCGGCGCTTCCGGTGGCGGCTCTGTCCGACCCGGCGGAGCGCAGGGTCCGGGTCTCGGCGGTCGTCGGCGCCAACGGTCGCCCGGAGGAGATCTTCGTGCTGTCCCCGCCGGCCGGCACCGACAAGTACGGTCTCCGCGACGCGGCGGCGCAGGCCATCCGCACGTGGGTCTTCGAGCCGGCCCTCGAGAACAGTGTTCCCCAGCAGGGTCTCGTCGAGCAGACGTTCGTGTTCACAAACCGCGTCGCGACCCGGGCACAACTTCCGGTCCCCCTGCCCGGAGCCTTCGAGAAGCTCTCGCGCATCCTGCGGGAGACGTACCCCGGCGTGAGGACCCTCCGAGTTGCGAAGGGCTTCGTCGTGAACGAGGGGGTGCGGGCCGGTGCGCCGGGCATGGCGCGCGCCTTCCTTCTCAGGCTCGGCGAGCAGGCCCCCGGCAAGTCCACCTGGGCGTCCGTGGTGGCGATGGCGCTCCAGCGCCGGCAGACGGCCGCCGGGTGCGAGTGCACGGAATGGGCCGCCCAGCCGCAGGCGGCCGAGGAATTCCTCAGACAGGTCGCATCGCGCCTCGGCGTCGAGGTGACCGAGATCGTTCACTTCGTTCCGCAGGGGGAGACGATCGTGCCGAGCGGATCGGCCGAAGAGGAGTCCGCCGGGCGCTGGCGCCAGGACACGATCAGGAACATGCTGCTCGCGGAACTGAGGGACGCGGCGACGGAGACGCCGCCCGGGGCCAAGCCTCCTCGCACGGACATGCCGACGGAGGACGAGTTCACGAAGCCGTTCGAGCCTTACCTCGTGGCCGGGGACGTCAGGCCTCCCGAGAAGCTGAGCTCGGCGCCGGTGGTGTATCCCGCGGCCGCGCGCCAGGCTCGCGTGCAGGGGAAGGTCATCCTCGAGACGATCATTGACGCCAACGGCGATGTGACCGACGTCAAGGTCCTCCGCTCGGTGCCGGAGCTGGACGAGTCGGCCAAGGACGCGGTCTGCTGCTGGAAGTACCGCCCCGCCACGATCGGCGGGAAGGCTGTCCCCGTTTACTTCACGGTCGTCGTGGAATTCAAGCTTTAGAGGGGCCGGCGGGGCGGGATCTCACGCCGGGGGCCGCTCGCGGAGACGGTCGAGGAGAAGGGCCCCTTCGGGGTCGAACGCGGCCAGACCCGAGCGTGCGAGGCTGAGAGCGGCCACGAACAGATCCCCGGCCGGCCTTTCCCGGATGCGGCCCGCGATCCCGCCACGGGACGCCTCTTCCATCGCGGCCGCCCATGCGTCACGTGTGGGGCGGGCGGAAGGCCCCTCCCAGCCCAGCAGGCCCACGGCTTCGTCGCGCGTCCCGGCGCCTTCCAGAAGGCCCGCCCAGAACGCCGGCACGGCCATGATGAGGTCATCGGGAGGCAGGTCGCAGCTGCGCAGCTCGATGTGGGTCGACTTCGTCCGCACTTCAGTGAATACCTCGGACAGGTGCAGCTCCCAGTCCAAATGCGTCGCGGGGTGGCCATCCCATTCACCGGTGAGGACGAGGCGGTAGGGCACGCCGGCGGCGGGCCTCAGCTCGCCACCACGGGCGACGAACATCGTCGGTAGATCCAGCAAGTACTCGACCCAGTCGCGAAAACCGAACCGCTCCTTGAAGACGAAGTCCGGCGCGCCGCAGCGGTCATCGTCCGTGTGGCGCCAGATGTGCGAGCGGAAGGAGGCGTAGCCGCTGTCCCTTCCCTCCGACACCCGCGAGTTCGCGAAGCCCGCCACGGCGAGGGGGGCGAGGAGAAAACCGGCGCGGAACTTCTCGCTCCAGTCTTCCTCGCTGCTGTAGTCCAGGGTCACCTGGACGGACGCCGTTTGCGTCATCATCCGGTGGGCGTGGACGCCGCGGGTGCGGAAGTAATCCCGCATGATCCGATATCGCCGCTTGGGCATCCACGGCATCTCGGCGAGGGAGGCGTGCGGTTGCAGCGCCGGCTCGAGCCAGCGGATTCCAAGGGAGCGTTCCGCGCTGGCCAGCAGGGACAGGTGGGCTTCGGCCAGACGCTTCAGATCGCCCAGGGTCCGAGCCCGGGGGCTGGACCACTCGATCTGCCCGCCCGGCTCGAGCGTGATGGAGCCCCAGTCTCCCTCCAGGCCGATCGGTGCCCCTTCCTCGAGGACAGCCCGGGAGCGGCGCGCCCCGGCCAGGAACTCGAGAACCGACCGGATGGAGGGCGTCCCGCCCTCGTAGGGCAGGGGGAGGCCCGTGCTCGAGTCCACGGCCATCTTCTCGATCTCGATTCCCACCGAGCGGCTCCCGGCGGGCTTGCGGGCTTTCCGGAACGAGTCGACAAGATCGCCGGGTGTGAGCGGAACCTCCACGTCCCACGGCTCCTATGGCTCGGGCTTGCGGAAGAGCGTGCGGATCTCGGCCCCGGACAGGGGAGGGACGGCGGCCACTGCCATGTTCTCCCGGACGTGGCGGATCTCCGTCATACCAACCAGCGCCGTGCCCAGCCCCGGACTGGAGCGGGCGAACTGTATGGACCGCTGCGCGTCCGTGTCCAGGCCGATCCGGTCGCTGATCTCCCGCGGCAGCCCGCGCGCGAGCTGGCCCTGCAGGATCGAGGCGCTGCACATCACGTACACCTCGAGCCTGGCCGCGACGGTGAGCATCGGTGCCCACCGGCCTTCGAGGGGCTGGGTGGCCCGGGTCAGCGCCTCGGTCATCGCGATGTTGTACGGGAGCTGGACGACGCGGAAGCGGTGCCTGTCTCCCGCGACCCCCCGGGCAATCCCGACGATCTCCTCGAGGGAGAGATGCTCGGCGGATGCCGGCGCTGTGCGATACCCGTCCCAGGTCGCTGTCCCGTAGTACTGGAGACGCCCGGCGTCGGCCTCCTCCTCCAGGGCCCCGAAGACGGCCCGCGCGCGCCGGAGGAACTCCGCCCGGTCCACCTCGCGGAGCTGGGTCTCGGGGTTGTGGATGTAGTAGAGGTCCACGCACTCGAGGTTGAGGTTCTCCAGGCTGCGGCCGATCTGATGCCGGATGTAGCGTGGCGTCATGATGTGGCAGCCCGCGACGACCTCCTCCGGGGAGGCGATGCCCGTCTCGACGAAAGTCCGATGGAAGTAATCGGACGGGTCTTGAGGGAGCGTCGAGTCGAAAGGGATGAACCCGCCCTTGGTGGCGACGATCACCTCGTCGCGCCGCAGCTCGCCGGATTCAATGAGCTGTCGCAGGGCGGTCCCGACGCACCTCTCGCTGCGCTGGCAGCGGTAATTGATGGCCGTGTCGAGAACATTGCACCCGGAACGGAGCGCCTCGCTCATGGCCTGGACATAAAGGCTGTCGGTGGCGTCATCCTCGGGTCCCAGGTAGGTGCCCAGGCCGATCGAGGAAGCTGCGAGGCCCTGGAGTTCCCTGAAGTGACCCGCTTTGAGAAGGGCCGGCAGTCGCGCGGCGTAACGGCGGGTTCCCTGGGGTGTCGCCCGGCCGCGAACACGCATCGGCGAAGCTTAACACGGAAACGCCTCACGTCGTCGCGCCGCATGCGTCCGCCGGATCGCTGGTTATAATGGGCGCCCGCCGTGGTCGCCACGATGAACGTGCTGAAAGAGGGGCTGCGGGCCGGGCTTCTCACGGCCTGGCGTCTGTTGCGCGTCATGCTGCCGTTCTCCGTGGCATTCGACCTGCTGGCGCGGACAGGGGTTCTGGCGCACGCGGGGATGCTGGCATCTCCGCTGATGGCCCCCTTCGGCCTGCCCGGCGAGAGCGCCGTCGCACTCGCGACCGGGATGACGGTCAACCTGTACGGCGCGATCGCCGCGGCGGCTTCGTTGGTCCTCGTCCCCGCGCAAGTGACGGTCCTTGGGCTCATGCTCGGTTTCGCGCACACGCTGCCCGTGGAGTCAGCCGTCCTGCGGGCCGTCGGCACGCGCTGGGCGCTCTTGCTGGCCTACCGGGTCGGGATGCTGGTCATCGCCGGCCTGCTCCTGGGGACGGCGTACCGCCTGTGGGGCGCGCCGCCCGAGGCGGCTGGCCAGGCGCTCGCGAGCGCCCTCCCCGCCGGCGTGCCGGGCAGTGCGTTCACTCTGGACAGTCTGGTCGAGGCCTTCCGAGGGGCGGTCGGATTGACCGTGAAGATCATCCTGATCGTCGTCCCGATTCTCACGGCATACGAGATCCTCCGGGCGCTGCGCCCGGTGCGCAGGGCCGGGGAAGCCGTCGCTCCCGCCCTCGCGCCGTTCGGCATCTCACGAGGCGGGGCCGTGGCGCTGTTTGCCGGGCTGATGCTCGGAATCTCCTACGGCGGGGGGATCATCCTCAGGGTCCGCGAGACCCACGCCCTCGAACGCGGCGAGGTCTTCAGGATCTCGCTCATACTTTGCACGTGCCATGCCATCGTTGAAGACACGCTGCTGTTCGCCGCCATCGGCGCGAACGGCTGGATCATCGCGGGCGCTCGTGTCCTGCTCGCGGGGGCACTTCTGGGAGGGATGGCGGCGGTCAGAGCTTCCGGACCTCCGAAGTGAGATCGGACACCGCGTCCTCGGGCAGGACACCGGTCCATGACTTCCTGACCACCCCCGCGGCGTCGACGAGCACTGTCAGGGGGACGAAGACCATCTTCCACGGGCCCATGGCCTGCTCGCGGCTGACCTGGTAGACCGGCGGGCCGAGGCCGGCCTTCCTGAAGCTCTCCATCAGGGCCGCGGGATCTTCTTGGGTGAGCGCCACGATCCGGAGCTTCCCCGCGGGCGCCTCGTCGAGGATCTTCTTCCAGATCGGGAGCGTCTCAGCGCAGGCAGGGCACTCGGCGGAGGCGACCAGGACGAGGGTGGGCCGGCTCTCCCCCTCGAACTGGATCCGTTCCCGGGTCCCCTGAGGGTCTGTGACCTCCAGGCCGGCGGCCTTGGAACCGATGTCGGGGCCGGCCCTGCCGGCCTCCTGCATGCGAGACTCGAGCTGGGCCCGCAGGGATCGATTCTGGCGGATGAGCAGCCCCACCTCGATGATGGCGGCGACGAGCAGGACCGTGAGGACGATGTTGAACAGCCGCTCGCGGCGCGCGGGGTCAAGAGCCATGGCGAGTCCTCCTGCATTGCGGCGAGACGCCGTTCGTGTGGAGACGGAGGCTATCCCGCCTCCTCGCGAGCGTCAACCGGCCGTGTCCAACGCCCGGCCGCGTCAGTTTCATCCTGCATGGATCTCACGCGACGGGAGTATAGTCCCCTCCCATGCGCGGATTGATGAACGGCGTCGGGTCGCGCCCGGAGGTCTCGATGTGAGCCGGAAGACACGCCGGGCGGCCCGGGACGCGGCCTCACGAAGAGCGCGGGGGCCTCTCGGGACGGCCGGGGGTCACGTGGAGGACGCACCCCCCACGGGGATCCGCGGCGCGGGCGCAGACGGA
>Ga0316622_100001488_pt1 | contig 15269 bp, 12 predicted proteins | sample OWC_Aug_OW2_C1_D_FD_207646 | JGI IMG/M metagenome (GOLD analysis project Ga0316622, IMG submission 207646) | Wetland soil microbial communities from Old Woman Creek delta, Ohio, United States - OWC_Aug_OW2_C1_D5_C | ecosystem: Environmental > Terrestrial > Soil > Wetlands | place: USA: Ohio... | reverse complement strand
GTGCCGAGCGCGAGCATCGTGATCACGGCGGCAACGCCGATGATGACGCCGAGCATGGTGAGCCCGGCGCGGAACAGGTTGCCGCGGATCGACGTGAGCGCCACGCGCAGGATCTCCAGCATCTCAGCGTCCCGGCGCCGGCCGTGCCGGCTGCTGCGTACCCTGCTGCTCCTGCGGCCGCTGCGTGATGCCCGGGATTCCTCCGCGGCCGCGCATGAAGTTCTGCAGCCGCTCCTGGGTCTCGATGAGGCTCGAACTCGGGAGCACCAGCACTTCCTCCCCCTCTGCCAGGCCCGCGGTGACCTCGACGCGGTCGAGGTCCGTCATGCCGGTCACGATCGGAACCGGCTCGAACACGCCCTTGCGATCGACGACCACCCAGAATACGCCGCTGAGGCTGGCCGCATTCTCGCGAGCGGAGCGATTCGTGTGGTCCGGGGCATCCGCGCCAGCCTGGTGTACCTTGGCGCGAATCGTCGCCGCGTCGACCCCGATGATCGAGGCGGTAGTGTCGACATCACGCTCGGTCCTGAGTGCCGTGACCGGCACGGTCAGCGCGTTTTCACGACGCGCAACGTCGAACCTCGCCTCGACGTTCATGCCCGGTCGCAGCAGGCCTTCCTCGTTCGGCAGCGAGATCAGCACGGGAAAGAGCGTGACGTTCTGCTCCACGATCGCCTGGGGCTCAATCTTCTCGATTGCGCCGCCGAAGCGCCGGCCCGGAAACGACGCCACGCTGATGCGTGCCTCCATCCCTGGTGTCAGCTTGCCGATGTCGGTCTCGTCTACCCGGGCCCGAGCCCGGACCCGGCCGAGGTCCGCCATGGTCATGAGCAGCGTGCCACCGCCGACATCCATCGTCGGGGACGAGATGACCTGCCCTTGTTCCACGCGCTTGCTGAGGATGGTGCCGTCGCTCGGGGCCCTGACCTCGGTATCGTCGAGGGCGATGCGAGCGTTCTCGACTGCGACCTTGGCGGTGACGACCTCCGACTCGGCCGTTGCCGCGTCGAGCACCAGCTTGTCGTAGTCCGCCTGGTTTATCCAGGTGTTGCCGAGCAGCTTCTGGCCGCGCTCGAGCTGGCTGCGTGCGTTGACGCGCTTTGCCTTCGCAGCATTCCACTGTGCCACGGCCTGATCGAGACGATTGCGCGGTGTCCGCGGATCGATGCGCGCCAGCAGCGCCCCGCGCTTGACGGTCTCGCCGGTGTCCGCGCCGAGTTCGAGGATCTCCCCGGACGCCTTCGACTTGATCTCGACCGTGCGCACCGGCTCGATCACGCCGGCCGCCTCGACGGTCAGCGCGAGCGAGCGCCGTTCGACCTTTGCCGTCTCGTACTGGCTCGCGGCCGACGTCGGCTCGCGCGCACCGCAGGCGGTGGCGAGCAGCAGCGACAGGGCGACAATGAGTGTTCTTGGATTCATGGGGAAAGGTGCCCGGTTTCGGTGGTGTCGTCCACGATCATGCCGTCGCGGACGCCCAGGACACGTCGCGCGCGCGCGGCAATACCAGCGTCGTGCGTGACGACGATGACGGTATTGCCGGCGTGGTGGAGGTCCTCGAAGAGGCCGAGGATCTCCTCTCCGGTGGCGGTGTCGAGGTTCCCGGTGGGCTCGTCCGCGAGCAGCAGGCTCGGCCTGGTGACGAGCGCGCGGGCGATCGCAACGCGTTGTCGCTGGCCACCGGAGAGTTCGCCCGGCCGGTGCTTCGCTCGGCCTGCCAGCCCCACTCGATCGAGGGCCTCTTCCGCGCGACGGAGACGTTCGCGGCGCGGAATGCTCGAGTAGACGAGCGGCAGTTCGACGTTCTGCAACGCGGTCGACCGTGGCAGCAGCGCGAATGACTGGAATACGAAGCCGATCTCGCGGTTGCGGACGTGCGCAAGCTGGCCGTCGCGCATGTCGGAGACGAGTTGCTCGTTCAGCCAGTAGCGCCCCTCATCGGGCGTGTCGAGGCACCCGAGGATGTTCATGAGCGTGGACTTGCCCGACCCGGACGGCCCCATGATCGCAGCGTACTCGCCGCGATCGACCACGAGGCTGACGCCACGCAGGGCCTCGATGGTCTCGCGCCCCAGACGATAGCGCCGGGTAAGACCCTCGGTGCGAATCAGCGGCGGTCCGGCTGCGGGAGACATCGGGAGAGGTTAGACCGCCGGGGAGGTGCCGGGTTTAGGTAGTTACAGGTATACGGCCCCCCGCCGGGCTCAGTCGTCCTCCATTCCCAGCTCTTTGAGCTTGCGTGTCAACGTGTTGCGGCCCCAGCCCAGCAGCTTCGCGGCTTCCTGGCGCCCGCCGCGCGCTGCCTTGAGCGCCTCGCGGATCAGCGTACGCTCGAACTCCGGCATGGCTTCCTCGAGCAACGGCGCGCCGCCGGTGGCGAGCCGCGCCTGGGCCCAGCCGGCGAGCACCTGGGACCAGCCCGCGGATGCGCCACCCGCGGGGGCGGGCCCGCCGCCGAGATCCGCTGGTATGTCCGCCAGCGCGACCTCACGCCCGGCGGCGAGCACCGTCAGGCGGCGGCACGCGTTCACCAGCTGGCGCACGTTACCGGGCCAGTCGAATGAGAGCAGGGCCGACTGCGCCTCCTCGCTCAGCACCTTCGGCGCCACGCCCAGTTCGAGGGCGGCGACGTCGAGGTAATGCTGCAACAGCTCCGGGATATCCTCGCGCCGCTGCCGCAGTGGCGGCACCTCGATGCGGATCACGTTGAGGCGATGCAGCAGGTCCTCGCGGAAGAGGCCTTCCTTCACCCGCGACTCGAGATTCTGGTGCGTGGCCGCAATGACGCGCACGTCCACCTTGACCGGCAGCTGCCCGCCGACGCGATAGAACTCGCCCTCTGCGAGCACGCGCAACAGGCGTGTCTGCAGCTGCGGCGACATGTCGCCGATCTCGTCGAGGAACAGCGTGCCGCCATCCGCCTGCTCGAAGCGACCTCGGCGCAGTTCCGTCGCGCCGGTGAACGCGCCCTTCTCGTGGCCGAACAGCTCGGACTCGAGCAGGTCGGCCGTGAACGCCGAGGTGTTGAGCGCGATGAAGGGCTTCGCGGCACGCGGGCTGTGGCGATGCAGCGCCCGCGCCACCAGTTCCTTGCCGGTGCCCGACTCGCCGGTGATCAGGACCGTCATGCTCGAGCGCGAGAGGCGCCCGATCGCACGGAACACCTCCTGCATCGACGGCGCGTGCCCGAGCATCTCCGGAATGCGCCGCGACTCGGTGGCCGAAGTCTCCGATCGATGGGTCTGCGCCGCGGCGCGGCGCACGAGTTCGACCGCCTGGTCGATGTCGAACGGCTTCGGCAGGTACTCGAAGGCGCCGCCCTGGTACGCCGCGACCGCGCTGTCGAGGTCCGAATGCGCGGTCATCACGATGACCGGCAGTCGCGGGCGCTTGGCGCGGATTTCCTCGAGAAGGTCCAGGCCGCTGCGTCCCGGCATGCGGATGTCGGTCACGAGCACGTCCGGCTCCTCCCGGCGCAATGCCGTCATGGCCGCGGCGGCCTCATCGAAGGCGGTGACCTGCATGCCGCCCTGCTCCAGGGCGCGCTCCAGCACCCAGCGGATCGAGGCGTCGTCGTCGACGATCCAGACCTTAAGCTTTTTCGCCGAGTTCATGGTTGTCGAACGGCAGGAGGATGGTGAAGACCGTGCGGCCGGGCCGGCTGTCGAACTCGATCAGGCCGTCGTGCCGGCCGATCAGGTCCTGCGCCACGGCGAGCCCGAGCCCGGTGCCACCCTGGCGACCCGTGACGAGCGGATAGAAGACCGTATCCTTGAGTTCGGCGGGGACGCCGGGCCCGTCGTCCTCCACCTGGATGCTTGCCACCACGCGATAGCGGCGGCTGCCGATGCTCGCGTTGGTGAGCGCGCGGGTACGCAGCACGATGCGCCCGCTGGGGCCGACGGCCTGGATCGCATTGCGCCCGAGATTGAGCAGGGCCTGGATGATCTGGTTCCGGTCGAGGCGCAGGCGCGGCAGGCTCGGGTCGTAATCGCGCTCGACGGCGACACCCGCCGGCGCCTCGCCCGCGAGGAGGTGCCCGACGTGCTGCACGATCTCGTGGATGTTCACCGGCTCCTTGCGCGGCGGCTGGCCCGGGCCAAGCAACGCGTCGACCAGCGCAGCCAGTCGATCGGCCTCGCTGATGATCACTTTCGTATATTCGTGAAGGGCCGGGTCTCTCAGCTGCCGCTCGAGCAGCTGCGCCGCGCCGCGCAGCCCGCCGAGCGGGTTCTTGATCTCGTGCGCCAGCTGGCGAACCATCGCGCGGCTGCCACCGAGCTGCGTGAGGAGCGCGTTTTCGCGCAGGATGCGCTGATGCTGCGTGACGTCCGCCAGCTCCACGATCGAGCCGCCCGGATGGCCCGGCTGGTCGAACGGCGTGACCGTGACGTCGAGCATGCGCATCGGCGCGCCGGGACCGGCTTCAAACGGCACTTCCCGCCGCGAGTACTGCGCGCCCGCAGCGCGCGCGCGGCCGATCATGCCTTCGAGCTCGGTGTTGCCCTTGAGCAGGTCGCGTATCGGGCGCCCCGCGGCCTGGTTGCGGCTCAGCGCGAACAGGTCTTCGGCGGGTTCATTCAGGTGGAGAACGACGCCTTCGCCGTTGAGCCAGACGGCACAGGTGGCGAGCCCGTCGAGGAGATTGACGAGTTCGGCAGCCGTGGGGCGCAGGACTGCACGGGGCTCAGCGGCCATGTGCCGCTCCCCCGCCAGGGGCTGCTATTTTTTCGGCGGCGGCTTGAGGCTCGGCCCGACCGCACGGGGCTCGAGCGTCGAGGGCTGCCTGATGTGGAACACGCGCGGCTCGCTGCGGATCCGCTCGGCGCCCTTCTCGTCCGTGATCACGGCCGTGATCGAGTGCACGCCCCGCTCGATGTTGCTGAGCGTGTACTCGAGGGAAGTCGGTGGCCCCTCGACCAGCTTGCCGTCCAGGTAGAGAGTGAGCCGGTGCCCCGAGGCGACCTCTGGCTCCGACCGCATTCGCACGCTGACGGTCGCATCCGCTCCGTAGAAGGTCGCGCCGTTCTCCGGCTGCCAGATCTCGAGCGACCGGTATTCGACCGGCGCCGCTGTTGCCGGCTTCGCGGAGCTCGTGGCCGCGGGCTTGGCAGGCGCGGCCACCTGCGGCGCCGACGACGACGTCACGCCAATCAGCTCGACCCTTTTCGCGCCTGGCACAGGTCGATCGGAGTACTGGGTGACGCCGTTTGCGTCCTTCCAGGTCCACAGTTCCCGCTTCGAATCCTGGGCCTGGCTCGACATGGCGAGCAGGCATCCCAGCAAGAGCACCCGGGTATTCATGACGCGGGAGGATAGCCCCTGCGATCTGTGCTGACAAAATCAGGCCCCCCGATCCGCGAAGTGCGTCAAGGGATTGGCGGGGTGACGCCGGGCGGCCCATGCCGCCCGGCGCCCACCGGCCCGTCCCGTCAGACGCTGTAGTACAGCTCGAACTCGACCGGGTGGGTCGACATGCGGAGCCTGGTGACCTCCTGCATCTTGAGCCCGATATACGCGTCGATCACGTCGTCCGTGAACACGCCGCCCTCCTTGAGGAACGCACGATCCTTGTCGAGGGCCTCGAGCGCCATGTCGAGCGAATGACACACGGTCGGGATGTTCTTGGCCTCCTCCGGCTCCAGGTCGTACAGGTCCTTGTCCGCCGGGTCGCCCGGGTGGATCTTGTTCTTGATGCCGTCGATACCAGCCATGAGCATCGCCGCGAAGCACAGGTACGGATTCGCGGTCGAGTCCGGGAAGCGCACTTCGATGCGGCGCCCCTTCGGGTTGATGACGTGCGGGATGCGGATCGAGGCCGAGCGGTTGCGCGCAGAGTACGCGAGCATCACCGGCGCCTCGAAGCCGGGCACCAGGCGCTTGTAGCTGTTGGTGCTGGCGTTTGAGATCGCATTGAGCGCCTTGGCGTGCTTGATGATGCCGCCGATGTAATAGATGGCGATCTCGGAGAGGCCGCCGTACTTGTCGCCGGCAAAGATGTTCTTGCCGTCCTTCGACAGCGACTGGTTTACGTGCATGCCGTTGCCGTTGTCGCCCACCAGCGGCTTCGGCATGAAGGTGGCCGTCTTGCCATAGCTGGCCGCGACGTTGTGGATCGCGTACTTGAGGATCTGCACCTCGTCGGCCTTCTTGGTGAGCGTGTTCGCCGAGACGTTGATCTCGGCCTGGCCGCCCGTGGCGACTTCCGCGTGGTGCACCTCGACCTTGAGGCCCATCTCCTCCATCGCAAGGCACATGGCGGTGCGCAGGTCCTGGTACGCGTCGACCGGCGGCACCGGGAAGTAGCCGCCCTTGATGCCGGGGCGATGACCGAGGTTGCCGCCGTCGACCGAGCGGCCCGCGTTCCAGGCGCCCTGCAGCGAGTCCACCTCGTAGAAGCAGCCGTTCATCGAGCTGCCGTGACGCAGGCTGTCGAAGATGAAGAACTCGTTCTCAGGCCCCCACATCGAGGCGTCCGCGATGCCCGTGGACTTGAGGTAGGCCTCGGCGCGCTTGGCGAGGGACCGCGGGTCGCGCTCGTAGCCCTGCATGGTCGAGGGCTCGACGATGTCGCAGCGCAGGTTGAGCGTGGTCTCCTCGAAGAACGGGTCGAGGATTGCTGTCGAGGGGTCCGGCATCAGGATCATGTCGGACTCCTGGATGCCCTTCCAGCCGGCAATCGACGAACCGTCGAAGCCCTTACCGTCCTCGAAGAACGCATCGTCCACGACGCGGGTCGGGACGGTCACGTGCTGTTCCTTGCCCTTGGTGTCCGTGAAGCGGAGGTCGACGTACTTGACCTCTTTTTCCTCGATCAGCTTCAGAACGTCGGCAGCGGTGGTCATGGGATCTCCTTACCTTTGCAGCGAGGGCAAATGCCTCGGGTCGCTCGCCGCGACGACCCGGAAGCGTGTCTGTAGGACCCAATTGAATGCACGTAGTATGCCAGCGCACTGGAGTGGCGCGCTAACGCTGCTAATGCCTACGCGAGCTGGCAAAATCGATAAAATCTGCACCAGAATGGCGCAGCTACGGCACTATTATGGTGCGCCACTCATTTCCTTCGGCTGGTGGGAGATCCGTAAAAGCCGTGCTAGATTGCGCGTCTTGGGGGGTGCCATTGTCCGCTATTACCCGTCGGCCGCCGCCGGCAGGCTGTCTGCGGACACGACGATCACGACAGTCCCGCATGGGAAGCGGGGGAGGGCACTCAATGACGTTCCACGCCACACATCGCCGTCCGACGGCGATCGTACTCATTCTCGGAGCAGCGGCGGTGGTCGCCGGCTGCGGCTCCAAGGAGCCAACGGCTCAAGCTCCGGCGACCCCGGCACCGACAGCGACGAGCGCACCGGCAACCGCACCTGGTTCGGAGGTCCCGACCGCGGCGACTCCAGCGCCGACGACCTGGACGGCCGAAGCGCTGGAGGAGCTGCTCGCTCCGATCGCGCTGTACCCGGACCCCGTGCTGTCGCAGGTGCTGATCGCATCGACGAATCCGCAGGAAGTCCTCGACGCGGGTAACTGGCTGCTCCAGAACCAGTCCCTCAAGGGCAAGGCGCTCGACGACGCAGCAGCCCAGGTAGGGTTCACGCCGCCGATTCGCGCACTCCTCCAGTTTCCAGAGACCGTGGACATGATGTGCCTGCAGCTCGGCTGGACGACTGAGCTCGGTCAGGCCTTCACCGCCGACCAGGCGGGCGTACTCGATGCCATTCAGCGCTTGCGCGTGCAGGCGCGGGACGTCGGCAACCTGCAGAGTTCGGAGCAGATGAAGGTCGAGACCGAGGTGCAGGAAGGCAAGGAAGTCGTCGTGCTCAAGCCGGCGCAGCCGGAAGTCGTCTACGTTCCCCAGTACGACCCGGTGGCCGTCTACGCGCCGCCCCCGGCCACGACGACGACGACGACCGCCGCGTCCGGGGAGAAGGGCTACAGCACCGGCGCGATGGTCACGACGGGCTTGCTCGCCTTCGGTGCCGGGATCCTCGTCAGCGAGCTCTTCGATGACGATGACGACCGCTACGACTACTACTATCCGAACTACGGCTACGGCGGCATGCCGTACTACCCGCCATATCCGTACAGGCCGTCTTACGGCGGGGGGTATTACCCGAGCAACGGGTACCACCGTCCGCCGAACTACAACAGCGGCTTCCAGAACACCGGCACGATCATCATCAATAACGGCGGCAACCAGCAGGGTGGCGGTTACTGGGATCGCTACGACAGCAATCGTCCTCGAGGCAGCGGCGGCTACGCCCAGCCGAGAACGGTGAGCAGCCCCATCACGGCGGCGCGACCGAGTCGCCCCGAGATGAACGAGCTCAACAAGCGACAGCCGCGGGCGATGCCGGCCGACGTGAAACCGCCGTCGGCGACGGCGACGGCCGCGAACTGGAAGGGCCAGAGCGGGTATGCCGGCGCCAAGCCGGGAGCCAAGAAGGACGCACAAGCCCGGATCGCGAGCGCGACGCCCGGGTACTCGAAGCCGCCCGCGGCGAAACCCGGCAGTCGCGACGTGCAGAAAGCGCCGCCGAAGGTCCAGGGCAGCTACGCGAGTGCAAAGCCCGGTGCAGCTACGCGTGACGTGCCGCGGCCGGCGCCGGCCACTCGGGACGCGCAGGGTCCCAGCAAAGGCCAGGGCGACCGCGGCTACAGCCAGCCGACGGCGACGAAACGGCCCGCGCCATCGACGGCCGGCGGAAGCGTCAACCGCAGCAGCGCGGTTTCCGGCGCCCAGCGCGGTGGAGCCGATCGCGCTGCCAGCCAGCGTGGCAAGCAGAGCATGCCGCAGGGCGCCCGCAGCAAGGGTAGCGGCGGTGGTGCTAGTGGTGGCGGTGCCAATGCCGCCAAGCAGCGGGCGCGCTAGGGCTCGGAGACACACATCATGAACACGAACAAGATCCTCCGCGCGCAACTGCCGCGTATGACCACCACCCTCCTCGCCCTCGCCCTGGTCTTTGGTTGCGCCGGCAAGAAGGAAGAGCAGGCTTCATTCAAGACGCCGGAAGATGCGGTGAGCGCCTTCGTGACGGCATTGCAGAAGGACGACGTCGCTGCATTGCGCCACTTGCTCGGCCCGGGCACCGACGAGCTGCTCTCGACGGGCGATGCCGTCGCAGACAAGACCGATCGCGCGAACTTCGTCGCTTCCTTCCAGGCACAGCATGCGCTGGTCGCCGATGGCAGCGACAGGATGACGCTGGTGACGGGCGACAACGGCTGGCCGATGCCGATCCCGCTCGTGAAGCGCGATGGCAAATGGTACCTGGACGGCGCCGCTGGGGCCGATGAGCTGATCTACCGGCGCGTCGGGGCGAATGAGCTTGGCGCCATCGATGTCTGCCGCGGCTTCGTGGGTGCCCAGCTTCAGTACGCCGCCGAGGGCCACGACGGCGATCCGGCCGGCATCTACGCGCTGAAGCTCATCAGCGATCCGGGCATGCAGAACGGCCTGTACTGGGAAACGACGGCAGACGAGCCGCCAAGCCCCGCGGGCCCGTTTGTCGCCGCCGCCGCCGCGGACGGATACCGCGCGGTCAGCGGCCAGAGAACCCCGTACCACGGCTACTACTACCGGATGCTCTACAGGCAGGGCGAGAACGCAAACGGTGGCGCGCGGGACTACTTCAAGGATGGCGTCCTGACCGAGGGCTTTGCGCTGCTGGCCTGGCCGGCGCAGTACGGCTCGACCGGTGTCCAGACCTTCATCGTCAACCGGGACGGTGTCGTTTTCCAGAAAGACCTCGGCGAGGACACGGCAACCGTCGTCGAGACGATCGAGGCCTTCGACCCCGACAGCTCGTGGACGGCCATTGCTCCGCCGGAGGAGCCCGCGGCCTGAGCTTTACGCTCAAGCACCGCGATTCGCACGGTTTCGCGGCCGGCCCGGTTCACTGCAGTGGATCGCGCCGGCCGCGGCCGTTTCGGCAGCCCCTGATTCTTGCGCGCGCTCGAAGCACTATCGTGGCGGGAACCATCTGGAGACCCGAAGTGACCGCCCCCACCACCCAGCGCATGACCCCGTCCGAAGCTCTCGTCGAAACGCTTGCCGCCAACGGCGTGACGGAAGTCTTCGGCATCGTCGGCTCGGCCTACATGGACGCGCTCGACATCTTCCCGGCGGCGGGTGTCCGGTTCATCCCCGTCGCGCACGAACAAGGTGCGGCACACATGGCAGATGGCTATGCGCGTGCCTCGGGTCGCCACGGCGTCTGCATCGCGCAGAACGGGCCGGGCATCACCAACTTCGTGACCGGCATCGCCGCCGCTTACTGGGCGCACTCTCCGGTCGTGTTCATCACTCCCGAGACCGGGTCAATGACGATGGGCCTCGGCGGCTTCCAGGAGACCGAGCAACTGCCGATCTTTTCGAAGATCACGAAGTACCAGGGGCACGTGAACAACCCGAAGCGCATGGCGGAAATCGCTGCGCGCTGCTTCGATCGCGCGATGCTGGAAATGGGCCCCGCCCAACTGAACATTCCGCGCGACTATTTCTACGGCGACATCCAGGCGGCAATCAGCCCGCCGATGCGGATCGGACGCGGCCCGGGCGACTCGGCCGCGCTCGACGAGGCCGCCACCTTGCTCGCGGACGCGCGCTTCCCGGTGATCCTGGCGGGCGGTGGCGTGATCATGTCGAGCGCCACAGCCGAGGCCGTCGCGCTTGCCGAACTCCTGCACGCACCAGTGTGCAGCAGTTATCTGCACAACGACTCCTTCCCTGCCTCGCATCCACTGTGGTGCGGTCCGCTCGGCTACCAGGGATCGAAGGCCGCGATGAAGCTGATTTCGCAGGCTGACGTCGTGCTCGCGCTCGGCACGCGGCTCGGGCCCTTCGGCACGCTGCCGCAGTACGGCATGGAGTACTGGCCGGCGAGCGCGCAGATCATCCAGGTCGACGCTGACCCGCGCGTACTCGGCCTCGTGAAGAGCATCAGCGTGGGCATCAACGGTGATGCGCGGGCTGCTGCGGCCGCGCTCTTCGAGCGGCTGAAGGGGCGCAGCCTCGCCTGTGTGGCGAACAAGGCAGAGCGCAAGGCGGGAATCGAGGGTGAGAAAGCGGCGTGGGAGAAAGAGCTGGCCGAGTGGACCCAGGAAAAGGATCCCTTCTCGCTCCAGGTCGCCGCGAACTCGAAGTACATGCACCCGCGCCAGATGCTGCGCGAGCTCGAGAAAGCGATGCCGAAGCATGCCATGGTCGCCACGGACATCGGCAACATCTGCTCGGTGTCGAACTCCTACCTGCGCTTCGACGAGCCACGCTCGATGTTCGCGGCGATGAGCTTCGGCAACTGCGGCTACGCGTTCCCGGTCATCTGCGGCGCCAAGGTCGCCGCGCCCGATCGCCCTGCGATCGCCTATGTCGGCGACGGTGCGTGGGGCATCAGCCTGAACGAGCTGCTCACGTGTGCTCGCGAGAAGATCGGCGTCACGGTCGTAGTGTTCAACAATGGCCAGTGGGGAGCCGAGAAGAAGAACCACGTCGACTTCTACTCACAGCGCTTCCAGGCCGTGAACCTCACGAACCCGAGCTGGGCCGCGGTGGCCAGGGCTTTCGGCTGCGAGGGCGTGACGGTCGACAAGCTGTCCGACGTGGGCCCTGCGCTGCAGGCCGCGGTAAAGGCTCAGGTCGACGGCAAGGCGACGGTCATCGAGATGATGGTCACGCAGGAACTCGGCGATCCGTTCCGCCGCGATGCGCTGTCGAAACCCGTCCGTTATCTCGAGAAGTACCGCGCCTACACGTAATCGTCGCGGCGCTTCAGGCGGAACTCAGGTCTCGCGGTAGCCCAGCACCACGAGCACGCAGCTGCCGTCCGCGATGACGTTGATGCCGGCCGCTACGCAGGCCTCGATCGCGCGATCGCTCTCCGCGCCGGGCTGCATCCAGACGTTCTCGATTCCCTTCCGAATCGCGTCCGCGACGATGCGCTCCGTCACTGCCGGAGGCGTGATGACGGAGATGCTCTTCGCCTCGGCGGGCAGGTCGCCGACGCTGGCGACGCACGCCGCGCCCTCGATGACGGCCTCGCGCGGATTGACCGGGATCGCGCGCCGCCCGCTCTGCTGGTAGCAGCGCAGCACCTTGTTGCCGTACTTGTGCCGCCTCGGCGATGCCCCGACCACGCCAAATGCCCTGGACTCGAGGAAGCGTCTGATCGGGTCGTGCGCGGTGCTCATCGGCTCCCCGCTTCGGGTCGGGACGAAATTGCCGTCAGGATTCCAGCGAGGATTCGCGCGGGGTTCGGCGGGCAACCCGGGACCGCGACGTCGACGGGTAAGACGTTTGAGACCGCCCCGCGGCTGGCGTAACTCTCGCCGAAAATACCACCGTTGCACCCGCATTCGCCGATCGTGACCACGAGCTTCGGGTCGGGCGTCGCCTCGTACGTCCGCAGCAGCGCCACCTCCATGCTGGCGGAGACCGGCCCGGTCACGAGCAGCAGGTCGGCGTGTCGTGGACTGGCCACGAAGCGGATGCCGAGTCCCTCGAGGTTGTAGACCGGGTTGTTGAGCGCGTGGATCTCGAGTTCGCAGCCGTTGCACGACCCGGCGTCGACGACGCGGATGCAGAGCGCGCGACCCATGACCTCGAGGATGCGGGCCTGCAGCGATTCCCGCAGCCGGAGAGCCTCGTCAGTTGCCGGCGGCGCCTCCGTCACGATCCCCACCCGGCCGATCTGGCGCAACGTCTTCCACATGGCTATAGGTCGTGACCGCTGTAGGAAAGGTTGAACGACTTGTTGATGAGCGGGAAGTCCGGGACGATGTTGCCGATGATGGCGTGCTCGAGCACGGGCCAGTTCTGCCACGACGGATCGTGCGGGTGGCAGCGGCGGATCGATCCGGCCGGTCCCGCCTCGAGTGCCACGAGCACGGGCCCGCGCCAGCCCTCGATCAGTCCTGCGCCGATGCCGCCGTCGGCGGGTGTCTCCACGTGCGAATGGTGCGCACCGGGCGGCAGGCGCCGCAGGATCTCGAGCACCAGCCGGCACGACTCCAGCAGTTCGTCGAAGCGCAGGTGCACGCGAGCGGCGACGTCGCCCGTCGTGCGCCCATGCTTGCGCGGCGCAAGCTCGGCGTACGGTTCGCACGGCTGGTCGACGCGCAGGTCGAAGGCCTGGCCGCTCGCCCGGCCCGCGAGCCCCGTCAAACCGAGCCGCGCGGCGAGCTCGGGCAGCACCTCGCCGGCACCGGCGAAGCGATCGCGGACACCCGCGTGCTCGGCGTAGATGTCATGCAGTACCTGGATCTCGGGGGACAACGACCGGATGAAGTCTCCCATGACGCGCGCACCGTCCGTGGATAGGTCCAGGCGCGTGCCTCCGGGCACTACGAAATCGAACAGGTAGCGCTGACCGAGGGCCTGTTCCGTGGCCCGCAGCAGGCCCTCCTTGAGCCGGGACAACTGGCTGAGCCCGAACGCGAAGCCCGCGTCGTTGCCGAGCGCGCCGAGGTCGCCGACATGATTCGCGATCCGCTCGAGCTCGAGCGCCAGGGCGCGCAGCCACGCCGCCCGCGGCGCCAGGTGCACGCCCGCGAGACCCTCGAGCGCCTGGCAATAAGCCCAGGAGAATGCGACCGCCGAGTCACCCGATACGCGCGCAGCGAGCCGGTGCCCTTCGAGCAGCGACAGCTCCGTGAAGCGACGCTCGATACCCTTGTGCACGTAGCCAAGGCGCTCCTCGAGCCTGAGCACTTTCTCGCCCACGACCGAGAAGCGGAAGTGCCCGGGTTCGATGATCCCCGCGTGCACAGGCCCGACCGGGATCTCGTGGACTCCGTCGCCCTCGACGCGCACGAAGGAATACGCATCCACCGCCAGCCCGGGTAAGCGCGCGGGCTGCGCGGCTCCGGCCAGAGGAGCGTAATCCGCGGGCCACGCCGCGTGTCGCAGCCATGGCCGGGCATCCGCGTCACGCGCCCGGATGCCACACATGTCCGCAGCGGCGCGCTGCATGCGGTTCGCTGCCGGAAAGATATCGTCGAGGCGGGGGTAGCCGTCATCGATCGCGGCAACACTCAGGACCAGGACGAGGACGCCCGGCTCGGCAGCGATGGCCGCGCGCACGGTGGCGCCCGACTTCCCTTCGTTGTCCGCCCAGAGCGCCATGAGCCGAGCGCCGCCGGCCGCCAGGTCCAGCGCCGCGTTCCTCCATGGGTCCGCGGCTAGAGGGAGCTCGAAGACACGCGGCGCGCCCGGAAGGGGTCTTGCGGCATCGAACAATCGCCGGAGCGCCATCTCACTCGCCCCCGATGAGCCGCGCGGCGGCGCGATACCAGTCGGCGAGATAGGGCGGGATGAACACGCCGAGCATCAGCACCAGGCCGAGATGCGTGAACACGGGCAGCAGCGCCGGTGGATGCGGCAGCCGCTTTGCATTCGTTTCGCCGAACACCATAGGCTGCACCCGCCCGAAGATCGCTGCGAACGCGACGCCGAGTGCCAGCAGCAGGATGGGCGTCGCCCACGGCTGCTGTTTCATGGCCGTCGTCAGGATGAGGAACTCGCTCGCGAATACGCCGAACGGTGGCATGCCGAGGATCGCGAGCGAGCCGAGCATCAACCCCCAGCCGATCGTGGGGCTCACGGTGATCAGCCCGCGGATGTCGTCCATGACCTGCGAGCCGGCCTTCTGCGCGGCGTGGCCCACGGCGAAGAAGATCGCCGACTTGGTGAGCGAGTGCACCGTCATGTGCAGGAGTGCCGCGAAATTCGCCACGGGCCCGCCCATGCCGAACGCAAAGGTGATGATCCCCATGTGCTCGATCGACGAGTAGGCGAACAGGCGCTTGATGTCGCGCTGACGCCAGAGGAAGAACGCTGCCAGCACGACCGACACCAGGCCGAAGCCCATCAGCATCCGCGACGGCAGTTCCGAAGTGAGCGAACCCTCGACCAGGATCTTGCAGCGGACCACCGCGTAGATCGCGACGTTGAGCAGCAGGCCCGAGAGCACGGCCGAGATCGGCGTCGGGCCTTCCGCATGCGCATCCGGGAGCCAGTTGTGCAGCGGCGCGAGACCCACCTTCGTGCCGTACCCGACGAGCAGGAACACGAAAGCGAGGCCCAGGACCGCGGGCTCCAGTTGCCCCTTGACCGCATTCAGGTGCGTCCAGAGCAGCGCACTCACTCCCTCGGCTCCGAGCACCTTCTCGGCAGCGAAGTAGAGCAATATCGTGCCGAACAGCGCCTGCGCGATGCCGACGCCGCACAGGATGAAATATTTCCAGCCCGCCTCCAGGCTCGCCGGCGTGCG
>Ga0316622_100001487_pt1 | contig 15272 bp, 10 predicted proteins | sample OWC_Aug_OW2_C1_D_FD_207646 | JGI IMG/M metagenome (GOLD analysis project Ga0316622, IMG submission 207646) | Wetland soil microbial communities from Old Woman Creek delta, Ohio, United States - OWC_Aug_OW2_C1_D5_C | ecosystem: Environmental > Terrestrial > Soil > Wetlands | place: USA: Ohio... | reverse complement strand
CCGCCAGCCAGATGTAATCGGAGAACTCCGCCAGGCTGGTGAAGACCTTGCTTCCGTTGATGACGTACGAGTCACCGTCGCGCACCGCGCGGGTGCGCAGGGCGGCGAGGTCGGTCCCGGCGGAGGGCTCGGAGTAGCCGATGGCGAAGAGGACATCGCCGCGCAGGATGCGCGGCAGGAACTCGGCCTTCTGCTCGTCCGAGCCGTACTTCATGATCGTGGGCCCGACCGAGTTGATGGTCAGAAACGGCAGCGGAAAGCCTACCCGCTGCACCTCGTCGCTGAAGATGAACTGCTCGATGGGTGAGCGCCCCTGGCCGCCGTACTCCTTCGGCCAGCCGACGCCGAGCCAGCCGTCCGCCCCCATCTTGCGCAGGGCCTTGCGGTACAACGGCCCGCCGCCCTCGCTCATCTCCACTTCCGCCCGCAGTTCCGGGGTCATGAGGTCGGCGAAGTATTCCCGCAGCTCGTCCCTCAGCTTTCTCTCCTCGGGGGTGTAATCGAGGTACATCGCTCCTTCTCCTACGCCAGAATCCTGGGCGCGGCAGAGTTCCAGTCCCATCGCTCCGGCCGAGCCCAACAAACGTTTGGTTGGTTTCGGAAGAATTCATATCGCGGGTCGACGTGAGATGAAAGAACCCCAGGGCGGATCAGCAATGTCACTGCATCGGATTCTGTACCGCCCTCAGCCCGCGGGGTGGGTCATGCGTGAGACAAGCCGGTAGGCGTCCCAGCGCGGGCCCGCGCCCACGACCAAACGCAGGATGACCACGGATTCCACTGATTGCACGGATCCAAGACGAGGTTCTTTCACCGTATCCGTGAAATCCGTGCCATCCGTGGTGAAACAATCGCCTGCGGATTTCTTCGCGCGCCGCACGGTGCCGCGGCGGCGTCCTTCGCTTTGGACACCCCGGTGTGGCCGGGGGAACGAACCCGTGCTCAGTCGGTACCGGAGGGTGCGGCCGGCTCGTACAGCCGCGCCGCCCAGACGCGGTCGAGCGGCACGCCCGCCTGCGTTTGTGCGCGACGTACGGCTTCGGCGTCGGGGGCGGCGTAGATGCAGATCATGCGGCGGCGGTCGGTCGAGAAATAGGTGCGCAGGAAGCGCACGCGGTGCTGCTCGAGGCACCAGGCCCCACGGTCCTCTATCGCCTGGATGCTCGCGAAGTCGGCGGGCGCCGCGAAGGCACGCTCGACGACGACGAGCGCCGGCTCCTCGCCGGCGAGGGGGGCGGTCAGTGGCAGACTCGGCGGGGCATGGACGGTGCAGGCCCAGGCGCGCTCGAACGGTGAGCCGAGCTGGCGGACGGCGTTGCGCACCGACTCGGCGTCGGGGGCCGCGAACAGGCAAACGAGCCGGCGCCCGTCGAGCGACAGCAGGCTCATCACGTGGTTGACGCGATACTGGGTCAAGCACCAGGCCGCCTGCTGTTCCATGGCGGGAATGTCGTCGATGCGCATCGGTGGGTCGACCAGTTGCTCCAAGACGACCGTCTCCATTTCACGACCTCCGTGCTCGCCGCGGCGTTGGCCGGCTTCTCTTCGGATCCTCGCGCGCGCCGAACTCCGCGTGCAAGCGTTCGGCGGCAGCACGGGCGTGAGCGGACACGCCCCGGAGCGCGCCTGCCTGTAGTTCGGCCAGCTGCTGCGCGCTGGTCGCCTCGTCCCCCTGCAGGGCCGCGGCGCGCGCCAGCGCCACGCGCGCCAGCACCACATCACTCGGTCGCTCCAGCACGCGCGCCAGCTGCAAGGCCTCCTCAGCACGTGAGCGCCCGAGGGCGCCGTCGCCGCGACACAGGTCGATGGTTGCCGCCGTCGTGAGCGCGTGCGTCAGGCGCTGCTTCGCGTCGACCGCACGCAGGGCGGACAGCGCCGCCTCCAGGTCACCAGCCGCGTCGTCGGCCGCGATCGCGTAACCGCAGAGGCAGGACAGCACCCGCGCGAACGGCGCCTCGCTCCCCTCGCGCAGGCGCTCGGCGATGCGGGCGAGTTCGCCGGTCAAGCGCTGTGCCTCGACGAAGCGCTCGCGCTGCAGCTCGAGCATGACGAGATGCTCGAGTGCGCGAAACTCGCCGAGCCGATCCTGCTCCTGGCGGCAGAGTTCGCGGGCACGCGCGAAGCGTTCCGCCGCCTCCTCGGGGTGGCCGGCGTACAGGCGCAACATGCCGAGGGCATCGGGGATCGCGGTGGGCTCGATCGCCAGTCGCTGTGACAGCGCGCCGGCTTCCAGCAGGAGCGCTTCGGCGTGGTCGAGATCGCGCTCGAGCAGGGTGAGGCAACGGGCGGCCTCGGCCAGGGCAACGACGCGCTCGCGTTCATCGGCGGACCGGCTCACCTGCTCGGCGCGCATCATGTGGCGCTGGGCGTCATCCCAGTCGCCGCGATCCCAGCGTAGGTAGCTGAGGATGTGGAAACCGAGGCGCGCATGTTCCATGCAGCCGTAGTCGAGCGCCCGCTGCGCCAGCTCCTCGATCGACCGGGCTGCCTCCTCTGGCTGCCATGGCTTATGCGCGGCGTAGCGCACTTCCGCCAGCTCGAGCATGAGCTTCACACGCTCGGGCTCGTCGAGTTGCTGCGCGTAGTGCATCCCGCGGCGTGCGATCGCGTCTGCCTCGGCGGCGGCGAACAGGTGCAGGTAGCGCCGGCCGGCGCCCAAGCAGGCGCGCGCGGCGGTGTCCGCCTCCCCGGCAAGCGCGGCGTGATGCGCGAGGTCGGCGATCATCTCGTCGGCCTCGGTGCGTCCCTGCAGCGCCCGGGCGATGCGCAGATGCATGAGGCGCCGCCGCGGCTCGGACAGCTCGGCGTAGACCACCTGCCGCACGAGGTCGTGCGCGAAGGCATAGGTGCCACCGTGTTGCGGCGCATCCGCCACGGCGCGGAGCAAGCCGTGCCGCTCGAGCACTTCGAGGGCGGCGACCAGCCGGTCGATGTCGATCGGTGTCAGCTCGTGCAGGCGGCGGACGTGGAACGTCTGTCCCACCACGGCGCCCCAGCGCAGCACATCGCCGGCGTCCGGGGGCAGCCGGTCGATGCGATCGCGCACCAGTTGTCGGAGCGTCGGTGGGACGTTTCCCTGCCGATGCGGTAGCGAGCGAGCGACCTCGAGGGCGAAGAGGGGGTTGCCGGCGCTCTCGACAAAGACGCGCTGCGGATCGGTCTCGGACATGACGTGGCGCACCAGCTCTGCCGTCTCCTCCGCCGTCAAAGGGTCGACGGAAATTTCCACGAGCGCACCGTCACGCCGCAAGCTGCGCAGGACCCGCAGCATGGCCTCGTTGTCGTGCAGTTCGCCGTCCCGCGCCGCCAGGGCGACGAGCACGGGCCGGTGGCGGTTCATGCGAGCGACGTAATGGAGCAGCTCGGCGGAGGCGCCATCGCACCACTGGACGTCATCGAGCACGAGCAGCACCGGAGACGCGCTGTGGGCGCGCGCGGCGATCAGCTCGACGACCGCGCCGAACAAGCGATCCCGGCTCCGTTGTTTCACCGCTTCATCGCCCAGCTCGGGCAGGAGCGGCGCCAGGTCGGCGCCGATCGTTTCCCCGATGGAGACGGCGGGTACGCGTCGCAGCGCGTCGATCCAGGGGCCGTATGGCCGACTCGTCTCGGCTTCGTAGGCGCAGCCGTCGAGCACGGTGCCGTTGCGTCGTCCGACCTCGGCCATGAGTTCGCTCAGCAGGCGCGTCTTGCCGATTCCGGGTTCACCAACGAGCAGCGCGGCGCGCAGGCAGCGCTGCGTCACGGTCTGCTCCAGCGTCGTGGCCAGACGCTGCCACTCGTTCTGCCGTCCGACCATCGGCGCCGCCGGCCGTGCCAGCGTCATCGGCGACGGCGCTGGCTCCAAAGATCTGGCCGTGGCGGCGACGCCCGGCGTGGTCGGGGCAGGGGCGTGCTGGCTGACCTCACGCCACGCCTGCTGCAGCTCCTCGCCCGTGCGCGCCCCCAGCTCGCGCAGCAGTCGGGTCGCTGCCTCGAAGTGCTGTTCGGCCTCGCGCCGACGGCCCGAGGCGCCGAGGAGGCGGATGAGACTGGCGCGCGCATGTTCGTCGAGCGGGTCGACCTGGGCAAGGGTGCGGGCGTGGGGTAACGCCGCCTCCGGCTGCCCGGCGAGTCGCTCCACCAGGGTGGTCAGAATACGCGCGTGGAGCGCGCGCGCCTCCTCGCGTAGCGCCACGCACCAGATCTGGAACTCATGGAAGTCCGACAGCTCCAGGCCTTCGAGAAACTCGCCCCGAAACCCCGTCGCCAGCTGCGCCAGCTGCTCGCTGGTCAGCGCGCCGCCGCCGTCCTTCACCTGCTCGCGAATCGAGAAGAAATCGACCTGCGCTCCCGCCAGAGCGAAGCTCACACTGCCGCCGCTGGTCACGATGCGCTGCACCCCCGGTTCGTCCACCAGCGGGCGCAGCCTGCTCAAGCTCCAGCGTAGCGCCGCACGTGGGTCGTCGGCGACGTCCCAGAACATGGCACACAGCCGATCGCGTCGCTGCGGCCGCTGTGTGCCGACGAGGTAGGCGAGCAGGGCGCGCGTCTTCTTCGACTGCGGCAGCTCCAGCCGCTTGCAGCCGCGCCAGAGCTCAAGCTCCCCCAGGAGGCGCAGACACAGCGTCGGGCTGGGCCGCAACCGATAGACGCGCAGCGGGGCGGTGATGTTCTTGACGCGGCGTTCGCCGAGGAAGTCGAAATCGAGGTCAACCTTGCCGTTCACCTCGTCGAAGACCTTTCCGGAGACGCAGACCCCGCCCGGATCGGCAAGCGGCTCCAAACGGGCGGCGACGTTGACGCCGTCACCGAACAGTGTGCCACCATCCTGCAGCACGTCGCCGAGGTTGATGCCGATGCGGCACTGCATGCGGCGGTGCGGTTCCCGCTCCTGGTTGCGCTTGGCAAGCTCGGCCTGCACGTGCGCCGCACATTCGACGGCGTCGACGGCGCTGGCAAACTCGGCCAGCAGCGCGTCTCCCGGCGCGTCCACGATGCGACCGCGGAAGCGGCTGATGTGGTCCGCAAACACACCACGGTGTTCTTTGAGGGCGCGAACCGTTTCGCCCTCGTCAGCTTCCATCAGCCGCGAGAAGTCGACCACGTCGGCGCTCAGAATCGCCGCGAGCTTTCGCTTTGCTTTTGCCATGCTGCCAGACGCGCCCGGGAGCCGAGTCTCTGGTAAGGTACACAAACGTAACGGTTTTTGACCTGATCAGCCCATCGGCGCGCGCATCCCTACATCCCTACAAAATATAGCTGAGTCGCCAGCGCGATTGAAGCAGCGCGCGCCACGAATTTCCACGCTCCTTCCAACGGCGGCTCACACGCTGCGAGTCTTAAAGGGGTACCAACACAACGGAGCGACCGCAGCAGGCGGCCGCACAACAAAGGAGGAGCACATGGATCATCGCTACACGTACCAGGCGGTCTTGGCGGCCTCGGAGCGCATCCACTGGCGCGTCGAAGACCTCATCGGCGGCGACAAGCGGCTCGACTTCAGCAAGCCGTTCCTGCCGGAGTCGCTGGCGCGGGTGGAGCCGCTGGCCTTCCTCACGGCGGAAGAGAAGCTCGCCCTCAACCACATCCGCGGCCACGGGTATCTCTACGTCTTCGGGCTGGTGGAGGAGTTCATCCTCCCGTTCGTGCTCGATCACGCGCGCCCGCAGCTGCACGCCGACGACTACCGCGTGCGCGCCCTGCTGCGCTTCGCGGGCGAGGAGGCGAAGCACATCCACCTCTTCAAGTGCTTTCGCGAAGAGTTCGAGCGCGGCTTCGGGACCCGCTGCGAGGTGATCGGTCCGCCGCACGAGATCGCGCGCGCGGTGCTGTCGCACCATCCGCTCGCCGTGGCGTTGGTCATCCTGCAGATCGAGTGGATGACGCAGCAGCATTACGTGGAGAGCATCCGCGACAACCAGGATCTCGATCCGCAGTTCAAGAGCTTGCTGCGCCATCACTGGATGGAAGAGGCGCAGCACGCCAAGCTCGACACGCTGATGGTGGAGGCGCTGGCGCAGGTGTGCCGCGGCGACGAGATCGACCGGGCCATCGACGAGTACGTGCAGATCGGCGGCCTGCTCGACGGCGGGCTGCAGAAACAGGTGGAGTTCGACCTGGACAGCTTCGAGCGCAGCCGCGGCCGTGTCCTCACCGAGGCCGAGCGCGAGGCCTTGCTGGCGGTCCAACGGCAGGCGACGCGCTGGACCTTCCTCGGCTCGGGCATGATCCACGCGAACTTTCTGGCGACCATTGAGGCGCTGCGGCCGGCCGCGCGTGCCCGGGTGGACGCGATGGCGCCAGCCTTCTGCTGACGCCCGCAAGTTTGGCCGCAGGCATAGGCAAGTGCAGTTCACCAACAGAGACCGAAACCCAATCAGTCAACCGAACGGAAAGGAGAACGAACATGGCAACGGCAACACAGCGCAAAGAGAATCGGATCAACGGTATCGACGTCGGCGCGCTCTCGGCAGTGCGGCGCGACATCGAGAACGATCCGTCCAAGGGGGCGGTGGCGTTTCGGGTCACGTCCGACTGGATGGGGCAGACGCGCAGCCGTACCACCGTGGAGTCGTATCGCATCGGCGGCCAGGAAGTGCGGCGACGCTTCCACGTCGACGTCGATGAGCCGCTCGAGCTGCTCGGTGAGAACACCGCGCCGAACCCGCAGGAGATGCTCATGACCGCCCTCAACGCCTGCATCATGGTGGGCTACGTGGTCGGGGCGGCGGTGAACGGCATCACGCTCGAGCAGCTGCAGATCGAGACCTCCGGTGAGCTCGACCTGCGCGGCTTCCTCGGGATCGACGAGCGCGTCCCTCCCGGATACGAGTCCATCCGGTACACCGTGCGGATCAAGGGTAACGGGACGGGCGAGCAGTTCCGGCAAATCCACGACACCGTCTGCCGCACCTCGCCCAACTACTTCAACATCTCGCGTCCGATCCGCTTGGACGCGCAGCTGGTGATTGAGGAGTAACGACGAGGCAGACAATCGGTCGCGTCCGGGCGGGGCATCACGACGATGCCGCCGCCCGGACTCGCAGCAGCCCGTTGAAAAGGGTGTTCCGCTCCCCCTTCGAGTGCCTCAGGGTGAGCGGAACACCTTATCTCACGAGGACTTTCCCGCTCATGCTGAGGCTCTCGAAGCATGAGCGCGCCCTTTTTCAACGGGCTGTTAGCGCTGCCTCCTCGGACGGAAGACAGAAGATTGAAGGAGACGAGCATGACAACCCCGATGTGGGTACTTCTGGGATTTGCCGGTTGGACGATCGTGACGCTTCTGGCCGGTGTGGGCGTCGTGCGCTGGAGCCAGATTCTTACCGGACGCAAACAGCTGAGCGAGTTTCCCGCCGACGTGCCGCACGGCAGTGCGCGCTACCGGCGCGCCATGAGGGCGCACGCCAACTGCGTCGAGAATCTGCCCGTCTACGGCGCGGTCGCCGTAGCCGCCACCGCGGCCGGAATCCACAGCGGAGCGGTCGACGCGCTCGCCGTCGTCTACCTGATCGCACGCGTGCTACAGACGCTGACGCACATCGTGTTCGAGGAAACCAATGCGGCCGTCGGCGTCCGCTTCGCGTTCTTCTTCACCCAGCTGATTTGCGTGAGCGCAATGGGCGTGACCGCGGCCGTCCGCGCCGCCGGGTGGACGTAGCGAGGCGCTGCGGTGCCGACGGACAGCTCCCGTTCAGTTGGGCTTCGACGTCTTGCACTTGGCGAAAGCCTTCCAGCAAATGTTCCTTGTCGCGCGGGGCGGGGCGCAGTATGAACCGATTGCGCGGGACTGTTGATGTCACTCGATCGGCTTGCCTTCGGCCAGGTCGGAGCGACTGGCGCGCCCGCCGCGGGCGGTCTGCCGCCCATTCCGGCCTATCGCACGTGGGAGGATGTGTTTCGTAAGCAGTGGGTCTGGGACCGGGTGGTGCGCAGCAGCCACTGGGTGAACTGCTGGTATCAGGCCCATTGCGCCTGGAACGTGTACGTGAAGGACGGCATGGTCTGGCGTGAGGAGCAGCCCGCCGATTATCCGCAGGTGCGCCCGGACGTTGCCGACTTCAACCCGCGCGGCTGCCAGAAGGGCGCCTGCTTCAGCGAGCGCATGTACGACTCGACACGGGTGAAGTTCCCGTGCGCGACGACACGCACCGTTTCCTGCGCGGCGCGGACCTCAAAGACGGCGGTGACGGAGACCAGCTCTATCTGCACGACCCGACGCGCGGTGTGGTGCCCGCGCCGGGGCGCAGCCTGGCGCTCGACGGCCTCGTGCCCTCGCTCGAGGGCCGCTTCGAGGTGACGCTCGCCAACGGCAAGAAGGTCGGTGTGCGCCCGGTCTTCGTGGATGCGTGCCGCGAGAGCTGCCGAGCCTGCGTGCCCCAGCGCTTCGATCAACTGTCCGATCTCCTCCTCGCTCGGCCCTGCGAGTGCGATGCGCTGCACCTGCGGTGGGTAGCAAGGGGACTGCAGCACCGCGGTGAGCGGCTGCCCCTCGCTCACGTCGATGTCGCGGTAGGTCGCGAAGACCAGAATCCGGGCCTCCTGCAGTTCTTCGGTCAGAAAGCGCAGCAGCTCCACCGCAGCGGACTGCGCCCAGTGCAGATCCTGTACCCGAGGAAGTTGAACGGCTCGCGCCGCGCCTCTCGGATCGACGTCTTCCGCTCGGTGAGGGTCAGTCCGCTCTTCCCGATCACCGCCGTGTCCTTGATGCCACGGATTTGCATGGGCATCCGGCGGGCCGGCATTAGGGTTTTCCCTAACTTGACAGAGGTTCCGCTTCGGGAGCAATACTGGTCTCCAAGAGCGGTCCTGCCGGATTCTTCAGCTTGGGGGGAGGTTTCACGGGTGGTGTCGGGTGTTCCTTTTGCTCCGACAGGCCCTCCTGCTGCAGCATCCACGTGTTCCCAATCCCACTAGGAGGCCAAAGATGAACTCCAAGCCTTTTCTTACCACCCTGGTCACTGCTCTGGCGCTGATCTGTCTGTTGTCGCCATCACGCCAGGGATCGGCAGCTCTGGCTCGGACATTTGCCCGGTCTGAGAGAATGATCTTTTTCGTCTCCGACGGCATGCGCCCTGACCTGATGAGCCGTTACGTCGCCGAAGGGGTCATGCCCAGCTATGCGAGCCTGATCAACCGGGGAGTCGAGGGTTACAACGGTCTCCTGCAGGCTTTCCCGGCGAATGACGGTGTGGGCTGGCCCACCCTGGCCACCGGCACCTTTCCTGGTGAGCACGGCTCTACCAACAACACCTTCCACCGCATCGGCGAGGGGAACTTCAACAACCGCTCCACCTTTACCGTCGCGGGCATTCTGCAGGCCGACACACTGCAGCAGGCCGCGGAACGAGCCGGGAAGAAAGTCGTTGCGGTGGAATGGGCTGGCGTGCACGGCATCTCGCCCGCCTTGGCCGGACCGGTCATCGATTTCCGAAACTTCTTCTCGACCCGCGGCGTTTTGACGTTTCCGCTCGTGGCCGACGAACAGGCCAACGCCGCAAGATTCGGTCTCTCTTACCAAGTCGCCGCGTTTGCCCCAGCCGCGGGCTGGATGAACGTACCGTCGAGCGATCCGGCGAGTCCGGCACAAGAAGCCGTTCTCACCGTGGCGACGACCTTCGCCGCTCAGAATCCAAACCGCACGTACAACCTGTACATCTACGACAGTGTCATGGACGGCATCGCCGCATACGACCGCGTCTTGCTCACCCGGAGCGGGGCCGCCAAGGACGGCAGCCAGTCCGCAGCCGATCTGGCCGTAGGTGACTGGGCCGACATCAGGCTCGTGGGCGCGGATGGTCTCATCGGGGCCCGCGCCGGACAGACGGCCGGTTTTTACGTCAAGCTGATCGACCTTGGCGGCGACCTCAGTTCGTTCAGGCTCTACTTCACCTCGGTGACGCGCGCGATTGCCACCTGTGCGTGCGACCCTAACTTGGAGAGCACACTCGTCGACATGTTCCCCACGAGCACGGCGGCCGACTTCGCGCCGGTGGAGGCGGGCCTCGTCGGCGAGGACACCTACGTCGAACAGGGCCTGAAGTGGGCGGACTTCCACTGGCCGGCGCTCGAGTACATCCTCAGGGTGGTCCAGCCGGACACCGATCTGCTCTTCCTCGGCTACCCGACCACGGACGAGTTCAGCCACGAGTTCATGGCCCTGGTCACGCCCACCGATATAGATGGTGCCCCAAACCCATTCTTCGATGACGCCACCAATGATGACGTTCCTGATGGGCGCGTGAGTGCCCGCGAGGGATACATCCGCTCGGCGTACGAAGGGGCCGATCAGACCTTGGCCTTGGGCCGGGACCTCATGGGTGGCGACGCGACTGTCTTTGCCGCCTCCGACCATGGCTTCGCTCCGCAGTGGTACGCGGTGAACGTAAGCAAGATCCTGGCTGATCTGGGGCTGGGCGCAGAGCAGACGAGCAACTGCCGCGCAGCAGCCGGGGCCATGGCCAAGGAATGCCATGTCGGCGGCACCGCTCAGATCTACATCAATCTCGCCGGCCGTGACCCGGGCGGCACGGTGCCCGCGGCGAATTACGAAACCGTGCGCGATCAGATTGTCGCGGCGTTCCAGAGCCTGACCGACCCGGCAAACCCGGGGAAGCAGGTCGTGGCCGCGGTGTTCAAGAAAGAGGAGCTGCGGAATGTGGATGGCAGCGACTCCCTGCATCCGAGCCGCAGCGGCGATGTGGTCGTCGTCTTCCGGCCGCCTTACCAAACCGAAGTGCCCACACCCGGACAGGTCTTTGCCGCCTCGCTGTTCTTCGGCCAGCACGGCTATCTGCCGGAGTTGGTTGACCTTGCGCACAACGTCAACATGCACGGCGTCTTTGTCGCCGCCGGCCCCGGCATTCGCAAGCAGGAACCGGTCATGGGCATCCGGGCCATCGACCTGGCTCCGACGATCGCCTTTTTGATGGGCATCCCCGGGCCGCACCACGCCCGCGGCAAGATTCTCTACCCGCTCTTCCCCAGCCCCGGTCAGTTGAGAGAGGCGACAATCTTGCAGATCAGCGACTACCACGGTCAGCTCGTGCCTCTCTCGGAGGCGGCCGACAACCTCAGCGAAGCTGGCGCGAGCAACCCCGCCTTCGCCATCGGCGGGTCAGCTTTCCTGAAGCCGTGGTTCGACGTGTACCGGGCCGAGGCCCCTGACGGCTCGCTCACCGTCGCCGGAGGCGACTCGGTCGGTGCGACCCCGCCCATCTCCAATTTCTTCGGGGACAAACCCACCATCGAACTGATGAACCTGATGGGCTTCACCTCTGACGGGCTGGGGAACCACAACTTCGACCGGGGGCAGACTTACCTGAGGACCGAGCTCATCCCGCTGGCAGTGTTCCCCTACCTGTCAGCCAACATCATCAACCCTGTGACCGGAAAGACGCCGCTCGAATGGATGCCCTCTGCCGTATTCAAGTTCAACAGCTTCAAGCTGGGCGTGGTTGGCTTCTCGAATAGCGATCTGCCTTCGCTGATCTTCCCCGGGAACCTCGACCCGTTCGTGGTGAGCGATCCGCTGGTAGCGGTGAATGCCGAGGCGGCCAAACTGCGTACGAAGGGCAAGATCAATGCCATCATCGCCGTTGGGCACGAAGGGGCAACGGGAGGCACGATGACCGCTCCGACCGGGCCGCTCATCGATCTGGCCGACAACCTGGTGGGCGTGGATGCCGTCCTCGGCGATCACACCGATTTCCAGGTGATCGCCACCAGGCCCAACGGCGTCCTCGTTACAGAGAATCGCAGCAAGGGCATTCGCTTCACGCGGGTCAGACTCGCCGTGGATACCAACACCAAGCGGGTCGTGTACAAGACGGCCGATCTCCACAAGCCGTGGAACATCGGCGTGACGCCTGACGCGACGATTCAGGCCGAGATCGACATGTTGAACACCCAGCTGGCGCCGATCTTGGGCACGGTGGTTGGGGACGCGACCCGGTTCGTCCCGCGCGCCGATGCGTGCGGGCAATCGGCGGGTCGCACCTGCGAGTCTCTGGTGGGGAATCTGACCACCGACGCCATGCGCACCACCTACGGCACCGACTTCGCCATCACCAACGCCGGCGGCCTGCGGGCCGACTTGACCTGCCCGACCACCGACAATCCCGGCGACTTTTGTCCGCCGTACACCCCGCCGCCGTACCCCATCACGCGCAGCCAGGTGCTGAGCGTCCTGCCCTTTGGCAACGTGGTGGCCACCCTCACGATCGATGGAGCCGAGCTCAAGACCTATCTCGAAAACGCGGTGTTTAGCATGCCCGCTGCGAACGGCCGCTTCGGACAGATATCCGGCCTGTGCTTCACCTACGACATCTCCGCCCCGGCCGGCAGCCGCGTCACCAGCGCCGTCCGCCAGGCTGCGGATGGGAGCTGCACCGGAGCACCGATCGACCTGACGGTCGCTGTCACCTACACCCTGGCCATCAACGACTTCATGGCTACCGGCGGTGATGGCTATCCCTTTGTCTACGGGCGCGTCGCGACTCAAGACTACATGGATCAGGTGCTGGCCGACTTCGTCGCCGCCAACACCCCGGTGAGCCCGTCCATCCAGGGGCGCATCAACTGCACCACCAGTGGTGCAACCGCCTGTCCGGTGGTTGTTCCCTGAGTGACGAATGGGCTGGCTATCGCGCGGCCTGAGGACGGCGCGATAACCAGCCCGGCTTTCCTCCCCGGCGGAGTCGTCGGTCACGCCGGGCAACACGCCGCCCGGCGCGAGCGCATCTTCGCCAGAATCTGTGGGTACTCCGACGGTTCACGCCCGAGAAAAGCCTTGCAGGACCGCGCATCCTGCTTCGAGAAGGCACCGACGATTTCGGTGCTCACTTCCGTCATGCCCGCGCACGGCCTGCCCCCGCGAAAGCGTGGGGCGGGCATCCAGATCGCCCTGTTGGGAGCAAACCGTTGTGGCGCAATGGATTCCCGCTTCCGAGACTGTCGATTTTCTCGGTTCAGCCCCATGTCGTTGGAGTAAAGGCCCTTTGTGTCCCTCTCCCGCCGGCAATGCGGGAGAGGAAATCCGAATCGCATGGAAGCTGGTTCTGAGAAAATCGACAGTCTCTTCCGCGGGAATGAGGACGGAGGCACGACGGTGGCGAGTTTACCCACAAATATGTGCCCGGTTTGGCGCCTCGCCGCTCTCCTCCCGATCGCGGCGACTCAGATGCAAACTATCATCGAACACCAACCGCGCCGTCTCAAAGCTCACCCCGTGCCGGTGCGAAGACCATCCGCTTCGCTTCGGAGGACGTCTGAGGCAGGGCCTCATGAGACGTCAGGCAGGCCCCGAAGGCCTGCCTGACGTGCACCGGTTGCCCGGCGCTCAGCGCACCGGCTGGCGGCGATTACGGCACCGACGGACAGCTCCCGTTCGGCGTTCCGTCGTCGAAGGCATCACGGTCCAATAGGAGCGGAGTCTGAAGGTCGATGTCATCGGCAGCATGCGCCGCCAGACAGAAACGGCACGCGATGTGTTCGCTGACGCAGGCGGCGAAGGCACCGTCCGTCGCGGTCGTGCACGCACCCTCGAAGACCGGACCGATGGGGCTGAGGCCCTTGGCGATGCACTTCTGCACCTCGTTCGCGAGCTTCAGTTCCGACTTGGCAACGTTCAGATCGCTGCTGCGGGTGCTTGCACTTCTCGTCCGGCTTGTCCACAATCCGGCCGCGTCATTGTGCGCGAGTACGAAGGGGGTGCTCGGTGGACCTGCGCTATTCGGACGCGGAAGAGACGTTCCGCAGACAACTCCGGAGCTGGCTGAAAGACGCTGTCCCCGCGTATGGTGAGCCACCCCCAGCGCACGATTGGCCCGCCCGCCGCGCGTACGACACGGGCTGGCAGCGCAAGCTCTACGAGGCCGGCTACGCGTGCATCGACTGGCCCAAGAAGTACGGCGGCCGGGATGCGTCGCCGACGGAGCAGCTCGTCTACTACGAGGAGATCGGACGCGCCCGGGCGCCCTACGTCGGCGTCAATTTTGTCGCGATCAAGCACGGCGGGCCGACGCTCATCGTCGAGGGGACGCCCGAGCAGCAGGCGCGCCACATCCCGCGCATCCTCAAGGGCGAAGAGGTGTGGTGCCAGGGTTTTTCCGAGCCCAACGCCGGCTCCGACCTGGCGAGCCTGCGCACGCGCGCCGTGCGCGACGGCGATCACTACGTCGTCAACGGCCACAAGATCTGGACCACCTATGCGCAAGTGGCCGACTACTGCGAGCTGCTCGTGCGCACCGACCCCGATGCGCCCAAGCACAAGGGCATCAGCTGGCTGATCCTGCCGATGAACCTCCCCGGTATCGAGATCCGGCCGCTCCGAACCCTGGTTGGAGAGGGGGAGTTCAGCGAATTGTTCCTGGAGGACGTCCGTGTCCCCGTCGAGAATCGGGTCGGAGCGGAGAATGACGGCTGGCGGGTCACCAACGTCACGCTGCGCTTCGAGCGGGGCACTGCCTTTGCCGCCGCGATCTACTTGCAGCAGGAGTTTCTGGCCGACATCGCCCGTGCCGCGCGACAGGTGACGCGCCACGACGCCCGCGCCTGGGACGACGCGGCCCTGCGCAAGGAGATCGGGCATGCACAGGCGGAGCTCGACGCGCTCTGGGCGATGGTCAAGATGGGCGTGTCGGAGGTCAGCAAGACTGGCATTCCAGGAATCGGCGGCGTCGCCGTGAAGCTGCTGTACAGCGAGTTGGATCAGCGCCTCGGCGATCTGGCGATGCGCGTGCTCGGACGTGCCGGTCTGAGCCGCGACGACATTGGCGAGTTGCCCAGCAAGCGGTTCCTCGCGGTGGCGCTCAAGTCCTTGAGCCTCACGATCGCCGCGGGCACCTCGCAGATCCAGCGCAACATCATCGCCGAGCGCATCCTGGGTCTGCCGAAGGAGCGTTAGCGGATGGATTTCCGAATTACCGAGGAGCAGCAAGTCCTCCGCGACGGGGTGCGGTCGTTCTGCCAGCAGCGCATCACCGTCGAGCGACTGCATGAACTCGCCTCCCAGGACGGTTTCGACCGATCGCTATGGAAGGAGCTGGCGGATCTCGGTGTCTTCGGCCTCCGCCAAGCGGAGGCGCGGGGCGGTTCGGGGCTGGGCATGGCCGAAGCCGTGCTGGTTTTCGAGGAGCTCGGCCGCTGTCTGGCGCCAGGTCCGGTGCTCTGGAGTCACCTCGCGGCGGACCTCGTCGACGGCGCCACCAGCGGCGCGGTGGTCGTGGGCGCACTCGACCTCACGAGCGCGGCGGCCGAGCCGTACCTGGTGGAGCACTGGCAGGCGCTCGATG
>Ga0316622_100001486_pt1 | contig 15277 bp, 9 predicted proteins | sample OWC_Aug_OW2_C1_D_FD_207646 | JGI IMG/M metagenome (GOLD analysis project Ga0316622, IMG submission 207646) | Wetland soil microbial communities from Old Woman Creek delta, Ohio, United States - OWC_Aug_OW2_C1_D5_C | ecosystem: Environmental > Terrestrial > Soil > Wetlands | place: USA: Ohio... | reverse complement strand
TGAGGGAGTATCAGTTATGGCAGCATTTACTACCACCAGGATGAGGCAAGAAAACTTCCTGAAAATAATAATGTTCATCGTCATCTCTACCATTCTGATTTTTTATGCAGACATCATCACACCCCTTGGATTCGCTGTCTGGATTCTGTACTTCATCCCTCTAGTCCTGACCCTCTATTTGGAGTGGAAATTTGCCCCAATCGCGAGTGCAGGCTTTTTCCTCCTTCTCCTTGCGATCAGTTACTTTTTCTCTCCACGCGACATATCGGAGCTTTTTGCCCTCATCAATCGTCTATTCTTTTCTGCGATGCTGATAGTAACGGCAATTCTTATTACCCGTTATAAGCAGAGCATAGAAGATCTCCAGAAAAGTGAGAGGAAATACCGTTACCTGACAGATTGGTCCCCGGATGCCATTATGGTTCAACAGGAGGGAAAAATCGTCTATACCAACCCAGCAGGCCAGCGCCTGTTTTGGGCAAGTACCAACGAAGAACTCCTGGGAAGAAATATACTAAATTTGATCTCTCCGGACGAAAAGGAGAATATAAGTCAGAAATTAGATCAGGCATTACTGGGAGAGAAGATGCAGATACTACAAACCAACCTGGTTCGTCTTGATGGTAGGAGAATCCCTGTCGAGGGTTGGTTGGGTGAAATAATTTGGGAGGGGAAGAACGCTGTCCAGATTATTTTACGGGAGCTTTCAGAAGCTAAATTATGTCCATCCTCGTCACCTGTAACAGAGCCGTAGAGCCTTAAAAAGCTAGAGAATACGGATTCAAATATCCATAGTATACATATCGAGGAAACTCTGGAATCAAGTGAAAGAAATCAAAATCAAAATAATACTTTACAACCTCATGAAAAGGGGGAGTTGATTGGATTGTTGCTCTATGGAGGTTTTCCACAGGGCTGAAAATTCAGGAAAGTGATATCTCTTTCTCTCTAAAATACCGTACCCTGCCTGTCCCAGCTCCTTCGGACAGGCAGCATTCATCCAAGAACAGAATGAGGTCACGTACACGGTAACGAGGCGATAAAAACCACGAACAACAAGGTGGCGGCTGGTGGCACCACTTGGCCCTCCCTCTCTGTGCTCCAAAATTGCTCTTGTGGGACAATCATACATTCGGCGTGAAGGTAAAAATGACGAGCGGGAAACATAAGCTCTTTACTCTGGTTTCCCGACCCCGGACCCATTCATCAGACCGTACTCAATCTCATAAAATCCTCCTCCCCGGTGCTCGAATGTCGGGTAGTAGTGACTGAGCTGTTGCCCTTCGGCGTCCTTGATCTGCCTGAGGAGTGTTGCCTGGTTGCTGGCATCATGCCCGGCGAGGACCCCGTGCGTGGTCTCCTCCTCCCTCTTCCAGGACTGGGCAGGGACCGATACCGGCGGGGTGGTGACTGAATGCTCCTTCGGGTCGAAGGAGGAAATCATCTGCTGCGTTTCATTCTTCGCTTTAATCTTCTGCTGGCGTTGCCAGTACGCGACAATGGCGATCACGATGGCAACGAGCCCTTCATCAGTCTGATGAATCGAATTTCACGACGAACTGAGTCGTAATGAACACCGCGCAAGTTCCGGTGACCGTGAGCCCGATCCTGCCCCCTCAACAGCTCACGCATCACCAACCGTTTATGCTATCCGGATCAATCATTCATGAATCTCTAAACAGCCAAGGATGTACCGATGGACAGGAACCAGAAACGATGGTTATACGTCTCTCTTGGATTCTCGGCAGTTGTCCTTGTCGCAGTCCTCTACTTTACCGTTGACGCCTCCACCGTCCAGTATCTCCGGGCGCTCAATCCGTTCTGGCTTGTCCTTGCTCTCTCCGCCCACGTGGCAGCCCTCTGTTTCTGGGCGCTCCGGATCCAGTTCATGAGCAGATCCCTCGGATACAAAGTAGGATTTCTCTACTCGTTCAATCTGGTCTGTGCCAACATGCTGCTTGCGGCGGTGACTCCCTCATCTGCCGGTGGAGAACCGGTGAGGATCCACGAGCTCTACAAGGCGGGAGTAAAGGTCGGGGACGCCTCGGCCATCGTGATCACCGAGAGGATCCTTGATGGGATCGTACTTGGTATCGGTGGGGCTTTCTTCATGTTCGTGCTCGGCAGTGAATGGAAGCGGATTGGATCGGTCTTCAGCTATGTTATGTACATCTCATGGATTGTCGTGACCGTCATTGTCGTTCTGTTCATCTATTCGGTGAAGAACCCTGGCCTCATGAAACGGATCATCCATTACTGCTCCCGGTGGTTCACCCGGACCTGGGAGAGTAAAAAGATCGAGCAGTTCGCCCAGTCCGTCGATCGCGAGGTCGATAACTTCCATACTACGCTGGCAGAGTTCCTCAGCCACGGAAAAGCAGGACTGGTGTATGGCCTGGTATTTACCGCACTCTTCTGGTTCTGCGAGTTCATCATCGTTTCATTCCTCCTGATCGGACTCTCGCAGCCACCCATATTCGTCGAATCCCTGATCATGCAGCTCGTGATCGCCCTCATCATGATGATCCCCCTCACCCCGGGCTCATCCGGGATTGCGGAGATCTCGTTCACCTCGCTCTACGGCCTCTTTGTAAACTCATCCATTCTTGGGATCCTGGTAGTGCTCTGGCGGGCGATCCTCTTCTATTTCAACATCCTGCTAGGCCTCGTAGCGAGCCTGGTTATCGTGCAGCGCGAAGCACGATTGGCCGAGTGAAAGGAGGACCTTATTGTCCGCATTTAAAGCTTCATGTTCTGTAATGAGACTTTCTCCCCCGCTCAACCCTGATGAAGAGTGAAACTATTTACCCTTCCAGGGGAAGTCAAGAGTAATCCCACAAGGCTGGTCCTGAGGATACGTATTGCCTTGGGAAGGAACAGATGACCCCCCCATGAGTGGCGATTCAGAACGACGTCCGGATCTGCCAGGATCCAACAAGATGCACGCACTGCCTGTTCAAGACGTTTACCAGGTCCTGGCATCAGGCCCGGGAGGGTTGACGGAACAGGAAGCCAGGGATCGTCGCTCCCGGTTCGGGCCGAATGTGATCCGCGAGGTGAAAAGAACTTCCCTCATCTGGAAATTTATTGCCAATTTTACCCACCTGATGGCGATCATGCTCTGGATAGGCGGGGCAGTCGGTTTCATCGCACAGCTCCCCCAGCTCGGGATAGCAATCTGGATGGTCAACATCATCAACGGCCTCTTCTCCTTCTGGCAGGAATACCGGGCTGAAAAGGCGACAGAAGCCCTGAAACGACTCCTCCCTTCCTATGCCAGGGTTATCCGCGATGGTGAAGAGCACCGGATACTATCAGAGGATCTTGTCCCTGGAGACCTGATGCTGTTTTCTGAGGGAGATCGGATATCGGCAGATGGACGACTCGTGGAAGGAGCCGACTTGCGGGTCGATCAGTCCACCCTCACAGGAGAATCGCGCCCGATACGGAAAACAAGTGATCCAGTGGTGCAGTCTGGTATCACCATCACCGATATCCCGAACCTGGTGTTTACCGGGACGAATGTAGCGACGGGAACAGGAAAGGCTGTCGTGACGGCCACCGGGATGGCAACCGAGTTTGGCAAGATTGCCGACCTCACGATGTCGGTGAAAGATGAACTGAGTCCCCTGCAGAAAGAGATGGCGTTTGCGACAAAGATTGTGACCGTCATTGCCTGCAGTGTAGGGGTGATCTTTTTCCTCCTCTCCGCGGTGCTTGTAGGGGTGAACATTACCGAGAGTTTCATCTTTGCCCTGGGTATGGTCGTGGCATTCGTGCCGGAAGGCATGCTCCCCCTGGTAACCCTCTCCCTTGCCATGGGAACCCAGCGGATGGCGGAGAGAAATGCCCTGATCAAACGGCTTTCTGCGGTCGAGACGCTGGGGTGCACGACGGTGATCTGCACCGATAAGACCGGGACGCTCACCCAGAATGAGATGACAGTCCGCGATCTCTGGCTTCCCGATCGCCAGTTGACGGTCACCGGCACCGGATACACGCCGGAAGGCCAGGTTCTCGAACACGGCGCTCCGGTGCAGACCGATACCGATCTGTACGAGCTGCTCCTGGCGGGGAGCCTCTGCAACAATGCCCGCCTGATACCCCCCAATGCCCATTCGTCTTCATGGAAGATCCTTGGCGATCCTACCGAGGCGGCGATCAAGGTTGTGGCCTTGAAAACCGGGCTTGACCCCGATAAGGAAACCAGGCAGAGACCGCGTTTTCGCGAACTACCCTTTGACTCAAACCGCAAACGGATGACCACCATCCACCGGGCAGGAGACGCCCGCATCGCGTACGTGAAAGGGGCACCACACGAGATCATCGGCCTTTGCACGGGCATCAGGATAAAAAATGAATATTATCCGATCGCAAAGGAGGTAACGGAGCGGATTATCGCTGCAAACGACCAGTATGCCCGGAACGGGCTCCGGGTACTTGCAATTGCAGAGCGGCCACTCCCCGATCTCCCTGATGACCACCGTATGGAAGTCGTTGAGCGTGACCTGACGTTCCTTGGCCTTGCCGCCATGCTGGACCCCCCACGGGAGGAAGTCGCGATTGCCGTTGAGAAATGCCACCGTGCAGGCATCCGTATCGTGATGATCACCGGAGACTATGGGCTGACGGCGGAGAGCATCGCACGCCGTGTCGGTATCATCACACAGCCAAAGCCCCGTATCATCAATGGTAGCGAGCTCGATGCAATGGATGAGAACGGACTGAAAGAGGTGCTCGGCGACGAGGTCATCTTTGCCCGTGTCGCGCCTGAACATAAACTTCGGGTGGTCACCGCCCTCCAGGAACTCGGGCATGTCGTCGCCGTGACCGGTGATGGGGTGAATGATGCTCCCGCGCTCAAGAAAGCCGATATTGGGGTTGCAATGGGCATTACCGGAACGGACGTTGCCAAGGAAAGTGCCGTCATGATCCTGACCGATGACAATTTTGCCTCAATCGTCAATGCGATCGAAGAAGGCCGGGGGGTCTATGCCAACATCAAGAAATTCATCGGGTACATCTTCACGAGCAATACTCCGGAGGCTGTACCCTTCATTCTGTGGGCATTGAGCCGCGGGAGAATCCCTCTCGCCCTCAATGTCATGCAGGTGCTCTCAATCGATCTCGGGACCGACATGGTCCCGGCTCTCGCCTTGGGAAATGAACCTCCAGAGCAGGGGGTAATGGACCAGCCGCCTCGCGACCGGAATGAGCATGTGATCAACAGGCCTCTCATCCTCCGGGCATACTTATTTCTCGGATTGATTCAGAGTGTCGCTGCAATGTCGGCGTTCTACTTCATGTACTGGATCAACGGGTACTGGGGGCAGTGGCTTGATCTGCCTGCATCCGGTATGTTGTACCAGGCAGCCACGGCGATGACGCTTGGTGCGGTCGTTACCACCCAGATCGGCAATCTCTTTGCCCAACGGACCGAACGGACCTCTGCATTCAGGTTGAGCTGGTGGTCAAACCGGATGCTCTGGATAGGGATAGCGTCGGAACTGCTGATTGTATCGGCGATCGTATATGTACCGTTTTTCCAGCAGATCTTCGGGACTGCCTCATTCCCGTTGATTAACTGGGTGTTTCTGTTTGCATGGACTCCTTCATTGTTCCTTGCGGATGAACTGAGGAAGGCGATCCTGCGAAAGAGGGAGCGAAGGACCATGTCAACAAGGAGGTGGAGTGTATGAAAATCATGATAATTGGGTGTGGCAGACAGGGGGCCGAGCTGGCAAAGGTCCTCGTTCTGGATGGATGTGAAGTGATGGTGATAGATTCAGATCCTGCCGCATTCATGCGATTAGGACCGTCATTCGGAGGACGGGTGATCCTTGGAAATGGGATCGACAGAGAGATCCTCATAGAGGGAGGGATTGAACGGGCTGACGGCATGGCGGTCGTGACCGCAAGTGATGAGATCAACATCGTGATCGCCCGTGTTGCACGACAGGTGTTCGCAGTCCCCCGTGTCGTGGCACGCGTGCATGAACCGCTCAAGGCCGAGATCTACGAGCGGCTGGGCTTGATGACCGTCACCCCGGTCAGGCTCGGCACGCAGCGTTTCAGGGAACTCCTCACCTTTTCACCCCTTTCCCCACTCAAGCGGCTGGGAAATGGTGAGGTGGGAATTATCGAGATGGAAGTGCCCCGATCGCTCGTAGGACGGACAGTGAATGATCTGATCGTGCCGGGAGAGATCCAAGTGATCGCCATTACCAGGGGCAGGAGAACCGAGATCCCGATCTCAGGCACCGTATTCCAAGAGAAAGATACCATTCATGTAGCGGCGGAATCTGGTTCTATGAATCGCCTGAGATCGCTGCTCGGGATGTCGTGAGGTGATTCGGAATGAAATACGTCCTCGTTGTAGGTGGTGGCAAAGTAGGAAGTTATCTCGTATCGCTTCTCCTCGCTGATGGTTATACCGTCAGAGTGGTGGAGGGAAACAAGGAGGATATCTCACGGCTCCACAAGGAGCTCCCGAAGGGGATACTCGTTGAGGGAGACAGCACCGATCCGCTCGTGTTGGAATCTGCAGGGATCAGGAATGCCGATGTCGTGGCAGCGGTGAGCAGGGGTGATGCGACCAACCTCGTAATCACCAGTCTCGCCCGTTTCGAGTTCAATGTCCCCCGGACTATTGCGCGGGTCAACACCCCGAAGAATGCCTGGTTGTTCACGCAGGAGATGGGCGTTGATGTTGCGTTGAACCAGGCCGAGCTGATGGCACACCTGATTGCCGAGGAGATGACCCTGGGGGATATGATGACCTTGCTGAAATTGCGGAGGGGCCAGTACTCGATTGTCGAGTACCAAGTAGGTCCCTCGACTCCTGCAGCGGGCAAACAGGTCCGGGATCTCGATCTCCCTCACGATTGTGTCCTGACTGCGGTCCTTCGGGGAGGGGAGATGCACGTGCCTCGGGGTGAGACCGTCATACAACCGGGAGATACGGTTCTCGCCCTTGTGCACAGCTCTCAGCTCGACCGGCTTGCCTCCCTGCTCATCGGGGTGTCATGAGATCTGTACTTATCGGAATGAGTGACACTTCAGAGACCAGATCAATCCATTAATCCGGTAAATATTCTTTCTTTCCGGGTATGTAGAGTGCGGCAGTGTACTCCTCGATGAACATTGAATGTTTGCACTAGGTCATCGATCCCCACTGCTTCACAAAGAATCGTATGAAAGGCCAGAGCAGGATCACAGGGAGCGTGATGAGGATGAGAAACAGCCACTGGTACAGGTCGAGAGGAACCGTGGAGAAGAAGGCTCCCCCAAACTGGACAATGAGGACCTGGATGGCCAGAATGAGTGCCATTATCCAGAAAAATGCTGGATTACCTCTGAAGAAACGGGGCATAATCCCATTGATCCCCCTGCAGTTGATCCCATTCCATACCTGTGCCACCACGAATCCTGCAAAGAAAGCGGTTGCCTGCTGCTCAGCCGTCTGCATAAAGGGGATCCCCTGGGAGAGGGCAAGCATCCCGACGAGGATATAGGCCACAGCGGTGATCAGGATGGCCCATTTCATGTAGGGGGTGATCACGGGGTCGTCCTTCGGGATGGGGCGGCGTTTCATCAGGGCAGGATGCGGAGATTCTGCGCATAAGGCCAGGGCAGCCAGGGAGTCCATGACGATGTTGATCCAGAGCAGCTGGACGATGGTGAACGGGGGAGGAAAGCCGAGGACCGGGGCGAGGAAGGTGAGCACGGCTGCGGAGATACTGATGGTCAGCTGGAAGATGAGGAACCGCTGGATATTCTCATAGAGGGCCCTCCCCCACCATATCGCATTCTTGATGGTAGGAAATGAATCATCGAGCAGGATGATATCGCTCGCCTCCCGTGCAACCTCGGTCCCTGCAATCCCCATGGCAAGACCGACATCCGCATGGCGAAGGGCTGGTGCATCATTGGTCCCGTCCCCGGTCACCGCCACCACCTCCCCCTGGTCCTGGAGGGTCTTGACGAGGAGGAGTTTATCTGATGGCTCGGAGCGGGCAAGCACCTCCATGGTACGGGCTGCGATGGTCCGTTCCTTGTCGGGAAGACTCCGGAACTCACTCCCGGAGAGAACAGTTCCCGTCGTAAGAATCCCCGTTTCCCGGGCGATTGCCGTGGCGGTCAGCGGGCTGTCTCCGGTGACCATCTTGACGGTGATCCCCGCCTTTCTGCAGGTGCTCACTGCATCAGACACGTCCGGCCGCACCTCATCGCGGATGCCGACAGAGCCGTCCCAGACAAGGAGAGGAGCTCCCCCGCCAGTAACTTCAGCATGAGCGAATGCGAGGGTACGCATTGCCCGCTTAGCCAGTTCATGGATCTGGTCGAGATCCGGGGGAGGAATACAGGAGGTGGCAAGGATCTCAGGCGCACCCTTGACGAGGAGAAACGATCGCCCGCAGAGCTCCACAACGGTCGACATCTGCTTCTTCCTCGAGTCAAAAAGGTCCTGCGAGCCGGGAGGATACCGGCCCCGGAGATCCTGGTAAGCAATCCCCCCGTGGTGAAGCCACCGGAGCAGGGCAGCCTCGGTCGAGTTCCCCACCGTCATGAGTTTTCCCTCGCGCGGGCAGAGCTCGGCAGTGCTGTTCAGGGCGGCATTGAGGGTGATCCACCCGGCAGCGGTGGAGGGAATGCCGGTCGTGAATTCAGGACCTGTAACAGAGGAGACAACGACCTCCATCTGGTTCAAAGTCAGGGTACCGGTCTTATCGGTGCAGATGACCGTGACGGATCCCACGGTCTCGCAGGCGAGGAGTCGCCGGACCAGACTGGAGGCCCGGGTCATCTTCCGCATCGTCAGTGCCAGGGAGAGGGTAACGCTGACCGGGAGCCCTTCAGGTACCGAAACGACGATAATGACGACGGCAAACATCACACATTCCAGCAGGAATTGTGCGATATCTGCAGGGCTTCCGAGGAACACTCCTTCGATCAATCCCTGGATGAGAAGGGTCGCTATGATCAGGCCTGCCATAAGGTAGCCGAACCTGCTGATGGAGGTGGCCAGACGACGGAGTTTCAGCTGAAGGGGTGTTTCCGGGGCTGCATCCTCAGCAAGTTCGGCAGCGATCTCTCCCATGCGTGTTGCATCGCCAACAGCCCCGGTGATCATCTGCCCTCTCCCGGACGTGATCCAGGTGCCCTTCAGCACCACCTCTTCGGAGGCCTTTGCAACCGGTTCACTCTCCCCCGTGAATGCTGATTCATCGACCTCGATCCCCTGACCGGTGAGCAGATACCCGTCAGCGGGCACCGCATCTCCCGCCTCGAGCAGGACGAGATCTCCCACCACCATCTCCCGCATGGGGATTGTTGCAGCCTGACCATCGCGGATCACCTTGACCCCGGTATCTTCGCGCATCGCGTTCAGGGCTTCAAACTCGCGATGACTCCGGTACTCGGAGAGGAAGGAGATGCTCGTGGCAAGGATAACAGCAAAGACGATCCCGAGGGTATCAATGAGGTTTCCCCCCTCGGCAATTTCGATGAGTGCCGAGAGAAATGCTGCAACAAGCAGGATCCTGATGATGGGATCATTGAACTTTGAAAGGTACTGCAGCCACAATGCCTTTCGATGAGGGGGGGTGAGTTCATTCTTCCCATACTTCTCTCGCAATGCTCGGACGGATGGGGAGGGAAGGCCCTGCCGTGTTGAAAGTGCAAGGAGGTCACGCAGGGGAAGCATTACTTCTGTTGTCCCCGTTCAACCCTATCATTGTTTTGTTCCCAGGCAAGGGAGAAGGGATGCCTTCAGAACGGCAGAACCATCGGAAATACGGTCATACCATTCTGAAATAGAAGGATAATCCTCCCCTTTGATATCGCTGGCGAAGGTATCAGAGCTCGATCCTTGTCACAACCCCATGGATCTTTTCCGGCGGGAGCTGGTAGAACTGGACGATCGAAGGGGCCAGCTTCTTGATGACCGAGAAAATTCTCCAGACGAACCGGGAAGCGATGATCTCCTCCATGCCATAGAAGATGGCCTTCTCGTCGACGCCCGCTTCAGTAAAGATGGCCTCGATGTTCACCAGTTCCATGTAGCCTAGGTTGATCTCAAGGATGCTCAGTCCCGGAGTGATCTCACGGGTATACCCCCACGACGAACCAAAAGGATTGTCCGTCCGGATAATCGAGACGATGACATTCTCCTGGTACATGATATTCTGGCTGAACATGATGCGGGGGATATAGGGAGGAACCTTCCGAAAGTCCCTGGCAAAGAACAATGCCGTGCCCTGGATTCTTGTAATGGTTGGATACACAGCGGAAAATCTATCCAGAAACTCATGAAATTCGACAGGAGTCATCCGTTCACCGAGCCGCCGTTGCCCGTTGACATAAATCAGGATGATCCCGAGAGGGACCGCTGCGATGAGCAGGGACCAGTACCCCCCGTGCGGTATCTTGAAGATATTCGATGCAAGGAATACCGCATCGATGGCCAGGAGACCGACTCCCAGGAGCATCTTCCAATACTGTTCTCTCTTGAGATAGATCCAGGTGATAAAAATTCCTGTGATCGTCATTGTCCCGCTCACCGCCAGTCCGTAGGCTGCAGCAAGGTTGAAGGATTCCCGGAAGAGGAACATCATCAGGATGACCGCACCCATCAGGGCCCAGTTGACGACGTCGATGTAAATCTGCGATCGGAGATGGGTCGAGGTATAATCGATCTTCATCAGCGGCATCATCCGGGTGGTTATCCCCTGGTACACCACCGAAAAGATGCCGGAGATCATCGCCTGTGATGCAATCACGGTTGCTGCCAGGGAAAGGATGAGAAAGGGGATGTAGAGGAGAGAGGATTGGGAGTACACCATCTCGAAGAGAATATTTTTTGTCCCGCTGTTGTGGAGAAGATAGACCCCCTGCCCCATGTAATTGAGGACAAGGGCAATGAATACCAAATGCCATGCCCGGATGATCGGTTCCCTTCCAAGATGTCCCATGTCAGCGTAGAGCGCCTCTCCTCCGGTGGCACAAAGGAATACTGACGAAAGGATGATGAACCCCGCAAGCCCGTTTTCGGCAAGGAAGGTCAGGCCTGTCAGGGGATTGATTGCAGCCAGGAGAGAGAGGTCGGAAGCAAGGGAGATAAGGCCCGAGAGAGCAAGGACAGAGAACCAGACAACCATGACAGGGCCAAATGCCCATGCAACCCTCTCGGACCCCTTTCTCTGAAATGTGAATAAGAAAATGGTGATGAGAGAGGCAATCACGATCAGGATGAACGTTGCTGTCGTCTCAAACCCTGGAATCAGTCGTATTCCTTCAACGGCAGAAAGGATGGTGATAGCCGGAGTGATCACTCCGTCCCCGATCATCAGCGAAACCCCGAAAATGGTGATGAGGGAGATGAAAGCCACCGAGTTCCCGGATTTCAGGAGCGGGATCAGGATCTCTCTCAGAACGATTGTCCCCCCTTCACCCTTCCGGCTGAGCCCCATCGCGAGATACGTGTATTCAATGAATACGAGGGTGATCAGGGTCCAGATGATCAGGGAGATGATGCCGAAGATGTTGGATGGTGTTGCCGGGAGCAGGAGGAATATCGCACTCAGCGTGTAGATAGGGCTGGTCCCGATATCGCCAAACACAAGGCCTGCTGCTTTGATCACTCCGGCAGGGGATACAGAAGATGAGCTGTCCAGGGTCTCCGGCACGATGTTCTTTACTTAGTCAGTTGGCGGGATATATCAGCCATTTGATATGACGTTTCCCGAACGAGCGGTACTACGGAATGTTCGGTGACATTCCGGAATCTAAAAAAAATTTAGATGAAGATAGGTGCAAAGACCGCAGCCACAATAGCCATCAGCTTGAGGAGGATATTGAGTGCCGGTCCCGCTGTGTCCTTGAAGGGATCACCAACGGTATCGCCGGTTACGGCTGCCTTGTGGGCAGGGGATCCCTTTCCACCGAGATGTCCATGTTCAATGTATTTTTTCGTATTGTCCCATGCCCCACCGGCATTCGCCATCATAATCGCCAGAACAAACCCGGTTGCAATTGAGCCGACCAGCAGCCCGGCCAGGGCTTCGGGACCGAGGACAATTCCTACAAACAGGGGAGCCACGATTGCGAGGAGCCCTGGCACTATCATCTGTTTGATGGCTGCGTCGGTGGAAATGGTTATGCATGTGTTATAATCAGGGTCGGCCTTTCCCTCCATCAGACCTGGGATCTCCCTGAACTGTCTCCGGACCTCTTCGACGATGAATCCTGCAGCTTTTCCTACCGCAGACAAGGCAAAAGAACAGAAGAGGAATGGAAGAACAGCACCGATAAGGATGCCTACAAAAACCATCCCGGAGGGATCAAGCATGTCAACCATCTTCAGGCCTACAGCCTGGGTATAGGCAGCAAACAGGCCAAGGGCGGTTAACGCAGCACCGCCAATGGCAAAACCCTTCCCCATTGCAGCGGTAGTGTTTCCCACCGCATCAAGGGTATCAGTGATCTCCCTGACACTCTTGTCCTGGTGCGACATTTCAGCAATGCCGCCGGCATTGTCAGCCACAGGTCCGTAGGCATCGACTGATAGAGTTATTCCCAGGGTGGCCAGCATACCGAGGCCGGCCAGTGATATACCGTAGAGGCCTGCCTGCTGGGCTGCAACCAGAATGGCAACTGCAACAATGATAACCGGGAAGATTGTACTCTCAAAGCCGACTGCAAGTCCGGCGATGATATCAGTTGCAGCACCAGTCTCGCTGGCCTTGACGATCCGCAGGGTTGGCGGCTTTTCATAGGATGTGTAGTACTCGGTAACAAGTCCAATCAGGAACCCTGCGACAAGTCCGGCGATTGTTGCCCAGAATACTCCGATATACTGGCTGCCAAGCATCGTGTCGACAAGCCACCAGGTCGCGATCACGGTGAGAATCAGGCTGGCAAAGGTCCCGATGTTGAATGCCCGGTGGATTGCACTGCTCTCGTTCTTGGAGCTTCGTACAAAAAACGTCCCGACGATCGATGCAAGGATACCCAGCGCAGCGACCATCATCGGAAGGAGTACGAGATTGAGTGTTTCCACGCCTTTGAACTGGACTATGGAGATAGCGGCAACACCGACTGCCATGGGAGCGATAATCGAGCCTACATAGGATTCATAAAGATCTGCCCCCATCCCTGCAATGTCCCCGACATTGTCCCCGACATTGTCTGCGATAACCGCCGGATTTCTCGGGTCATCTTCGGGAATACCCGCTTCAACCTTTCCAACCAGATCGGCTCCGACGTCTGCGGCCTTGGTGAAAATGCCGCCTCCGACACGGGCGAATAGTGCAATAGAGCTCGCGCCCATGGAGAAACCAAGAAGCACATCAACTACACTTGCAAGGGTCAGTGCGGTGTACATATTGAGGCCAATAAAAAGAAGTGACAGTCCGAGAAGACCAAAGCTGACAACGGTCAGTCCCATTACCGTCCCGCTTGCATAGGAAACCCGGAATGCATTGGCCATACCTTTCTTTGCAGCTTGCGTCGTACGGACGTTGGCATAGGTCGCCGCCGTCATTCCCACATATCCAGCCCCTGCAGAGAGGGTGGCCCCCACCACATAACATAGTGCCGTCAATGGGTTGATGACAAGAGCAAGAATGACAGTTACGGCAATCATAATGACCGCAACGACCGTGTACTGACGTTTCAGGTAGACCATTGCACCAAGACGAATTGCCTTGGCTATTTTCTGCATCAGCTCATCACCTTCACCCTCTTTTTTCATGGTGAAATAGGCGTAAATTGCAAAGAGAAGCCCGATAAGGGCGCAGATTGGAACCAGGATAAATAAATCCATACCTTCTGTCCTCCAGAGAACGGGAGTGTCCTCATCCTGAGAAAATTTTTGATCCGATCTATGTTGATTCGAATCCTTAAAAAACAGGCTGATTCAATTGAAATCGAGAACAACTGGCTTCAGGCTCTGAAGGTCGAGCTGAACCGCCCTTGCAGGGGTCGGATTGATATTCATCTGTTTCTGAAATGAGGTCTGTGATTGCCAGGTTCCCGCGTTTACACAAAGAGTACCCCGGTATTCTGAGACCCCCATGATATGGATATGCCCAGTATGGAGCACTTCCGGGACCGGGTCTATTATATGGTGATCTTCGCGGCTTGGTGCAATGGGGGTTCTCTTGCCATATGAGGGAGCGAGATGCCGACGCTGGAGCATCCCGGTCATCATCGGGGTGGCATCTTCATATTTCGCCCCGGGTATCAGGCTGATCAGGTCATCGATCGACCTCCCATGGTACATCTGCACCATTACCCCCTGAAGGCTTACGAGTGCCGGATTCTCAACGAACATACAGTTGTGTGGAAATTTTCCGGTAAATTCGGGTGGTATGGCAGGTTGCGGCTCTGCAGCCCGAACCACGTCGTGATTGCCAGGGCTAACCACGATCACAATCCTAGAAGGGAGGCTGCTGAGCATGGTTCCAAGGGTATCATATTGTTCAAAAATATTGGTAATGGTAAGTTCACTCTCCTGCCCTGGATATACGCCGATTCCATCAACCAGATCTCCCGCGATGAGGAGATATGATACATCCGAATCATCAAGCCATCCTGCGAAACGGTTCCATGCATTGTCGAGGAAGGTATCACTCCCTACATGTATGTCAGAGATAAGGACTGCTGACCCCGGTTCATTGCTGACGAAAGGGGTGTGGTTGATCGGAACATCGGGACGGAGGACCTGTTCAGCAAAAAAGAGCCTGCCGTCTCCCGACAGGGTCCCTCTCACCCCTATCACTTCATCGGGGATCAGGTTTTCGCCATCTGCAAAGACGGGGCGTTCCTTGTGAAAGAGAACCGGGAGTGTTCCGGAGGGATCTTCCAGGTCTGCCATGCGATGACCATTTGTGGTGCTCCGTGTTTCCATCACAAGGCCCATTACCGTACAGGGTTCCTGTCGATAGCGGGAATTCCTTAGCAATCCCTCGATTGGAATAGGGGTACACCGGGAGCGGATGATGCTTCCCAGCTGGTTGTATCGGTCCCGAAAATAATGGACATAGTCGGTTATCGTTCCAGAATGCCCTGATGCTCCGTTATTGCCTTTTACGACTTCGCACAGTGGATCAGCGGTAAATCTGGTTCCATCCCGATCGGGCATAATTCCCGGGATATGTTTCAATGAGACGACAATGGTGTCTTTTGGGAGCCCGTCTATGATCGTCTCGATAAGACGGGGGTTGTTCTGCTCGGCAAGGTATCTCACCACATCAGGATGGACCTGCATCTTCGT
>Ga0316622_100001485_pt1 | contig 15280 bp, 8 predicted proteins | sample OWC_Aug_OW2_C1_D_FD_207646 | JGI IMG/M metagenome (GOLD analysis project Ga0316622, IMG submission 207646) | Wetland soil microbial communities from Old Woman Creek delta, Ohio, United States - OWC_Aug_OW2_C1_D5_C | ecosystem: Environmental > Terrestrial > Soil > Wetlands | place: USA: Ohio... | reverse complement strand
CAGGAAGAGGCGGCCCGTGTTGTCGCGCAGCACGGCGAGCCAGCTGCCCCAGTCGGCAGTCGTTGTCGTGAACGCCGCGCGCCGGCCCTCGTGCGTTGCCTCGACGATGTCGCCGGTTTCGGCGAGTTGTGCATAGAACGTCTCCCAGAACGCCGCTGAAGACCCGCCGCCCTGGTCCGCCGGCTGCGACTGGTTGGTGACGACCGTGGGCAGCGCGAGATCCGGCGGAGCGAAGGCGAAGCGAGATAGTCCGCGCACGTCGTAGTTGAGCGCGCTGAAGCAGGTCGCGGCACACAGCAGGTGCACCGAGGCGGGGATGGCGTTCACTAAGGCTGGGCCGTCGACCCAGTACGTGGTTCCGCGATCGGTCGGCAGGATCAGGTTCCCACTCTCGTCGGGGTTGACGCCGGCATGCCCAACATAATGTAGAACGAGCGGGCGGGCCCGCAGCGCGTCTTGGAGTTGCTGCAGCGTGGGATCGACGAGCCGTGTGCAATCGAATGACCCGCGGGCCAGCGCCTGATCCAGGACCGCGATTTCACGCCCGGAGTCCATCATCCGCTCGTCCTTCGGGTTGCTGATGCAGACGAGCACGCGAATGGGCCCCGTGAGCGGGAGCGGTCGCGCGGCGAACCGCAGCGGTACGGATCGCACGATCCGAACCCGCTCGTCGAGCGCGATCCAGCCGGATGGACCGTACATCCACTCCCAGGGCAGATCCGTTAGGCGACGCGCATCGCTGGCGATCTTTATGCGCGCGGGCCGCAGCGGCGTGCCCCCCTCGAGGGACGCCTGCAGCGACTTCGGCAGCGCCTCCCACAGCTCACGCCCCATGTGCTCGACGACGGCCGGATCGCTCGGCGCCTGATAGCGCCAGGAGGAGAAGCGCGAGCCGGACCAGCCGCCGCGCGCCGGACTGCGCGATTCGAAGTAGCGAAACACCTCTCCACGCGGCTGGCCGGCGCGCGCCGCGTCGAACAACTCCCGCTCGGTGTCGAAAACCGCGACGCGGCACGTACCCCCGACGGGATCCAGAGTGAACTGCCAGAGACGGTCCTCGTACTCCATGGCGACTCCTCGACATCGGCCAGCCAGGCGGCCGTGCATCTCACGGAATGCGAACGACCGGGCGGCGCGGATCCGGACGCAAGACGACGCAAGTCTGTCGGATCCGCTCCACAAACGACTGGATATACTCGCCGCGCGCCCGAGTGGTTATCGCCCGCACACCGGGTGGCGTGTTCGCCTCGACGTAGCGTTGGGCGCACCGGTCGAGATCGGCCAGGGCGGGGCCCAGCTCCTCCCCCTTCCTGGCCGCGCCGATGATCGCAACGGCTCTGCGGGCCGCGCTGACACACAACCGCGGCGGAGCCTTGTCTGGTGGCACTTGTCCGGCAGCGAGCTTCGCTGCCGCACTGCGAAGGCGCGCATCGTCAGCTGGGAGATAAGGCATGAGGCTCCGCACCGTGGCGCCCTTCAGCGACGGTAGGCCCGTGTCCATCAGAGCGGCGGCCACCACCGGGATGTCTCCGATCAGCGGATCAACCAGACCGGCGGCGGGGTTCGCATTCGGCGTGGCCGGATAGACCGCTCGCCACTGCGCCTCGAGCGCGGTGGCGTCGACGGCAAGCGCGGCAGCGGCTTTTCCGCCGCCGACCAGCGTCTTCGCGTAGTGGCTCGCCATCAGGATCCGCACAAACGGCGCGGGGTGCGACGGGTCGTTCTCGGTCACCGTGATGGCCTCCGCCTGCGGGACGAGAAGCAGGTGGATGAGGTACTCCCCGAACGGCGGGCCGGCGAGCTGCATCGCGACCAGGTCGGCGTACACCTCGGGGCGCCACGTTCCCCACACGGCGCGCCGCTCCTCGGGCGCCCCCGCCGCATCGAGGGCCTTCGCCAGCGCTTCGTCGAGCGGCTGCTGCAGCCCGAGATCGGCCTCGAGGTCGTGGGCGACCTCGTGCGGAATGGCCAGCAGTTCCCACAGGTTCGCCAGGTTGTCCCAGGGCAGCTCGATGACGGGGATGGGCAGGCTGTGCGATTCCTCGAGGAGGTAGGCGCCGTGCTCGAACGGCTGTGACCCTTTCTCGAAGGTCCTCGCGTAGAGACGCGCACCGAGGTACGTGAGCGGAGGCTCGCGGAGCGAGTCCTTCTCGAGCAGACCGGCCGCGACCGCCCTCTCGAGGACCGGCATGTAGCAGCTCCAGGCCACCGTGTCAGCGATGGCGACGCGTGGTTGGAAGTCCGGGTTGAAGCGCAGCTCGAGCTTGTCGCGAAAGAAGTCCCAGACTCCCTGGGCGCGCGCGATGTCATCCGCGAGAACATACGCGTCTTCCGCAAACGTGGCGCCGGCGGCGATCTTTTGAACGGAAACGCGTTGCTGTTGTATGAACTCGTCGACCAGCACATGGACGGCGGTGATCTGCGAGAAGTTCGCCTGGAGACGAAGGTCGTCCGTACAGCGCTTCACCCAGGCCTGCAGCTCGCGATCGAGCCCTTCGATGCGCCTGCGCAGTTCTTCGACCCGCACGTCGACGAGGTCATCGAGTCGCATGGTGCCCCCGTTACCAGGCGATCCCGTGTGAGGCAACCACGTGCTTGATCCAATCGAGGTGCTTGTCGGGCTGCACGTAGATGCCGCCGTCGCCGCAGTTGTTCGACGCTTCTGCGGTCGCGCGTGAGGTCAGGCCCACCAGCCGCGGGCCCTTCGTGGTGAGAAGGTAGGCCGGCCCGCCGCTGTCTCCATTGCAGGAATCGACACCGAGGAACTTGCGCCCTGCGACGAACTCAAAGTCGGGGAAGAAGCCGAGCTGCGCGACAGCGGCCGCGAGATCATCGGTCGCCTTGCGTTTGAGCGCGGCGATGGGGACGCTCACGCGCCGCTTTGTGCCGAACCCCAGCGGACGATTCGGATCGTTGTAGCCGAAGCCAACCACTTCGCATGTCTTCATCGCCGCAATCTCGGACGCGGCGGCGAGCGCCACCGGCGCGGTCTGCGCTGGCTGCGCGAGAATGATGACCGTGATGTCGTTGGCGTGCGCGGCGCGCTTGTCGTAGTCCGGGTGGCGGACCACTTCTTGGACGGGCACCAACTCGCCCTTACTGAGGAGCTTTATGTCCCACCCACCAATGAAAACGCGGCTGATGCCCATGCCGCAATGTGCGGCAGTCAGCACTACCCGTGGCCGCACGAGCGCCGCGCTGCAGAAGAACTGCGTGGCGTTGCCGATGCAACAACAACTTGGAAACTCCCGGGTGGGTCGGCCGCCGACGATCTCCGATGCCGAGTCCGGTTGATCGAGCAGTGCCGCCCGGCTGTGGCGCAGGATCTCAACCCACGGCGCCTCGGACTGAGCGCTCACCGTCACGCCTGGCAATGCGCGCGTCCCCGAGACAGGGCGCGCTCCCGCCGACCTGCCTTTTCCCGCGGTCTTCGGCGCGCGGGCCCTTCGTACGGCCTGCGCATCAGCAATCCGTGCGATGTCCTCGGCAAGGGCGCGAAAGGCCTTCTCCGCGTCGAACGGCTCACCGCAATCGCACGGCGCGTTGTTCCCATCAGGCATCTTGTCTCTTGCCATGGTCCTTCCTCCTGTAATTCCGAGAAGCACTCACGACACGCGCCGGAAGACTTCTCGTGAATCGCCGTTTCCGACTTGGCAACTCTTGATCGGTCGCATTCTACAACCTATAGTGCCGTCCTCGAGTCAAGATTCTTCGCGATCCGGGTCGCACCTTCGCAACACCTGTAATGGCGAGCCGAATGGTGTCGGCCGACACGACGCCCTCCGCACTTCTCAGGCGCCAACCTTAACTTCCGCCGCTCTTTGCCCTCAGACGGTCTTCTGGGCTGCAGTGCAGCGCGTTAGCCGGGCCGCTGCGCGTAACCGGAGCGAAGCCAACACTCCAGCGCGGACACTCTCGGAACGTCCGCCCCGAGGGGCCTTCTCAGCCGAATCCTCCAAATAGGCATAGGAGCAGGCACAGGTTCGCCTTCAGATCAGAACCGACACGGGCTTCAGGCGCTTCAGGCGCTTCCTGGTCACTGGGGCTGCCCACCCACACGGCGCACGGCGCCTTCTGCGAACAGGGCGAATACGGTGCCGATCAGTCCCACCACAAGCGGAACGACCGACTGATTGTCGGCGATCAACTTGATTGAGTACCACCATGAGCCTGGTACGACGACTCTCCATATCAGAAACGCGACGCCCGCTGCCCCTGCGCGCACCATTAGCTCCTGCTTTAACTTCTTGTCGGGATTGGCGGACTTGGACCATCCGCCGAGCCATGTGAGCAAAGCCGCGAAGACGAATCCGGCGAACAACCACCCGCTCCATGTGATCTCAATCGGCGGCTGGCCACCGCTTGTCCCTTCGGGCTGCAAGGCGAGGACGATCGCGGCATAGGCGGTGACTACCTCGCCCGGTATCCACGTCACCAGCGTATCGATGCTAGGCACGGGAGGTTCGACCGTCGCCGAGTCTGCCCCTGCACGCCTCACCCCCAAACCGCGACGAGTTGCTGTGGTGGCGCCGATTCCCCATGCGCTCATGCGTCCTCCTTGGCGCTACGGACAATCGCTCCTCGAAGACAGGATCGTGCCGTCCCTGGGAAGACATCGTGCATGACGGTCTTCACGAGCCAGAGACGTAAGTCTCCTATCCCTGGAGCAAGCGCATGAAAGTACCGAAGGTTCAACGCGAGAGTTCTTTGCCCGGCGCAATCCCAGTTGTGACGCGCCGTCAGTGCGTTCAATCTAGCTAGCCCAAGTTCGTCACGGTACCGCTGACACGTCGAGAAAGTCTCGGGAATCCGCTCACGCGGTCGCTGAGTCTGCACTACATTCGGTGTTCCATTCCAGTTGGGCCGGAATGGTGGGCCGGAATGGTCACGTCAAGTTGGTCGAGCAGGCGCTGCTGTTCGCGCGCGGGTGTGGCGACGCGTGGGCAGGATGATATCCGCGGTCTGCACGGCCACGAGTTGAGCCAGCGCCCGGGCCGGCGTGAGGCCGGTCCCGCGCTGGCGGAGCCGGTGTTTCAACGTGACCCACAGCGCGTAGCCGAGAAACGCCACGAGAATATGGGCCTTCACGCAGCGCTCAAGCTGATGAAACAACGGGCGAATGGCGAGCTCGCTTTTCAGCGTGCGTAACGCGGCTTCCGCTTCGGTGAGTTGGATGTACTTGGTCCACAGTTCTTCGGCGGTCTGTCCCTCCAGATTGGTGCGCAGGAGATAGGCGCCTTCGCGCGCGTCGCGCCAGGCGCGGCGCTCCTCGATCAGGTGCCACTCGACCTGCAGCGTCCCCCGCGCCTCGCGGACGGCCATCGCATAGAGATCGGCGACCATGGGATAGCGAGCCTGGAGGCGGCCGAGCGCTCGTTCGATCTTGTCGCGGTCCATCAGGTGCCCCGCGGCCACGCGCCGTTCGAGCCGGCGGAGCGCGGCTTCGAGCCGCGTCGAAAACCGACGCCGGATGGCGAGTTCTTTCTGGCGCCGCGCCGTCGAGCGACAGAGCACGTAGGTTTCGTGGCCGCCCGGCATCGGGACCAGTTGGGCTTCCACCTCGTCGCGCACCTGCGTCCACGTGCCCTCGAGCAAGGCCCGCTCGACGGTGCGCAGCTTCGTCCGTGGCGTGCCGACGAGGTACTGGCCCCCGCGTCGGCGCAGGGCCGCCAGGTTCGCTTCGCTGACGATGCCGCGGTCAAAGACCCAGACCCGGCGCGCCTGCCCGTACTTGCGCTCGACCATCCGGATCACGGTGTCCAGCGTGGTCACGTCGGTGCGGTCGCCGTCGAACGTTTCGTCACTGAGCGGAAACCCGTCCACATTCACGATGAGCGCGAGCACGACCTGCTTGCAGTCACCCCGATGATCGCGGCTGTAGCCGCGCTGCAGCATCGGGTCCTTGGACGCCGCCCCTTCGACATAGCTGCTCGTGAGGTCATAGAGCAACACGTCGAACTCGGCCGCAAACAATTCCCCGAAGCGGCTGGCGAGATGACGCTCGAGCGCCGTCTTGTGCGGCAGGACATGATCCAGGGTCCGATACAACCGGCTGTCGTTGATGGTGCCCTCGGGGAGGTGCAACAGGTCGTCGAGCGCGGTCGTCGGGTACCAGCGTTCCTCGATCGCCAACTCGCTCCCCGGCGCGCAGAGCCGATTGATGGCGAGCAGCGCGGCGACGCGCGACCACGGGACGTCGGCCGGCACCTGATCCACGCGCGTTTCGAAGAAGTGGTCCAGGTGCAACTGCTGCCACAGCGTCCAGCCCACCAAGCACGGCCCCAGTTGGCGCAACCGCTCGACGCGCACGCGCTGGACCAGGACCTGGGCGACGTCGCTCGCGTCCGGGGGTGGCGGGGTGTCCGCGGGGAACAACTTCAATTGGTGTCGCCCGCCCGCCTCAGTGAAGACCTCGGAAGAACTCGCCGTTGGGGACACAGGACTTACGGCGCCGGCCAACCTGATTCTGCGCTCAATCGCGGGTTTCGTGACGAACTTGGGCTAGTTCCCGAACAACCAGGCCGGCGCTGAGGAAGCTCCGCCATCATGCGCCGCCCCAGGAGTGGCGGCGCCGGGTGCCGGGGGCCGGCGCAACCGGGCGAGGCCCCTGCGTCAGCGGAACCCGTCCACCAGCATCAGGTCGCCGCTCGTGTGGAGCGCCGTCGTGTACAGGATGAACGGGCTGTGTCTGAGCCATCCGGGTACGCTGGGCATCCGGTTCCGGGCTCCGGGCCGTCCGATAACGGGCGTTACGTCAACGCGGACGGCGCGAATGCGTCCTCATACGTAGGATCTTAGCGACCGCTCCGGACGATGAGTTCGCGCAGGTTGGGAATCGACAAGGGACAACGACAGGCTCATGCCGGGGTTGCGAGACCAACAGCAGAGGAGACGGCCATGGTCCAGCTTGTCGACCACTGAGCCTGTCAACGTCCGAAGCACCCTGGCCAGTGCCCTGTCCGGCGAGGACGTCAACGACCTGGGTCGGACCACCGCGCAAGCCGAACGGTTGCGGACGGTGACGCCGCGCCGGTTGTGTCTCGCGATGGTCTCCACGCCCGCGGGCGCGAAGGTCGAATCGCTCGCCGATGTGCTCCGCGCGCTCAATGACCAGAACGGCGTTCATGTGGAGTACAAGGCGTTCTACAATCGCCTCGCCCGGTTGGGCTTCGCGGTGCTCATGCTCGGCGTGTGCCTGCGACTGGTGGAGCAACTGCGCGTCACGATCGCCAGGACCGAGCACGACAACCTGTTCGGGGTCGTGCGCGGGAGCGGCACCGGAGCGGTGCTGGTTCGGCTGCGGTACTGACAGCGGGAGCGCCGCGCCCGCCGGCCGGCGGGCAAACGGGGCGCCGTGGGGGGACGGGCGCTACGTCAGGGCCGGTAGAACACCAGGAGCCTCCCCTCCGCGTCATCCTTCTCCGACCAGTTCTTGAAGACGACCGAGACGAGGAGGAACGCGCTGTCCAACTCCTCGGTCACCGGCTCGCCGGCGAATCCGCACCACCCGCCGGCCGGACACTTGCTCTCCTTCTCGATCCGCGTGATCCGCGCGCTCCTGGGGATCACGACCACGAGGCGCGCGCAGGCGGAGAGGTCCCGGCGCTTGTCCTTCGCCGCGCGTTTCTGCTCCAGCGGCCTCCACGGAAAGCCGAACGGCGGGCGGGCGCCCTTGCTCTGGATCTCCAGGTCCGCCTGCTTCCTGACCTCATCGGGAATCCGCACGCCATCCAGCCGCAGGTCACCGCACGGCGGACTCTCGGTGTAGACCTTCATGTAGGGCCGGAGCCGGACGACGGCGTCCGTCACCTTCTCGTACATCGGCCTCATCTGCTTCATCTTCTGCTCCTGCCAGGGTGCTGCCTGCTGCCGCACCTGCCCGGCGCCCAGCCACATCACCGACGCGAGGAACACAGCGACCTTGCCCGTCTGCATCACGCACCTTCACCTTCCCGCGGCGTCTCGGCCGCCGGGTTCGGGGGGACAGGCACTCGGCGACCAGAAGGCGGGAAACGACGTCCGGACCTCCCCCAGGGAATCGCCGCAGGCCGAGAGAAGCCGCTTGACGTACTCGGGCACCCGAACCGAGGTCAGGGGCGAGATGGTACCTGCGTAGGGATCCTCGAAGTACCAGCGCAACAACCGGTCGGTGGAGACCGCCGCCGGCGGCTGCCCACGGTAGCTGTTCCTGAGCCTCGCCATCGTCTCGGCCCGCTCGGCCAGCGTCATCGCGTCGGGTTTTGGGCTCCTCCGCTGTCCAGTCGCCCGCTCGTCGAGCGGCCTTAGGCGGAGGCCTCCGACCGCCCGCGCGAGGTCGGCCAGATCCCCGGCCGCCACGGCCCGCCCCCTCGGGATGTCCCACACTCGCGCCGCGCTGTCCCAGGCCGTCGTGAGCAACCGCTCGCCGTCGGCGCTCCAGCGCACGTCCACGACCGGGACGGGATGCCGCAGCGCCCCGCCCAGCGCGCGGCCGGAGCGCGGGTCCCAGACTCGCGCCGTGGAATCCGACGAGCCGGTCGCCAGCCTCAGTCCGTCACCGGTCCATGCAAGCGAGGTCACTTCGAAGTCATGGCGCAGGGGATCGCCGAGCGGCTCCCAGTCATCGGCGCTCCAAACCTGGGCGGTCCCTTCGGTGGACCCCGTGGCGAGCGACCTGCCGTCGGGACTCCAGGCCAGTGCGCGCACGACGCCCCCGGCAGCCAACTGCACCGGTCCCTCGGCCGGCGCCTGCGCCACCCTCCAGACCGACACCAGCGGCTGATCCGACCACACGGCCAGGCGGCGCGACTGCTCTCCGCCCGCCCGGGGTCCAGGGCTCCATGCGAGGCCGGTGACGGGAGGGCCCTCTTTCCGGATCGTGAGCGGAGGGCCGGCCCCGCTCGGGTTCCACACGAGCACCTGGCCGTCTTCGAGGCCGGCGGCGAGCTGCTGGCCGTCCGGGCTCCAGGCCGTCACGAGGACAGCGCTGGAGTGGGGTAAGGTGCGTTCGATCTGCCAGGTGCCGTTCGTGCGCCCCCAGATACGAACCTGGTTGTCGTCGGCGGCCGTCGCCAGGACGTCAGCTGACGGGCTCCACTCGACCGTCGTCACGCCTGCCGGCTTCGCGGGCTTCGAGGCGCCATCGCCCGGGTGCCACAGGTCCTGCCGCGCATCGCGAGCACGGATCCAGACCACGGCCCGGCCGTCGCTCGAGGCGGCCGCCACGAGACCCCCGTCGCGGGACCAGCTCACGTCCCGCACCGATCCGCCGCGCATGATCTCCTTCAAGCGCTCGCCCGTGTCCGTCCGCCACACGTAGGCGCCTCCGTCCCACGACGACGTGGCGACCAGCGTCCCGGACGGGTCCCAGGCGGCCCTGGTCACTCGGTCGGCGTGTGGAAGCAGCAGTCCCGCCGGTCTCGTCAGCCCCGCATCCCACGCGTACGCGGCTTGCGCGTCCGCCGTCGCCAGGAGGCGGCCATCGCCGCTCCACGCGACGGCCTCGACGGGTGAACCGTGCGACAGTGCGTCCCCCACAGGCTGGCCGGTGTCCGGGTTCGCCAGCTCCACGAGCCTGTCGGTGGCCACGGCGAGCAGGGCGCCCGACGGGCTCCACACCAGTCCCTGGACATTCGGCCCGGCCGGCGGTTCGGATCGGAGCTGAATCCGCACCGGTTTGGCACCGGGTCTCCAGGCGGCAACCTCTCCGCTTCGAAAACGCACCGCGAAGGCGCCGGACGGGACGTGCCAGACCGCGAGGCTGATTTCCCCGAACGCCAGCTGAAACGTCTCGGGGCCACGCCGGGACGACAGATCCAGCGTGGCCGCGAACCCGTTCGAGTCGAGGGCCGCGATGTGATTGCCGTCGGCCGACCACCCGAGCGCCGCCACCGGCCATCCGAACTGCAGCAAGGGGGCCCCGCCCGCCGCCGGTCGCCGCACGGTGCGACCGGGATTCCAGACGTCGATGCGGCTGAGGCCCGTGCCGGCGAACCACTGCCCGACTGCGAGCTGGTCGCCGCGCGGATTCCAGGCGACGATGGTCGCTTCCGCGCCGGCCACCGCTGCGCGGCGGGCGATCTCCTCTCCGCCGAGCGTCCACAGCCGAAGTTCACCGTCGCCGGAGGCCGTGACGATCGCGCGGCTGTCGGGCCTCCACGCCATGAGGACGATCGACGCGTCGTGCGCCAGCGGCTTGCCTGCCGGTTGGTCCGCTCCGGCGCCGCTCACCCGCACCTTCCCGGCGCGCATCTGCGTGGCCACGTGCCGCCCATCGGGGCTCCACTCGGCCTGCGAGGGCCGTGCGCCGAACGGCCGCGCAGGCGCGCCGCGCCCGGAGGTCCCGCTGACCTGCAGGCTCCTCGCCGTGGCCAGCAGCAGCCTGCTGGAGCCGGCGTCCCACGCGAGGTCCAGGACAGGATCGCTGATCGGGACCACGTCGCGCGGCCGCCGGCCGTTGAGCAGGAGGTGGAGCGCAAGGGATCGGGCCGACTCGCTGGCACCGTCCAACCGGAGCGCGTCGGCGGCAAAGGCGAGCGCCTCGGCGGTTTGCCTCTTGTCGAGGCGCGACGCAGCCTCCTGCACCCGCTCGGCGGCCAGCAGCGTCCTTTCGTCTCTCAGCCGGTTTTGCTCGCTCCTCCAGTTGCTCCACGTCGTGTAGAGGAGCCCGCCCGTCGCGACGGCGAGCGCAGCCATGGCCAGCGAGAAGACGAAGATCCGGCGCGCCAGTGCCTGGGCGCGCGCGCTCTCACGCTCGGCGCGCGCGCGCTCCGCATTCGCGCGGTCGCGCTCTTCGATGACGCGCTCCGTCTCGAGGCGCTCGCGTTCCCGCCGGTGCTCCTCGGCCTCCCGCGCCCGGAGCACGCCCGCCGACGACTCGATGACGGCCTGCTCGTCGCTCGACAGGTCGTCGCGGTGAGACTTCAGCCAACCCTGGGCCTCCTCCAGCACTTCGGCTGGCACGGTGTACCCGGCTGGGCAGCCGGCCTGACGGTAGCCCGCCACGTAGCTGTCGAACCGCTGACGCCAGAGCAGGAATTCCGGATCGGCCCGCGCGATGCGATCCACCAGGGTGCCGGCGGCGGGCTGTGCAAGGGCGCAGACCGCCTCGCCGTCTTGTGCCAGCCAGACGTCGATGAGTCGCGCGGCCACCATGCGGTCCCGCAGGGCCACCGCATCGACACGCTGCACGCGAGGGATGGACGCGATCGTCTCCCAGGCCTGAGAACGGGGCACGCAGGCCAGCTGCGGGTCGAACCGCACGATCGCCCGGAGCATCGCCTCCACGGCCAGGCGGTTCTCCTCGCTCATCGGGTCGAGGAACGCCGCAAGCCGATCGGTGAATCGCCCGGCAACGCCCTTCTTCGCGTCGTAGGCCCTGTTGACCAGCCACCCGCGCTGCCGGGCGTCCCACAGGTCGGCCAGCACGAGCTGCACCTGCGCGATCGCGCCAGGCTGCGTGCCGGCATCCTGAAGCACGCGATCAACGAGGCCGGGCTCGAACAGGTGGCCGCGCTTCGCCGCCGGCTTCTCCATGGCCTGGCGCATGCCTTCGGAAGAGAGCGGCTCGAGCGCGCATTCGTGCGGCGCGCCCCGGCGCGACCGCGCGCCAAGGACTGCCTCACGGCGGTCGCGAGGCCACACTCCGCGCCACACGAGCAGGATCCGCCACGGCCCGGCGCGCTCAAGGAGCGTGGGCGCCTCGCGCACGAGTCTGTCCTGGAACTCGCTGCTGCCACCTTGCGGCGACGTGTCGATGTTGTCGATGACGACGAGCGCGGGACGCCCGCCGGGGAGGGCCTTCACCCGCTCGAGGTCGGACGCAGCCCGCTCACTGGCGCAGTCCACGACGATGATCGGCGGCGCGTCCCCGCCGTCCGCGATCCACGGCAGCTGGCCAGCCCTGCAGCGGGGCAGCAGGCCCGCGCAGACCAGCGAGGTCTTGCCGACGCAGGAGGGGCCGCTGAGGAGCACGACGTCGTGAGCGGCGAGCGCCTCCAGGACGCGGGTGACATCCTGGTCGCGGCCGCAGAACAGCGCCGAGTCGTCTTCGCCGAATGGAGAGACGCCCGGATACGGGCTGCGCGCGGCCACGGCAGAGGTCGCCTCAGCAGCATTTCCTCGGTCTCTGACCGACGCCATCAGGCTGTCGAGGGCCGCCCCGTCCTCGACGCCGCCGCGCAGGTCGACGGAGGCAAACCCGGCAAGACCGCGCTGGGCCAGCATCTCAGCCGGGGGGCCGCCGGGAAGCAGCACGAGCACGATACGCTTCCGCCGTTCCTGGGCAACCCTCAGCGTGTTCCAGAAGGTCGTCGCCGGCGCCGAACGGCCGATGCAGAAAAGCACGGCCTGGGAGTATTGCAGGGCGCGCAGCGGCGCCGCGCCGAGGTCCTCACCGGATTCTGCCGCCTCGGGCATCGACACCGTCAGGCCGCGCGCGGCGAGCGCTTCGCTGAGGCGCTGCGCCTCGGTCGAGTCGGCGGACCCGTGTTCGACGAACACGTCGAACCCCGCCCCCCGCCTGCTCAGATCGGCGATCGGCAGCGACTCCGGCACCGCGCGCCCTCCGCACAGGCGACCGAACGCCTGCTGCCGCAGTTCCGCCCACCGCTCGTCTGCCGGCCCGAGCAGCGTGACGGCATCCGCCAGCACCTCGAAGCTGGCGCGCGCCGCGCTCTCGGTGGCGAGCGGGCCGGTTCTCACGCTGGCATCGCCCACGAGACGCTCGATGATCGCCAGTTCCCGCTCGTACGGAATGGTCAGCCGCCGGTAGTCCAGCCCGGCGTCCGCGAGGATCTTCGGCAGGCCGTCGCTGCCGAAGATGCGCTCGAAATCGGCGAAGAACTGCTCGCGCCTGGCGACGGGCTCTCCCTCCTGCTCGATGCGGGCGGGCACGACCATCAGCTCGAGCGGCCTTCCCTGCCGCAACGCCGTGACCGCATCCGACCGGAAGTCGTCGAGCACCGCCCTGGTGCCGTCGAGGTTCTGGTAGTTCGGCGCGCAGAGCAGCACGGCGGCGTCGGCGAGCTGGTAGGCGCACACGCCTCCCATCTCCGTGACGCCGGTGCGCGAGTCCACGAGGACGACGTCGTAACCGTCCGGGGGCGCGGTCAACGCGCCGCGCAGCCACTCGAAGAACCGGTCGCCACGCCAGTTCTGGAAGAAGTCCTGCCAGTCGAAGCTGCGCACGAACAGCGCGTACTCGGCGTAGCGCTCGTGCGGGTGCCGGCGGCCCGACGTCATCAGCCCCACGGACCCGCCCGATGGCGTCTGCGGGATCGCGTCGGCCACATACCGCAGCCACGACTTGAAGGCGGGACGCTTGAACTCGGTCTCGCTCGTGAGCGCGCGCTTGTAGTCGAGCACGAGGTCCATCAGCCCCGGGTTGCTGCGGACCGTGGCGAGCATGTCCGGGTCTTCGAAGAAGTAGCGCTCCAGGCCAGGCGCCTCGAGATCGAAGTCCACCACGAGCACCTTGAGCCCGCGCTGCGCGAGCAGGTAGCCGACGGCCGCCATGGCCATCGACCGGCCCACGCCGCCCTTGAAGGAGTAGAAGGTGACGATCATCACGGCGCCCCCGGGCCGAGGAGTTCGTCCACCCTGCTCACGAGTTCCGGACTGCCCTGCGCCTCAGCCAGCGTCGCCATCACCTCGGGGAGCACGAGGCGGAGCCAGCGCTGGAGGCGCTCGATGCAGTTGAGCGCGAGTTCGCACCGGACGTCCTCGGCCTGCTGGAAGCGGGCGAGCAGGTTCCCCACGCGCAGGTACGACACGTCGCCGAGCAGGTCGCGCAACGGGATCGGCAATGGGTCGCAGGCGCTCAAGGACACCACAGCCGCGTTGTTGGAGGCCAGGAGGGCGTCGATGGCGGGCCGGAGGTCCGGGTGCAGCAACGCGAATTCGTCCACCAGCACCAGGCACCCCGCGTCACAGACCCGCCGCAGGTTGTCGCGCGAGCCGGCCGCATCGTTCAGGTACTCGTCGAAGCGATAGCGGTGCGGGACCAGGCGGAACTCCCCGAGCAGGCGGCGCTCCCGGCTGCCCACGGGCGCGGCGTTCACCTTTCGGATGCTCTTGTCGACGAACTCCTCGATTGTGGGGTTGTTCGCCCCGAACGGGCGCCAGTCCTCCCGCCGGACGCCGTAGAAGGCCTCCGGCCACTTGAGGCCGACGTTCGCCAGGCCCTGGCTCAACCGGCTGAATCCCGAGCGTCGCGTCGTCGCGGCTTCGCCGAACTTCGCGAAGATCGGACCGGCGGCGTCACGGAGTTGCTCCGCCTCGGCCTGCGAGAGCGCGAGCGTGAGGTACGGGATCCCGACTTGCCCTCCGGCCTGCCTCTCCGGCACGCGTTCACGGCACCAGCGCCGGAGCCTGCCGATCGCGGCTTCCGCGCCGGGGCCCGCCCATTCGTCGTCCGTGCTCTCGATGACGTCGCCGATGGCCGCGAGCGGCGAGGCGGCGAGCGCCCCTGCCCCGAGCCCGACGGCCAGGACGCCGAGGCGCGCCGCGCGCCGGTCCCGGACGAGGGCAATCGCGGCGGAGACGCCGGCCGGCGCATCGGCGATCCGCGAAAGGGATCGAGGCGTCAAGAGCAGCAGGACGAAACGCGACCGACGCGCCTCGTCATCGAGGGCCTGGAGGTAGCTGTCGATCGACGGGCTCACCTCGAACGCGCGCATCCGCGAGTCCGCCCGAGCGCAGGACCTGAAGGCCTCGATCAGGGCATCGTCCGAGCCGGGCACGCCGCCGATCGAGAAGTTGTACTTGATTTCCCACCCGTGGACGCGGCCTCCCGTCATCAGCGAGCGCGTGCCCGACCGCCGGCTGCGGTAGTCGGACACGGCCTTCTGGACTGCGACCTTGAGTTCGTCGGGGGTCTTGAACACCGCCGGGCGGGGCTCTTCCGGGTCGCCGCTCGACACCAGCGCTCGGAACTGCTCGATGGAGTCCAGCGGCTTGTGGCCCGCCGAGTCGGTCTGGGTGAAGCTGATGGCCGCGGGGTCCTTCAGGAACACGAATCGGGGAATGCCTTTCGCTTTCGCCGCGTCGTACTCGATGTGGGTGACCGACTGGCGCTCACGCGGAGGGATGAAGCCATAGCGGAGGGCGAGGATGCCGATGTAGAGATCGCAGAGCGCGACCTCTTCGCGAAGGCTTCCGACGAGGTCCTGCTCGCTGGCGCCGTAACTCTCCTTGACGACGGCCTCGCCCGCGAGGACCTCCTTGACGGCGGCGCGCTCCGGCCTCAGATCGTCCAGCGTCGACGACAGATACACGATCATGGCAACCCGCCCGGGTGATC
>Ga0316622_100001484_pt1 | contig 15290 bp, 12 predicted proteins | sample OWC_Aug_OW2_C1_D_FD_207646 | JGI IMG/M metagenome (GOLD analysis project Ga0316622, IMG submission 207646) | Wetland soil microbial communities from Old Woman Creek delta, Ohio, United States - OWC_Aug_OW2_C1_D5_C | ecosystem: Environmental > Terrestrial > Soil > Wetlands | place: USA: Ohio... | reverse complement strand
CAGGATGTCCTGAAAAAGCGGGCCGGCTATGACAACATGCCCTTTCTTAAAGGGCTGGAACGCAGGGGCTTTAACGTGAGCTACTCGAGCTCCTCGCCGTCCCTGCTGACTCCCGTATCCATCGGCAACCTGCTGAATTTCAGCCATCGCTACGAACCCCAGACCGAGACCCGGATCGACTTGGAGCGCCCGCCTCTGTTGGAGGTCTTCAAAAAGGCGGGATACAAAACATACTTGCATACCCCGGTTTTCGTGTTCGACAAAGACCTGGTGGACGTCGCTTTGAAATCCTATGTCGTCATGGCCGCCCTGAGCGTCAGGGAGACGGTGATCGCCAGGAGTTTTTTGGCCTATTGGGGCCGAGTGGGGGACAAGGCCTTGCGGGAGGACCGGCTGAAAATATTCCAGCAGGCGGCCGGCGTCGTCGACGATTCCGGCGAGAAGCCCAAGTTTCTCTTTTATCATATCCTGTTGCCGCATTGGCCCTTCGTTTTCGACGAGAACGGCAACCCGGTCCCCTACGAGAGCATGTATGACACCAGGGAGGCCAGGTTCTATACAGGTCAGCTGCGTTTCGTCTCCAGAAAAATCGACGAGCTGGCCGACAAGATCGTCGCCCGGGATCCCCGGTCGGTCATCTTGCTGCAATCCGACCATGGGGCCAGATTCCTCAGCCGGGCCGACCCCGAGGAGCAGCTGTTCTGCTTGAATTGCCTTTATCTTGGAGGGGAGCGCGTAGACATAGATGGCCTGGGCCCGATCAACACTCTTCGGCTGGCGCTGAACCATGCCCTGGGGCTGGAGCTGCCTCCCTTGAAAGAGTCTCCATGAGAGCGCTTCCCGGCAGGAAATCCGCCTGGGCGGCCTACCTTTTGTTCGTCGCCCTGTTTTTCGTCTATCTGGTTAACGCGGCCAGGGTGTATCATGCCCTCAGCGGAAAAATCCATGCCGTCAAGCTGCGCCCCGACTTTCCCTTGTACCCTAAGGGGCAATTCGGTTACAGCTTGTTCATGGACCCTTCAATGGTCAACAGCCCGTTCGCGGAGGGGGTGGAGTTCAAGGCGCTATTTTGGCGGGCTCTTTTTGCCGCCGGCAACCCTCCCTTGCGGGCTTTCCTTCGCTCGACCGACGCCCTGTACGAGGTGGCCGCAAACCGTCAGTCGTTTTGGCCGCAAAAGCACCGCCCCTTGATGCAGTTTTTCGTCTCCACGGCCGGGTTGGAGAAAGGCATTTACCAACTGGGCTTGTATCTCTTCGAGGGCACGGGCGGACGGTTTGAGTGGACACGCCATGTCTTTGAGAAAGCGGACGGAGGGCCGGCGGAATATGTCGCCCGGCCCCTCGTCCTTGGGCCGGCTCGAATAAGCCATGATCTCAAGTTCAGGATCGAGGGGCTCTGGGAGACAAAAGGGTTGATCGAGATCCGGGGGTGGGTGGCGGTCGATAATGTCGAGATGAGCGATTATGACGGCTATATCAAGATCGAGAGTCCGGCCGGCGTTGCCAAAGCCTTCTATGCGCCCCTTTACACGCGAATGGACATTGCGTCAATGTACGAGGATCCCAAGGCCGCCAATTGCGGTTTCCGGATCCGGATCCCCAAGAGCGAAATCGGGGCGGGCCGATACTCGATCAAAGTCGCGGTCCAACACCGCAAGACCCACGAGATTTTCGAGCCGGCCCGCGCCTGGACGAAAAACTTCTGAACCGAGGAGCGCGTGATGCCTGCCAAGCCGGGGATTTTCTGGAGCGTCGTGGCCGCCGTCGAGGCCATCCTCATCTTGGGGATTTTTGGCCTGGCCGTGTTCAGACCTAAGTCCGAGCCGATCACGCTGGGCAAAGCCGAGGTCCTGCCGCTGAAGAAGCGCTCCTATGTGGTCGCCGTCACTCCTCCCGCCCGGGAATCCCGTGACCTGAGAGCCCGCCTGGATTCCCGGCGGAGAATCGGCAAATTCCTGGAGATCAGGGGCTGGGCCTATATCGAAGATCAACCCACCTCGGGTCAGAAAGTCTTTGTCCGGTTTGAAAAGCCGAACGGGACGGCTGTTCACTACAAGACGGCGCCGGAGGAGAGGCGAGAGGTGGCCAATCGCCTTAAGAATCCTCTCTACGGCGACTGCGGTTTTATAGCCTTGATTCCCCGGGCGGCCGGGCTGGATGCCGAGAACAGCCCCTTACGTCTGGTCGTCCAGAACGAGCGAGGAACGTACTTGAGTCCTCCCTTATAGACTCACGAGCCCCGAGCGCTTGCTCCTTTGCCCCGGTGTCCTGCTCCGGGTGAACGTTCTCCTGCGCCAGGTCAAGCGTCCCGCTTTGTGTGGCTGAAGCCCGCCGGACCCGTCCGGATGACCGGATTTCGGCCCGCTACTCCGGAGGGCCGTCGATCGATGGCGGCACCGGGCCACGTGTCTCCGCGGCGGGGGCGGCGCTCAGCCGGCCGGGCGGAAGGTAATAGACGAAGCACGCCGCGGCCAGGAGGGCGGAAAGGAGAAACGGCGCCCGGATTCCGAAGCGGTCGGAAAGGAGACCGGCCAGAAGCGCCACTAGGGCGCCGGAGAGAATCTGGATGTTGGAGACCCAGCTGAAGGCCTGGGTCTGGTCGTCGCGGGGAACGCTGCTGCCGACGAAGGTGTGGATCGAAGGGTAGGTCATCAACAGGAAAACGCCGAACAAAAGAAGGCCCGAAACGGCCACGGCCCGGCCCGGCGCGAACCCGATGACGGCGAGGCTCAGGGCGGCGACTCCGATGCTCGTGAGGTAGATCTTCCGGCGGCCGAAGCGGCGGCTCATGAAGCCGTATCCGTAGCCGGATATCGTGCCCAGGGCGATCCACATGGAGAGGTAGAGCCCGGTCCGGCCGATCGGGACGGAGAACTCGTGGTTGAGCAGGGACGGAGCGTAGTAAATCGTCACGGCCCAGCCCGTGCCTCCGAAGATAAAACCGGGGATGAGATGTCGGATACGGCCCAGGACTTTGAGCCACGAGGAGAAGTGGAGCGAGGGCCTGACCTCGCTTTTCGACGAGATCCCCTTGATGGCCAGGTACCCGAAAGCCCCCAAGGCCAGCCCAAGGACGGACCACGCCAGGAGGGCCGTCTTCCAGTCCCATCTCTGGGCTATGTAACCGAACGAGAGAAAGGCCAGGAGGACTCCGATGTTGCCCGAGCCGGATTGGATCCCCATGGCGAGGTCGAGCCCGGCGGCGGGCTGCGACTTGGAGACCCAGGCGATCATGATGGGATGGTAAAAGCTCGTAGCGACGCGCATGAAGAGGAAAAAGAAGAGCAGGGTCGCGAAAGAGGAGGCGAAGGGTACGCAGGCCAGGGAAATGCAGATCCCGACAAAGCTCAGGAACATCAGCGTCTGATATTCCAGGCGGAAAGAGAGACGAACCACATAATACTGGACCAGCAGGGTCGCCAGCAGCCCGAGGTAGGACAGGAGCCCGATCTGGGAGTAGCTCGTGATCAGCCGGCCCTGCCCGTAGAGAATCGGGAAGGCCATGGGGACGACGGTCGTCGTGGCATCGTTGAGCGCATGGAAGAAGGACGCCGAAAGAAGGATGCGGTTTTTCATGGTAAAAGAGGTCCATCTTAGAGAACAAGAGCGGCTCTGTCAATCGCGCCGAGGGAATTTTGGCCTGGCTCTCAGGCACGATTGGGGCCGTGCTCCGCTTTTCATCCTTTCCTTCATTCTTCGATCCGGGCAGGCGTTGCCAGAAGGGAGCGTTTCTGCAACACCATCTCTGGGCAGCTCGGGCCCGAAAATCGAGGCTGATAATTGACACAACCGGCCGTTTGTCGTATGAATGAATACGGTGAACTCGGTGCCCCGTTTATCGGGTCATCAGGGGGCGACTTCGGCGGGCCAAACTTCGCGGTTTCGCCGCTTTAGGCAGACGCCGTTCTGATGATATAGGAGTCAGGAATGCGCAAAGGCCTTTTGATTCCGGTCCTGGTGTTTCTGGTTTGGCCGCTCATCTCCCAGGAAGCCCGCGTAGACACAAAAGACAAGGGCTACGAAATCAGCAAGGATTTCAAACAAGCCAATGTGGCCAGCTGGACGAAAATCCTCTCTCCCCTGAAGGGGAAGCCGGATATCAACTACCTCGAAGTGGGCGTAGCCGAGGGGGGATCGTTTTTTTGGATGCTCGACAATATTTTTACGGACAAAACGAATAAGGCATACGCCATGGATATCTTCGCGGGCGAGTATCATAACGTGTTCTTGCGCAACCTTGAAAAGTCCGGACACAGTCAAAGAGTGACGGTCATAAAAGAGTATTCCCAAAAAGCTTTGCGGGCGCTGCCGCTCAGTTACTTTGACGTTATCTACATCGACGGGGATCATCGAGCTCCGGCCGTCCTGAGCGATGCGATCATGAGCTGGTCCCTGCTTCGGGAGGGCGGATTCCTGATCTTCGATGACTATCGGCTTCGGCTGGATATACCGGAGGACCTCCGGCCCAAGGCCGCTATCGATTCTTTCCTCACCGCCTTCAGGAATGACCTCCGGGTTGTCCAGAGAAGGCGGCAGATGATCTGCCGGAAAAGAGGGTCCCGGTATCCAAAGGATTCTGCGCACCACACGGCGTTTGGTGACTACTTTTATGTCTGGTCCGTTTACGCCTACATGCCGGAACACGGACTCTTTGACAGAAAGGCCAAAAAAATCCCCCTCAGCTCCGAAGAGGAATCGATGATCCAGGCCATTATCAAGAGCCGGAAATTCGGCGAGGTTGAAATCACGGTTGATCCCCAATGGCTCAAGAATGAGAAATTTATCCAATTGAGGGATAAGCTCAAATTGCGAATTATTGACGGAGTCATCGCCCGACCGCATGCGTACAGCCGCTAGTCTGTAATGGTCGCTGATCTTTCTGGTCCGAGCGGACCGTTCCCTTAGCCGCCGCGCCGGATGAGACGGGAAGCGCTCTTCGTCTGGTTTTAAAGAATGAAATCGGGATGTATTTGAGTCCAGTCTTATAGAGTCTCGAGCGCGGAGCCGGACTTCTCCTTTCTGGCCCCGATTAATAAATGAATATCTGTTTTAAGTGGCGATCGAAAAGTGGTATAAGGGGAGTGAAAGAAAGGAGGTCAGTATGCCGGTCATTCTGAGTCTCGACCAGATCAAGGACGCTTTAAAGAACATCGATCCCGTTAAGGGGATCATCCCGGCCATCGAGGACGGCTTTATCGCGTATTCCCGGGGGGATGTCGTCGTCCCGCCGGTCGGGGAGCTGGTCTTTGAAGAGCCCCGGGGGGATACGCACATCAAGTACGGATACATAAAGCGTGATGACTATTATGTGATCAAGATCGCTTCGGGATTCTACGACAACCCCAAGCTCGGCCTGCCGACGAGCTCCGGCTTGATGCTTCTCTTCAGCCAGAAAACGGGCGAGCTCATCTCCGCCATGCTCGATGACGGATATCTGACTCAAGTCCGGACGGCGGCCGCCGGCGCGGTCGTGGGGAAGTATTTCGCCCCGAAGAAAGTGAAGAGGGTGGGGATATTCGGGGCGGGCGTCCAGGGGCGGATGCAGCTCGAATACCTGCGCTACGTGCGGGATTTTGAGGATGTGATCGTCTGGGGAGTCAACCAGGAGGAGCTGGACAGATACAAGGCGGACATGATCCCCATGGGGTTCAAAATCCAGACGACCCTGGAGCCCGAGGAGATCGCCTCGACCTGCAATGTCATCGTCACGGCCACTCCCTCCTACAAGCCCCTTTTAAAAGTCGGCCAGATCCGGAAAGGCACGCACATCACGGCCATGGGGTCGGACACCTCGGAAAAACAGGAGCTCGACTCGGACATCCTGAAGAAAGCGGACCGGGTCATCGTGGACAGCATCCCCCAATCCCTGCTGCGGGGTGAAGTCTACAAGGCGCTCGAAGCCGGAGCCATCAAGAAGGACCGGCTCGTCGAGTTGGGCACGGCCATCGCGAACCAGAAATTCCGGCGGCAATCCGACGAGGAAATCACCGTCGTCGACCTGACCGGCGTGGCCGTCCAGGACATCCAGATCAGCAAGGCAGTCTGGGAAGTGGTTTCGCCGCGAAAGTGAATTCTCCCAGATGCTTCCCAGGTTTCCCGCCGGTGTCAGGGACGGAATTTTGCGGCCACTCCGTCCTTGAGCACGTGATATTCCGAATAGAGGCTGGCCGTGATGCACGAATGAACCGGGAGGACGACGAGCGTGTCGCCGATCTCGACCGAGCGGATGAAATCCTCGGGTCCCGTGACCTGGCCGTGCTCCTGGGATAGGCCGCTGAGATAGACTCCGGGAAGGGGGGCCGTCCAGCCGCCCTGGTCCGCGGTAAGCCTGGCGATCTGCCCGAAGAACGGCCGGCCCGAGGGAAGAGGCAGCGATTCCCGGCTCATATGGACGCTGCCGCCATAGACGACCAGCTCCCCCAGGGAGGCATTCTTCGAAATGACGGGAAAGGCCGCCGCCCCGGCGATGTCCTCGTCCCGGCAGACTCCCAGCGATTTTTGCTTGAGGTCGTAGAAGACAAAGTTCCCCGGCCGGATCTCGGAGATTGGAGGCAGGAACCGGTCGACCAACGAACAGGAGGGCGTGTCACCCAGAGAAACCAGGCAAGGAGAAAAGCCTCCCGCCTCCAGGGTGTGTTTGATGGTTTGAAGCATCGCCCGGGAGGCCTCATGGATGCTCAGGATCTCGCGGGCGCCCGCGGCGTCATAGGTGTGTCCGTCATGGGTGAGGATTCCCTGGAAGCGCAGACCGGGCGCCCGTCCGACGAGCCGCGCCAGGTCCAGAATCCGGTCGATCCGTTCGGCGGGAACCCCTGTTCGATGATCGCCCGTGTCGATCTCGATCCAGACATTGAGGGGGCCGGCGATTTCTTCTCCGAGCCTGGCCGCCGTGGACTCCGAATCGACGATCACGTGGAGGTTGACGGTCTTGCCGAGCGCGTCGATTCCCGGGATCTGATGGATGTTGACGGGCACGGCGACGGTGATATCGTCCCAGCCGTTGCGGGCGAAGTACTCCGCCATTTCCAGCGAGGACACCGTAATCGTCCGAACGCCGAGATCCCTCAACCACGCGGCGACGTTCGCGGACTGATGCGTCTTGAAGTGCGGCCTGAAAGACACCCCGCTCTCCCGGGCCTTCCGGACCATCCGGGACGCATTGCGCAGGACTTTGGACTTGTCCACGAGAAAGACCGGGCGTTCCAGCGTGTTTAAGTTCATGGGCAGGCAACCTTTCAGTCGAGCAGGCGGATCCTTGAGCCGGCGTTTCGGGCCAGCGCTTTTTCGTAGCACAGGACGGCTGCAGCGGTATCCTGGAGGGCCGTTCCGGTGGCGTCGTAGATGATGATTTCAGAAGGGCTTTCCCGCCCGGGCTTTTTCCCGCTGACGATCTCGCCGATCTCAGCGTACACGTCTTCAACCTTCAGGAGGCTTTGCTCGAGGGCATGATGCAATTCGCCGGCCCGGGCGCATTGGGAGAGGATGTCCACGACGATCTTGTTCCCCTGGAGAAGACGCGCGTCGAGCTCCTGTTTTTGCGGGTTGTCGGAGCCCACCGCCGCGATGGTCGTTCCCGGAAGGACATATTCCTTGAGGAGGAATGGTCTTTTTGAGGGGGTGCAGGTGATGACGATCCGGCTCTGGGCGACGGCCGAGGCCAAGTCCTGGGTGGGCCGGATCGACAGGCCGAGCTCTTCCTTCAGGTTGCGTGCGAACGCCTCCGCCGCCTCCGGATTTTCGTCATAGGCGAAGACTCGGGCGATCGGCCGAACCATTTTCAGGAACCGCGTCTGAATCCTCCCCTGGTTTCCGCAGCCGCAGACGGTCATGACCTTGGCATCCGGCGCGGCCAGGTATTTCATCGCCACCGCGGTCCCGGCCCCGGTCCTTTTGATGGTCGGCTCGGCGGAATCGATGACGGCCAGGGGAAAGCCGGAATCGCCGTCGAAGAGCAGGATAACGCCGAGGATATTGGGCAATCCTCGAAGCTCCTTGTTGCTGAAACAGCTCCCGTTGATTTTCAGGCCATAGTATTTCCGGTCCCGCCAGAAAAGCCCGCCCGCCTTGATATGGAACTCCAGCTCTCCGGGTGTATCGCCGTGGATCATCGCCGTCCCGAAGCTTTTCCCCTGGCCGTGCATCCGGAAGGCGGTTTCCACTCCCTCCAGGTAGTCCTCCAGGCTCATCATCGCCGCGATATCGGAGCGGGTCAGCAGAAGTGTTTCGTTGAGTGCGGCCATATCGTTCACCTCGCCGCGAGGAAGTATAAATCCAAAGCGGCCCAAAAATAAACAGAAGCTCAGACGACCGGCGTCTGAGCCGGGCGGGACTGTTCCCCGCGGCTTACTTTTCGCCCATGAAAGGATAGCGATAATCGGACGGCGGCGCGGTTTGCCCGCCCGACCGAGGCCGCTTGCGGCTGATCACATCCAATCGAGACAGAATCCACCGCCACCTTGACGAAAGCGGGTCGGGGGATTTAAAGTGTAGGCCGCCGATGAGATGGTGGTTCCGCCGGCCGCTCCATGTCCAGATATTCGCGGGCATCGCCGCGGGCATTCTCCTGGGCATCGCCCTCGGTCCCGGCGCGGCGTCCCTCCGGCCGATCGGAGACATCTTTCTTCGTCTTCTCACGATGCTCATCGTGCCGCTCACCTTCTTCACCCTCCTCAGCGGCCTGACCAGGCTCGAAAGCTTCCGTGCGTTGAGGACTCTGGGCGGCTCGATCATCCTTTATTATGCCGCCTCCTCACTCATCGCGGCGGCGGTCGGGCTCGGCGTCGCTCTCCTCGTCAAGCCGGGACGGTCCGCCTCCGGACTTCTTGGGGCGGCCGCGCCCGCCGCGGAGACGGCCCGGTTCAGCCTGGTCGATAACCTCGTGTCCTGGGTTCCCGGGAACCCCATCGAGTCCCTCGCCCAGGGGAATCTCCTCCAAATCATCATCTTCACCCTGATCCTCGGCGCCGGCCTGCTCGCCCTGGGGAAGAAAGCCGAGCGGCTCGTCCGGCTCGCCCAGGACGGAGCGGAGCTGATGATCGTCGTGACCGAGCTTGTGATGAAGTTTTCTCCCTACGGCATCCTCGCCCTGGTGGCGAACCTGGTCGGTTCGCTGGGGACAAAAATGCTGGTCGAGGTAGGCCGGTTCGTGGCGGCCGACGTTCTCTCGATGATCATCGTCTTCACGGTCCTCTATGCTCTCGTCCTCCGCTTCATCGGCCGGCTGAATCCCCTCCGCTTCTACCGCCATGCCGCGCCCGCCGTCCTTGTTGCGGGCAGCACGACTTCGAGCGGAGCGGCCCTCCCGGCCGCCATGGCGGTCGCCGACAAGGCGATGGGGGTCCCCGAAAAGATCTGGGCGTTTACCCTTCCCCTCGGCGCGACGGTCAACCAGAACGGAATGGCCGCCGCTCTCTCCGTCGTCGGTGTCTTCGCCGCTAACCTCCACGGCCTCCCCCTGACGCCCGCCCTGCTTCTCCAGCTCGTTATTCTCGGCCTCGTCCTGTCCTCGGGCACGGCGGGGGTCAAAGGGTCGGGTGTGGTTGTCTCGTCGATCCTTCTTCAGACTCTCCACCTGCCCCTGGCGCTCGTCCCGATCCTGGCCGCCGTCTGGCCGGCGATCGACATCGGCCATACGATCTGCAACGTCACCGGTGACCTCGTCGGGACGGCAGTCGTCTCCTCGCGGATGAAGACCCTCGACCGGGCCGTCTTCGACGGCTCTGGAACGCCAGTGACCAAGGAGGATAGCATGACGAAGCCCCAAAGCGGTTGCGGCAGTGATGGGCTGACTGCAGGGGGAGGTCGAAGATGACGATAAAAAGAAACCCAAGGCCGCTCGCCCGGGCGGCGCTCTGGATGCTGGCGGTCGCCGCGCTGGCGGCCCAAGCCTCTGCGGAGAGGCGGTTTGAGGTCAGCTTTCCCGATTCCCTGCGGCGCGAGGCCGTGACGGGGAGGCTCATCATCGTCATCACCCGCTCGGATTCGCCGGAGCCGAGGCTCGCCATAAGCCCTTACGGCCCGCCGATTTTCGGCGCCGACGTGGAAAAGCTCCGGCCCGGATCGGTCGCGGTGATCGACGGCGCCGGCCCGGGCTATCCGCTTTCGAGCCTGGATGATCTCCCGCCGGGAGATTACGTCGTCCAGGCCGTCCTGAACGTCTACACCGAATGCCGACGGTCGGACGGCCGCACCGTCTGGGTCCACCTCGACCGAAGCACCGGAGCTCCGTTCAATGTTTCTCCGGGGAACATGTACAGCGACCCCCAGAAGGTCCGCCTTGACGCCGGCGTCGATTCGCTCGTCAAGCTCAAGCTCAGCCGCGTCGTCCCCGAAGTCAAGCTGCCGGCCGATACCGAGTGGCTGCAGCACGTCTGGATCCAGAGCCAGAAGCTCACTAAGTTCTGGGGCCAGCCCGTCTTTTTCGGCGCCACGGTTCTCCTCCCCAAGGGATACAAAGCCCATCCCAAGGTCCGTTATCCCGCCGTCTGCGTCTTCGAGCACGGCGTGCCCTTCGGCTTCAACCCCGACCCCAAGAGCCATGAGCGGGCGGAGGCGGGCGCACGGTCAGCCGGCCTGGAGACGGGCTACGGGTTTTTCCAGTCCTGGACGTCCGAGGGTTTTCCGCGTTTCATCGCCGTCACCTTTCACCAGCCTACGCCCTTTTTCCCCTCCTCGTATTCGGTCAACTCGGCCAACTGCGGGCCCTCCGGAGACGCCCTCCTCCAGGAGCTCATTCCCCATCTCGAGAAAAAATTCCGGATGATCGCCAAGCCTTATGCCCGGCTGGTCGAGGGCGCCTCGACGGGAGGATGGGAAGCGCTCTCACTCCAGCTTCGCTACCCCGAGACCTTCGGCGGCGCCTGGGTTTTTAACCCGGACCCCATCGATTTCCGCCGCTATCAGCTCGTCAACATCTACGAGGACGAGAACGCCTTCACCTTTCCGGCCACCGAATGGCGGACGGCCGAGCGGCCCTTCCGGCGCACGACCGAAGGCCAGGTCCTGGATAGCGTGCGCTCGATGAGCCTTTTCGAGGAGGTGCTCGGGTCGCGCGGCCGGTCGGGCTATCAGCTCATGGGCTGGGAGGCCGTCTATGGCCCGGTCGGACCCGACGGCTACCCCAAGCCCCTCTGGGACAAGAGGACGGGCAAGATCGACCGCTCCGTGGCCGAATACATGCGGGAGAACGGCTTCGACCTCCGCGAATACGCCGGCCGCAACTGGGAGGCGCTCGGGCCGAAGCTCCAGGGCAGGCTCAATTTCTTCGCCGGCGAGATGGACAATTTCTACCTCAACCTGGCGGTCTATCTTTTCGAGGATTTCCTGCGCTCGGCCGCCCCGCCGGAGTTCCCCATCCGCTTCGAGTACGGCCGGCCCAAGAAGGGACATAATTGGCACCCCTTCAGCTGGGCGCAGATGCTCCGCGAGATGGCCGCGCACATCACCAAACAGGCGCCGCCTGGAGAAGACACCTCCGCCTGGAAGTACTGACCGGACTATCTTTTTTCGAACCGGCCGTTAATGAGCTGGAGAGTCACCATTCGGCCGGTCCGGCGGGTGAGGCCCGTTTCCTCGTCCGGCTCGAATTCGTCGTAGGTGATTTCGCCCGTTTTCTCGTCGAACGCCAGGTTCAGGTTCTCCAGCCTGGGATATTCGATGGCCCGGTCGACGCCGGGCGCGAAACAGTCGTTGCACTGAAGCAGCTTGTCTCCGGCAATCTCGAAGATCCTCATGATGCTGTGCCGGCGGCCGCTGCCGTGCGTCCCCCGGCCGAAAGTCAGGTATTTCTTGACCGGGCCGGCCGGGATCTCATGGACTTCATAGATCAAGCAGTCGGTGAATGCGCCCGTCTCCATCTCGTTTTCGGGGTTGAGGGGCTCGACCACGATTTTCCCGTCGTCGCTCCTGAACTGGGCGACGGCGGTGATATGGTGCCATGTCCCGCCGGTAAGGTCGTCCCAACTGTAGAATTTGACTTTGCCGTCGGGCGAAGATTTGATGACGACAAACCTCGCCAGCTTGACCAGGTTCCCGTGGTACGTGACCGGCTTGGCCAGGTCGGCCAGCAGCTGTCTTTTGAAGAGAGGAGCGAACGTTTCAAATCGGGTGTCGCTGTTTGCTTCCAACAATTCTTGGAAGCAAGCAGCGAGCCGCTCGTCGATGCTTTGGAGTTCCTCCGTCTGACCGAGAACGCTCCCCCAGATAAGGAGCACGGCCAGGGCGGTTAATGCCGGTTTTCTCATCGGGGCCGGATGGAGCAGCCTAGGGACGATGGGAATACTAGGCCAAGCCTGGGGAAATGTCAAAACGTGCCGCTCTGTTCCCTTTTTGATTTATAATGAAGGAGTCCTCGAGCCGGACGGATCGGTCCGGTTTTCTTTTTGTCCCATCGGGATAGGAGATGGAGCCGCCGATGAAAAAAGCCTGGATCCCCCTCATTCTCGGTTTCTTTCTTGTCGGGATAGCCTGCCAGAAGCCGGAAAAGGCAGACGAACCCGCCGGGTCCGATCTTGTCGCCAGGGCGAAAGGCATCCACGACCGGGTGCTGGCCCTGGACGCGCACATCGATATCGAGGTCAGCTTCTTCACGCCCGAGCAGCCGGAAAAGATGGGTTACCAGAAGCTCGCCGGCCTGGCGGCCATGAAATCCGGCGGCTTGGACGGAGCCTTTTTCACGGCCTATGTGGAGCAGGGCGCCCTGACGGCGGAGGCGTATAGGGCCGCGCATGATTTGGCCCTGGAAAAAATCGACCGGATTCACCGCGTGGCCGAGTCGGAGATGCCCAAGGACGTGGCGATCGCCCTTAATCCGGAAGAGGTCTCCGATATCTACAAGCAGGGGAAAATCGTGGCCGTCATCGGTATGGAAAACGGATACCCAATAGGGGAGGATATCGGGAACTTGGAAAGGTTTTACGACCGGGGCGTCCGCTATATCACCCTCTCCCACGTCGGTCACAATCAGATCTGCGATTCCAGCCTGGGTATCGACGGTCAGGCTCCCCTCCACGGCGGCCTCAGTCCCTTCGGCGAAAAGGTCGTGGCCGAGATGAACCGCCTGGGCGTGCTCGTCGACGTCTCCCACATCGGCAAGGAGTCCGTGCTCGACGTCCTGCGGCTCTCCCGGGCTCCGGTCATCGCTTCTCATTCCACCCTGCGCGAGTATTGCGGCCCCGCGCGGATGTGGGACGAAGAGCAGCTCATGGCCTTAAAGAAAAACGGCGGTGTCTTTCATCTCGTCGGCCTCCGGATGGCCGTCAGGCCGGAGCCGCCCGAGAAGACGTCGGCCGTCTCCGAGCTTCGGAAAAAGATGGGCTTTCCCGAGGAGTACTGGCCCTTCTTCCAGGCCTTCGATAAGGCGGCCCTAGAGACCCGCCGGGAATACAACAAGGGTCTCGACGAGCTCGACAGACGGTTTCCTCCCGCCGATGTCAAGGAATTCGTGGACCATATCGATGACCTGGTCAAGAGAGTCGGCATCGAGCACGTCGGCATCAGCTCGGACTTCTATGATCGGACGTGGAGCCTGGACGGGTGGAAGGACGCCGGCGAGACCTTTAATATCACCCTGGAGCTTGTTCGGCGCGGCTATGCCGAGGACGAGATCGCCAAGGTCTGGAGCGGCAACACGCTCCGCGTCTGGCGCGAAGTCATAGGGGCCGCCCGCCGGCCCTAGGAGGGGGGGATAAACCGGCCCTCTTGCGCTTTCGCTGCCAGAAGAAATAGAACGGAATCCCGGTGGCGATGAAGGCCACATCCTCGATCGACCGCCGCCAGTCCGTCGCCGCCCGAAAGACCAGGAAAACCACGATTCCGGCCAGGTAGACGGCCGGGAGCCAGGGGTACAGCGGAACCCGGTAAAAATCCCCTTCCCCTCCCGGGTCCCTGAGCCGCAATTTGAACAGGGCGACCGTGTTCAGGGCCCAGAATATGAGCACTCCGAAGACCATGCCGGCGGCGATCACTTCGAACGTCCCGCGCAGGAAAAGGATGACCAGGGCCCAGCCGCAGTGGGCGATGACGGCCCGGGAGGGCGTCCGGAAGCGGGGGTGGATGAAATCGAGCCAGCGGAAGAAGAGCCCGTCCCTGGCCATGGCATAGTAGGCGCGGGTCGCGGTCATCATCGTTCCGTTGATGCTGCTCGCGGCCGAGGCGATGACCAGGACCGCCACGAAGACCGCGCCCGCCGGTCCGGCCAGCTTGACGGCCGCTGCCGAGGCCACAACCGTATTCCCGCGGACGCCGTCCATGCCGAGCGTCCAATGGTAGAGCAGGTTGGTCAGGCCATAAAGCACGACCACCAGGGCGATGCCCGCGAACAGGCTCAGGGGGATGGTTTTCCTGGGGTTTTTCATTTCCCCCGCCGAATATCCCAGGCGCTCGATCCCCGTGTGGGCGAAGAACACCATCAGGAGCGCGGCGACCAGGTTTCCGACCGCTCCCAGGTTCATCGTCGGCTCGGCCCGGGTCTGGAGAAGGCTGACGTGTCCTTGAGCCAGGATCAGCCCGCCGACAACCAGGAGGAAAAGCCCGATGGTCTTGGTGAAGGCCAGGATCTTCTGCATCAGGCTGGCCTGCCTGATGCCGACGCAGTTCAGCGCCCCCAGGAGCAGGATGACCGCGACCGTCACGAAGCTGTGGGCGGGGCGGCTGAGCCGGACAAAATAGCCCAGGTAGTCCGCAATGATGATCGCCAGGCCGGCCGCCGGGCTTGTCCGGATCATGAAGAGCTGGGCCCAGCCGAAGATAAACCCGGCGAACGGCCCGAGCGCCCGGCTGACGTAGACATATTCCCCTCCGGCCTCGGGAAGCCGGGTTCCCAGCTCGGCGTAGATCAATCCCCCGATATAGACGAAGATCCCGACGGCGACCCAGAGGGAAAGGATCTGCGAAAAGGACCCGAGATAGCCGGCGATGATCTGGGGCGTCGAAAAGATACCCGCGCCGATGGTGATGCCGAGCAGGATGGCGATCCCATCCGCCGGGCCCAGCGTCCGGAGGAGGGTCGGCCGCCCGGCCCCAGCGCCGTTTTTGCCCGGCTGGCTCATCGAATTTCAGCCTCTGCCTGAACCCTGATTGCCTGTCCCACTCGACCTGTGTTGTATTCGAGTCGCCGGAAAAAGTAAAGGACGTCGAGTCCCCTCGCGCCGCCGAGGTGAGCGGAGGGGGTTGAGCCCGGGTGGGGTTTTGGGGTAATGTGGGCGCCGGGATAAAAGAACGGAGGGAGCGAATGCTTAGAACCTGCAAACGGACGGTGATCGGCCTGGTGGTCTGCGGACTCGCCTTGGGTG
>Ga0316622_100001482_pt1 | contig 15292 bp, 13 predicted proteins | sample OWC_Aug_OW2_C1_D_FD_207646 | JGI IMG/M metagenome (GOLD analysis project Ga0316622, IMG submission 207646) | Wetland soil microbial communities from Old Woman Creek delta, Ohio, United States - OWC_Aug_OW2_C1_D5_C | ecosystem: Environmental > Terrestrial > Soil > Wetlands | place: USA: Ohio... | reverse complement strand
GGGGGCCAAAGCTTGCAGCAGTATCGGCGAATTGGTGGCCGCCTCCGATGTGGTGATTCTGTGTCTGGCCGATACCCCGGTAGTCGAGACGGTAGTAATGCTGGATGTGGCGGCGCATGGCGGCGCTGATAAGTTGTTGATCGATTTGTCCAGCATACATCCGGAAACCACTCGGCAATTGGCGGCGCATTTACAGGCGATATGCGGCATGCGTTGGGTGGATGCGCCGGTGTCCGGCGGCACGGCCGGCGCCGAGCAGGGCACATTGGCGATCATGGCCGGTGGTGCCGTTGAAGACATTGTCATTGCCCGTGAAGTATTGAAGCCCTTGTACAGCCGTCTGACACACATGGGGCCTATCGGCAGCGGCCAGGCCACCAAAATCTGCAACCAGATGATCGTCGGTTGCAACGTGCTGGTGATCGCGGAAATGATGGCCTTGGCGAAAGCGGCGGGCGTCGATGCCGCGAAAATTCCCGAGGCCTTGGCCGGCGGTTTCGCCGATTCCAAGCCTTTGCAAATCGTCGGCCCGGAAATGGCGGACAACCGTTTCGAGCCGGTGAAATGGCGAGTCAAGACCTTGCTGAAGGACTTGAATATGGCCGTGGATTTGTCCGGTAAGCAGGGCAGTGCGGTGCCGATGTCCGGTCTGGCCGCACAACTGATGCAGTTGCACGGCAGCCACGGTTTTCTGGAGCAGGATCCCTCCACCTTGATCAAGCTTTATAGCCAAGACTGATGCTGCGTTTTACCGCCAATCTCAGCATGCTGTTTACCGAATACGCCTTGCCGGACCGGTTCAAGGCCGCTAGGTATCACGGTTTCGACGCCGTGGAAATCCAGTTTCCCTATGAACTGCCCGCCGAACAAATTCGGGCGGCCCTGCTGGAAAATGATCTGAAGCTGGTGTTGTTCAACGTCGATGCCGACACCTTGCTGCAAGGCGGCGAAGGCTTGGCGGCGGTGCCGGAAAAGCGCGAGCAGTTCAAGGCGGCGGTTGCCCAAACGTTGGCCTATGCCGAGTTGTTGAAGCCGGAAGCGATCAATGTTTTGCCGGGTCGCTGCCTGGATGCCGGGCGGCTAAACGAGTATCGAGCGACCTTTATAGAGAATCTGCGCTACGCAACGGAAGCATTTGCCGGGCAAGGGATCACCACGGTGTTCGAAGCCGTCAATAGCCACGATATGCCGGGCTTCATCATAGAAAGTAGCCGGCGGATGTTGGAAGTAATGGCCGAGATTGAGCACCCTATGCTACGCCTACAATACGATATTTACCACATGAGCCGAATGGGCGAGGATTGCGCCGCGTTTTTGCGGCGGCATCACGAGAAAATCGGCCATATCCAGTTCGCCGATTGCCCTGGGCGAGGACAGCCTGGAAGCGGCGATGTCGATTTCGAGAGTTTGTTCGGCATAATCGCCAACTCACCCTACCAGGGTTGGGTTGGCGCCGAATACAAGCCGGTCGGAACCACGGCCGCCAGTCTGGATTGGCTGAAAACCTACTCGGAAAGGCTGGCGGGCGGAGTATAATCTCCAGGCTTTAATTCATAGGTTAAAAGCCATGACCGCACATAATTTCACTATTCATCACGCCAGTCTGATCGTTTCCGATACCGAGCAGTCGTTGCACTTTTATCGGGATGTGCTGGGCATGCAGCCTGTTGAGCGACCCAATCTTCCCTTCCCTGGCGCCTGGTTGCAAATCGGCGAACAGCAGATTCATTTGCTGGAACTGGACAATCCCGACCCGACCACGGGTCGGCCGGCGCATGGCGGACGCGATCGGCATGTCGCCATGTATATTGATTCGGTGCAAGCCTTGCGAGACGATTTTGATAAGGCTGGCGTCGTCTATACGATGAGCATCTCCGGCCGCAAGGCGATGTTTTGCCGGGATAGGGATGGCAATGCATTGGAGTTTATCGAACGTCCCTGATCGCCCGTATGTCCAGACGAATTTTGTATGGCGCACTACTAATTTGCAGCGCGGCGATGTTGCTGTTCGTGATCGGCTTCCTGTGTTTTCAGATGGGTTTGGCCATGCTGGCCACATTGTTTTACGTCTTGGCCGGCAAGATCATGCTGCTGGCCTTGGGCGTGTTGCTGGCCTTGGGCGCGGTGGCCCTGATTGCCGCGATATGGCGGGAACTGCGGGTTTATTTCTGTCGGGAAGCGGCGGCGTTGCGCCGGATTTTGGCGGTAAGGGCCCGGCAGATGGATGCGGCTACTCTCACGGTTCAGGAATCGCGGCAGATACGTTATTTAAGCCATTTTAAGCGCCAACGCTTGCTGGCGGCTAATAATCGCAAGCATTTGCGGGAGTTGTTCGATGCGGTCAATCGGGAGTTACAGGCGGTGAGGTCGGAATTGCCGGCGGCCACTTATAAGGCCTTGCGCAAGGCCTTGCGCAATCATCACAAACGCGCCGATGCCGAGGCAATACTCGCCTTGCGCGAGCAGATACCATGTCGTTAATAAGTCGTTGGTTGGGAGACACTCTGGCTTTTTTGCGCCGCAGCCGCGACGAGAATCTGCGTTGGCAGTTGTCCAGGCAGGACGACGTCGCCGAGTTGCGGCAGGCTAGGGCCTTGGCCGAACAGGCTTTGCTGGCGCAATTGAAAAAGCAGACGCAGCAATTGGCTCATGAGTTAGAGGTCAATAAGGCCAGAAACAATACCGAGCTGGCGATGGTGAAGACCCAGTGCAAGCAGGATCTTAAGGACTATCAACAATACTTGCAGTCGCTGGACAGGTTGAAGGAGTCGCTACGCAATAGTTATGCGCATTTGCCGGAGGCTGTGGCTTTTACGATCCATCATCACGCCAAGCAACTGCTGAACCAGATGTGGGAGACGCAAGAGCCCCAGGAAAAAATGAAGGTTGAAATGCAATTGCTGCAGTTTATGACTGCGGTGCATGAGGATAGTCAGGCCTCTTTGCAATCTTCCGGCAACGAGGCTTTGCCGCAAAAGGCATTGGCGATCATCGATGCAAATTTGGACGTTAAATAGTTTGTAGGATGGGTAGAGGCGATAGCCGAAACCCATCGGCGGAGATCGTTAAATAGGCTGAAAATAGCCTTCGATGTCCTTGATCAACTTTTTATTCAAGGCAAACATCACCACATGGTCGCCTTCGGCAAACACCGTATCGTGATGCACAGGTATCACTTCCTTTTCGCGAATCAATGCGCCTAGTATCACGCCGTCCGGCAGATTGACCTGGTCGACTCGGAGGCCCACCACCGTCGGCGAATTCTTGCCGCGGTGGGCGATCGCTTCGATGGCCTCGGCGCTACCGCCGCATACCGAACTGACGCCGACCACGTCGCCTTTCCTGACATGTTTGAGGATGCCGCCCAGGGTTTCCAGTTTGGGCTGGATGGCCAGATCAATATCAGAATTTTCCAGCAATTTTAGGTAGGAAGTATTGTTGATTAGGCAGATGGCTTTTTTGGCGCCGAGCTTCTTGGCGAGTCCCGCCGAGATTAGGTTGATACCGTCATTGTTGGTAATGGCGCAGAACAGGTCGATGTTCTCGATCATTTCTTCGTGCAACAGGGATTCGTCGGTGCAATCGCCGTGCAGAATCAGGGTTTTTCTTAAGTCGTTGGCGATTTCCTTGGCGCGCTCCGGGTTCTGTTCGATCACCTTGACCTGATAGTTGTTTTCCAGTGCGATGGCCAGCCGCTTGCCGACGTGGCCGCCGCCCGCCAGCATGATGGTCTTGATCGGTTCTTCAAGCTTATGCAAATCGACCAAGGTTTTGCGCATCTTGTCGCGCGGACAGACGAAAAACACTTCGTCGCCAGTGGCGATCACTGCTTCACCATTGACCGGAATGGCCTTGCCATCCCTGAAAATGGCGGCAACGCGGATCATGCCGTCGGCCAATTTTTCCTTGACGACATGGATTTTCTTGCCGGTCAGGAAGCCGGTTGCACCCACCCTGATCGAAAACAGCCGTACCAAACCGTAGGCGAATTCCGATACATGCAGGGCGCCGGGAAATTTGATCAGATTTCGAATCGATTCGGTGACTACCTGTTCGGGGCTGATGACGATATCAATGCCGCCGGGCTCGAACAGCTCCGGATGATTCAGGAAGTCGATGGCGCGTACCCTGGCGATGGTTTTGGGTTTGCTGTACAGGGTGTTGATGACTTGGCAGGCCAGCATGTTGGTTTCGTCGCGGTCGGTGACGGCGATCACCATGTCGGCATCCTTGATGCCTGCTTGTTCCAAGGTGCTGGGATGGGCCGCGTTGCCTTCGACGGTGGCAATATCCAAGCGCGCCTTCAAGGCGGTGAGCAGTTGTGGTTTCTTATCGATCACCACAATGTCGTTTTCTTCGCTGGCTAATGCGCCAGCAACGGAAGAACCGGTGACACCGGCGCCGAGGATCACTATTTTCATAAAAGCTCAAGGATGTGGTGGTTTTTACGGGGCGCGGAAGCGTTTTGAGCGTGTGGATTCGCGAATCATGAAGACGGCGAATTATACGCGGATCGAATGCCTTGTCCACGTCAATTCAAGTCTCTGTTTTACATGCTTTGTGTTATTCCGCAGTCCGGTAGGCTTGTTTTCTGGTGACAGAGACCTTATAGCGTTTATAATCGCACGCTTTGAATTAACTATCACACTGGAAATATCATGCTGGGTAAGCTGGTTAAATTGGTTGTCGGCAGCCGCAACGACAGGCTGGTCAAGAAAAAACGCAAGCTGGTCAAAAAAGTCAACGCCTTGGCGGCCGAATATGAAAAGTTGTCCGACGAGGCTTTAAAAGCCAAAACTCAGCAGTTTCGCGACCGTCTGGCTCAGGGCGAAAAACTCGACAACCTGATACCGGAAGCCTTTGCCGCGGTGCGTGAAGCATCCACCCGGGTATTTGGCATGCGCCATTTCGACGTACAGTTGATCGGCGGCATGGTGCTGCATAGCGGCAAGATTGCCGAAATGAAGACCGGCGAGGGTAAGACCCTGATGGCGACCCTGGCCGCTTATCTGAATGCCTTGCCTGGCAAGGGCGTTCACGTCGTAACGGTTAACGATTATCTGGCGCGACGCGACGCGGAATGGATGGGCAAGCTATACGGATATCTGGGTTTGACCACCGGCGTCATCGTCAGCGATCTGACCCACGAACAACGCCAAGTCGCTTATGCCGCCGATATTACTTACGGCACCAACAATGAATTCGGCTTCGATTATTTGCGCGACAACATGGCATTTAATCTGGAGCAAAAAGTTCAGCGCGATCTGAACTTTGCGATCGTCGACGAGGTGGATTCGATTCTGATCGACGAAGCCAGAACGCCGTTGATTATCTCCGGGCAGGCGGAAGGCAGCACCGATATTTACCTGAAAACCAATCAAATCATTCCTTACCTGACCAAGCAGGAAAAAGCCGACGATCCGGAAAAGCAGGATCAAATGCCCGGCGATTATTCGGTTGACGAAAAATCCCGGCAAGTACATTTGACCGAATCCGGTTATGAGCATATCGAACGCTTGTTGGTCGACCAGGGGCTGATTGAGGAAGGCAGCAGCCTTTATGATCCTGCCAACATTCGCTTGATGCATTATCTGAATGCGTCATTACGCGGCCATGTGCTGTTTCAGAAAGATGTTGATTATGTGGTCAGAAACGATCAAATCATTATCGTCGACGAATTTACCGGCCGGATGATGACCGGCCGTCGCTGGTCGGAAGGTCTGCACCAGGCGATAGAAGCCAAGGAAGGGGTGACGATTCAGAACGAAAATCAGACGCTGGCTTCGATCACCTTCCAGAACTATTTCCGCCTGTATACCAAGCTGTCCGGTATGACCGGCACCGCCGATACCGAAGCCTTCGAGCTTAACAAGATCTACGGGCTGGAAGTGGTGGTAATTCCAACTCATCGGCCGATGGTTCGTAGAGACATGGGCGACTTGGTTTATTTGTCGGCGCGGGAAAAATATAACGCCGTGATCGAAGACATCAAGGATTGCCACAAGCGCGGTCAGCCGGTATTGGTGGGTACTACATCGATTGAAAAATCCGAGTTGATTTCGGCGCTGTTGAATCAGCAAAACATCCCCCACGAAGTGCTGAATGCCAAGCAGCACGAACGTGAAGCGCATATCGTCGAAAATGCCGGCATGCCTGGCGCGGTGACCATCGCTACCAACATGGCCGGCCGCGGTACCGACATCGTATTGGGTGGGAACCTCAATGCCGAACTGGCCGCATTGGGCGAGGATGCCAGCGAAGCGGACAAGGAAAGGGTGCGCGGCGCCTGGCTGGATAGGCATGAGAAAGTGTTGGCCAGCGGCGGTTTGCATGTGATCGGTTCAGAGCGCCACGAATCCCGGCGTATCGATAACCAACTCAGGGGCCGTTCCGGCCGCCAGGGCGACCCCGGTTCCACCCGCTTCTATCTGTCACTGGAAGACGATTTGATGCGGATTTTCGCCTCCGAGCGTGTCGCGGGATTAATGCAGCGCTTGGGTATGCAGGAAGGCGAAGCGATCGAACATCCTTGGGTGACACGCTCCATCGAAAGTGCCCAGCGTAAGGTGGAAGGCCGAAACTTCGATATTCGGAAAGAAATTCTGGCTTATGACGATGTCGCCAACGATCAGCGTAAGGTCATTTACTCGCAACGCAACGAATTGATGGCGGCCGAGGATATTAGCGAGATTGTCTCCGCGATTCGCGCCGATGTGATCAACGATGCGATCACCCAGTTCATTCCACCCAAAACCATGGAAGAACAGTGGGACATTCCTGGCCTGGAAGTTCACTTGCAGCAGGAATTCAATCTGCAGTTACCTTTGGTCGAGATGATGGACAAGGATAGGACGTTGAATGAATTGAAGCTGCGCCACTTAATCGTCGAGAAAGCCGAACAGCAAAGCCGAGACAAGGAAATGGCTGTCAGCGCCGAAGTGTTAAGACACTTTGAAAAATCGGTGATGCTGCAGGTGCTGGATAATAGCTGGAAAGAGCATCTGGCGGCGATGGATCAGTTGCGCCAGGGCATACATTTTCGCGGCTATGCCCAGAAAGACCCCAAGCAGGAATATAAGCGCGAGGCATTTACGATGTTCAGCGACCTGTTGAATCACATCAAGCAGGAAGTGGTCGGGATCATGGCCAAGGTGCAGGTGAGCCGCGAAGAAGATGTGCAGGCGATAGATGAACAACGCCAGGCTCAGGCACCGCAGGAAATGCATTTTGAACACGCCGAAGCGCATTCGGCGTTTGAAACGGATCAAGAGCTCGAGGCTGACTTGGAAGCGGAAAGCGCCGAACATCCTTTCGTCAGGAACACTGAAAAAGTGGGACGTAACGATCTTTGTCCCTGCGGTTCCGGCAAAAAGTATAAGCAGTGCCACGGCAGGTTGAGCTGATCCGTTGTTTGTGGCCATGTTATTGATTTAATTGGGCAGCTTTTTGGGTGGAGTTGAATATATAGACTTAATGCTAGGCGGTGGTACGATAATCTTTATGTAGGCGGCCATTGATGGCTGCCTGAAATCTCGATTCGACTGAACATTATCCGAGGAGTTAAGACGATGCCGCACAGAGTGTTTCGAATAAGCAGTCCGAAATCGGACATTACCAACTTGCCCAAGATGGGGATGGAAAAAAAGGATTTCATCGCCGACTTTAAACATTATTACAGTCACCGTCTGGGACGGGATGAGAACTGTCGTTCGCCGCATTATGCCTATGAAGCGCTATCGCTGGCGATTAGCGATAGACTGGTCGAGCGCTGGAAAAACACCTACAACACTTATAAGGATCTGGACTGCAAAAAGGCCTTCTATCTGTCGATGGAGTTTTTGATGGGGCGCTCGCTGAGCAACGCGATGCTGAACCTGGGCGTCGACGATGTGGTCAGCGAAGCCTTATATGATATGGGCCTGGAAGCCGAGGAATTATTGGAAAGCGAACCGGATGCCGGTCTTGGGAACGGCGGTCTGGGCCGATTGGCCGCTTGTTTTATCGACAGTTGCGCAACGTTGAAATTGCCGGTCACGGGTTATGGGCTGCGTTACGAATATGGCATGTTCACCCAGCAAATCGTCAACGGTGAACAGGAAGAACGGCCCGATCACTGGTTGCGTATGGGCAATGTCTGGGAGATCGAGCGCCCTGAATACATGACACGGGTCAAATTCGGAGGCCGTACCCAGACCCATATCGACGAACATGGCAACAAGCGGACCAGTTGGCTGGATACTCATGACGTGCTGGCCATGCCATACGATACGCCGGTGCCTGGTTACAAAAACGGCACTGTCAATACCTTGCGATTGTGGAAGGCGATCGCGACCGAAGAATTCAATCTGCAGGAGTTCAATGCCGGCGATTACGCGGAAGCCGTAGCGCAAAAAAACACCGCGGAAAACATCACCATGGTGTTGTATCCCAACGACGCCAACGAAAACGGCAAGGCCTTGCGTCTGCAACAGCAATATTTATTGGCATCCGCCAGTCTGCAGGACGTCATTGCCAACTGGGTCGGCCGCCACGGCAATGACTTCACCCATTTTGCCGAAAAGAACTGCTTCCAGCTCAACGATACCCACCCCAGTATTTCGGTGGCCGAACTGATGCGCTTGCTGATGGATATTCACGGCTTGTCGTGGAAAGAGGCCTGGAACATCACTAGTCATACCATGGCTTACACCAACCACACGCTGTTGCCGGAAGCGCTGGAAAAATGGTCGGTGGGCTTGATGCAGCATTTGTTGCCGCGGCTGATGGAAATCATTTTCGACATCAACGCGCATTTCCTGTCCGAAGTGTCGGCGCACTGGCCGGGCGACGGCGAACGCATGGCGCGGATGTCCATCATCGAGGAAGGTGGCGAAAAACAGGTGCGCATGGCGTTTTTAGCGATCGTCGGCAGCTTCTCGGTCAATGGCGTCGCGGCACTGCATTCCAAACTGCTGCAGGAAGGCTTGTTCAGGGATTTTTACGAATTCTGGCCGTACAAATTTAACAACAAAACCAATGGTGTCACGCCGAGACGCTGGTTGGCGGCTTGCAATCCCGAACTGGCGGGGCTGATTACCGAAACCATAGGCGATGGCTGGATTACCGACTTGTCGGAGTTGGCGAAACTCCGGCCCTATACCGAGGATGCCAAGTTTAGGCAGAAATGGTTTGATTTAAACCAGGCTAGTAAACAGCGTTTAGTGGATTTCAAAAAGGACGAGCATAACATCGATATTAACGTCAATGCGCTGTTCGATGTGCAGGTCAAACGCATCCACGAGTACAAGCGGCAGATCCTCAACGTGCTGCATGTGATCCATCTTTACGACAAGATCAAGCGCGGCGATACCCAGAATTGGGTGGATAGGTGCGTGCTGATTGGCGGCAAGGCGGCTCCCGGCTATGCGATGGCGAAAAAAACCATCAAGCTAATCAACAATGTCGCCAATGTCATCAACAACGATCCTTCCGTTGGCGACAAACTCAGGATGGTGTTCATGCCTAATTATCGGGTGTCGGCGATGGAAAAAATCTGTCCGGGCGCCGATCTTTCCGAGCAGATTTCCACCGCCGGTAAGGAAGCCTCTGGCACGGGCAACATGAAATTCATGATGAACGGCGCATTGACCATCGGTACGCTGGATGGCGCCAACATCGAGATTCGGGAAGAAGTGGGCGCGGAAAACTTCTTCTTGTTCGGCTTAACCGAAGCGGAAGTCGAAGCCTTGCGGCCTAATTACAATCCGCAAGCCTATATCGATCAAGATAGCGATTTGCAAGGGGTAATGCGTTTGCTGGAATGCGGACATTTCAACCAGTTCGAACCAGGTATATTCGACGACATCATCTCCGCGATCAAGAGTCCGAACGATCCTTGGATGACCATCGCCGATTTCCGCAGCTATATTGATGCGCAAAAACGCGTCGAGGCTGCCTGGCGCGACCAGGAACGCTGGACCAAGATGAGCATTCTTAATACCGCCGCCAGCGGCAAGTTCTCCACAGACCGTACTATCAGCGAATACAACCGCGACATCTGGAAGCTGGCGCCGATTGATATTGAGAACCTGTAAGGCAATGGAGAGTCATGCTCGATATTGTCCTGTTTGAGCCCGAGATTCCGGCCAACACCGGCAATATCATCCGCTTGTGCGCGAACACCGGCGCGCATTTGCATCTGATTCAGCCGCTCGGCTTTCAGTTGGATGACAAGCGCCTGCGCCGGGCGGGTCTGGATTACCATGAATGGGTCAACATTCACCAATATGCGGCCTTGGAAGACTATATCGAAAGAGCCAAACCCAAGCGTTTGTTCGCGTTGACCACCAAAGGCACAAATCTCTACAGTCAGGTCAAGTATCAGGCGGGCGATGCCTTGCTGTTCGGTCCCGAGAGCCGTGGTCTGCCGGCCGTGTTTCTCGACCGCCTCCCCCAACAATTGAAACTGTATTTGCCGATGCGTCAGGAAAGCCGCAGCCTCAATCTTTCCAACACCGTGTCAATTGTGCTGTACGAAGCCTGGCGTCAGCTCGGGTTTCCGGGCGCGGTGATTCATCGCTAGATTAGGTGATTCTGGGGCAGGCAAAAGCGGCAGCTTTTTAATCGTGGCTATCGAAAATCAGTTTTTCGGTGGCAAAACCCAGAGCTTTGGCTTCGGATAGCAATGCTTTCTGCGTTTGTTGGTCCAGTGTTGGCGTACGCGCCAAAATCCAAAAATATTCGCGGTTCGGCCCTGCGATCATCGCATAGCGGTAGGCGGTTTTATCCAGCGCTATGATGTTGTAAGCGCCGTAAAACGGACCGAAAAAAGACACTTCCAAACGGCCGACATCGGGTTTGTCGACGAAGTAGGCTTTCCCTTCCGCGGCGGTGCGCCGGCCTTCTTCGGCATTAAAACCGCTGTTGATGACTTTTACGCCGCCGTCGTCCCGCAGGCTGTATTCGGCGCGAATATCGCTCAAACCGCGTTCGAAACGGTGATCGAGCCGGGCGATTTCATACCAGGTGCCCAAATATCGGTGCAACTCGAAACCGCTTACCGGTGTGACGCCTTCCGGGATGCCGGTGCAGGCTGACAATAAAAACAGCAGAGCGGACAAAACATAGCGCATGGTAAGAATTCCTCTGATCATGGAGTAATCGCCCTATACAAGGCTTTCGCGTGTTGACTTTGCACGCCGTGGTCGACGATGGGCGAGGGATAGTCGCAAGCTTGCGTTTGTTTATGCCAATGATGAATCACCGTCGCCGGAAACAGCCGCAATTCCGGCAGCCAGCGTTTTATATAGACACAATCGGCATCAAATTTTTTCTGCTGTAGCCAGGGATTGAAAATCCGGAAATAGGGCTGGGCATCGCAGCCGGTAGACGCCGCCCATTGCCAGTTGCCGTTGTTAATGCAGGGATCGTAATCCAAGAGATGCCTGGCAAAATAGCGCTCGCCCCAACGCCAGTCGAAATGCAGATCCTTGACCAGAAACGATGCGGTAATCATCCGCAGCCGGTTGTGCATGCAGCTCGTTTGTAGCAACTCCCGCATGCCAGCATCCACGATCGGAAAGCCGGTTCGGCCTTCGGTCCAGGCCGAGAACCAGTCATCATCGTTTTGCCAGCGTATGGCGTCGAAGCGGCGATGGAAGGCATGGTCGAACACATGCGGATAATGAAACGCGATGTGGGTAAAAAAATCCCGCCAATATAACTGCCGCAATAAAGGATGTTCATCGCCCAATGATTGAGCGATCGCATAATAGGCTTCCCGGATCGAGCAGCAGCCGAATTTCAGATAAGCCGACATATGGCTGGTGGCCGCCAGCGCAGGGAAATCGCGTTGTTGTTGATAATCGCGGTGGGCTGTCAAATTTTCTAGCAGCGCCAATGCCGCGCTCCGGCCGCCTAACAAGGGATTGTTATGGGGCCGGCTGAAACGGCCGATCAAATCCTCGCCGGCATCAATCCGCAGCGTGTCGATAAACAACCCTGGGCTCAATCCCTGAGGTGAGGCGACGGGGTTTTGCCGGGCACGCTGATAGAAAGCCGTGAACACCCGATACGGCGATCCGTCACTTTTCAGAACCTGTTCCGGTTCGTTGAGCAACAGGTCGCCATGGCTGTGAAAGCCCAGGCCAAGAGTGCCGCAATGCTTTTGCAAATCGGCATCGCGCTGGCGGCTGAAGGGTGTGTAATCGCGATTGACGAATACGGCCTCGATGTTTTGATCGTTTCGTAAACGGGTTATTACTCGTTCCGGATGGTCGTTAAACAAATACAGCAGGCCGCCTCGTTCGGCGATTTGTCGTTGCAAATCCCGCAGGGCTTGCAGCATGAATTGCAAGGCGGGCTGGCTTTGGTAGGGATGCGGCTCGATTTGCCTTGGATCGAAAATAAAAGAGAGTATGACCTGCCGAGACTGCGCCAGCGCCGAATTCAGGGCGGTGTTGTCGGCCAGCCGCAAGTCGCGGCGAAAGATAAACAGCGATTTTTGGTAGCGTTTCATGGCTTACCGCAAGCCGTAAGACGCATCAATCATGCCCCAGAATTTGTTGCAGAGCTGCTTCCAGCGTCGGGAATTGAAACTCGAAACCCTGTTCTTGCAGGCGCGCCGGCATCACCCGCTGGCTGCCCAGCATCAGTTCGGCCATTTCGCCGAATAATAGCTTTAACAGGGTGGTGGGCATCGGGAGCAGGGAAGGGCGATGCAAGCGTTTCGCCAGGTTGTCGCTAAAGGCCTGATTGGTGACGGGTTGGGGAGCCGTGGCGTTGAAAGCGCCTTGCAGATCGGGGTTGTTGAGCAATGTGTGGACGATGGCGAGCCAGTCGCGGCGATGTATCCACGACATCCATTGTCGGCCCTCACCCAAGCGCCCACCCATCCCGAGCCGAAAGGCCGGCAGCATTCTCTGCAGCAGGCCGCCGCCTTGATCCAGGACCAAACCGGTACGAACCAGGCAGACTCTGATACCGAGTTGCTCGGCCTGACGGGCGGCATTCTCCCAGTCCAAGCATAATTGCTGTGAGAAACAGGGCTTGCCGCCGCTGTTTTCGGTCAGCACGGTATCCCCCTGGTCGCCGTAAACACCAATGGCTGAACCGCTGATCAAGACCTCGGGCTTTTCCGGTAAGGAGTCGATGAAACTTACCAGGCGTTCGGTCAAGGCGATTCTGCTGTCGCGCAGTCGTCGCTTGCGGATGTCCGTCCAGCGAGCTCCGAAGATGGGTTCGCCGGCCAGATTGACGATGGCGTCGAAACGCGTGTCGGTCGGTAGTCCGATGAGTTCGGGGACGGCGTTGATCCCAGAGCCTAAAAGCCTCTTGGCCGCAGCCGGATTACGGGTCAGTACCGTGACGCTATGGCCTTGTTCCAGCCAGTCGCCGACCAGCGCGCTGCCTAAAAAACCGGTGCCGCCGGTGATCAGGATGTTTTTGGAAGTCATGTTTAACTCCTTCGGCCCGGGCCGATTGCTTGTCTTGCATGGTTTGAAGACTACGGCTTATTCTTTCTTGCCGTTTTCTTTTTTGTCCAACAACCAGTAGGTGATACCAAGAGCCAGCACCACTGCGGCGCTGGCATAGATGTAATCCGGCTGCAGATATTTGAAATCGAAGACGATGACCTTTCGGGAAATCGCCATCAAGGCGGTGGCGACCACCAGTTTCACCGGAATCACGTCGCTACGCAGGTAGAGACTGATGTTCAGATAGATCTCGATCGCAATCAACACCGCTAGAAAAGCGCCGAAGGTGGCGAGTATGTCGGTGATGCTCAGCAGCATGTAGGGCGGCGTGCTGAGTTTGTCGAACAAGACATAAACCACATCGATCACGCCCAGAAAAATCACCAGCACCATCAGGGCCGCCAAAACGGTAACCGCGAAACGAATGGCCTTGTGAAATATCTGCAGTATGCCGTGTTGGTCGTCGTTGATGGGCAGCTCTTCGTGGGATTTGCGTTTTTTATACGAGCTGCTGAAATGGTTCATCAGGGAGCTGAGTAGTTGTTGATTGAATTCCGTGGTCTCGCCGATATGGTCGGCGCTGAAAAAGTGATTCAGCCCCTCGATGTTTAGTCCTGCCAACTGCGAGGCATCGACTTCTTCAAATCCCATGCTCCAGTCCGGAAACTGGCGTTCGGTGATATAGGTTCTTTCCAGTTTCGTGACATTCCGGTGGCGGGGATCGCGCCTGATTTTTTGAAACGCCTTGTTGACCTGTTCCTCCTTGCCTTCCAGAACCTGCACGAAGCATTCATTGAAATACAGCAACACGCCGGTAATGCCTTGCACGGAATTGCCTTGTCGGCATTGCCTCAACAAGCGCATCAGTTCGTCGGTGGAGAAGGGTTTGACTGCTTGACTCATGTATACCAGCCTGATCATGCTAGCTCTCCTCAATGGTCGTTATTTGGCAGCGATTGGGTTGATCGATTTCTTAAGCCTTGTTCGCCGAGGGTAGTGCGCCATAGCCTATGTGCGACAGCCCCAGATAAAGAAAAAACCTGGGATAATTGTCATCGATCGGTACCTGGTTGATGGTGCCGTAGAACTCTATTGAAACCATCAGGATCAACAAAAAGGCTCCAAGGATCAGTAGGCCTTGATAGTTGTCCCCAAACCGGCAAAAGCTGTAAACCGCGAGTTCGGTGAGACACAGGTAAATCAGCATCAAGCGTAGATTGCCGGCCATCGGTCCGTAAAGCTCGTTTTGATCATCAAAAAACAGCGTGCTGCCCATCGCCGAAATTACGCCGACGATCAATAGGAAAATCACCGAGGCGTTGAAATTGATCGCCAGTATCAGTTTCAAAACGTTAAACCCTTTGTTGTTAACGCTACTGTTATTCATGATTGAACCGCCCTTTCAAAAAGATGCCCTTCGTGAGTACAGCATGGGAAGGGCATATAGAGGAGGAAACATTTACCGGCAGCCCATTTTGATAACCGGTGAAACCAGCCTTGACCTCAGGATAGTGCCAATTGCCCCTGGTCGGGGTGTGGTTGGCCAGCCGCATTGTCATCCGGAACCTGATGGTCTTGTTCATTCGTTGATTCGGCTGTCTCTGGTTCCGGCGGCGCGATACTCCGCCCCTGCATCAGTTCATCGATCTGAAATTTATCGATAGTCTCCCAGTCCAGCAGGGCATGGGCCATGTTGTGCAAAATCTTGATGTGCTCCTTGAGTATGGTCTCGGCTCTGAGATAGTTGCGGTCCACCACCTGGCGAATCTCCTCGTCTATGACCTGCGCCATTTGCTCGGACATCGGCTTGGATTGCGGGCCCATGTAGCCGCCTTCGC
>Ga0316622_100001481_pt1 | contig 15295 bp, 12 predicted proteins | sample OWC_Aug_OW2_C1_D_FD_207646 | JGI IMG/M metagenome (GOLD analysis project Ga0316622, IMG submission 207646) | Wetland soil microbial communities from Old Woman Creek delta, Ohio, United States - OWC_Aug_OW2_C1_D5_C | ecosystem: Environmental > Terrestrial > Soil > Wetlands | place: USA: Ohio... | reverse complement strand
TCCTCGACGAGGGCTCCTTCCAGGAGATCGGCGCCCTCGCCACCCACGACTGCACCGACTTCGGCATGGCCGAGAAGCGCTTCCCCGGCGACGGGGTCGTGTGCGGGTTCGGCAAGATCAACGGGCGACGGGTGGCCGTCTTCGCCCACGACTTCACGGTCCTCGGAGGCTCCTTCTCCGCCGTGCAATCGCAGAAGATCTGCCGGCTCCAGGACCTCGCGCTCGAGAGCGGGATCCCCCTCATCGGCCTCAACGACTCGGGGGGCGCCCGCATCCAGGAGGGCGTGCGCAGCCTGGCCGCCTACGGCGAGGTCTTCACCCGCAACGTCCTCGCCTCCGGCGTCATCCCCCAGATCTCGGTGGTGCTCGGGCCGTGCGCGGGAGGGGCGGCGTACTCGCCGGCTCTCACCGACTTCGTGATCATGACGCGTCCCACGAGCTCGATGTTCATCACCGGGCCCGAGGTCATCAAGGCGGTGACCGGCGAGGACGTGACCGCCCGCGACCTCGGCGGCAGCCTCGTCCACAACAGCCGCAGCGGGGTGGCCCAGCTCCTCGCAGAGTCGGAGGGACAGGCCCTCGAGCTCGTGAAGCTCCTGCTGAGCTACCTCCCCCAGAACAACACGGAGGACCCGCCGCAGCTGCGGCCCCACGACCCGCCCGACCGGATGAACGACTCCCTGAACGCCGTCATCCCCGCCGACGAGTCGGAGCCCTACGACATGCACGCGGTCGTCGACGCCGTCTTCGACCGCGACAGCTTCCTGGAGATCCACCCCTACTACGCGCGCAACTGCATCGTGGGCTTCGCCCGGCTCGACGGCTGGTCGACGGGGGTCGTGGCCAACCAGCCGGCTCACCTCGCGGGGGCGCTCGACATCGACTCCTCGGACAAGATCGCGCGCCACGTGCGCATCTGCGACGCGTTCAACATCCCGGTGGTGACCTTCGTGGACACGCCCGGCTACCTGCCCGGGGTGGACCAGGAGCATTACGGCGTCATCCGGCACGGGGCCAAGGTCATCTACGCCTACTGCGAGGCCACGGTGCCGAAGATCTCGATCGTCACCCGCAAGGCCATGGGCGGCGCGTACCTCGCCATGAGCTCGAAGCAGATGCGCAGCGACCTCGCCTTCGCCTGGCCCACCGCGCAGATCGCGGTGATGGGGGCGGAGGGGGCGGTGCGCGTCCTCCGGCGGCGGGAGCTGGCCGGGGCGAAGAACGCCGAGGACCTCGAGCGGCGGTTCGTCACGGAGTACCGCGAGGCCTTCATGAACCCCTACCGGGCCGCGGACGTGGGCCAGATCGACGAGGTCATCGAGCCGCGCGAGACGCGGCCCCGTCTCGTGCGGGCCCTCGAGGTGCTGCGCTCCAAGGTCCAGCAGAACCCGCCGCGCAAGCACGGGCTGATGCCGGTCTAGCCATGGAAAGCCTGGTCACCGGCCTCCGGCTCACCGTATACGGGATGGGGATCGTCTTCCTGCTCCTCGGTACGCTCGCCCTCCTCATCGCCCTGCTCGTCAAGTACGACGGCCCCGGCCCCCGGGAGCGCAAGGAGAGGGCCGCCGCGGCGGCGGCGGCGGCGGTGGAGGCCGCGGCCCTGCCCGATCCCGCTCTCCTCGCCGCGATCATGATCGCTGTCCGGTCCCACATCCGCGTTCGGCGCAAGCAGGCGGCACCCGCGATGCGCAGCCACCAGCCGGGAAGCCTGCCGAGTCGTTGGGTCGCGAGCGGCCGCACCCGCCAGAACCGCAGCTGGGCCCCCGGGGGGAGGTACGTATGAGGCGCTACACGGTGGAGGTGAGCGGCAAGACCCACGTCATCGACGTCGAGGAGACCGCCCGCGACACGTTCGAGGTCCACGTAGGCGGGAAGGAGTACAAGGTCCGCCTCGCCTCGGCTCACGACGTGGCCGAGGCCGTGATCACGCCCGAGATCGCGCCCGCCGATCACGACGACGACCCGTCGCCGGCCCCGTCCGTGCCCGCCCCGTATCGTCCCCCCGCCCCGGACACCCTGCCGCCGCTCGTCCCGGCCGCCCCGCCCGCCCTGCCTGCGCAGGCACACCTGGCCGAGGAGGGGTTCCGCCCGGAGCTCGCCGCGCCGATGCCGGGCACGATCGTGTCGGTGCACGTGTCTCCCGGCAACCACGTCAAGGCCGGCCAGCTGGTGGTGAAGCTCGAGGCCATGAAGATGACCAACGCCATCAAGGCCCCCCAGGACGCGGTGGTGGCGGAGGTGCGCGCGCAGGCGGGCCAGGCGGTCGGTTACGGCGACGTGCTCGTCGTGTTCAAGGAGGAGTGAGTGGGCGCCGACACCCTCGCGCAGCTCCTCCAGGGCGTCCTCCACGTCACCCCCGGGGTCGTCTTCATGCTCGCGGTGGGCCTCGGCCTCATCTTCCTCGCGGTGGCGAAGGAGTACGAGCCGATGCTGCTCCTGCCGATCGGGGCGGGCTGCATCCTGGCAAACCTGCCACTGTCGCCCATGGTGGAGGAGGGTGGCGCCCTCCGCGTGCTCTATCGCATGGGTATCGACAACGAGATGTTCCCGCTCCTCATCTTCGTGGGCATCGGGGCCATGACCGACTTCGGCCCGCTCCTCGAGAACCCGCGGATGATGCTGCTGGGGGCCGCCGGCCAGTTCGGGATCTTCGGAACTCTCCTGCTCGCCCTCGCCCTCGGCTTTCAGCTGAACGAGGCGGCCTCCATCGGCATCATCGGGGCGATCGACGGCCCCACCTCGATCTACGTCTCGAACCTGCTCGCGCCGCACCTCCTCGGACCCATCACGGTCTGCGCCTACAGCTACATGTCGCTCGTGCCGCTCATCCAGCCGCCGATCATGCGCTGGCTCACCACGCGGCGCGAGCGGCGGATCCGCATGCCCTACACCCAGAGGACGATCTCGCGCCGGACGCGGGTGCTCTTCCCCATCGTGGTGACGGTCGTGGTGGGAATCCTCGTGCCGATGGCGATCCCGCTCATCGGGATGCTGATGCTGGGCAACCTGATGAAGGAGTCGGGGGTCGTCGAGCGGCTCACCTCCGCCTCCTCGAAGGAGCTCGCCAACGTGGTGACGCTCTTCCTGGGGCTCGCCGTCGGCTCGACCATGCGGGCCGAGTCCTTCCTGCGCGTGGCCACGCTGAAGATCCTCGTCCTCGGCATCCTCGCCTTCGCCCTCGACACCGCGGCGGGGATCCTCTTCGCCAAGGCGCTCAACGCCGCGAGCCGCGGCCGCTTCAACCCGCTGCTCGGCGCGGCCGGGATCAGCGCCTTCCCCATGGCGGCGCGCGTCGTCAACCGGGTGGGCCTCGAGGAGGACTTCGAGAACTTCCTCCTCATGCACGCGATGGGCGCCAACACCGCCGGCCAGGTGGCGAGCGTCGTGGCCGGTGGCGTGCTGCTGGCGCTGCTCGGCGCGGGCTAGGGGCGGTCCCGGCGGAGGCCCTCGACCCGCCCGAGGCCGGCCGGGGGTCTGCTATCGTGGCCGGGTGAGCGCAGGACCGACGACGGCCCGGGCGGGTCGGCTCAGCCGGATCTCCGGGGCGCGCACGCGCACGCGGCCCGCGACCGCGACGCTGGCCCACCCGCGACACCTGCTGTCGCCCGCCCAGGTCGTGGTCAGCCCCGAGACCCGCCTCCCCTACCGGATCGAACGGCTGCTCGGCGAGGGCGGGTTCGGCCAGGTCTATCTGGCCCGGCGGCTGGGGCGTTCCTCGGTCGTCCCGGCCACGCTGTGCATCAAGGTCAGCGAGCGCATCGACGGGTGGCTCCGCGAAGCGTACTTCGGGCAGCTGCTGGACGGGCATCCGCGGGCGATCCGCGTCTTCGACGCGTTTCCGTTCGCGCCCGCGGACGGCCGACTCCTGTACTGCCTCGCGCTCGAGTACGCGCGTCACGGCGACCTCCGGGCGTTCCTGCACCGCACCGGCAAGGGGTGGGCGGAGCGCACCGCGCGGCGCGAGATCGCGGGCATCCTCCAGGTGCTCGGGAAGCTGCACCGCGGCCAGGTGCTCCACCGCGACCTCACGCCCATGAACGTGTTCGTGGGCGACGGCCGCAGCCTGAAGCTCGGGGACTTCGGCCTCGTCCGGCAGCAGAGCGACCGGCGGGGAACGACCGCGGACGCGCTCAACCCCCTGATGGCCCCGAGCGACATCGTCGCGGGGGCAGTCCCGAAGTGGCAGGCGCGCGACGACGTCTACCAGGTGGGCCAGCTGCTCGGGATGCTGGTGCGGGGCGACGCGCGGGCGCGGATCCGCACCGGCGAGATCCGCCTCCTCCCGTGCAGCGATCAGCTCAAGGAGATCGTCTATCGCTGCATCGGGGAGCGGAGGAAGCGCTACGAGACGGCGGACGAGCTTATCGAGGCCCTGCGCAATCCGCCGGCTCCGTTGAAGGCAGGGAGGCTGCGGAGCTTGAAGGGCGTCCACCTCGCCTTCACCGGCATCCTGGCCCGGCCCCGGCGCGAGGCGGCCAGGGCGGCCCGGCGGGCGGGCGCCAGGGTCCACGGGGCGCCCACGGCGCGCACGACCGTCGTGGTGCGCGGGCAGCCCAATCCGCGGCAGGCGGCCGGCCGGGACGCGGGCCTGAAGCTGATGGAGATCAAGCGGCTGCGCGCCAAGGGACACCGGATCACGCTGCTCGACGAGCGTCAGTTCTGGCGCCTGGTCGGCGGCTGATCCACGACCGGAGCCGCCGTCAGGCTTCCGCCGTCCTCCCGTCTCGCTTCAGCGACCAGAGGAGCAGGGGCGGCGTGGCCATCGTCGTGACCACGACCATGAAGACGGCGGCGGCGTAGGTCTCGGGGCTGACCACCGCGTGCCCCTGGATCACGAGGCTCGCCCCGATGCCCGCGAAGATGAGGCCGACCTCGCCCCGGGGCATCATGCCGAGCCCGACCGTCCGGCCGGAGACACCTCGCGGGGTGACGAGCCCGCACGCCCACTTGCCGATCATCGCGGCCGCCGTGATGAGAAGAGCGAAGCCGAAGACACCCGGCCTCACGAAGTTCTCGACGTGCACGAGCATGCCCATGCGAACGAAGAACACCGGGACGAGGAGAGCGGTGAGCGCGTGCAGGCTCTCGTGGAGGGGACGCTCGCCGCGCTTCAGGTGGTCCTCGAAATGGACGTCCTCCATCACGAGTCCGGCGGCGAAGGCGCCCACGATCGGGGCGAGCCCCGCCAGCGCGGCGAGCCAGGCGAGGCCGAAGCAGAAGCCAAGCGCCAGCGCCTGCACGACACCGGTCGAGCGCAGGGCCAGGGCGTGGCGGAAGAGCCTCGGGGACGCGTAGGAGCCCACCAGGATCGCCCCGACCAGGAAGCCGAGCGCCTTCAGGACGATGACGAGGATGCCCGCGGCCGCGAGGGTCGTCCCCTCCCCGGCCGCCCGGATGACGCCGGCGATGATCGCGAGGACCACCAGGCCCAGGACGTCGTCGATCACGGCCGCGCCCAGGATGATGCGGGCGCTCGGGGTCTTCATGACCTTCGCTTCCTGAAGGACGCGCGCGGTGATCCCGACCGAGGTGGCGGCCAGCATCGCGCCGACGAACGCGTGAGCCATCCACGACTCGCCGGGGAGCATCACCTGGCCGACGCCGAACCCGAGCGCCATCGGCGCCACGACCCCCACGAGGGCCACGATCGTGGCGGGCAGGCCCACCGCCATCATGTCCCTCGGGGTCGACTCGAGGCCCACCTCGAAGAGGAGCAGGATCGCCCCCAGCTCGGCGAGGATCGCGAACGTCTCGCTCGCCTCGAGCGGGGCCATGCTCGGTCCGCCGAGGAGGGCGAGGTTCCCGAGGAGGACGCCGAAGAGCAGCTCGCCGAGGACGGCGGGCTGGCCGAGGCGCTCGACCAGCGCGCCGACCAGCTTGGCGCCGACGAGGACGAAGGCCAGGGCGAGCAGGATGCGTCCCTGCTCCGCGTGGGCCCCGGCGGCCAGGTACACGGCTGTGATCACGGTCACGGAGTTTACCGAGTCTACCAGCGGCGGCGGCGCGGGCGAAGGGGCGGGCGTATGATGGGAGGAGCCCTCGGTCCGAACCTCATCACCCCGTCGATTCCCGCCCTCCCTGAGCCGAAGGCTTCTCGCCGCCCGCCCGCGATGGCGCACGGCGTGGCGGAGGTGACATGAGCGACTTCCACCAGTTCGGCCCGGTCACCGCCATCCCCCTCCTCCGCTCGCGGGAGAAGGAGGAGATGGAGCGGCGCCTGGAGACGCTCGCGGCGCGGTTCCCCGTGTCGCTCGTGGTCCCGCTCGTGCCCTCCGAGATGGACAGACCCGCCCTCGCCGGGATCCTCGACGAGCTGTCTCGCGTCCGCTACCTCGACTGTCTCGTCCTCTCGCTCAACCACGCCTCGTTCGACGACTACCACCGGGCGACCGCCTACTTCGACCGCTACCCCGGTCGGAAGGTCGTACTCTGGAACGAGTCGCCCGCGGTCGAGGCGTTCGTCGAGGAGATGGCGGCGGCCGGGCTCCACACGGGAGACCCCGGCAAGGGGCGGGCCTGCTGGCTGGCCATCGGCCAGATCCTGGCCGAGGAGCGTGCGGCCTACATCGCCTTCCAGGACGCGGACGTCGTGAACTTCAGCCGGGCGATGCTCGCCCGGCTCGTCCTGCCCGCGGTCGAGCCCACGGTGGACTTCGACTTCGTCAAGGCCTACTACGCGCGGGTCTCCGACCGGCTCCACGGGCGCGTCACCCGTCTCCTGCTCACCCCCGTCCTCGCCGCCTTCACCCGGCTCATCGGCCAGGACCCCTACATCCGCTACCTCTCGTCCTTCCGCTATGCGCTGTCCGGGGAATTCGCGCTGAAGTCGGACCTCGCGGAGCGCATGCGCCTGCCCTGCGACTGGGGGCTCGAGATCGTCACGCTCTTCGAGGCCCTGCGTCACCGTGCCGCCGGCCGGATCTGCCAGGTGGAGATCGCCGACCGCTACGAGCACAAGCACCAGGCGCTCTCGGCCGACGATCCCGGCCGCGGCCTCAACCGGATGGCCCGGGACGTGGTCAAGCACCTGCTGCGCACCCTGGCCGCGGCGGGAGTCAACCTCTCCCCGGGCCTGCTGATGAGCCTCCTCGCCGCCTACCAGCGTGAGGCGGAGGACGCGGTCGGCGACAGCCACGCGGTGGCGACCATCAACGGCCTCGCCTTCGACCGGCACGCGGAGGAGCGAACGGTGCAGGTGTTCACCCAGGCCTTGCGTGCGTCGATCGAGGAGTTCCTCTCCGACCCGCTCGGGCCACCTCTCGTGGCGAACTGGACGCGGGTCTGGGCCGGCGTTCCCGACGCGGGCGCCCGGCTCCTCGCCGCGGTGGCGAAAGGCGACGCGTCGGTCCGGCGGGAGTGGCGATGAGGCCCGTCGCCCTCGTGGCGACCGACCTCGACGGTACCCTCCTCGACCGGGACACCTACGACTTCGCCCCGGCCCGCCCCGCGCTCGACGCGCTGCGCGAGAGGGGCGTGCCCCTCGTCCTGTGCAGCAGCAAGACACGGGCGGAGATGGAGCCGCTCGCGGGGGCGATCGGCGTCCCGGGACCGCTGGTGGTGGAGAACGGAGGGGCGGTCGTCCGGGGCGGCTCCGAGCTCGTGCTGGGCACGCCGCGCGGACGGCTCATCGACGCGCTCCCGGCCGTGGCCCGCGACGCGGGTGTGCGGGTGCGGTCGTTCGCGGAGATGTCGGTCGGGGAGGTCGCGGCCCTGACGGGCCTTCCGCCCGACCAGGCGGCTCTCGCCATGCGGCGTGAGTACGACGAGCCGTTCGTGGTCGAGGACCCGCCCCTGCGCGACCCGCAGCTGGACGCGCGCCTCGACCGCGCCGCGCGGGAGCGCGGGCTGCGACTCACCCACGGGGGGCGCGTCTACCACCTGACGGGCCCCACGGACAAGGGCCACGCCCTCCGTGTGATCGTCCAGGGCACGGCCCTCGGCGGGGGCGAGGTGGTCGGCCTCGGCGACGCCGCCAACGACCTGCCCCTCCTGCTCGCGGTCACCCGCCCCATCGTCATGCCGCGGACGGACGGCACGCTGGACTCCAGCCTCGCGGCGGGCCTCCCCGGAGCGGAGCGGGCGCCGGAACCGGGACCGGCCGGCTGGTCGACGGCCGTCCTCGCGGTCCTCTCGGGCGCGGCGCTGCCACGGGTGGGCTCGTGAGCGTCCCCCTCGAGCCACGAGTCGCGGATCGGGTGCACGAGCTGGGCTCGGCCGAGCTCGTGGTCGGGATCCCGAGCTACAACAACGCCTCCACGATCGGACACGTCGTGCACGCGGTGGCGGCCGGGCTCGCCAAGCACTTTGCCGGGCATCGCGCCGTGATCGTCAACGCCGACGGGGGCTCGAGCGACGGCACCCCGGACGTCGTGGCCGCCACCGAGCTCGGGTCGCCCGTGGCGATCCTCGCCGCGCACCCGCTGCCCCCCGCGCTCAAGATCCTGACGCCGTATCACGGCGTCCCGGGCAAGGGCAGCGCGCTGCGGACCATCTTCGCCATCGCCGAGCGGCTCGGCGCGCGCGCCTGCGCGGTCGTGGACGCGGACCTGCGGAGCATCGCGCCGGAGTGGATCGAGCTGCTGCTGGGCCCCCAGGTCTCCCACGACTTCGACTACGTGGCCCCTTTCTACCTGCGCCACCGGTACGACGGCACCATCACCAACTCGATCGTCTACCCGCTCACGCGGTCGCTCTACGGCCGGGAGGTGCGCCAGCCGATCGGCGGGGAGTTCGGTTTCTCCGGTCGCCTCGCGTCCCACTACCTGACGCGCCCGGTGTGGGAGTCGGACGTGGCTCGTTTCGGCATCGACATCTGGATGACGACGACCGCGCTGGCCGACGGTTTTCGCGTCTGCCAGTCGTTCCTGGGGGCGAAGATCCACGACCCCAAGGACCCCGGCGCGGACCTGGCCGCGATGCTGGTCCAGGTCGTTTCGGCCGTGTTCGACCTCATGGAGCGTCACCACGAGCGCTGGGCCCGGGTGGAGGGGGCGGAGTCCGTGCCGCTCTTCGGCTTCCCCCACGAGGTGGGGCTCGAGCCGGTGAGCGTCAACGTGGACCGCATGCTCGGCATCTTCCGGCAGGGGGTGCGGGACCTGGGCGAGGTGTGGGGCCGAGCCCTCGCGCCCGGCACCCTCGCGGAAGTGGCCGGCCTCGCGGGAGGGGCCGAGCACGACTTCCGTTTCCCCGACCCGCTCTGGGTCCGGGTCGTCCACGACTTCGCGATCGCCTACCGGAAGCGCCGCCTGCCCCGCGAGCAGCTGCTGCGCTCCCTGGTGCCGCTCTACCTGGGCCGCACCGCGTCCTTCGTCCTGGCCACCGCGCAGAGCGGGACGGAGGAGGTGGAGGCGGCCATCCGGGCCCTCGCCGACGAGTTCGTCCGGCAGAAGGCCGACCTGCGCGAGCGGTGGTCGTGAGCGCGGGGGACTCTGAAGGAGGTTCGTGACCATGCTGAACCAAGTCATCGGCACCACGCTCGGGGAGTTCGGGGAGCGCCTCCGGGCCTTCGCCCCGAACCTGCTGGCCATGCTCCTGCTGCTCCTGGTCGGCGCCGTGGCCGCGGGCGCGGTCCGTGTCGCGCTCGTCTTCCTGCTGCCCCGGCTCGGGGTCGACCGTTTCGCCGAGCGCAGCGGCCTCGGCGACATGGCGCGCCGGGCGGGCCTCACCCGTCGGCCCTCGCGCACCATCTCCCTGGCCGCGGCGTGGATCGTGTTCGCGGTCTTCATGCTGCTGGCGGTGGCGGCGCTCAACGTGCAGGTCGCGGTGGACCTCGTGTCGCGGGCCTTTGCCTGGCTGCCCCACCTGCTCGTGGCGATCGCGCTCCTCCTCGCGGGAGGCCTGCTGGCCGGCTTCGCGCGGCGGAGCGTGCTCATCGCCGCGGTCAACGCGGGCTTCCCCTCGGCCCGGCTGCTCGCCTCCGGGGCACACGCCGCCCTCATCGTCCTCTTCGCCGCCATGGCGCTCGAGGAGGTGGGCCTCGGCCAGCGCGTCGTCCTCACCGCCTTCGCGATCTCGTTCGGGGGGATCGTGCTGGCCCTCGCCCTCGCCTTCGGCCTCGCCGGCAAGGAGATCGCCCGCGAGTCCCTCGAGCGGCTCCTGCGGCGGCGCGGGCCGGAAGACGAGGACGGCCTGAAGCACTTGTAGGGCTCGGGAGCCCGAGCGGCCAAGGGACCGGCATTCCAGGGCGACCCGCGTTCCACGCCGGTCGGGCGGCTACTAGCCCTTGTAGTAGAGCGGCCCCGACCGTAGATTCGCCGGGACCCGTGGCTCCCCCCCGCCTCCTCGCCGGCGCGTTCGTCCTGTCGATCGCCGGTGCGTCCCTCGCCGCGAACGTCGGGGCGGGCCGCGTGTCGGGGCGGGTGCAGGACCCCGCGGGGGCCCCGGTGCCCGACGCCGGGGTGTCCCTGCTGAGCCCGCAGGGGGCCATCGCGGCCACCACCCGCAGCGACGCGGGCGGGGCATTCCGGTTCGAGGCCGTGCCCTCCGGCTCCTACGTCCTGGCCGCTGGCTCTCCCGGCTTCGCCACCCGGCGCCTGGCGGTGAGGGTCGAGGCGGACCGGGCCGTGGAGGCGCTCACCGTGGAGCTGCAGCCGGAGGCGTTCCGGGACGAGGTGACCGTTACCGCCACTCCGGGGCGCGCCGCCGCTCTCGAGGACGTCGTCCAGAGGGTGAACGTCATCGGCGAGGAGAAGATCGCGCTGCGGGCGAAGGCGGTGCTCGCCCAGGCGGCGAGCGAGGAGGTGGGCCTCCACCTCCAGCGCACGAGCCCCACGATCGCCGGCGTCTTCGTGCGCGGGCTCACCGGCACCAAGGTCAACGTCTACGTGGACGGCGTTCGCTACACGACTTCGGCGCAGCGGGGTGGGATCAGCACGTTCTTCGACATGGTGGAGCCGGAGGCCCTCGAGGGGATCGAGGTGGTGCGGGGCCCCTCGAGCGCGGAGTACGGCAGCGACGCGCTCGGGGGGACGGTGCAGCTCCTCACCCGCGTCCCCGTCTTCAGCCGCGCGGGCCAGCAGGTCTCCGGGAGCTGGAACGCGAGCTTCGGCAGCGCGGACACGAGCTTCGGCTCGGGTCTCGTCGCCCGCTACGCCGCTCCCACCTTCGGCCTCCTCGGCACCCTGGCCGGGCGCCGGGTCAACACCCTCCGGCCGGGCGGCGGGATCGATTCGCACAACGCGGTCACCCGTTTCTTCGACCTGCCCTCGAGCACGGCCATCGGCGAGCGACTCCCGGACACCGCCTTCACCCAGTACGGCGGCCAGCTCAAGGCCAACTGGGCGATCACACCCACCGCCCAGCTCATGGGGAGCTACGTCCGCGGCCAGCAGGACGGCGGCAAGCGCTACGACCAGCTGCTGGGCGGCGACGGCAACCTCGTGGCCGACCTCCGCAACCTGATGGCCGACCTCCTCTACACGCGTTTCGAGAAGGCGCAGGCGGGGCCTCTCGAACGGCTCACGCTCACGTACTCGTTCTCCGCGCAGCGCGAGGAGCGCGTCAACCAGGGCGGCAACGGCAACCCGCTCGCGAGCGTCAACCACGAGCCGGAGCGCACGGTGGCCCACGGCTTCCAGGCCGCGGCCCAGAAGACCGCGGGACGACACGACCTCACCCTCGGCGGCGACGTCTTCTTCGAGGAGATCGCGGCACCCTCCTTCTCGGCGAACCCGACGACCGGCGCCACCGCGCTCCGCCGCGGCCGCGTGCCGGACGACTCCCACTACCGCCACGGGGGCGTCTTCCTGCAGGACGCCTTCGAGGCCCTCCCGGGACGCCTGCGGCTGAACGGCGCGCTGCGCCTCTCCGCCGCGTCGTACGAGGTGGCCGCGGCCACCGCCCCCTCGGGCTCCCTCTTGTGGCCGGCCGACGCGTACGACACCAGCTCCCTCACCTTCCGCCTCGGCGCCCTGTGGACGGTCGGGGGGCCGTGGAGCCTCGCCGCCAGCGTGAGCAGCGGGTTCCGCGCGCCCGACGTCACCGATCTCGGCACGTTCGGGCTGACCGGCTCAGGCTACGAGGTGTCGAACCGCGAGGTCGAGGGGCTCGGGGCGACGGTGGGGACGACCGCCGACGCGGCGGCGGCGAGCACGGGCTGGCCGGTCGAGGTCCTCGCCCCGGAGACGAGCCTCAGCTACGAGCTGACCGCGCGCTACCGCTCACGCCGTCTGAAGGCGGACCTGACCGCCTTCCAGACGGACATCGACGACAACGTCGCCAAGCAGTCGCTCATCCTGCCGCCGGGAGCGGTCGGCCTGACCCTCGCCGGCGAGCCGATCACGCGCCAGCTGCCGAGCGGCGTCGTGTACGTCGCCGTCTCCAGCAACCCCGTTCTGGTGCGCACGAACTTCGACGCGGCCCGGATCCGCGGCCTCGAGGCCACCCTCGACGCGGAGCTCGGGGCGTCGCTCTTCCTGGGCGGGACGTTCACCTGGCTGCACGCCGAGGACCGCGCGACCGGCCTCCCGCCGAACATCGAGGGCGGGACGCCCGCCCCGGAGGGCTGGCTCCGGCTGCGCTTCGCCCCCTCGGGCGGCCGGCGCTTCTGGGTGGAGCCCTACCTCCACGCCGCGGCGCGGCAGGAGCGGCTCTCGACGCTGGACCTCGGGGACCGGCGCACCGGCGCCTCGCGCTCGCGCTCGAGCATCGCCAGCTTCTTCACGAACGGCGCCCGAGCCCGCGGCCTCGTCTCCCCCGGCCCGGACGGTGTCGCGGGCACCGCCGACGACGTCCTCCTGCCGACCGGGGAGACGCTCGCCCAGCTGCAGGCGCGCGTCCTTCCCGACGGGACGGCGACGCCCCTCTTCGACGCGCTCCCCGGCTACGCGGTCTTCGGCGTACGGGGCGCCGTGCGGTTCGCCACCCGCCACGAGATCCTCATCGATCTCGAGAACCTCGGGGACGAGAGCTACCGCGGCATCTCCTGGGGCCTCGACGCCCCGGGCCGCGGGGCCTACCTGCGTTACTCGCTGCGCTTCTAACCGGTCCCGGGCCATAGACAAATAGAATGCTCGTGGTTCTGGCATCGTCCAGGACGATGGAGGATCCCCGGCGATGGAGTGGCTCAACTACCACCACCTGCTCTACTTCTGGGCGGTGGCCCGCGAGGGCAGCGTGACGAGGGCGAGCCAGCAGCTGCGGCTCGCCCAGCCCACGGTCAGCGGGCAGCTGAAGGCTCTCGAGGACGCGCTCGGGGAGAAGCTCTTCGAGCGCACCGGCCGCCGCCTGCTGCTGACCGACGTGGGGCGCGTCGTCTTCCGCTACGCCGACGAGATCTTCTCCCTGGGGCGGGAGCTGCAGGACACGCTCAAGGGGCGCCCGACGGGGCGCCCGATCCGCTTCACCGTCGGGGTGGCGGACGCGGTCCCCAAGCTGGTCGCCTATCGGCTGCTCCTGCCCGCCCTCTCCCTCCCCGAGCCGGTCCACGTCGTCTGTCGCGAGGACAAGCCGGAACGCCTCCTCGCCGAGCTGAGCGCCCACTCCCTCGACCTCGTGATCTCGGACGCCCCGGTGGGCGCCGGGGCCAAGGGCAGGGCGTACAGCCACCTGCTCGGCGAGACGCCGGTCGCCTTCTTCGGCAGCGCGGCGCTCGCCTCCGCCCACCGCCGGGGCTTCCCGCGCTCGCTCGACGGGGCCCCCGTGCTCCTGCCCACCGAGGGCAGCTCGCTGCGCCGCTCGCTCGATCAGTGGCTCGACGCGGAAGGGCTCCGGCCCCGCGTGGTGGGCGAGATCGAGGACAGCGCGCTCCTCAAGGTCTTCGGGCAGGCGGGGGTGGGCCTCTTCCCCGCGCCCGTCGCGATCGAGGCCGAGGTCCGGGCGCAGTTCGGGGTGAAGCTGGTGGGCCGCGTGGACGCGGTCAAGGAGCGCTTCTACGCGCTCTCCGCGGAGCGCAAGCTGAAGCACCCGGCCGTGCTCGCCATCTCCGAGGCGGCCCGGCGGAGGCTCTTCGGGTAACCCCGCGGGCGGGTGCTAGAATCCGCGCCAACGAGGTGAGCCCCATGGCGGAGAGCGGCGTGCGCATCGGCGTCCTGCGTGGCCGGGAGAACTCCTTCCCCGACGCGTTCGTGGCGAAGGTCAACTCTATGGGCAAGGGAGTGACCGCGGAGTTCGTGCACCTCGGCGGCACCAAGCTCAACGAGCCCGTGCCGTACCGGGTCATCCTCGACCGGATGAGCCACGAGGTGCCGTACTACTCCGTGTACCTCAAGATGGCGGCCCTGCAGGGGACCTACTGCATCAACAACACCTTCTGGCGCACCGCAGACGACAAGTTCTTTGGCTACGCGGCGGCGGAGAAGCTCGGGATCACGGAGCCGAAGACGGTCGTCCTCCCCAACCGCTCGTACGTGGACGACGTCACCGCGGAGAGCCTGCGCAACCTGTGGCCCACGGATTTCTCGATGTACCTCGACTACGTGGGCTGCCCGTGCATCATGAAGCCCGCCTTCGGGGGGGGCTGGAAGAACGTGAACAAGATCCACTCCCTCGACGAGCTGATGCACCACTACGGAGAGTCGGGGACGCTCACCCTGATGCTCCAGGAGTTCATCTCCTGGGACACGTACATCCGGGTCCCCACCATCGGGCGGCGCTGGGCGCGCGCCATCCGCTACGACCCCGCCCCCGGCGGCATGGGAGGCTACAACCAGGACTACGACATCCTGCCGAAGGGCCTGCGGGACAAGTCCGAGGAGCTCTCGCTCCAGTACAACGTGGCCCTCGGCTACGACATGAACGCGCTCGAGTTCGCGGTCAAGGACGGGACGTTCTACGGGATCGACCTCACGAACTACACGCCCGACCTCGACTACCGCAGCCTCAAGGACGCGCACTTCCCGTGGGCGGTCGAGAAGATGGCGGCCTTCGCGGTCGAGAAGGCCCTCTCGACGGAAGGGACACCCAAGGCCCCCGACTGGAAGTCGCTGCTGCTGCGCTAGGTCCCCGGCCGGCCGAAGGAGGAGGCCCGATGAACGCCCTCGTGCTGTTGCTGCTCTTGGGGGCGAAGCCCCTGCTTGTAGGGGCAAAGCCCCTGCTCGCCCCCGTCCAGGAGGCGGACGCTCTCCGCTCCGAGGTCACCCGGCTCCAGGGCGAGGTCGCCCTGCTTCGCGGCGCCCTTCACGAGCGGGACGCGCTCCTCGGCACCGTGCGCGAGGAGCTCGTCGGCGTGCGCGAGGACGTGCGCGAGCTCCGGGACCGGCCGCAGCCCGTGGCCGCGCCCTTTCTCGCCTCGCCCCCCGCGGGCTCCGACAGGCTCGGAGTGGCCAAGGGCGCGGTCCTCGCCCCGCGGGTCGAGGTC
>Ga0316622_100001480_pt1 | contig 15301 bp, 8 predicted proteins | sample OWC_Aug_OW2_C1_D_FD_207646 | JGI IMG/M metagenome (GOLD analysis project Ga0316622, IMG submission 207646) | Wetland soil microbial communities from Old Woman Creek delta, Ohio, United States - OWC_Aug_OW2_C1_D5_C | ecosystem: Environmental > Terrestrial > Soil > Wetlands | place: USA: Ohio... | reverse complement strand
CTTTCACGCCGTGCCCGTCCTCTTCGCCAGATACCCCTCGGTCGTGTCCCTTTCCCTCCTTTTGCTTTCCCTGCGTCTCCTTTTCATTTTGCTTCTCGGCCCCTTTGCCGCCGGCCTTGGAAGGCTTGTCCGCGAGCGCCGGACTCGCCACAAATACCGCGGAAAATACCAGAGCCAATGCAAGGCTCACCAGCAAGATAAACCGTCGCATGACGTCCTCCCATTGAAAAGACTATGGATTTGCCCTCAGGCACCCGCTGACCTGTTTACGACCTGTCCGTGGCCTTGCCAATCTCCCGAGGGTGAACGGTCCCATCTGAAAATGCCCACCAATCATCACCCGTCGCAATTATAATCGGCTGATATACGGTCGTGGATAGCTGGAAACTCTGCACTTGTCGGGATATCGGGCACTCGCAAACTGGCAAACTGTCGAGATACGGCCCTCGGCGAACCGACACCTCACCCACCCGTACGATCCGTCCCCGCACACTGCCGCACCAGCCGGTTCCGAACGAGGTTCAAGCATCCATCGTCGTCTCGTCAGGTGTCGCGTTGGCAATGCCGGAGCCGGTTCAGTTGCCGCTCTTTTGAACCAAGTCCAGCAAGGCGGTCAAGGCACCCATGATCTCGACTGTATTGAAGTTGCAGTGACCGTACGACTCCACCGGGATGTGCGTGTAGAGACCAGACGCGCCGGCGTCCGTTACCTTGTCCCCGTAAAGGAGAGCGTGCTCATAGGGCACGACCGGGTCCAGGGTGTTGTGCAGAGTAACCAGCGGCGTCTTGAGGCGCCCCGTCGTCTGATAGTGCGCCCCGATGGAGGCCAGCGCATTCCTGTCGGCACGGTAGCGCATCACCGCCTGGTTCAGCACCGCGTCATCGGCGGAACCCACGTACGTGTGGTCGGCGTTGTCGTAAGGATTGCCACCCATCTTCACATACGCATCGTTGGTGCCGTACACGTTGTACCACAGGACACCCGGCACACTCTTGGGGACGGTGGTCAGATCATCCGGATCGATGGAGGCGTGCGTCACATTCAACAGTTGCGCTGTGGCCGCGGTATTCTGGCTGAGCGCCAAGGTAAGGGCGGGCGCGTAGACTGTCTCCCAACCGAGCATCAGGGATTCAGGTATCTCGATCGCGGTCGGCGGGAGTATGCCCGGGAAGAAGGCGTCGAAGACCACCCGCATGTCGCCGACGTAGTTCACTTGCATGCGGAAATCACCGATCGGCCCGCAGGCCGCGATGCCGCCATCAAACTGCGCCTGGTGCTGCTCGATCGCTTTGGCAGTGATCAGCCCGCCTTCCGAAGCGCCGATCAGATAGACGTGCGACATCCGCTTCAGCGGGTGCTGCTCCTTGAACTCCCCCAACAGGTCCATGATGTCAGCCACACCGTGCTCCACAGCCAGACCATTCGTGCGGAAGCTGGTCGTGGCGAAGGCGTAGCCCAGTTGGCTGGCCAGGTCGGGGAAGGAAGTGCCATCAGGCAGCACGTACTGGCCGACTGGTATGGCAAGCGGCTGCCCGAGATCGGGGACATAACCGTGAGCATAGATGATCAGGTCGCCATTCCAGTTAAGCTGCGGCATACAGATGGCCCACTCGGCGCCCGTCTCTGCGAACACGCCGAGGTCGCAGCCCTCGAACGGACCTGGAATCTGTGCTGAGACCAAGGCAGGGGGGACGACGGGTACCAAAAGGAGGAACGATACGAGAGTCAGGACAGATGAGACGGATGCGCAAGTGGCTGGGTATGACGCAAGCCCAGTTGGCCCGAGAGCTGGCGGTGAACCGGGCGGCTGGGTGCCAGTGGGAGAGTGGGGCACGCACTCCATCCCCGATGGCGGTGAAGTTCTTGACACTTCTGTTGGAGTTGCATGAAAGGGGCATCAGACATGGCGAACAGTAAGAAGGAACCAGGGATCTGTAAGCTTGGCAACCGATGGGAGATTGACACGTTCTACCATGGGCAACGGCTTCGCGACTCTTGCGCAACATTGCCGGCGGCCAGGAAGAACCTCCTCAAGATGAAGACCCTGATCGACGAGGCGCGATACCTGGAGAAGAAACGCGTCCCGAAGGAGACCTTGGGGGAATTCGCCTCTGAGTATCTGAATTGGTGTGCGGACGTTAGACAGAAGGACCTGCGCAGCGAGAAGCAACGGATCGGTCTGATCGTGTACAAACCTGGGAAAGACACGCTGCTCGCGAAAGTCACCCGAGCCACGATCGAGAGTTTTCAGGCAGAACGTGCGTCCTCGATGTCTCGTCGGAACACACTGCTGAAACCCGCCACGGTCAACCGGGAAATGGCCGCGTTGAAGCATCTGCTCAGCAAGGCAGTTGAGTGGGACGTGCTGGACAGGAATCCCGCGATAGGGGTGAAACTCTTCAAAGAGACTAATCGCCGCTTGCGATATCTCAGCGTTGAAGAATGCAGGGCCCTACTCGAGGCTTGCCCCACTGAAACATTGCGGCGGGTGGTGATCCTGGCATTGCATACCGGGATGCGCAAGGGTGAGATTCTGAATCTGAAGTGGCAGAACGTGAACCTTCGCGAGGGCTTCATCGAGCTGATCGAGCAGAAGAACGGAGAACGCTCCGTGATTCCCCTCAGTGACTACGTCATTGGCATTCTGAAGTCCATCCCACGCCGGTTGGACTCGGAATTCGTCTTCGCCGGCAAGAACAAGGGAGAACCCTTCTGTGATCTCAAGCGACAGTTCGCGGCTGCGGTGAAGGCGGCAAGACTCGAAGGCGTGACCTTTCACGTGCTCAGGCATACGGCGGCTAGCCAACTGACGATGAGCGGCGTGGACCTGACGACGGCGCAGGAGATCCTGAGGCACAAGTCCATCACCATGACGCAGAGGTATGCGCACCTGTCTCCTGAGCACAAGAAAGCGGCGGTTGAGGCGCTCGCCACGGCACTGCAAGGTGATCGTACCGCGAAGGCTGGAACGGCGTAACCTACCCACCTAATACCCACAACAGGGTTTTGGGCCCCCTGGCCCTACCTTGTCTGTTTCTATAAGTGATTTATTTTCAGGAGAATGGGTGGCGCACCCGGCCCGACTCGAACGGGCGGCCTGCGGATTCGAAGACCATGCAGGGGCTGTTTTGGCATTTCCCACATGTCGTTGCTCTTGCCGTCAAACCCGCATGGATACAGGGCGGGAATGGGATCAGTAGATTGTCCATGATTTCCACGGAAGCTCAGAATTGCCACCCAAATTTGCGCACATTACGGCAGGCTTTACGGGATGAAGCCGAAGGGCAGGTAGGCATTCACCAAAACGCATGAGTCCAATTCCTCGTGATGTCCCACAACCACGGTTTCGCTGAGATGTGCGGAAGGCATCATTCCCAGTCCCTGCAGGGATTGTCTAGGGAAGGCGTTGAATTGTCTCGAAATCGCCTTGAGATCGCATCAATGCAGGCGTCCAGTGATTCGCCGCTTTCACCCACATAGGCCGTGAGCTGACTGCTCTTCTGGCCGACTTGCCCACGCCGTACTCTGGACTTTTCAAACCGAGTTGTCGCAGACATCTCCACCACGGCGGGAGGCGAATTGTCCCAAGGGTCCCCCCTCCCCCTTTCGCCATCGACAGACCCCGAGACAGCTCTTTTTCAAATTTTCAAAATGGGACTGATATCACTTTGATGTGGATTCGGTAGCGGATTGATGCTGGTAGCATTCGCGCCGTCAACGCCCTCTTGTCCGTGGGCCCGAGTGCCTCTGGGCCTGCGCCGCACAAGCCGAGAGACCACAGGGCGGGCGCGTCAATGACGTCCCGTAGGGCATCGTGCGTGAGCTGCGAGGCAACCTGCGGGGAGTCGTCGGCGATCAGTGAATGCGGGGGCGATCACTTGCCGGTGGGGCAGAGGCGCTTGAGTTCCTCGAACCAGTTGAGGATTACTACAAGCTGCGTGGTCGGATTCAACAGGGGCCATTTGACAAACACAAACGTCTGACCATCCGGCATTACATCGTAGCTTCGGTTAGGCCTGAGGCCGCCCCATAGTAGCGAATCCCGATCGATCGTAAAGAGAGGTTTGCGGTTGCCTACTTGAGGATTCGGATTGAAGAGGACCTCCGCAGCTATGAGTTGATTGCCGTTTCGATAAAAAAGCTCCTTTCCGGCAGGCCCCCAACGCGGCTCGGTCCCACCATCCTGCGAGATCTGTCTCTCGTCGCTTCTGCCCGGATATCGGATCATGTAGACCTGCATCTGCCCCGATTTGTCTGACTGATAGGCCATCCACCTCCCGTCAGGCGAAAATGCCGGAAATGACTCTGACGCCCAGGAGTTCAGGAAGGGCTTTGGCTGTCCTCCTCCTTCCAGCGAGCCGGTACATATGTCCCACTTCGTCCTGGGGTTGTTCTCGACGAAGGCCAGCACCTTGCCGTCTGGGGTGAACGAAAAGGGATATCGAGGGAGCTCCCCTCCGAAAATCGGCTCCCGCAGGCCGGTCCCATCGGCGGTGTTTATGAACATCGCGGCGTTCTGCGAAAACAACGAAGCATACGCAAAACGCTTGCCATCCGGGGGAATCCATACGGGGGAGCGCTTGTCACCACCCTCCAGTGTGATGCGTTTAAAGGTTTTGTCCTTCAGATCATAGACATAGATGTCATCATTCGCCGAAGCCACTCGCACCGCTATCTGCTGCCCGCTGGGTGAAACATTGGGACAATCGAGGAATAGCGTTTCAGCTACACCTCGAGGTGGCTCAATGGATTTTCTGCTTCCTGTCTTACGATCTACCAACACGAGGCTATCGAGACGTTTGCTCGAGCCGCCCGGAGCATACACGAGATCGCCGGTGCCCGAGACGTCGAAATGGACGCTCCCGGTTGCGTCGTTCATCATCACGCCATCCAAGACCTGCACGGCGTCCCCCGTGATTCGTTGTTTAGCAAGATCCATGGCTGCTGCCATCAACTTGCCGTTGTAGCCATAGACGAGATGGCCGGTGGGAAGATAGCGGCCATACGTGCCGCCTATGATAAAACTCCATGAGGGTCCATCACCGATGCGGCCGACAGCAATCCGGGCCTCACTCATCCGGGCGATATCGCCTGTGAAAACAGTAAACAGAAGAAGATCACTCCCGGGTAGACTTTGAGGCCATATCGGGCCGCGTTCGTTATTTCCGGGATTGGGTTTCAGAACGTTCTCCGGCCTTCCTCTTGAGGTCGAAGCTCGTGTGCGCCAGAGACCCCGATCCACGTCGATGTGAAAGAGGATAGTGCCATCAGGATTCCAGACTCCTCCCATCACATCTGATCCGATTACATCGGTGAGGTCCTCTGCCGGACCGCCTGCCAGCGGCACTTTCTTTAGCTTTTCATCAGCGAAGACGGCAATCCAACCGCCATCCGGTGAGAAGAAAGGGCCGGAGGGATTGTTTAAGCCGGGAATCAAGTGGAACTCAAGATCATCGAAACGACGGTAGTAGAGATGCCTGCTGGTCGTAGATCCTCCAATGCAAGCGATCTGCGTACCATCAGGTGAGATAGCGACAGGCACGCACTCCGTAGCCCACGGCACAGGTTCCGGCAGGGGCAGGACAAAGCGCTTCGCCATTTGCGGGGCTTTCCTCGGCAGCTTCAGGTTCTGCCGGACGGACACGGCAGCGATGAGCGCCATGACCGCTGCAAGGACCCAAGGCAAAACGCGCCATCGGACTCTTGCTGCTGCAACGGCTGCCGGAGCTTCTCCATCTTCCGACATGACGCTCTGGATCGGAATGCGGGCATCGGCAACATCGTGCAGACGGCGAGCCGGGTCTTTGTGGAGGCACTGTCTCAGCACGGCCCTCACGGAGGGAGGTGTGTCTGCTGGGAGAAGCGCCCAGTCGGGTTCGCTCCCCAGTATCTTGGCGATCGATTCAGTAACCGTTTCTCCCGGGAAGGCCCGATTGCCGGTCAAGCACTCGTAAAGGATGCACCCAAAGGACCAGATGTCTGCCCGCTTGTCCACGGGTCTGCCCCGTGCCTGCTCCGGACTCATGTACGCACCCGTCCCGAGGATCGCTCCCGGAGCGTTCATCTGATCCGTGATCTCCGGGGATCTGGAGGGATCGACTGGTGCTGCCTGATCGTAGAACGCTTTCGCCAGCCCGAAGTCCAGTATCTTGACCTTGCCTTCAGGAGTGACCTTCACGTTGGCAGGCTTCAGATCGCGGTGGATGATACCCTTTTGGTGAGCTGCTTCCAGTCCTTCGGCGATCTGGCGGCAGATGTCGAGCGTTTCGTCGAGCGGGATGCGGCCTTTCTTTAGCAGCTCCGCAAGCGTTTGGCCTTCGACTAGTTCCAGAACGAGGAAGGGCTTGTCATCCGCCTGCTCCAGTCCATAGATGGAAGCGATGTTGGTGTGATTCAGCAAAGCCAGAAGCTTGGCCTCGCGGTCGAAGCGGGCGAGCCTCTCGGCGTCTTGGGCGAATTCGTCAGGCAGGACTTTGATCGCTACCTGACGCGACAGGTTCGTGTCTTCGGCACGATAAACCCGTCCCATGCCCCCTTCACCGACCTTTTCCCGGATGCGATAGTGCAGCAGCGCGTGCCCCGCCAAGTCCTGCTGCAATGCACGCGGTTGCTCCCGCGCCAACTTCTTGGCGACAACATCCAGTGCCGGCGACTCAAGAAAGCTTCCCGCCTTCTCACTCGAGGCAAGCCAGGACGTAACTTCGTTGAGGAGAGGCTCGTCGCCAGCGCAGGCTTCCTTGAGGAATCGCTCTCGAGCTCCCGGCTCGAGCTTGAGGGCCGAGTCGTAGAGTCGCTCAATCTGCTGCCAGCGTTCAGGCTCCATTGGCTTCATATTCAGTCCGATTCCGGTCGTCCGAATGGCTTGGACTACTGTCTCTCGCTTTCAGCGCTCTAGAAGACACAGCCAGCCCCCTGCCAACTCAGCTGCTACGGTCCGCTAGAAGATGAATTTCAGGCCGAACTGGATCTGGCGCGCGTCAAAGGACCAATATGAGCGACCGAAAAGTGAACTGGAGAGCCCATTAATTGGCTGACCGAAGTTCACCCTGTTGAATGCATTGAAGATTTCGAAGCGCAGCTGCAACCTCGACTCTTCATTGATGGCTTCTATTTTGAAGTTCTTAAATAGCGACAAATCCAGGTTGGCGAATCCCGGCCCTTCGTATGTGTTGCGCCCCAGAGTTCCGTCGGTCCCGGGCTCGGGATTCCCGAAGAAAGCCACCTTCTCGGCCGTGCTTGGAATTCCGTCAGGATTGGTGGTCGGGATCTTGAACGGCCCGGCCTCCGGATTCACCCAATCACTGCGGACCGAGCTCACCGTGTTGCCGATCGAAGGGGTATTGGGCCGGTCATTCCAGTATCCGTCGGCGTTGTAATCCCCGCCCCCCGGGAACGAGCGCCAATCATACGGCGTGAACGGCTGGCCCGACTGCAGCGCCAGGATGCCGTTGATCTGCCATCGACCAAACAGGTTCTGAAGCAAACCCCGGTTCTTGGCAAGCACCGGCAGTTCCCAGATCCCGTTCAACACGAGCCGGTGGCGGGCGTCGAAAATAGAGCGTCCGCGATCCAGGTAGATTCTCGAAGCGTCCGTGGAGTAGCCTTCCTGGGCCCCATTGCTGGTCGTGCCACCAGAGTGCCACGTGGACCTCAGGTCAATGCTCTTGGCCCAGGTGTAGTTCCCGGTCAAGGCCCACCCCTTAGAGAACCGCTTCGACACCTGCGCCTGCAGGGCGTTGTAAGATGAAGTCACCGAATTCTCCCAGAACCGCAGTGCCCCGTAGGTCTGGTTTATCCGGTTCAAGTCCGTGTCGCCCGCCCACTCGCCCGTCGGGGACTCCGCACCGGTCCTGTCGCCAATGAACCTGTTCCAGTTCTCGGCGCGAATCAGTTTTCTCCCGGCCGTCCCCACGTAGTTCACATCAACGACCAGATCTCGCCTGATTTCGCGCTGGGTGCCGAAGAACCAGCTCATCACATAAGGGTCGCGCATGCGCGGGTTCGGAATTCCGGTCACGGCGGTCGTATTCGGGTTGTCGGGCCAGTAGGCAATGATGTTGCCTTCCAGCGAGTGGGCACCGATGTTCGGGTTGGGCCCGGTCGCGGTCACGGCCTGCCCTGGAGCCTGCGGTCCGTAAAGCACGACCTCACCCGGACGCCCACCCCATTCAGGTTTGGTGATCCCGTTGAGGCTGTAGTACGGAGGGTTATAGCGGGAATTGGCCAGAGGGTTGTAGATCCCGGCCTGGTAGGCGACACCGTAGCCGCCGCGGATCGACATCTTTCCGTTTCTGAACGGATCCCATGCAAATCCGAAGCGGGGAGCGAAGTTGTCGTGATCCCCTTCGGACAGTGCCGTGGCTGGTGCGAAATCACCGTTCCGTACGCGGTACCAGAGGTTCTCCCCGTTGGTCATGTCGAACTTCGTGGCACGATCCTGGACCTCGGTCAGGCGGGTGTACAGGTCGTACCGGATGCCGAGGTTCATCGTCAGTCCGGGCGTGACCTTCCAGTCGTCGTTGAAGAAGGCACCGAACTCGGTGTTTCGCCAACCCCGGAAATTGCTGGCAAGTTCGGCTTTGTGAGTGCCGTCCAGGATGTGGGGATCTACGCCGCCGTACTCGTAATAGGGATCGTCCAAAGCGAGATAGACAAGACCATAGAAGCAGTAACTCGGTATCCCCTGATCAAACCCGCCATTCTCCTGGTTGCGGCGGAATTCGACGCCGGCCTTCATGCTGTGCGGGCCCCTGCTGATATTGACCACGTCGCTGTAACCGAACGCATTGTCCGTGAAAGCCTGCGGCGTCCAGGTGCCACCGAAGCCCGCAGCCCCGCTGGCTGTGTCAATTATTCTAGGAACCCCGGGCGTTGCCAGTGCGAGAGTGTATTGCCATCGATTGAGGCCGAATCGGAATTCATTCACAACCCTGGGGCTGAAAACATGCGTCTCGGCAAGGGCCGGTTGATCGGCCTCAGCCTCCCAGGGCCCGGTGAAGGCGGGGCGCTGCCCTCTAACGACCCACTCGGACCTGTCCCAATAGTAGCGGCCGAACAACTTGTCCTTGCCGCCCCGGAATTCATGGTCGATCCGAACCGACCCCTGATCTGTATCCACCCAGTCCGGCTGAAAGTAATTGGTTTCACCGATCATCGGCGTGTCCGCAGCCAGGGCGCCCGCCGGGGAACTGAAAGTGCCCATCAAAAAACCGTCAACTTCGGCTTGGGTCGGCTCCGCGATCCAGCCCTGGTTAGCAAGATAGCTGCCAACGGTGTCCGTGACTGTCGTTACGCGTTTGGGAGGGGGGTAATTCTTATAAAGGAAGCTGGCGACGGGGGCACCGTACTGCTGGACGTAGTTTGCCCACGGAACACTCTCAAAGACATTTACAGCCGATTGGCCTGTGCGCATGCGCAGGCTCTCCCAGGAAGCGAAAAAGAAAGTCGAATTCCTGCGGATGGGGCCTCCGAGAGATGCGCCGAACTGGTTGCGTTTGTATTCCGGCTTGTCCTTTGCGCCCGTGGCCGGGTCGTACGCATCGAAGAAATCGGCGGCATCCAGGGCGTCGTTGCGCAGAAACTCGAACGCGCTCCCGTGGAAGTTATTCGTGCCGGATTTTGACACGACATTGACAACCGAGCCCGCGGAGTCTCCGAATTCCGCGGAGAAATTCATGCTCTCCATGCGGAATTCCTGAATCGAATCAACACCAGGTGTGAGGTTGGTCCCCCCGCTCAATCCCTTGTTTGTGACACCGTCAAGCCAAAAGCCGTTGGAGTTGACCCTCCCGCCGTTGACGGAAGTAGTCGACGCATTATAGAGGCCCGTGCCCGGTTCCCATACGGTTGCGTTGGTGTTGACGGCACCCGGCGCCAGCTGCATCAGGTCATAGACATTGCGGCCGTTCAGCGGCATGTCGAGAATGCGCTGGCTGTCGACCAGGGTGGACACGCGCCCCTGCTCGACGTCGACGGTCGCGGCCTGGCCGCTGATGGTCACCGTTTCGGAGATGTCCCCTACTTCCAGAATGACATCGACGTGCACTACCTCGCCCACCGTTACGGCGATTCCATCGTATGCGGCAGTCTTGAATCCGGTCAGCGACGCCTTCAGGGTGTAGGGTCCCGGTTGCAGAAACGGTATGCGATATAGACCGTTCGCTTCTGATAGGCCGTTGCGCGAGACTCCGTTCGCCACGTTCGTTGCAATGACCTCCACCCCGGGGACGATCGCCTTCGTGGCGTCGATCACGAAGCCCGTGATTTCGCCGGATGTCACCTGCGCCGATGAGGTGCTCGAGTTCAGCGAGATCATTACACTGGCCAGGAGGATCCAGCAGGGTGCGAATGGAGATCTACACACAAGGGCTCCTCCACGACATCTCAGGGTGCGAGAGTCCCCTGTCGCTGATCGGCTGCGGGGCCGTCTCGACTGCATGATGCTCCGGGGTAGTCGAGTCCGTGCCTTCAGAACGCTGGACGAAACAAATGTGGATGATTTCGGATGATGCAGGGCTGACGCAGCCTTGGCCTCCTGCACAAAGCGCCGTCTTCGTTCGGGATCGGCGACCTTCTCCTGGGGGAGGATCTTCAACGCGACGAAACGGTCCAGGTGGGTGTCACGGGCCTTGTAGACCACGCCCATTCCGCCCGCGCCGATCCGCTCTGTGACCTTGTAGTGACCCAGCGTCTTGCCGATCATGGGAGAAACCCTCCCTTTTGATCGATTGTCCTCAGTTCTTCCGGCAACCAGGGGAAGTTGGGGCGATTATAGACCTGAATGGATCAATGCAATAGCGGGGAATACGGGGGAGGAAGCCACATGACAGGCCGAGGCTCGCGCCACCCTGGACGGCATTCCCTGGGACTGCCCGAATGAGCTTGAAGCCCGGTGCTTCTCCGCGCCTGCTAGCTCTGCGAGCGGTAACCAAACCCGCGCTTGTCCAACCGTTGGACTGACTGGCAGACTCGACTTTGGGGCTCGGCACAGCGCGTTTGGCGGGAACGTTTTTTCTTCGTTGAGACCCCAGGTCCGCCGCTTATAATACCCGCACCACAAAGCATCACAACCTGACTTGCCGTAGCGGAGCGCCACATGCCCGAGTTCGGCCAGACCGCGCTGTTGAGCAATCCCAACCACCATCTCGACGGGAGTTGAAACCATGAGAACAATCTATGCAGCGATTCTCTGTGTCCTGCTTCTGCTGGTTTCTGCCTGTGCCCAAAAGGTCAATGACCCTGCCGACGTGCAGGCGATCAAGAAGTCGTGTGATGACTATTTAAAGGCCTGCAATTCCAAGGATGCCAATGCCGTCGCGACCCTGATGACGGATAAGGCAGTGTTCTCAGATCTGAACCTCCCAGCGGCTGTCGGAAGGGAGGCCATCCAAGAACTGCACCAGGGAATTTTCGATCAGTTTGACTTCCAATTAAGCTTGCCGGTTGCCGATGTTCAAGTAGCTGGCGACCTGGGAGTGGCACGCGGCACATGGAGTTGGAAACTAACCCCCAAAGCGGCAGGGCTAGCGTCGTCCAATGTCAGGGGCGGCTGGACTACGGTATTGAGACGTCAGGGCGACGGCTCCTGGAAGTGGGATTCGGTGATCTCCAATAGCGACCAGCCTCTGCCAGGAAGCACCGCGAGCGGCGAGGATGAACAGGCCCTCTGTCAGATCGAACGGGATTGGGCAAACGCAATGGTGAAATCCGACGCCGCTGCTATGGAACGATTCATAGCCAAGGAGTGGACACTCAACGCTGACGGTCAGGTAGTGAGCAGGGCACAGGCCTTTGCGGAAGTCAAAGCGGGGGCCTACAAGCTTGAGTCGATGGAATTGAGCGAGCTGAGTCCGCATGTGTTCAGTGATGTCGCTCTGGTAACAGGCACCATGACCATGAAGGGTAAGTACAAAGGGAGCGATATCCCTGGACCGATCCGAGGTACGGACTTTTTCGTCAAGCGCGACGGGCGGTGGCAGGTAGTCAGCACCCAGAACATCACCATCAAGTAGCACAAGGAGATAGGCCTGAGGATCAGCTTAAGGGGGCAGTGTCCTTAGCTGTTGCTGTGGGTGCGACTGAGGTCCGATGCCCGCAGCGGTGCAGGGGTGTCGCGGCCTCTCTCGCCGCACAGACTCTCTGTCGTGGAAGAGGCAGACAAACATAGGGGACTAGAAGGACGATGGCTACACTTCGGTAGCCCCCTTGCTCTTGGAGGCGGTTTCCGATTCCTCTTGACGCCCGCTGCTGAACGGGTTGACAATTCCCGCATACCAAGGCCGACACAGCTCCAGCACAAGCTCAGGTACCAGCGGCTCCTCGTTCAAGTGACTGTCCCACCTCCTGTTCCTCGTGCCAGCAGTGAGACGCATTAAGGCGGCTCTGCTGGGCATTCCCCCGCCCGACACCAGCTGCCGTTGTTCTTAAAATCCAAGGTGTGAATTTCAGGCTGAAGAGTGTGCACGTCACGAATTTTGAACCTTGTTCCTTCCAGAGGGAGGGCTCGATATGAAACGCATAAGTATTCTCACATTGGTGTTCTCGTTCTGTTTTGTATGGACGGCAACAGCGCAAACACAACCTCAATCCAAAATCATCACGTTCGACGTCCCCGGTGCTTCGAGTACGTTCCCGTGTTGCGTCAACGCGGCACACGCGATCACAGGAACCTATCTAGGTGCGGACGGCGGTTCGCTGCACGGCTTCTTACGTGCTCCTAACGGCCGAATCCTGACCTTCGATCCCCCTGTCTCCGATTCCTCGAACCCAACTCAAATCTATGCCGTCCACGCCATAAATGATTTAGGGATGATTACGGGACAATATTTCGACAGTGACGGGCTGGTTCGCGGCTTCCTGCGTGCTCCCGATGGGCAGTTCACAAGCTTTGACGGTCCAGGTGTTGGTTCGTTTCCGTGGTGGATTGGTACAAACGCCCGCAGCATCAACCGATTTGGGTCGATTGCGGGAGATTACTGGGACGAGACTCTGGAGGCGCATGGTTTCGTTCGTACTCTCGAGGGGGAGATCACTATTATTGACGCTCCAGGTGCGGGCAGCGCTGGAGGTTTCCAGGGCACCTACATCAACTCGATTAACGTGTGGGGAGTATTGAGTGGGGGTTATGTGGATTCGGATGGGGTGGGGCACCAATTCCTGCTATCCCCGGAGGGCACACTCACGACATATGATGCCCCGGACGCAATTCCAGGGGGCACCTATAGCACGTGCATTAACTCAGACGGAGCGGTCGCGGGACAGTATTTTGACGAGGGCGAGCGGGTTCACGGCTTTCTGCGAACTCCGGACGGGAAGATCACGGACTTCGATCCTCCGGGAGCACTAACCACGTACAGCAATGGCATTAACTTAACTGAGGCCATCGTCGGATTCTACGGAGACGAGCAAGGCGTTTGGCACGGTTACCTGCGAACTCGCGATGGCGAGTTTGTCACCTTTGATCCTCCGGGCGCAGGGATTGATCCCGGCCAGGGCACCGGCGCATCATGCGCGGGCGATATAGCCCAGTTCGTGCCTTGCGTAGCTATCAACTCAGCGGGAATGATCGCTGGAAGTTACTTGGACGGAAACAACGTGTCTCACGGTTTTCTGCGGCTGCCACCTCAAACTTCAAGGTAGTGATGCTGGCAAGCGATCCGAGGCGGCCAACCCATCACATCTACCAGGGACGATCCTTTTGCTTTCTGCGGAAGCAGCGATTCTGCTTGACCGTCACCCCTGAGCGGGTCGACAATTCCCGCATACGAGGCTGATAAGTCCCAGCGAAAGCTCGACGGCGCGTCCTGATCCAGTTACCGTTCCAGCCCCAATTCGCCAGAGGAGTGAAGAAGAGCGCTAAGGCGGCTCTGCCGGGCATCCCCTCACCCAACACTCGCTGCCACTAGACTGAAATCAACCAAACCGATGTGCGGATGAGAATCACGAAGAGTATGAGGTTTCCAGTAACAGTCGGAATGTCCGACTTGATCAAATAAAGAAGGAGACCTGTATGAGAAGAGTCGCGTTATTCGTCTTGTTGTGTTTGGTAGTAGCGACGCCTGCCATTGCAGGCGCCTCAGACAGCACCAATACCGTTCCCCATCAAATCAAAGGGGTGTTGGAAGGTACGGCCACATTCGTGCTTTTGCCAACTATACCCGGCCCAAACGGTGAGGCCGTCGACACGCTCGCCGACGTTTCAGGCATAGTACAGGGCTTGGGGCGAACCAACCTGTTCAGCTTCCATCGGCCCTGCGGCCCAAACCTCGAATACATCGAAGATGGTCTCGTCAGGATCGTGGCCGCTGACGGTGACGTAATCCGAGGCCATTATGTGGGCAATACCGCTCCCGGAGAGGAACCGAATCAACAAATCTCAACGGTGGATTACGTGATTACGGGTGGCACGGGCCGATTCGCTAACGCAAGTGGCACCATCCACGTCACCGTCTACATTACAGTCTTGGGTCTCGATGTCTTTGAGTGGCCGGTTACCTTTGTTCTGGAAGGGACAATCAACTACTGAGGATTGGGGCCAGAGAGATCGAGTTTTCACAGCGTGGCGAAGGAAGCGATAGGACTGTCTCCTCCAGATGTGAAGTCCGCTGGGGCCGCCCCGGGGAGCGGCCCCCTCTCCTCTCTGCGGCCATGGTCGATTCTTCTTGACCTTCGCTCCTGAGTGGGCTGACAATTCCCCTACACGAGGCTGACAAACCTCCAGCACAAGATCCCTACCAGTGGCAGCCTGTTCGAGTGAAAAATTCCTTCTCGTCAGCCCAGTCGGATGATTAAGGAGGAATCTATGTGTAAACGAAGAGCGTCAGCACTCTGCTTTGTTTTTTCGCTTCTGGTTGTTGCTCCGAACGTGTATGCCGAGATCGTGGTCTACGATTTCAGTGCTCCCCAGTTCCTTCTCGGACAAAACACGCCCTTTTCTGCCGTCGCTCCCAATATCGGACCTAGCACATTCCTCGCTGATTTCAGCGCGAACACATCCAGCTATGTCATCTCAGTTGGATATTGGCCGCTCTTCAGCGGAGAGGCTCTCCTGAGCCAATGCTTCGGCTGTGCACAGACCATGACCATTACGTTCAACACGCCCGTGTACGCCGTCAGCGTCAACTTTGCGAGCATTGTTTCGGGCTTCACATTGAACTTGACCTCTGCAGTTGGAACCACAAGCGCGAGCTATGGTCCAACGGGAGGAACCATAAATTTTTCGAGTGAGACACCGTTCACATGGATTCAGCTGGGGACCGGCATTTTTGCCGTCGACAACCTGACACTGAACACGGAGGGTCC
>Ga0316622_100001479_pt1 | contig 15302 bp, 12 predicted proteins | sample OWC_Aug_OW2_C1_D_FD_207646 | JGI IMG/M metagenome (GOLD analysis project Ga0316622, IMG submission 207646) | Wetland soil microbial communities from Old Woman Creek delta, Ohio, United States - OWC_Aug_OW2_C1_D5_C | ecosystem: Environmental > Terrestrial > Soil > Wetlands | place: USA: Ohio... | reverse complement strand
TGCCGGCTACGGCAAGACCTCGGCGCTGGCGCAGCAGATTGACTGCCTGCCTGCCGGCACCGCGCTGGCCTGGGTGTCGTGCGACGAGGGCGACACGCCGGCGCAGCTCTTCGAGTGCCTGGTCGCTGCGCTCGAACCCTATGACCCGCCCTGGCTCACCGAGCCTGGCGCCCTGCTGCGGGCGGTGGTCGGGGCTGACACGCCGGCGCAGCGGCGCAAGATGGCCATCGAGCTCATCAACGCACTCGACGCCTGCGACGTGCCGCACGGCGTGATCGTCGTCGACGACCTGCACCGCATCGGCCATCCGCAGGTGTTCGAGTTCATCGACGTGCTGCTCGAGCGCCTCGGCGGACGCTGGACGCTGGCCATCGCCACGCGCGACGAACCGCCGCTGGCGCTGGCGCGCCTGCGTGCGCGCGAGGAGATCGCCGAATTCCGCATGCCGGACCTGCGCTTCGAGGCCACCGAGGCGCAGGCGCTGGGTGCCGCGCTCGGGGTGGACGGCGCAGCCGTCGACCGCCTGCAGCAGCGGGCGCAGGGCTGGCCGGTGGGCCTGCGCCTGGCGCTGAACGCGCTGCGCGGCGCTTCGGCTGCCGGGCCGTCGATCGCCCATGCCTCGACGGTGATCGACCGCCACGTCTTCGACTTCCTCGCCGCCGAGGTCATCGACCGCCTGGGCCCCGAGCTGCGCGACTTCCTGCTGCTCAGTTCGGTGCTGCCGGCGCTGACGGCCACGCGCTGCGCCGCGCTGACGGGCGACGCGCAGGCGGCGCTGCGGCTGGAGGCGCTCGAGCGCGCCGGGCTGTTCACGACCCGGCTCGACGCCGCCGAGCCGACCTGGCGCCTGCACGAGCTGTTCCGCGAGGCGCTCGAGTCCCGCCTCGAGCGTGAGCGCCCCGACGAGCTGCCGGCCCTGCTGCGCCGCGCCGCCGCCGGCGAGAGCGACACGGCACGGCGTGTCGCGTGGCTGCAGCGTGCACGGGCCTGGCCCGAAGCCGGGGACATCCTGGCCGACGCCGCCGAGGACATGGTCACCAGCGGCCAGGTCTCGGCCGTGCGCGACCTGCTCGACCGCTTTCCGCCCGCGCAACGGGCCGGCTCGGCACGGCTGCAGCTGGTGCGCGCGCTGCTCGCCTGGACGCAGTGGGACTGGGACAGTGCCATCGACGCCACCGCACGTGCCGCGGCCGCCTTCAGCGCCCGCGACGAAGGCGCAGCCGCGCGCTCGGCGCATTCCTACCACTGCATCGCACTGGCCGGCGCCAACCGCCCCGAGGCCGCGGCCACCGTCGACGCCTTGCTGGCCGACACCGCCCTCGACGGCATGGCGCTCGCGCGCACGCTGCTGGCCTCGTGCTGGGTGCACATGCGCGGCGACCAGCGCCTCGTCGCGCCGGCCTGGGCACGCATGCTCGACGCCCTGGAAGCCACCGACAGCCTGCCGCGCTGGTACGAGTGCAGCCCGGTGCCGCCGCTGGTCGGCCTGCCCGGGATGCGCGCACCGCTGCAGCGCTACATCGCCGGCGCGCTGCAGCGCCTGCCCGAACACCCGACACCGCTGCGCGGCATGTGCCAGCTCGTGCAGGCCTGGCTGCAGCTGTGGGCGGGCGACGTCGCCGCCGCCGAGGCCTGCGCCGAAGCCGCGGCCAGCGACGCCCGCTGGCTGGCGCAGCCGCTCAACGTCGACTCCTACGCCCGGGCGCTGCAGGCCGTGCTGCTGGCCCTGCGCGGGCGGGCGGCGGCATCGGCAGCGACGATCGACACCCTCATCGCCGAACTGGAAGGCGGCGGCAAGCCCTTGCGCGTGCGTGTCTACCTGGGCCTGTACCTCTTCGTCGCCCTGCGCTGCGCGGCCATCGCCGACGATCTGCCGGCGGTGGCTCGACTGGCCACCCGGCTGGCAGCCAACGACGCGCAAGGGCAGGACTGGCTGTCCGGCACCCAGCGCGCCTGCGCCGGCGCCTACCTGGCCTGGGCGCACGGCGACCTCGACGAGGCCTGCGCGGGCTGGCGCCAGATGCTCGACCTGGAACACCGGTCCGACCTCCACGGCCAGATCGTCGAGACACGCCTGCGCCTGGCCGACGCCTTGCGCCGCCGCGGCCGCCCGCCGGGCGAGGCTGCCGCCGTGCTGCTGCCGCTGTTCGAGCGCCTCGACAGCAGCGGCGAATGGGGTGCCGCGCTGATGGCCGGACCGGCGCTGCTGCAACGGCTGGCGGCGCACGACTGGAACGGCGCGCTGAACGCCACGCAGCGGGCGCGGCTGCAGCACTGGGCGGCGACGGCGCTGGCCATCGCCGCCGCCCCGGGCGGCACCGGCGACCGGGCAGCGACGCTGCCGGCCTCACCCGACACCAGCGCCGGCAGCGCGGCCATGGCCACTGCCGGCGGCGCGGGCCCGCTCACCGGGCGCGAACTCGAGGTGCTGGAACGCATCGCCGCCGGCGACAGCAACAAGGTCATCGCGCGCGTCCTCGACCTCAGCCCGCACACCGTGAAGCGCCATGTCGCGAATATCCTCGACAAGCTGGCGCTGGCCTCGCGCGGCCAGGCCGCGGCCTGGTACCGCGAAAACCGCTGAGTCGCCGCCGCGCACAGGCACCTGCGGCGCAGCGCCGTCACCCATAATGCCCGGCCAACGCCCACCCCGCCCGCCGTGGACACCGCCACCTTCCTCGTCCAGTGCCTGAACGCCGTGCAGTACGGGCTGCTGCTGTTCCTGGTGGCCTCGGGGCTGACGCTGATCTTCGGCATCATGGGCGTCATCAACCTCGCCCACGGCAGCTTCTACATGATGGGCGCCTACCTCGCGTTCGCCCTGGCGCCGCTGTTCGGACCGAATTTCCTGCTCATGCTGCTGGCCGGCATCGTGCTGTCGGCGGCCTTCGGCTATCTGCTCGAGTGGGCCTTCTTCAGCTTCCTCTACGAGCGTGAGCACCTGCAGCAGGTGCTGATGACCTACGCGCTGATCCTCGTTTTCGAGGAAGCTCGCTCGCTGCTCATCGGCAACGATGTGCACGGCGTGCCGGCGCCGCCCTGGCTGGCCGGCACGTTGCCGCTGGGCGAACTGATGACCTATCCCGTCTACCGGCTGTTCGCCAGCGCCGCCTGCATCGTCGTCGGCGGCGGCCTTTATCTGGTGGTCAACCGGACGCGACTGGGCATGATGATCCGCGCCGGCGCCAGCAACCGCGACATGGTGCGGGGCCTGGGCATCGACATCACGCGCCTGTACCGCATCGTCTTCGCCGGCGGCGTGGCGCTGGCGGCACTGGCCGGCATGATCGCCGCGCCGATGAGCAGCGTCTACCCGGGCATGGGCGGGCACGTGCTGATCATCTGCTTCGTCGTCGTGGTGATCGGCGGCATCGGTTCGATCAGCGGCGCGCTCGTCGCGTCGCTGCTGGTCGGTTTCGTCGACACCTTCGGCAAGGTCTTCTTCGCCGAGCTGAGCGGCATCGGCGTCTATCTGCTGATGGCGGTGATCCTGGTGTGGCGACCCGAGGGCCTGATGCGGCGGGGCTACTGATGGCGGGCACCGCGACGTGGCGCTGGCTGCCCCTCGTCGTGGCAGCCGTGCTGGCCGTGCTGCCGAGCGTGCTGACGCCCTACACCAGCGACCTGGTGACCAAGATCATCGTGCTCGCGGTCTTCGCGCTCAGCCTGGAACTGCTGGTCGGCATGACCGGGCTGGTGAGCCTGGGCCACGCCGCCTTCCTCGGCATCGGCGCCTACACCGCGGTGCTGGCCTCGCCCGAATACGACGCGGCCAATCCGCTGCTGCTGGGGCTCGCCTGCGTCGGCGCGGCGGCGACCTATGCGCTGTTCGTCGGCGCCCTGAGCCTGCGCACGCGGGGCGTCTACTTCATCATGGTCACGCTGGCCTTCGCGCAGATGGCCTATTTCGTCTTCCACGACACCCCGCTCGGCGGCGGCACCGACGGCATCTACCTCAACGCGCGGCCGGCGCTCGGCGATTTCGACAGCGGCGAGAAGCTGCACTTCTACTACCTGGCGCTGGCGGCGCTGGTGGGCACCTACGGCCTGCTGGCGCTGCTGCGGCGCTCGCGCTTCGGTCATGCGCTGGCCGGCATCCGCGTCAACGAGCAGCGCATGCGCGCCGCCGGCTTCGCCACCTACCTCTACAAGCTCGCCGCCTTCGTGCTCGCCGGGGCGCTGGCCGGGCTCGCGGGTTTCCTGCTGGCGGTGAAGGACGGTTATGTCAATCCGGAGCTGCTGTCCTGGCACGAGAGCGGCGCGGTCCTGCTGATGATCATCCTCGGTGGCATCGGCCACCTGCGCGGCGCGGTGATCGGCGCCGCGGCCTTCGTGCTGCTCAAGGAGCTGTACGCAACACCGGCCATCGTCGGCGAGGTGCTGGCGCAGCACTGGCAGCTGACCCTGGGTTTCACCATCATCGCCTTCGTGGCGCTGCTGCCCAGGGGGCTGATCGGCCTCAGCGCGCGCCTGCGCGCCGTCACCCGGTGAACACGCTGCTGAGCTGCCACGGGCTGACGCGCGTCTTCGGCGGCCTGACCGCCGTCGACCGCGCCACGCTGGACTTCGCCCTCGGCGAGGTGCACGCCGTGATCGGCACCAACGGCGCCGGCAAGAGCACGCTGATCAACATGCTCAGCGGCGAGATGCCGGTCAGCGGCGGCCGCATCATGCTCGACGGCCAGGACATCACGCGCTGGCCGCAGCCGCGACGCGCGCGCGCCGGCATCGGCCGCAGCTACCAACGCACGACCATCTTCCCCGAGTTCACGGTGCTCGAGAACTGCCGCCTCTCGGCGCAGGCCGCGCACGCCCGGCCCTGGGCGCTGTGGGAAGCCGCGGCAGCCTGCACGGGCAGCGTCCCGATCGCCCGCCGGGCCCTGGCCGCCGCCGGGCTGGCCGAGGTCGCCGCCAGCCCGGCCGGTTCGCTCAGCCATGGCGGCAAGCGCCAGCTCGAGATCGCCATGTGCCTGGCCACCGAGCCGCGCGTGCTGCTGCTCGACGAGCCGCTGGCCGGCATGGGATCGGAGGAGACCGAGCGCATGCTGGCGCTGCTGGCGACGCTGAAGGCCGGCCACGCCATCCTGCTCGTCGAGCACGACATGGACGCCGTCTTCCGCATCGCCGACCGCATCACGGTGATGGTCAACGGCCAGGTCATCGCCACCGATGCACCGCAGGCCATCCGCGCCAACCCGCAGGTGCAGGTGGCCTACCTCGGGGAGCACGGCTGATGCTGGTGGTCGAGGAACTGCACACGCACTACGGCAGCAGCCACGTGCTGCGCGGCGTGAGCTTCACGCTCGACGCCGGCACGGCGCTCGGCCTGCTCGGCCGCAACGGCATGGGCAAGACGACGCTGATCCGCTCGATCATGGGCTACGTGCCTGCGACCCAGGGCCGCATCGCCTGGCAGGGCCAGGCGGTCGCCGGCTGGCCGCCTGAGCGCATGGCGCGGCTGGGCATCGGCTATGTGCCCGAAGGCCGCGGCATCTTCCCCAACCTGTCGGTGCGCGAGAACCTCGTGATGTCGGCGCGGCCCGGCCCCGACGGTGCACGCGACTGGACCTTCGAGCGGGTGCTCGATACCTTCCCGCGACTGGCCGAGCGGCTGGGGCATGGCGGCCAGCAGCTGTCGGGCGGCGAGCAGCAGATGCTGGCCATCGGCCGCGCGCTGATGACCAACCCGCGCCTGCTGATCCTGGACGAGGCCACCGAAGGACTGGCACCGCTGATCGTGGCCGAGATCTGGCGCGTCGTGGGCGCCATCCGTGCCACCGGCATGGCGACGCTGGTCGTCGACCGCAACTACCGCGCCGTGCTCGCCCATGCCGACCGCGCGCTGGTGCTGGAGAAGGGGCAGGTCGTGATGGCCGGCGCCGCCGAGGCGCTGGACGCGGCGGAACTGGGGCAGCGGCTGGGCGTGTAGGCCGGCGCGGGGCACACCCGCGCACGCAGCCCCGACCGTCAGGAGGCCGGGTCGGGCTGGCCGGGAAGGCGCAACATCGTCCGGCCGCCATCGTCGATCGCCGGCCGGTCCGGGCCCATCAGTTCCAGGGTCAGGACGTCGGCCACGCGGATGCGCGTGCCGGCGCGCACCGGCACATCGCCGCCCCGCTTCACGAGGTTTCCGTCGACGGCGGTGTCGCTGCCGGACACCACGCGCAGTCGCAGCCCGTCGGCGGTGCGACGCAGTTCGAATTGCCAGCGGCTGATCTGCCTGGACAGCTCAGGCTCCGGGTGGCTCAGCACGATGTCGTTGGCGGCCACGCCTTCATATTCGGTCAGGCGACCGAAGCTCACGATATCCTGCTGCGGAAGGTCGAGCACGACACCGGTCTCGACCATGCGCACGCGCCGCGGAAAGAGGCCGGGATCGCGCCAGTCGAGCGCCAGCAGCGTCACCGCCGTGCCCACCCCCTTCAGGACCACGCTGCCCAGCGCGTGGCAGATCAGGCGATCGGCAGGACCGAGCTCCCGGAAGACCTGCGGCGTGAGGCGGATCTCGCCCGGCTCGGCGGAAGACGCGACGCGCGCGCAAAGGTTGACGACATCGCCGCTCACGGCCACGCCGTCGGTCAGCACCAAGCCCCAGTGCATGCCGACGCGCACGCGCAACTGGTGCTGGTGAGAGCGGCCGGCGTTCTCGCTGGCCATCGCCTGCTGGAAGTCGATCATCGCGCGCACCGCCGCCTCGGCGGTCAGGAAGGCGCAGAAGGCGCCGTCGCCCGCGGTGTCGACGATGCGGCCCCCCGCCGCGCTCACGCAGCGGCCCAGCAGATCAGAGTGCAGCTGGTGCAGCTGGCGTCCCGCCGCGTCGCCGAAGTGGGCGAAATAGGGCGTCGAGCCGACGATGTCGGAGAACACCAGCAGCAAGTGGTGCTCGAAACGCCGGGCCAGTTCCTGCTGCAATTGGTTCTGCAGCCGGATGATCTGCGTCATTGTCAGGGTGCTGAGTTCGATCATCGGTCTGGCGCGTGGCGGTGCTCGGGATTGTGTCTCGACACGGCGCCCTACGGCAGCCCCGTCTTCGCGCCGCGGGGCGGTCACCGACCGCCGCGCGCTACCGACGCCGCAGCTCCAGCCACAGCAGGTAAAGGCCGCTGGCCACCACGACCAGCGCGCCGGCGACGACGAAGGCGTCGGGCACCTGGGCGAAGACGAGCCAGCCCCACAGCGACATGTACAGGATCTGCTGGTAGAGAAAGGGCCCGAGCAGGGCCGCCGAACCATGGCGGTGGGCCTGCGCCACCGCGAGGTGGCCGACGCCGCCCATCAGCCCGCACAACAGGATCACCGCCCAGACGAACAGGCTCGCCGGGTCCTGCCACTGCAGCAGTGCGAACGGCGCCAGCACGAGGGCGGCGCCGATGGCCGAGATCAGCTGCATCGCCTCGGCCGACTCGGTGGCCGCCATGCGCCGGGTCAGCAGGTTGAAGGCGGCGTAGAGCACGGCATTCGCCAGCGCCAGCAGCAGCGCCGGGTGGAAGGCCTGCGAGCCCGGCCGGATCACCAGCAGCACCCCGGCGAAGCCGACGATGATCGCCAGCCATCGCCGCGCGTCCAGCCGCTCGCCCAACCACCAGGCCGAGAGCAGCGCGATCAGGATCGGCACCGAGAACTGGATCGCCCCGGTCTCGGCGAGCTGCAGAAACTGCAGCGCGAAGAAATTCAGCGCCGTCATGCTGGCCAGCATCGCGGCGCGCAGCAGTTGCAGCCGGGGGCTGTGCATGCGCACCAGCGCGCGGCCGTGCCGCGGCGCCAGCAACAGCACCATCAGCAGCACGTGGGTGGCAAAGCGCAGCCACACGACCTGCACCACGGGCAGGTCCTGCACCAGCCACTTGGCGCTGGCGTCGAGGATCGAGAAACACAGCGTCGCGACCGTGACGAGGCCGATGCCGATGCGCCGGTGGTGCGCGTCGTCGGCCTTCAGCACCGGGGCGCGGCAGGGTGGATCACGGCGCGCATCGTACGCGCGCCCCGACACGGCATCGTTGCAGGGCCGGCCTGCAGCGCTGCAGCGCCGGGGCGCGGTCTAGACTGCGCTCACGCCCACAACGGAGACCGCCGTGATCCTGGAAATCGCCGACATCCGCATCCACCCCGGCCAGCAGGCCGCCTTCGAGGAGGCCATCCAGCGCGGCATCGCGACCGCGGTCAGCCGCGCCCAGGGCTACAAGGGCGCCAAGGTCAACCGCGGCATCGAGAGCCCCGAGCGTTATATCCTGCAGATCTTCTGGGAGACGCTGGAAGACCACACCGTCCGCTTCCGCGGCGGCCCGCTGTTCGCCGAGTGGCGCGCCATCGTCGGCCCCCACTTCGCCGCGCCGCCGGTGGTCGAGCACTTTGGCCTGGTGAGCAAGCCTTGATGCGCGAGCACGCGCTGGCGCTGGCGCGGCAGCATTTCGACAGCGGCGCCTTCACGCGCGACCTGGCCCGGCGCGTGGCCATCCGCACCGAGAGCCAGGAGGCGGGCGCCGCGCCGGCGCTGCAGTCCTACCTGGCCGACGAGATCGGCCCCACGCTGGCCGGCCTGGGCTTCAGCGTCACGATCCACGCCAACCCCGAACCGCCCCACGGCCCCCTGCTGATCGCCACGCGCCACGAGGGCGGCACGCTGCCCACGGTGCTGATGTACGGCCACGGCGACGTCATCCGTGGCCAGGATGCGTCCTGGACGCGCGGCCAGGGCCCGTGGCTGCTGGCGACCGAGGGCGACCGCCTCTACGGCCGCGGCACGGCGGACAACAAGGGCCAGCACAGCATCAATATCGCCGCGCTGGCGCAGGTGCTGGCGGCGCGCGAGGGCCGGCTCGGCTTCAACGTCAAGTGGCTCGTCGAGACCGGCGAGGAGACCGGCTCGCCGGGACTGGCCGCCTTCTGCGCCGCGCACCAGGCGGAACTGGCCGCCGACGTGCTGATCGCCAGCGACGGACCGCGCCTGCGCGCCGACCGGCCGACGATCTTCCTCGGTTCGCGCGGCGTCGCCAATTTCGACCTCACGCTCAGGCTGCGCGACGGCGCCCACCACTCGGGCAACTGGGGCGGTCTGCTGCGCAACCCGGGCACGGTGCTGGCAGCGGCGATCGCCAGCCTGGTCGACGGCCGCGGCCGCATTCTCGTCGAGGCGCTGCGCCCGCCGCCGATCCCGGCCAACGTGCGCGCCGCGCTCGCCGGCCTCGAGGTTGGCGGCGACGCCGGCGATCCGGCCATCGACGGCGACTGGGGCGAGCCCGGGCTGACGCCGGCCGAACGCGTCTTCGCCTGGAACACCCTGGAAGTGCTGGCCATGCGCACCGGCAACCCCGACCACCCGGTGAATGCCATCCCGCCGGCGGCGCAGGCGCGGCTGCACATGCGTCATGTCGTCGGCACCGACATCGCGCGGCTGCGCGCGGTCGTGCGCGAGCACCTGGTCGCGCAGGGCTACGGCGCGATCGAGGTCAGCGAGCCCGAGGTCATGCACGCGACGCGGCTCGACCCCGACAACCCGTGGGTGCGCTTCGCCGTCGCTTCGATCGAACGCAGCACCGGTCGCGCACCGGTGCTGCTGCCCAATCTGGGCGGATCGCTGCCCAACGACGTCTTCGCCGACATCCTGGGTCTGCCCACGGTGTGGGTGCCGCACAGCTATCCCGGCTGCTCGCAGCACGCCCCCGACGAGCACCTGCTGCGGCCGCTGGCGCGCGAGGCGCTGCAGATCATGAGCGGGCTGTACTGGGACCTGGGCGAGGCCGGGGTGCCGGCGTGACCACGGGCAGCGCCCGCGCTGCTCGGGTATAACGTCGCGCCCTGCCCCCACCACGAGCACAAGATGGCTATCACCCTGAAGACCCTGCTGAGCACCGGAGCCGACGACGCCCCGGCACTGGGCGCCCCGGCGCGGCCGGCGCTCGACTACCGCGGCCTGCGCGAGTTGGTCGCCCGGACCCTGGCGACGCTGAACGCTGCCGGCATCGGCCGCGGCGACCGTGTCGCCATCGTGCTCAACAACGGCCCCGAGATGGCCGCCTGCTACATCGCCTGCGCCAGCGGCGTGACGAGCGCGCCACTGAACCCGGCCTACCGCGCCGACGAGTTCGAGTTCTACCTGCAGGACCTGAACGCCAAGGCGCTGATCGTCGAGCAGGGCAGCACCTCGCCGGCGGTGGCCGTGGCGCAGCGGCTGGGCGTGCGCCTGATCGACCTCGTGGCCGCCGCCGACGGCCCCGCGGGCGCCTACACGCTGGTGGCGCGCGAGGGCGGGACGACAAGCGGGGCGGCGCACGGCGGCTACGCCGAGCCCGACGATGTCTCGATGGTGCTGCACACCTCGGGCACCACCTCGCGGCCGAAGATCGTGCCGCTGTCGCAGGGCAATCTGGTGGCGTCGGCCACCCACATCGGCCGCACGCTGCAGTTCACCGCCGCCGACCGGGGCTTGAACATCATGCCGTTGTTCCACATCCACGGTCTCATCGCCGGCGTGCTGGCGCCGCTGTCGGCAGGTTCCTTCGTCTTCTGCACCCCCGGCTTCAATGCGCTGAGATTCTTTGCCTGGATGGACGAAGCGCAGCCAACCTGGTTCACCGCCGTGCCGACCATGCACCAGGCGATCCTGTCGCGGGCGAGCAAGAACCTCGATGTCATCAAGCGCCACCCGCTGCGCTTCCTGCGCTCTTCGTCTTCGTCGATGCCGCCGCAGGTGATCGCCGAGGTCGAGGCGGTCTTCGGCGCGCCGCTGATCGAGAGCTACGGCATGACCGAGGCCACGCACCAGATGGCCAGCAACCCGCTGCCACCGGCCGTGCGCAAGCCGGGCACGGTGGGCATCGCGGCCGGGCCCGAGGTGGCGATCATGGGCGAGGACGGCGCGCTGCTGCCCCGAGGCGCCACCGGCGAGATCGTGATCCGCGGCCCCAACGTCACCGCCGGCTACGAGAACAACCCCCAGGCCAATGCCGAGGGCTGGCGCGACGGCTGGTTCCGCACCGGCGACCAGGGTGTGATGGATGCCGAGGGCTACGTCAGCATCACCGGCCGCCTGAAGGAGATCATCAACCGCGGCGGCGAGAAGGTCAGCCCGCGCGAGGTCGACGAGATCCTCATGGACCACCCCGCCGTGGCGCAGGTGGTGTGCTTCGGCATGCCGCACCCCAAGCTGGGCGAGGAAGTCGCCGCCGCGGTGGTGTTGCGCGAAGGCCAGGCCGCCACCGAGCGCGAACTGCAGGCCTTCGTGAGCACGCGCGCCGCCGAATACAAGGTGCCGAAGAAGATCCTCATCCTGGACGAGATCCCCAAGGGCGCCACCGGCAAGCTGCAGCGCATCGGGCTGGCCGCCAAGCTCGGCTTGGCCTGACCGGCCCCGTCTCCGCACGGTCGCCGGCCCACCGGCCAGCAGCGCCGCACCCTTCGGGTGGCTTCGGCTCAGCTTTTCCTGAATCGATAACCCACAAACTTTCAATTTACTGCGCCTCGATTCAACCCTAGAGTCCGGCCTCCCGGCCCGGGCTTTCCCCGCCACTCATTTGAAGGAGAAACGATGAAGTCAGCAGCAACGACGTGGGTCCGGCGTCTGGCCGTGACGGCGGCGGGCGTCGCGATCGCCAGCGCCGCCACGGCCTGGGAACCGGGCAAACCGGTCGAATTCGTGGTCCCGGCCGGCACCGGCGGTGGTGCCGACCAGATGGCGCGCTTCATCCAGGGCGTGGTGGCCAAGAACAAGTTGATGAACCAGCCCATCGTCGTCGTCAACCGGTCGGGCGGCGCCGGCGCCGAAGGCTTCCTCGACGTCAAGGGCGACAAGGGCAATGCGCACAAGATCATCATCACGCTGTCGAACCTGTTCACCACGCCGCTGGCCACCGGCGTGCCCTTCAATTGGCGCGACCTGACGCCGGTGTCGATGATGGCGCTGGATCAGTTCGTGTTGTGGGTGAATGCCGAGTCCCCCTACCAGACGCCCAAGGACTTCTTCGAGGCGCTGAAGAAAGGCCCCGACCGCGGCATCAAGATGGGGGGCACCGGCAGCAAGCAGGAAGACCAGATCATCACGGCGCTGATCGAGAAGGCCGCGGGCAAGAAGATGACCTACGTCCCCTACAAGGGCGGTGGCGAAGTCGCCGTGCAGCTCGTGGGCAAGCACGTGGACGCCACCGTCAACAACCCGATCGAGGCCGAAAGCCACTGGCGTGCCGGCAAGCTGCGCGCGCTGTGCGTCTTCGACGCCAAGAAGCTGTCCTATACGACCAAGGTCACGGCCACGCAGAGCTGGGCCGACCTGCCGACCTGCTCGTCCGCCGGGCTGCCGGTGGAGTATGTGATGTTGCGCGGCATCTTCATGGCCCCGGGCGTGACGCCCGAGCAGACCCAGTTCTATGTCGACCTGATGGCCAAGGTGCGCGCGCTGCCGGAGTGGAAGGAATTCATGGAGAAGGGCGCCTTCAACCAGACCAGCATGAGCGGGCAGGCCTATTTCGACTGGGTGGCGAAGACGGAGCAGCTGCACCGCGTGCTGATGCGCGACGCCGGCTTCCTGGCCCAGTGATGCGCAGCGCGTCCGAAGACGAGGTCGCCGACCCGGTCGGCGTGCGCTGGCCGGAACTGGGCGTTGCGCTGCTGCTGATGGCGCTGGGCATCCTGGTCATCACCGACAGCAACCGCGTCGGCACCGGCTGGGGCGACGACGGTCCGCGTGCCGGCTACTTCCCCTTCTACATCGGGCTGTCGCTGCTGCTCTCTTCGGGATGGGTGGCGGTCAGGCAGCTGCTGCGCTGGGGCGTGCACGAGCGTTTCGCGGAGCGGGGACAGCTGCGCAGCGTGTGGGCCATCCTGTGGCCGATGGCGATCTATGTCGGGCTGATCTTCCCGCTCGGCATCTATGTCGCCTCGGCGCTGCTCATCGCCTGGTTCATGCTGCGCCACGGCAAGCACGCCGTGGCGCTGACGGTGGCCGTGGCGCTGGGCGTGCCACTGTTCTTCTTCGTCGTCTTCGAACGCTGGTTCCTGGTCGCGCTGCCCAAGGGCCCGCTGGAGACACTGCTGGGGTTCTGACGTGGACGAACTGCAGAACCTGTTCCACGGCTTCGGCGTCGCCGCCACGCTGCCCAACCTGGGCTTCATGCTCATCGGCATCACGCTCGGGGTGCTGATCGGCGTGCTGCCCGGCCTGGGCGGCGCCAACGGCGTGGCCATCCTGCTGCCGCTGACCTTCAGCATGAACCCCACCTCGGCGATCATCATGCTGAGCTGCATCTACTGGGGAGCGCTGTTCGGCGGCGCCATCACCTCGATCCTGTTCAACATCCCCGGCGAGCCCTGGAGCGTGGCCACCACCTTCGACGGCTACCCGATGGCGCAGCAGGGCCGCGCCGCGCAGGCGCTGACGGCGGCCTTCACGTCCAGCTTCGTGGGCGCCATGTTCGCCGTGCTGCTGATCACCTTCACGGCGCCGCTGCTGGCGAAGTTCGCGCTCGAATTCGGCCCGGCGGAATTCTTCGCCGTGCAGTTGCTCACCTTCAGCAGCTTCGTCGGCATGAGCAAGGAACCTCCGGCCAAGACCATCGCCGCCATGATGCTGGGCTTCGCCCTCGCCGCCGTGGGCATGGATACGGTGACCGGGCAGCTGCGCATGACCTACGGCGTGCCGGAACTGCTCAAGGGCTTCGGCTTCCTGATCGCGGTCATCGGCCTGTTCGGCATCGGCGAGATCCTGCTGACCATGGAAGAGGGCCTGGCGTTCAAGGGCAAGAGCGCCAGGATCGACTTCAAGGTGGTGTGGCGCACGTGGGGGGAGCTGATCACCCACTGGAGGCTGTTCCTGCGCTCGACGGCCGTCGGCTGCTGGATGGGCATCACGCCCGGCGGCGCCACGCCGGCGTCGTTCATGAGCTACGGCATGGCGCGGCGCATGAGCCGCGATCCGCAGAGTTTCGGCAAGGGCCGCATCGAAGGCGTGGTGGCCCCCGAGACCGCGGCCCACGCGGCCGGCACCTCGGCGCTGCTGCCCATGCTGACCCTGGGCATCCCGGGTTCGCCGACCGCGGCGGTGCTGCTGGGCGGCCTGCTGATCTGGGGCCTGCAGCCGGGGCCCATGCTCTTCATCGAGCAGAAGGAGTTCGTCTGGGGCCTGATCGCCAGCATGTATATCGGCAATATCGTCGGCCTGATCGTCGTGCTGACCACGGTGCCGTGGTGGGCGGCGATCCTGCGCATCCCGTTCTCGATCATCGGGCCGGTGATCATCGTCATCTGCGCCATCGGCGCCTACACGGTGAACAATTCCATGTTCGACGTGGTCATGATGCTGGTCTTCGGCGTCATGGGCTACCTGTTCAAGAAGCTCAAGTACCCGCTGGCGCCGATGGTGCTGGCGCTGGTGCTGGGCGACATGGCCGAGGCCAGCTTCCGCCAGGCCATGCTCATCAGCCAGGGCTCCATGAGCATCTTCTGGAGCAACCCGCTGGTGGGCAGCATCGCCGGCCTGGCGATCGCCATGCTGGTGTGGCCGCTGTGGGGCGCGGCAAAGAGTCTCGCCCGGCAGCGTGAATTGAGGATGGGCAGATGAAGATCTGTGTCGTGGGCGCCGGCGCCATCGGCGGCTACCTGGGCGCCAGGCTGGCACTGGCGGGCGAGGATGTCACCTTCATCGCGCGCAACCGCAATCTGGAGGCGATCAATGCGCATGGCTTCCGGCTGATCGGCGAAGACGGCAGCGAGCAGCACGCGAGCACCGTGCGCGCCGTGCAGCACCACGCCGACGCCGGCGCGCAGGATGCGGTGCTGCTGACGGTGAAGGCGCACCAGGTGCGCGACCTTCTGCCCGGGCTGCGCGCGCTGTTCGGCCCCAGAACCATGGTCGTGACGCTGATCAACGGCATCCCCTGGTGGTATTTCCACAAGCTGGCCGGCCCGCACGAGGGCCGCACGCTGGAGTCGGTGGACCCGGGCGGCGTGCTCGGCGCGGCGATCGAACCCGAGCGCGTCATCGGCAGCGTCGTCTACCCGGCGGCCGAACTGTTGGCACCGGGCGTCGTCAAGGTGATCGAGGGCAATCGCTTCACCCTCGGCGAACCCGACGGCACGCGCAGCGAGCGCATCGAGGCGCTGTCGCAGGCCTTCATGCGCGCCGGCTTCAAGGCGCCGGTGGCCAAGGACATCCGCAGCGAGATCTGGGTCAAGCTGTGGGGCAACCTCAGCTTCAACCCGTTGAGCGCACTGACGCATGCCACGCTGGAGGACATCTGCCGCTTCCCGCCGACGCGGGCGCTGGCGGCGACGATGATGGGCGAGGCACAGCAAGTGGCCGAGGCGCTGGGCGT